>Ga0206938_1042_pt2 | contig 34637 bp, 16 predicted proteins | sample Alteio_BWOrgHeat_12_FD_152918 | JGI IMG/M metagenome (GOLD analysis project Ga0206938, IMG submission 152918) | Enriched cells from forest soil in Barre Woods Harvard Forest LTER site, Petersham, Massachusetts, United States -... | ecosystem: Environmental > Terrestrial > Soil > Temperate forest >... | reverse complement strand
CTCTATCAACGCATTAAGTGCATCTGATATGCCCTTTACCGTAGCTGCTTCATCAACAATTACCTTAATGTCCCTAAAGTCCTGACTCTGTAAGGCATTTTTAACTAATGGAACATCACTCTTGCTTGAAATTTGCGGCCAGCCGCTCCCAGCGGGATAATTGCCGATAGCAAAAATGAGGGCATGCTTGGTTTGAGCAAAACAAACATGGCTTACCAATAAAAACAACAATGCTGATAGTAGTCTTTTTGATTTCATGTTTTTGGATGAGTTAGCATTTACCGGAATATCTATTTATAAATATCGTATTAAATTTAGGTATAACTTGGTGTAAGTAAAGTAGCTATTTATAAGTATTTTTATTTTGTGTAAATCTATTACTCAAATGTTATGGCTAATAATCTAAATAAAAATAGATCTGTTAAAATTCTTAAGTACCTCTGTATTTTTTTAACTAATACAATTTTAATTTTGGTAACTAAAAATGTACTGGCCCAAAATTCATTAGAAGTTGCTTTGCAAATCGGGCATCATAAATCAACAACTTTTAACAGTGCTCCCCATATATACGCAATAAGTAACGATGACCGATGGGTAATTACTAGCGATAATACCGAACATACCTTAATTGTGTGGGAAATAAAGATTGGTAAGATATACGCCACCTACCCCATTCAATATCCTATTAACAGTGCCGCTTTTCTGACGAACAACGAGGATGTGCTGATCAACAAATCCTTTATATTTAATATCCACACTGGTAAAACAACAAGGCAGCTTTCTGATCTGAGCATAACAGGTGGAGAAATGGATATAAAACGGGACTTCTCCGTATCCGATAATAAATTGGTTTATGCCGTTGTCCGAAAAGACAGCTTTGAAAACAGCCTGGAAAAACAGTATAACGGGTACCAAAAGGGATTTTGTACCGATTCGCTCCATACTATTTTCTGGGGGTTTGAACACGACAGGATATATGAATATAACGTAGCTGATGGAACGGCAAAAAGAAGCATCAACCCACAGGTCGACCAGATTGTTGAGATAACTTATCATCCCAGACAAGGTATATTGAGTGTACAAGGACAAACAAAAACCTGTTATTTTAAAACAAACGGGGTGCTCCAGTTTAATTATATAAGCGAAGCACTGTTGAATATCCGCTTTAGTAAAAATATGCAGTATCTGTCGGGGTTAAAATTAAGCCGGCAGGGTAATGTGGGTAATTTGCATGTATGGTCTATTGGTAGTCAACCTCAATTAATTATTGATAAAGGCCCTTATAACGGAGTCGTTACCGCGTCGTTTATTGACGGAGATAGCTGCGTTCTGGTTTATTCAGAAAATCCCACGACAAAAAAAACCAACGCAAAAGCCATTAACATATCAAGTGGGCAGGTGGTTTGGGAGGATGATAAGGACGATGATTACCGATTGAGCCCCACGGGTAATTACCTGGTCGCATCTTATCAATTTGACAGAGTTAAAGTATTTAGTACTAAAGACTTTAGGGTTTTAAACGATGGCAATAACAGCCAGGTCAGCATGGCATTGATAAGTCCCGATGAGGAATATGCGGTACAACAAGAAAAAGATGCCGGAAGCCGAAGCGAAAAGGTCGTGGTATATAAATTACCTGAGTTTACCCCGTTATACACTAAAATCAGAGATTCAGTAACGTTTTTAAGCAGGTTCGATCGTATGGGGCTGCTAATTTCACCAGATTCGAAAGAAGTTTACTTGTATAAGGAGAAAAACAAGTTGATAGGCCGCTTTGACGTTAACAAAAATTCAATGAAAAGAGATAGCCTTGCTCTTCCGGTCAGAAGTGACAATTCACTGTGTTTTAGCGTCGATGGGCAATACTTAATAGATCAGGAATATGGAAGCGTGCCATACATTTACGATGCTAAATCCTTGCGCGCTTTTTCAAATAAGGAAATAAAGAAAATCTGCAGTTTTACAACTGCCGTACCGAAAAATATTTTTACCCTTTATCAATCCAGTGAGAAGGAGAACATTATAAATGTAGAGAACATTAGTGATGGCGGTGCTTTTAAAGTTGTTGTGAACAACTATTTATTAACCCTTAATTGCAATAAAGAAGGCGATAGGTTTGCATATGGCACTTATAAAATTTCAGGGTATCATTTGGCTAAACGCATTTATATTATTGATGTAAACACGCGATCCGTTACCGACTCGTTGGACTTACCTGATACCGAAACTGATGTCAAAGGTCAATTAATTTTCAGCAACGATAACAGCAAATTGTATATAGGATTTAACAACTTATATGAATATAACATCGGTACTAAAGAATTGAAAAAGATTAGCCCCGAAACCGGCACTAAATATTATCCCGTAAATCAAAGTGACAACAGTACATTTTTGTTCACTTATTCGCCGCAAAAAAGTCTGGAAGGCGCCAAACTCGCCGTCATCGATATCTCAAATCAAAAAGTTGCGCTGGAGGCTTCGTCCAGACTTTACTCTTACTTATTAAGCGATATCACGTATTCGTTTATGAAGGGTTATCCCAACCTATTTGAAACGGAACTTAATTATAAACCTTATTTTATCAATACCGCGGATAAGGTGCCTTACCTGCGTGGGCTCGCTAATATAAATCAACTACCCTTCGCCTTGACACATGACGGGAGTAAGCAATTAAACGTTTCGTGGTACAATGGTTTGGAGATATATAGCAGCAGTAACTTTAAGCTGCTCAATACCATTGGTACAGGCGATTATTCCAATGTCGGATTTACATTAAATAAAAAATATGCGCTCAATTATGATAATCCCGCTTTAGGGGGGCTGCTAAATGTCTATGACGTTCAAAAAGGTTTTAAAAAGGTTCCTTTTATTTACTCGTCCGGAAAAACAGGCGAATTTAGGATTTACAATGATGTGCCTTTATATATCTACGAGCAAATGTTACTAAGTCCAAATGGGACTTACTTTGCTACCTTAGACAGCTATGGCGAAGGAGCGGTGAACGTTTATAAATTTGACACAGGCGAATTACTTTATAACCATAAAGCACCTTATCTTTCTAATAAAGACCAAAAAGTAATTAAAAATGAATGGGGTACCAGCCCAAACTTTTTATATCATCTTTATATAAGCGAGAATGAAAAATACATTTTATTTGATACCTACCGAGGCTTTATGATAAAAGCTGATTTTGTAAATAAAAAAGAACAGCGACTTGCTTACCCATCAAAACAATTTGCGACAATTACGATCAGCAAATCGGGAAATTGGGTGGTGGCTGTAAACAGCGATGTAAATAATCATTTGTTAATGGTTTGGGATAGTAGCGCAAACGCCCGGCAAATACCATTAAAATTGAACAGTGATGATTTGAGCAGGTTGAAAATTGAAATACATGAACAACAGAAAGTGCTCAGTCTTCAAACAGCTGATGGCTTATGTTTTTATGATTTAAACACATTACAACTAATAAAGCAATTTACCGACCCATTGATCACTACAGAAAGCGATGAGGATACCCAGACGATCAAAATCAAATTCAGTAACAATAAGACAATAAAATATACGCTACCCGATTTTAGGCTGTCAAGTATAACCGATAAATCAGGTCAATACCGATTCGGCAAAGAGGGGCAGTTTCAATGCATTATTAAAGACAGTACCGTTATCGCCAGGTACTTGTTTGACGCGACAAACAAACAGATCATGTGGTATACGCCGGGGAATTATTATTTCGTAAATAAGGCAAGTAAAGATGTTGTCGCTTTCAGGACACACCATAACTTGTACCCCACATCAACATTCGATGCTGAATTTAACAGACCAGATACGGTGTTAAATATACTGGATCCAGTTTTCCATTTTGATCCTGAGGTTTTAAAAGTTTACAGCACTGCGTATAACAAGCGACTGCAGAACAGCAAAATAAACGATGTTAACAAATTGGATAATTTGCCCGAGGTCCAAATTACCCCGTTGATAAAAGATGAAAACACAGCGAATAAAAACTTCAAAATAACGCTGAAATCATCTGGCAAAAATCAACAAATAGCAGCGTACAATATTTTAGTAAATGGGGTTCCGTTATTCGGTAAAAAAGGCCATAAAGTAAACACTTCTGAACTGAACCAGCAGATTAACGTTCCGCTGCTTCCCGGTAAAAATGTAATAGAGGCAAGCGTAACCAATTCCATTGGGCAGCGTAGTTTACCTGCTATTGTTGTGGAGTATTTGACCGATTCAACCCTAATTAAGCCCAAAACCTACTTTATAGGAGTAGGAATATCGAAGTATAAAAATACAGATCAGAACCTGGAATATGCCGCGAAGGATATAGAGGACTTTACATTGGCGATACGCAAAAAAAATCCAGATGCGATCATTAAGACCTTTTTAAACGAATCGGCAACGAGGGAACATATTTTGGGGCTAAGAGATAGCTTATTGAAAACAAATACTGAAGACAAGGTGTTATTTTATTATTGCGGCCATGGTATCAGAAAGCAGAACTATTATATCGGTACTTATGCTTTTGAGTTTGCTAATCCTGCAAAAGATGGTATTGATATAAATGAGGTTTACAATTTACTCGACTCGATACCAGCCCGGTCAAAATTCATTGTGCTTGACGCCTGTAATAGCGGGCAATTTTATGGACTGACAAGCTCAAGTGATAGCACTAAGAAAGTTGCGTCACAAATAGGCGATCCAAATGTTAAAGTTATCTCGGCTAAACTATCACGGGGCGCAGGGGCAACCAAGCAAAACAGCAACGCAGCGTCTTTAACGGTTGACGAAGTGATGGATGATATTTTTGCTGATTTTGGTAATGATTATGGTATAGATGTGCTGGCTGCAACAAAAGGCGCCGAAGTTGCTTACGAAACACCTGAATTTAAGAACGGCATATTTACCCACGCCATGTTACAGGCCATTAATACTAATTTGGATGGCTATTACAACAATAAACCTATAACCATGAGCAGCCTAAAGAACTACGTAACCAATATGGTGGTAAAATTAACCGGCAGCAAACAGGTACCCGTAAGCAGAAATGAGAATACAATGTTGGATTGGGTTGTGTGGTAAAGATCATTCCATCAAAAGAAACCCTGCCCAAAGCGCAGGCTTATCTGGGTATTTTGAACGCATTTTTGCTTGAGCCAGCCTGAAAGATGCGTTTATATTTTTTGAAATAGCCAAGGCGCTATAAAAATGCTCCATCATTTCTGCCGTTTCTTTATCCGACACCGGCCATAAGCTAACGATCATTTTTTTTACCCCAGCCTGCCGCAGGGCACGTTGCAAACCAAAAACACCCTCGCCATTCATAATTTGACCCACGCCTGTTTCGCATGCCGACAATACGACCAACTGGGTATTACTTAAATCCATATTGGCCAATTCATAAGCAGTTAATATACCGTCTTCATCACCCTCAGCAACCACAGCCCCCAGCCATGATTTATTTGCCGATGCAAACACCAAACCCGACCGCATTAGTGGATTTTCTGCATCTTGATAAACCGACGGTATTGTTCTTGCTGAATTAGTGAAATGCCGTTGCAAAGGGAAATAAAAGCCATGCGTGGCGATATGTATGATGGCTGGAGCATTTGCACCACCTTTATCTTTAAAGTTTTTTTCCGATGCTTGCATATCGGTATACGCAGCAACACTCCAATGCTGGCCTTTCAATATGGAGTTTATTGATTGTACTTCACTCAATGTTCCGGGTAAATAATCCCATGAGCTACTACCACGTAACCCTCTTGGTAAAGACCGGCTTGCCAAAAGGCTATCTTTTACGGTTGACGTTGTAGCGTCAAAAATTGCCCCGCCAAATAATGCACAAGTTAAATTACCCGCTTTAAGCATTACATTTTTTTTGCTTGCTACATCCCTGGTATTTAATAAAAAACGGAGTTCGTAGCGGTCTATCAGGTATTTGCCAGATGCATCCTGCAACGAGGCGAAAGCAATTTTATTTAATAATCCATCTGTTGAAATATAGATCCTTTTAACGTTCTTTAAGTAAAGGGCTAATGGTTGAAATATTAATTGATACAATTTTCTATACGCGCTAACATTTTTTATATCGCTCGTAACTATCGCGCCCCGTCCTGTCACGCCTTGGTTTTGGATATATGGTTTTATAAGGTCATCACTGGCCAAGGGAACATAGATGGGTTTATTGCTATTGGGCTTAACTATAAAGGCCGCATAAATAATAGAATCAGTAAACTGAGTTTGATGAAAATACGGGAAAGCGATAAACTCAATAGCTACGTCCTCCGGCTTGAGCGCTTTTCGTATATTTTCAAATTTAAGATGGTTTTGTTTTCGAAAATCAGAATATGCAGTTGACGAAGCTGATAATTGTTCTTCTAATACCGCTGACTGGTTTTCAAGATCAGGAACGGATAGGTGCGTAGCGGTCTGTTGGTTATTATTTAAAGTATAGGCTTCGGCGAGTTGCTTTTTAGCGCTTACTAATCTCAGATACTTATTTTTCAAGGAAGTATCACCTGAAGCTGCGATTTGATTTTTAAGTCGATTTCCTGTGCTTAGCAATAATCCTTTAGATTGAATGGTATAATTATAGGTAACTGTATCTAAATTGGGATAATTGCGAAAAACACTTTGATGGAAGTTGTAATATTTTTGAATGCTTTGCTGTAACTCTTTATTATAATGTTCCTTTTCGGCTTCGCTTAAGCCAGCCATATTTAGCAACATCTGGTTTTTAATTTTAGTGCATGCTTCCGTCATTAATTTGTTGGCCTTCATTATTTCATCATTGTACCAATAAAAACAGGCAGCACTTAGTTGGAGTTCCGAATAAAAAAGAGATGCATTTGCCGACATTAATTTTATATCCTCCAAAGCTTTGCCAAAATACAGTTTTGCACTATCTGGGTTGTGTGCAAAATAAGCGAAATATTCGCCGAGCATTTTCTCAGCGCTAACATAATTACCCCGCACATGAGCTTTATTTAAATACCTAAATTGAGATAAAATGTATTTGTAAGCTTTATCAGTTAGTTTATTTTGCTGATAAAAATCAGCAGCATCACCGTAAAGTTCGGCTAATTGCGAAAGTCCGTAACTCGTAGTATCTTGCATTTGATACTTGTTATCTATTATTAAATTAAGCAATGAATCTTTTACTGCGTAATCTGCATCTTCGATATCAAATTTCATACGCAAAAACAACCCATAGGTGGTAGAAGGCTTTTTAAAATTAGCTGATTGTTTTTCAACCTCTTTTAAAATATTTTTAGCCTGGGTAATGTTACCAGCTTCCAAATACCTTCGAGAAAGGTTAAACATATCCTGAATATAGTCGAAGCTTGTTGTATCCTTTAGGACTCTTAACAGACCAATGCATTTTTCGAGCCATGGTATTTCTTTCGCGAGCTGGTTCTTATACATATATAGCCTCTGCAACTGCCTTACGAGATAATATTTATCTAAACTGACTGTGTCCGGGTAATGTAGTTGATAAATTTTCCAGCATTCCAAATAAAGTGGTTCTGCTTCATCAAGCTTGGCATGTGCAAGATAGTTACCTGCTTTCCCCGATAATACAGTTTCGTATTCAAGGCTGGTTTTTCCAAATAAATTACCCTTTATTATCAGGGCGTCATTATAGCAAGCAAGCGCTAACTCATCCGGATTTTTAAAAAGCGTAGCATTTACGCCACTAGCACTCGTATACAAACCGGCGAGTTGTGTTAAACAAACTGCATATTCATTTGACATCCTTCCCTTAATATCACCATACAGGCTAAGTGCATCTTTGTAATAGCGTTCCGCTTTTAAAGGGTTAGAATACCTATAGATACAGCCCATATCAAATAAAGCATCTGCATAATCAACATTAGATACTCCTTCGTATTTACCGATCGCTTGCAAGACCTTTTTATCGCAAAATACTGCTATTGAGTCAATACCGAAGTCTTGGTACACCACAGCGAGATCTTCTAATGCATCCGCATATTTACTAATGGAATTGGGAAATTCTAATAAAGCTTCATCTTTCTGGGTAATAGAATATGTAAGGTAATCCCACCACTGGTTTGAAGCTTTTGCGTTTTCTGCTAAAGCACGCAACTGTGCATAAGTGTATTTTTTATATGCAGTGTTATAAACTTCAAAACGATGGCCTGGTATTTGGCCGGGAGAAGCATACTGAATTATCATGGAATCAAGCTGACGGGTTATATTTACACTCTCTTCGCCCCACATGGCCCGCCTTATTACTAAAGTTTGCTCATATAACGCATCGCTATATTTTCTGCCAAAGTTTTGTTCTAACTTATAAGCTACATTAGATATTCTATCAAGTTGCTCCCTGGTTATTTCGCCGTGAATTTTCCCTTGAATTTTTAACAAAGCGATCGCAAATATTAATGCACTATCGGCTTGTTTATGATAATTAGTATAGATATTGGAATACAAATTAGACGTAACACTGTTTTTTGCAGTGTAAAAAACTGTATCAGTTGTTTTTTGCAATAGTTGATAATCGTCAAGCCAGGTTTTTATTGCAAGGTCATATTGTTTTAATTGAAACTCACAATAACCTATGCTGTTTAAACTACTGTAATATTCCTTGCTTTTTTTACCGTATTGTTTTTTCGCGACTTCTTTAAGCGTATAAGCATATAGTAATGCCGAGTCCTTTTTGGTTGTGTCATCGGATAATCGTAAATATTGCTTTCTCAGCTCCTGCCAATTTTGCTGGGCATTTGCTGTCGATACAAAAAATGGCAACAAGCACAAAGCCGAAAACAAAACAAATGTTTTATTTTTAAATATAAAACCACTATACGCACCGTCGTCGAAAGGTCTCATAAAGCTTCGGATTTAGCTTTCAATTTAAATACAAGCAGTTAAACAATAATTAATTATTCATACCTATTTATCTCACCAAACTACCCAATCTACCACATCCGTTTCATTTCGGGTAGTAGGTTGCTGCATACCCGCGGTCAATTCGGTTACCCTTTTGTTTACATATTGTTTTAAAGCCGATATGGTTACATGCGGGTTGTGCTGCATGTTCTCCAATATGCTGTAGGTAAACACCCCGTTTTTCAGATCGTTCTTCTCCAACGCATATTGTACCCCACCAGCTGCGGAAATAATGGTAGCCCCGGTACTTTTACCCACGTTTACAAATAGTTGCTTCATCAGGTCAAAACTACTAGTCATGCTCATTCCCTGTTTTTCGGTGAACACTACAACCGCTCCTTTACTGGCTATTAGTCCATTCTTATCGCGTTCTTTTGCTGTTTGCTGGTATCTGTTCATTTCTTCCTTATCTACCTCTCCGCTGTTGCAGGCATCTATCAGCATTAGTTTTTTTCGGGCTGGTATGCTATCGAGCAAGCTTTCTAATGCGTCATACGGCAGGCCATTTTTTGCAGGATCTTTAAAGTCCACGTTATAGGTCGAAAGGTAATAATCATAATCCTTGCTCAGCAAACCATGGCCCGAGTATGCCAATACCACTTTATCGTTCACTGTGGTGTTCAACAGTTTTTGTTTTAATACTTTTACTTTATCAATGGTTACATTTTGATTAAATAAGGTGTCTATCAGGCATTTGTCACCATATTTATTTTTGAATTTCAGGGCCAGGTCGCGGATGTCTTTTACACTCCATTGCAGGTTGTAGTTTTTGTCGGCAAAGTTGTTGATGCCGATGCCTACAAAGTGTATCAGGGTATCCACTGACTTATTGGGCTTGTACTTAACATAAAGTGGCATGTGGTAACTTTCGATGCCGTTTACGTTGGTAATAGATGTTTCAACCCGGTTATCGCCTTGCGACAAGGTGATCGTAAGCGTAGTATCTAACTTATTTTTATGGTAGCTAAGCAGGCTAATGCCTCGGATGCCAAAAACCGGAACCTGGTTTACCCAGACGTTAAATCGGTCGAGGTTATAGGTGCTGTCTATGCCGGTAATATGCAGCCTTAATTGCTCCTGCTTTTGTTCTATTTGGCTCTCAATTTCCTCGCGGTTGAAAAAATCGGCTTTAGGTACGCTGTAACCACTTTTGAATGATGTGGTATCTATACCTAATTTCTTGATACGTTTATCATAGGCTCTTTTATATGATCTGATAAGCGAGGTATCGAGGCACCCAATGGCTTCCAGTACTTTATCGGGGCGATTGTATTTGATGTCTAACTGATCAAAAGTGATTACATCGAGGTTTTTGGTAACGTAATGAAATAGCTTTGCGGCATTTTGCGTGGCCAAATAATAGCCCGAATTAACACGAACAACGTAATCATTACTATCAATATTACAAAAGATAGATTTTAAAGAGTCTGATTTTAATGAGTTAACCGTAAAGGAACCACCGTCCCAAACGGTTGTGAAATTATCCAGCGATGTATAAAAGGGAACATTTTGCCATTCTTCGAGCCATTGCCCGTCGCCTATTTTATTTATTTTGTTTTTATCAATATCAAAAAGGTAAACATTACTCAAAGCTTCAATAAGTAATTTGCGATTTCCTATATATTTTACTCTGGGATACCTGTTGTTTGAACTTACGGCCGAGGCTAACTTAAGACCAGAGGTTGCGTTCCACACATCAACCTTACCTGTTTGAGTAATCGTTGCAAACTGTTGTCCATCCGGGCTATATACTGCTTTTTCAAAAGCTAAACTATCCGGATTTTTGATCTTTAATAATTGCTCACCTGTTTTTATTTGCAATATTCTTACTGTGCTATCTTTTGAAGATAATAAAATGTTTTTTTCGTCGGGACTGATGTGAAGACTTGAAACATGATGACCTTTTATATTTTGAAGTAGGCTTGCATTTGCGATGCTATAAATATTGATATCTCCAAAATTGTCATTTAAAACAATTTTACCGTCGGTAGTAAATGGATTTGTTTCTTTATAAAATTCGCCAGGCCTATTAAAAAAAACCTTCCCTGTTTTAATATCCCAGATACATACTCTTGCTTTTGCTATTAATGGGTTATCAGGTTCGCAACTGGCGGCTATATACTTTCCATCTTTAGAAAAAGCTACCGCATTTAAGTGATAATTAGTTATTTTTAGCATTTTGCTTAAAGTGTTAGTATGCACTTTCCATATCGCTACCGATCCGTCCCCTGTACAGGCTGCCATTAAGCTGTCTTCAGCAAAATAATCAAACGCCTCAATCCATTTATCATTCTTAATCGGGGTGGTTACTTTTGCATTTTTGATATCCCATTCCTTAACTGTGCCGTTACCGTCGCCGGTAAAAACATAATTACCCTGAATGTTAGCAATCGCATTTACAATTCCTAAATGATTGGATAAGGAAAATAATGTGGAGCCAGAAACGCTATTGCATAAAGTTATATCACCGTCGGGATGGCACAGAGCCATAATGAGTTTTTTGTTGGCAAAATATACAGCATTAATTTTTTTAGCTGAGGGTATTTTTTGACTAATTATACCTCCATTATTGGGTCTTATAAAAAAGCAACTGTCATAATCATCTCGCCAAGTTTCCGGGCCGCTTTTTCCACTAAGCATTATAAATTTATCATCTTCATTGGTGAATAAAACCTTGTTTTTGTTTACTCCACCTAAGTTTAGGATTAAATTACTTTGTAAAGAATATCCGCTTAAAATCGATACTCGATCTGTATCCGAACTTATTAAATATTTCGAGCGGTCTTTGTTTGCGTCTACCTGAACAATGTGGGATTTATAAGGGCTTTTAGTTATTTGGTTTTCAAAGATAGACGGATCGTTATTGAGGTCGGCATTTGAAATAAAAACATGGTCAAACGGGATCAGTATATCTTGATGTTCGTTGTTTACATAGTGTTGACTAATACGGGGCGAGCTACAGTGGCTAATAATTTTGTTACCGTCATTAGAAAACAGAACCTGATGAGCAAAAGACTGGCAGCCAATAAGACTAAACGATTTCAAAAAGCGGCCCACAGAAATATCCCAAACCATAACAACTTGGTCGGTATTGGTTACAGCAAGTAGTTTTCCGTCAAGGCTCATATCGGCATAGCTTGAAAAACCACGGTGCTGATATTCTAATTTTTTTATTACACTTCCATCATCGCTATTATAAATTACTATGGCGCTATTACCTACGATAATTATTTTTTTGCCGTCGGGTGTCAAAAACACATCACGAATGCCATCTTGAAAATTGATGGTTAATAGTACCTTACTGGTTGCAATATTCCAAACCTTTACAGTATTATCAATGCCCTGGGCAGCGGTTAACAATCGTTTAGAATCGGGATAGAAGCTAAGTTTAAAAAGAAATTCTTTGTGGGCCACAAAGCTTTTTAGTAATTTACCGGTACCCGTGTCCCATAGTTTTACCGTATTATCATCAGACGCGCTGGCGATATATTTATCATCATCGCTAAATTTTAAATCGGAAATTCTTTGCGTATGCCCAACTGGCAAAACCAACTTCGGCTCCTGTGCAAAAGCACAGGCGTTTAATAGCAAACACAATAAAACAGCTAACCCAATAGTTTTCATTCAGTTAAAATGATATTGTAAGATACCAAATATTTAATAATCAAGGGTAGCGCTAATTTAATTTTTCGACGCTATACTTTTTTATGGCATCTTTCACATCTTCGGGTGTGTTAACATTATTTTCAATTTTTACTGCCGCCGCATTTGCTTTAGTATTATTACCCATATCATGCCAGATGAGCATTTGGGCAATGTCTAAAAAATATCCTCTGTGTTCATCCTCGGGTAAAATATTAAAGGTGGATAGCTTGTCAATAAACTCTTCGCCTCGTTTATTGTCAGCTATTTGCTGCGCATTATTTCGCACCAGACGGGTAAGGTCGGCTATTTTTATTTGATAGTTGGTTTGATCAAAACAAAGGGAAAGCGCGTCTAACGCTTTGGTATATTGTTGTAAAAAATCATAATAGCGCACCTTAACCATAACTGTTTGAAGTGCTACCTGGCTTGCCGGCAAATAAACCGATGCAATAGTTTTAAATTGACTAAAGTTAAGGGTACTATCGCGATATGCTTCTTCTGACGCCTTATCCACTACTTTCCCGATGAACATATCATCAAAATTTGCAGAATCAATAGCCATTAAACTCATTATGATTGATCTGTTTTGCTGCAACGTTTTAAGCTGCCCATCAGTTAATGTGCCACTATGGTAACATAGAATCTGAAGCATATCTTTTTGCAACAAATTGTGGCCGGGTAACGACAGGTATTTTTCCACAATACCACCCACGTCAGGGTCTTTCAACCCCTCGGCTGTTTTAACCCAAGCCAAAAAGTCGGACGGCGTTAATTTTCCTAACGCCGCGTTGTTTTTAATGGTGTAATATTGTTTTTTGGGGTCTTTTGCATCGTGGGCCAAAGTGATCAATTCATCAGCATCAATGGCGCCAACTTCTTTATGAACAACGCTACCCTCAGCATTAATAAAAAACAAAGTGGGGTAAGCAGTTATACCGAATTTTTCGGATAATACAGGCCCTTCGCCCTTCTCCATATCCATTGCCGCATTGATGAAATTGGCATTGAAGTAAGTGCCTACTTTAGTTTGTGTAAAAATATTTTGCTGCAGGTACTTACATGGGCCACACCATGAAGCATATCCGTCTAAAAAAATAAGTTTGTGCTGCGCTTTGGCGAGTGCCAACAGCTGTTTGAAGGTTTTATTTTCGGTAAAACGAATACCTGATGCACGCATGCTTTGTGTGCCAAAAAGAAACATTAAGGATAATATGATAGCTAACTTTTTCATGACAAATAAATTAAAGATTGGTCTTAAATTTTAATCTAAGATACCCTGCTATTCATTCGTCGGTAAATAGCTATATATAATGATTTTTACGCCAAACCATGTTGCGTAGCAAAGTTGATGACGCCCGCACTATTTTTTACATTAAGCTTTCGGAGGATGTTTTTTCGGTGAGTGTTAACCGTAAACTCGGCAATAAACAGTTTATCGGCTATTTGACGGGTTGTTAGTTCTTTACAGATGAGCCGAATGATCTCGATCTCGCGCTTGGTAAGCTGGTATTGCTGTGTAAAATCATCAGAAAAGGTAGTGGTTTCTGACGGTAGCGGTGAAGGGCCTCCTTCTTTGAAATACATTCCGCCGTTCTTTACGGTTTCAATGGCTTCAATCAACTCATCCTTTGATCCGTTTTTTAGCACATATCCTTTAGCACCACTGTCACGCGCTTCTTTAATGATCTGGCTCTGGTTATAATTGGATAAAACGATAACCCGGATATACGGATAGTCTTTTTGCAGCCTTTGCAAGGTTTTAATGCCATCCAATTTTGGCATATTTAAATCGAGCAGGATAATGTTGGGGTTACGGGTTTGGATCTCCCTCAGCAAAGTAACGCCGTCATTGGCATGGCCAACAACTTCAATATCACTAAATGTATTAAAAAAGGCAATTAGGCCATCAATTAAAATTTGATGGTCGTCAGCCAGGTAAAGTTTTACTGTATCCAAGGTTGCTAATTTCGCTTGAATATACAATATTTTGAATTGGTACATTGATGATAATTAATGTACCTAATCCGGGCGTGCTTTCAATCGTTATATTCCCTTCAAATAAATCAACTCTATTTTTTAGCAACTCCATGCCGAAGCCCTTTTTTGTATTTTGGACACTAATGCCCGATCCATTATCTTCCATCATCAGGTTTACCTCATCCTCATGCTCAACCAATTGCAAATGCGCCTCTGTTGCAGCCGAATGTTTGATTATATTTTGAAACAGCTCTTGCATAATATGGTAAAACTGCAGCTGAAATTCGTCTGTATATTTATTTTCATCATCGAACCCGACAATAATGTGGTGCACCATAATTTTATCCGTCCTATTTACATCGTCGATCAATTGCAGAATTGATTTTTTAAAACCAAGTTTCCTAAGCGTCACCGGCATCAGTTGATGGCTTATTTCGCGAATGGTTGTAGCCACGTCGCTTAAAATTTGATTTACCTGTCGTAATTGAGCGTGCGAAATACCAAACAGTTCATTTCCGTTTTTCCCGCTTGATAGGTTTAATCGGGCAACCGCTATCATTGAACCAACCTCATCGTGCAGTTGTTCGGCTATCCGTAAACGCTCTCTTTCCCGAGCTCCGGAAAGCACCCTAACAACTTCGAGCCTGTGCTCCTGCTTTATATGCTCAATTTCGGCCTCATGTAAAAGCGCTGTTCGCCTGCGCCGCTGGTAGAAAATGTAAATTGCTGCAAAACTTATCGTAAGTAAAATCAATAACGATAAAATAATCAACCAGTTGCGTTGTCTGTTGCGTTCATATGCCAGTTGATCGAGCTGCTTTTGTTGAGTAATTAACTTTAACTTTTGGTTTTTTAAAGCTAATTGATACTTGTACTCAAGTTCGGCGGTAGCTGTTTTTAATTCATGATGATAAATTGTATCTTGGTTTATGGTATTGTCCCCAGTGCCAGTCTTTGAACTCAAGTGAAGCTTATAAATAGCATAAGCCTGCTTGTATTGCTGGGCAGCATTATTAAATTCTTTATGATTTTTAATAATCAGTTGCGCCTTTTTAAAATAAAACCGGGCAGAATCAAGATGAAATTGTTTATCCCAAAGGGATGCAAAACCGATCAATGCTTCTGCAAATTCTTCATCATAAACACCTGTTTTAGCAAATACCGATAGAGCCGATCGATATGAACGTGCTGCCTGGTTGTACAATCCTTTGCTACCACAATACATTGCGACAGCAAACAAATACTCTTGTTGATCAAGCTTTCCGGAAGTGATTTTATTTAATGACTGCAGCTGTGAATAGTATACGTCGAGGTTTTTGTTTTGCTTTAGTATCACTTTATTGATTACCAATAAGCTCAAAATGCGTATCTTTTCGTAGTCTGTCAAGGTTGGCTCCTCAGCCAACGAATCTAAAACAGAAACCGCCACGCTGGGGGCACCATTGGCAACCAGACTTTCTGCATAGGACATTTTTGAAAAGATATATAGTGATTTATTGTCGGCTAAAATTGCAAGGCTTGCAGCTGTACTAAAGTAAGTGGTTGCGCTTCCGAGCGTAGCCGACTTACCTGTTAGCGCATTAACAAGTTTGTTTATTTTAATTGATCGATCATCAAGTTGTCCGCGAGAAGGTGGGTTTTTCAATTTCACCCACAAAACATAAAATTGGATTATGTCGGCTTTTAGTTTAGATACTTCCGATGAATTAACTTTAGGCAAATACGCTTGCGCCAAATGGATATTTGCCGCTGCGGCAATGGTATCTTTATGCTTTAGTTTAACAACCGCGACCTGCACCAAACGGTGGGCATTAAGGTATGGCGACTTAACCTGCTGTGCCTTTGATGATCCACCAGGTAAACCCGTTAAAATAAAAACGCAAAGTAACAGTTTCTTCATAATGCGGGTTAAATATCTATCGTAAAAGCTTATGCCAAGTTCGCGTGTTTTTGGCATTTGGGCAATAGTTAGTTTTGGTGATATTTGCCTTTAATTATTGACCCGCATTTATGGCAACGTAAGTCAACGATAAGTTAAATATGCATTGAAGGTTTAGAACGTTACGTTACATTAACGCTACGCAAACGTTTAATAAAACCCGTTAACATGTTGTAGTCGTAAAATTCACGATATATTAAACACATCAGCTGCCAATAAAAATAAGATGCGCAAATATTTGCGGGTACGGAATAGGCTGCAAAACGGCGAGAAATGTTAGTGAAAGTTTTCTTCAGTGATCGGTAATTTAATTGACCTAAGGTAATCAGATGGCGAGATGTTATACTTAGTCCTGAAACAAGTACTGAAATATTTTGGACTGCTGAAACCTACCGTATAGGCTATCTCGGCCACGTTGCCGCCACCCGAATCAAAATATTGTTTGGCGCGCTGTAATCTCATATCACGGACAAATTCGACCGGTGCAACCTGCGTAAGGCTTTTAAACTTTTTGTAAAAATTTGCCCGTCCCATATTTACCAGGTGCGACACCATTTCAATGTCAAAGTCAGGGTCGGTCATATTTTCATCAATGATCCGCAGCACATTTTTGAGGAACAACTCGTCTTTTGAGGTGACCAGTATTTCGCCCGGTGCCAGGTTAACTACCTTTTTATCGCCACTTAGCTTTAAAACTAATTTTTTTCTTTGCTCAAGAATATTGCCTATCGCGGCAAGCAATAACTCATTTTTAAAAGGCTTACTCAGATAATAATCGGCTCCGTAATTCAAGCCCAATATTTGATGCTCCACGGCGCTCCGGGCCGACATTAACACAACGGGGATATGGCTCATTGTGATATCGCTTTTAACCTTATCCAAAAACCCGATGCCATCCATCCGTGGCATCATCACATCGCTTAAAATGATATCAGGCATTAATGATTTTACCTTTTCTAACCCTTCTACTCCGTCTACAGCCGTTTCTATACGGTAAATCTCACTCAATTGCAGTCTTAAAAACTCCCTCATATCCAGGTTATCTTCAACCAACAACAGTAACGGTGCATCCGCCCTTTGGAGCTGTGCACTAACACCCTCAACATTAGCCAGAACAGGCTCCACATCTGCTGGTGATTCGTATTTAGCAGAAGTGTCACCTATCCAGGTATTTGCGTCGTAGGATAATATTACCGTTACGGATAATCCGCCTGATGGATTATTAACGGCCTTAATAGTACCACCATGTAGTTCAACCAGATCCTTAGATAGGGCTAAACCTATCCCCGTGCCTTTACCCGAACTTAAAGATGGTTGCCCGCTATGATATAATTCGAAAATATATTCCAGTTCGGATTGAGGCACCCCACATCCCTGATCAGCAACCGTGAGTGAGAGTTCTTTTCGCGTTAAATTGTGGCTCAAACTAACGGTTATAGCTCTGCCGTCAGGGGTAAATTTGTAGGCATTGCTTAACAGGTTATAAATAACTGTCTCGATCTTGTCCAGATCAAGGTTAACTTCAAGGCGTTGTTCAAAGCCCTCAAAAAACAGGTCGATATGCTTTTCGTTACGTATGTCCTCAAAATGTGCACTAACATCTTTTAGAAACGCAGTCATCTCAAATCTGGAGGGAGAAACAGAGGCTTTGCCCTGCTGAGCTTTCCTGAAATCAAGCAACTGGTTCACAAACCTTACCATTCTTTTGGCATTCCGGTCTACAATTTCAAGGTATTGCCGCTGGCGCTGATCAAAGTTGTTGTTTTTTATCAGTTGTGCTATAGGGTTAAGTATCAGCATTAGTGGCGTACGCAATTCGTGCGATATATTGGTAAAAAAATCCAGCTTCAGTTCAGTCAGCCTATGTTCAACCGCCATCTGGTGCTTAAATTTCAAAACGGTAAACAGGCTTCGCCAAATTATCGCACCAATTAAAATGATGACCAATGCATAAATAAAATACGCCCACCAGGTAAGCCAGGGTGCTGGCAGAACTGTTATCGACAGGCTCTTGTACGGAGCATTGGTATACCTTTCCAAATCGGCACATTTGATCTCCAACACATAATTACCCGCCGGAATATTGGTATAAGTAGCCCGAAGTTGATTAGCATTATCGTGCCATTCGGTATCAAACCCTTTTAACCGGTACACAAAGGGCAAATGGTTATCAAAGCGATAGTCAAGTAACGAATAATCTAAACTGATCACATTTTGGTTGTGTTTTAAAGTGACGGACGACGTATAGTTTATATTTTCTTTCAATATCCGTGTACTATCCGCAATTGCTATCTGCTCATTATTAACCCGGAGATTAGTAAATACCAGGTTTGCAGAAATAGGGTGCGGTTTGATATCGTGCGGATCAAACATCAGGTATCCGCGAATGGTTCCAAATACCAATTTACCATCGCCCGTAGTTTGACAAGTACTCTCGGAAAACCCGGCGGTCGAGACGCCATCATAAGACGAAAAGTTTTTAATTTGCTTTGTGATCAGGTTTAAACTTGCCAAACTTGCTTTATTAGCCACCCAAAGATGATTGGCATCATCCTCGGTACAACTTAAAACATAATCATTTGCCAGCCCTTGTTTAGTGGTATAGTTGATGAAGTGCAATTTGCCTGTACGTGGGTCCTTAACGGCCATATCTATCCCACCGCCCAATGTTGCCAGCCACATATTGCCTGTATGATCGCGATAGATGTATTGGATATCACTATTGCCAAGGCTTTGTGGTACCCCAGGCTGTTTGTAATAAACGTCAAATTTATAAGCGTTGCTAACCTGGTTCATCACAATAAGGCCTTGGGTAGTACCTATCCATAATTCACCTTTTGTTCCGGTTTCAATAGTTCGTATCTTCTCAAAGCCTGTCGGATAATGGTTTTTATCCGAACTGATGTGGGTAAAAGATATACCCTGCTTGCCTCGTTTTACTAAATTAAGGCCGGCGTCAAAAGTCCCGAGCCAAATACGGCCTTTAGCATCTTGGTTAATGGCGTAGATTTGATCGCTGCTAATGCTTTGAGCATCTGCGTTATCATGCAAAAAATGAAGCAGCCGGTAGGCTTTATGTGAGCCATCGAGAGGGGTCGCTTCAAACAGTCCGTTAGCTTTTGTCCCTATCCAAACATTCCCTTCATTATCTTCCTTAATTGCATAGACCCCACCCAAATTGCTCCCGTTTAAATTAATAAAGTTGGCAGGTTTAAGTACGCCCCGATCAAGCCAATACACCTGCCCCCCTTTGGCACAAACCCAAAGCCGGTTTAATTGGTCGGAACACAATGCTCTTATCTCGTTGTCGGATTGAAAAACCCCCGATTCATTTACCAAATGCTGTTCAAAAGCGTGGGGTTGAAAAATTATTTTTTCTACTCCGTGCTCATCTGTATGAAGCCACATCACGCCCGACGGATCGTAAAAAGCTACTGAAACCAGATTTGAGAAAACGCGGTCTTTTGCCCCTGGCTCATTATGAAAATAATTGAAAGCATCCGTTCGTCGGTCAAAATAGCCAAACCCCCCATCTCTAAGTATACACCAAACGGTACCATTTACATCTTCGAATACTTTAAAATGGTTGCCCTGATTGATAAATTTCGAATCATTTTTTTGAAGATAACGTTCAAAAACGCCACGTTTATCAAATCTTAAAACGCCCTCTTTACTCGGCTCTATCCAGATACTCCCCTGATCGTCTTCGAACATCGTGTATAGGGGCGATTTATCTGGCGATTGATATATTTTGAATGAAATATCTTTCAAATTAACTATAGCCAATTCGCCGATGTCCGATGTTAGGTATAGTCTGTTTTGATCTCTGCTGATCAATATTTGATTCAATGATGAATTGCTGATTCGAACGTCACTGAATCGTCTGCTTTTTTTTGCATATAACCACAACATCCCATCGCTTGCGGCAAACGCTATATTATCCTGCGTTTCGATAGCTGAACTTATCGAGGTTTTAACGTTTTGATAGCTAGACGGATCGGAAAGCGAATAGTATCCGTTTGACTTGGGAACAAACCGCAGTAAGCCAGTTGCGGTACCCACCCAAATATTGCCGCTGGCCTCCCTCAAAAAGCAGTTAACTGTATTTGATGGTACCCGAAATTTTGCGTTGGCTGTTGTTTTATACCAAAAATACGTTGTTGGGGTATTCACAATGTCGGGCACATAGATTATGCCGCCTTTTACTATGCTCACCCATAATTGGTTGTTTTCCGAATAGAGTACCTTATCAAACGTTACTTTTTCGTGCAACCCCAGGATAAGCGCCAGCGATCTGAATTGCTCACTGGTTTTGCTAAAACGATAGATCTGACCATCGTACCCTTTTAGCCACAACTGGCCCTTATCGCCTTCGGATATGCGATCAATTCTATTATTTCCTATCTGTGATGAATCACTTGCAACTGAGCCGAATGAGCGAAAACGGTTACCGTCAAACCGGTTAAGGCCACCCCTGGTACCAAACCACATGTACCCTTCACGATCCTTAAACATGGTTGTGATAATGTCGTGAGATAGGCCATCCTCGGTAGTGTAATGTTCTATTTTGGCGGGCATTGGTGACTGGGCCCAAAGCGATAATGCCATGAAATTCAACCCCAATAAAGATATTAAAACTTGGAAAATTGTCTTCATAAGTTCTCCTCGCGTAGTGCAGGGTATATAGCTTTTATGGTTTATTATTGGCATATTGGGCGTTGTCCTATCTGCAACTCCCCATTTACGACAGCCCTATTCAAAGATGAAAAATAAAAGCGATAAATAGCACATGTTTGTGCAATCGGTTTAACATTTTTTAAATTTCGTGGCTTATGTAGTTATCAACTTTTTAACAAAATTACATTTATCAACACCATGCATTCTCGTAATCGGTGCTTTCACAATATTTGAACCTATTGCATCAATTTTTGAACCTTTTGGTGAACGATTTTATTTATGTTTGCTATCGCTGATTGTCTTTCCGAAACCTCACTACGGAAACTTCAAGCGAGAACCCAATTTATAAACTTCAGGCTTTTAACCTTAAAAGCAAGGTTAAAGGCTGTAAACCAAAACTGAATTATGGATAAACAGCTGTATCAAGCTTTTTTAAAGCTATTAGTGCGCGCGGCCGCACGGGCGCGGCCAATTTTGATCGCGTCATTCCCCAAGATCAACCCTCAACAAAAATTATTAACTCAAACTTTAAGCGTATGAATTATTTATACAAAAACACCGGTGGCACGAACGATAAAAAAAGTTTCGCTGTCATCAAACTCATACTTCTCGTTGCTTTAGGCACCTTATTTCAATTTCAAAGTGAGGCTGCAGGGCATGAAGTATTAAAGCCCTCGATAAAAGCAAGTGCAGTTAGCACAGTGGTTGAGGGCGTTGTCAAAGATTCTACCGGAGCCACGCTGCCTGGCGTTAGCGTATTGCTAAAAGGCACAAAAATTGGCACCGTAACGGATATTAATGGAAAATACAAACTAACCATACCAGATGGCACAGGGAAACTTGTATTCTCATATCTGGGCTACATTAATACAGAAATAGATATTAATAATCGGACAAAGATCGACCTTGTTCTTAAAGAAGAGTCGCGCGCCTTGAACGAAGTCGTTGTGATCGGGTATGGTACGGTTAAAAAGCGCGACCTAACGGGCGCCGTTGCTTCCGTAAGTGGAAAAGATATTGCCGCTGTACCCGTACCTAATATCGCACAGGCCATGCAAGGAAAATTACCTGGGGTAGCTATAAACTCGCAGGATGGCCGCCCAGGCGGAAACATTAATATACTGATACGCGGCGGTACTTCTATAACCTCGGGTAACCAGCCTTTGATACTTATTGATGGTATTCCTGGTAACTTAAATGATATTCCAGGTGATCAGGTAGAAAGTGTTGACGTGTTAAAAGACGCTTCTTCCGAAGCGATCTACGGATCTCGCGGGGCTAACGGTGTAATATTGGTCACCACAAAATCGGGCAAGGCCGGCAAACCTATGGTGAGCTATAACGGCTATGTTAAGATCAACACCCCGGCTAAATATTTACAACAGTTAGATCCGTATGATTATTTGACATATGTATGGGCTAATGCTGCCGCCAACGCTACCGCCTATCAAACGCCATTTGAAATATTGTACGGCCTCGGCGCAAACTCGGGGAAAAATACCGGAGGTATTGAAAGTTATCGCAATCTGCCAACGTATGACATGCAAAGGCAGGTTTACAAACAGTCGGTATCATGGAACCACGCCTTGACAATATCTGGCGGTACAGAGCAAACAAAAGTATTGTTCTCGGCCACCTATAGCGACGACGAGGGCATGAAGATACAATCCTATCAGCGGCGCGCAACTGCCGCGTTTAAACTGAGTCATAAAATATCGAATAATATTACATTTGATCTCAATACCCGCTATGCAAACACGCCAACTCTTGATGACGAAAGCACTACCAGCGGTAGCGGGTCAATTTTATCATCAGCCTATCGTTTCCGCCCTATCGCAACAAGCGACATTTTAGGCGATCTGACCGCATTGACAGCGAGCAATAACATATCGCAATACGGTAAAAATGCGTTATGGGATAATTACAGTGCCGCTGCGCGCGCGGCCGATTACGATCCGCTGAGTTTATCTTCAAACTTTGTAGGTGTAGCATCGTTAAACTGGCTGATCATCAAAGGCTTAACCTATCACACCGATTTTAATATGAACGGTTCTTGGTCGCAACGCAAATACTGGTCGGGTGCTACTTATAATGGTTTTATTAATGATGCTACCGGCGCTGTATTATACGCGGGCAATGTTGATTACCGCAAAAATGATAGCTGGGGCTTGCGGTGGGCAAATACATTAGCCTACGAATTTAATATTGATAGGGATAGTCATTTTAATATATTAGCGGGTACCGAAGTTTCCAATTCAGGTGGTACTGGTATTTCCATACAAGCCAATCACTTTCCTTCAAACTTTAACGAACAAACTGCTTTTGCCCAAATCAACCAATATGATCCGGTAGCTGGTACTGCTACGTTTTCTTCCAGTGTAAGTTATCCCGACCGGTTGGAGTCTTACTTTGGCCGCTTGCTCTATTCTTACAAAGACAAGTATTTATTTACAGCAACGTTTCGTGCCGATGCATCGTCCAAATTTACAGAAGGCAACCGCTGGGGGTATTTCCCGGCCGCGGCCTTTGCATGGAGGGTGTCGCAGGAATCTTTCATGAAAAATGTTAGCTGGGTAGATGATTTTAAACTTAGGGTATCCTACGGCGCAGTGGGTAATAATAATATCGCCGCAGGTGCCTACGCACAAACCTGGGGTGCCGTAACCGATCCAAGATCGCAGTATGATATCAACCACACTCTTCTCCCTGCATATCAACTGTCTACACCTTCAACTCTGGCAAATCCAAATTTAAAATGGGAAACTACCATTACACGCGATGCAGGAACAGATTTCAGCTTGTTTCACGGAAAATTGTCGGGCTCAGTTGATTTATATTGGAACACAACCCGCGATTTACTGTTGATTACCACTATCCCGCCTATCACTGGTTTTAATAATACGCTCGCCAATGTCGGACAAACAAGTAACAGGGGTATTGAGATCGCGGTTTCAGCACCAATTTATAGAGATAAAGATTGGAAGATCAATGTTGGTGGTAACATCAATTTCAACAGGAACAAAGTAGATCAGCTTTCTAACAACGTAAACCCTCTTTACGGAGCGGCATGGGCAGGGTCGGCTCAATACCCAGCGTCCGATTATATTCTGATAGCTGGCCAACCTGTTGGGCTGGTGCGTGGGTTAACCTACATCGGTACTTATACCCCCGCCGACTTTAATTACAACAATGGCCTGTACACCCTGAAAACTGGCGTTCCGGATGTTAGCAGCGCTATCGCCGGTGTAATGCATGGCCTTGTAACGGGTACAGACCGACCTACCGGCCAAAATGCTTATCCCGGAATGGCTAAGTATGCAGATTTGAATGGTGACGGTAAGATCGACGACAACGATTTGAGTGTAATCGGAAATACTACACCCAAATTTACAGGTGGCTTTAATTTTAACGTTAACTATAAAAACTTCGACCTTGGGCTAAACTTTAATTATAGTGTTGGTAACGATATTTACAATGCTAATAAGCTGGCTGGGCTGTATGGCGCTAAAGAAGGTGGTGTTTATGAAAACAAACTGGCAATTTTAGACAATGCTTATAAAATTTACGATGTTGAAAACGGCCAGCTTGTGCGGTTAAGAACCCCCGACCAGCTAAACGCGGCAAACACCGGGGCCACTTTACCATTAGCTTACAGCGAAACAGCGGTTACCTCAACGCTGGGTATTGAAAAGGGCACATTCCTTCGCTTAAATACGGCTACCATAGGATATACGTTGCCTAAAATACTTTCGTCGAAAATTGGTATTGGCAGCTTGCGGATATACGGAAGTGTTTATAATTTACTAACGCTAACAAGCTATAGCGGGCTGGATCCCGAAGTGAGTGTTAATGATAATGCGAATAGTTCAACTTACCCTACCCGGGGCCTGGACTTTGGTGCTTATCCACGCGCGCGATCGTTTGTTATGGGCGTAAATCTTAATTTTTAACAGTTAAAACACAATAAAAATGAAAACATATAAAAAATATATAGCAGCAATTGCCTTGTGTTTGGCTTTTACTGATTGTAGCAAAAATTATTTGAACGTGACGTCTCCATCCAATGTGGATGACAACTTCGTTACATCAACAACCACCGAAACATTTAAATCGCTTTCATGGTGTTATGCTAATTATCGTCAAAACTGTATTATGTCGAGTTACAGGTGGAACGATCCTGTTGGGTCGGATGCGGAATATTACCCAGAGTCTGGCTCCACTAATAACCTGAATGCCCAGTTACATACCGATCTGTTACCGGTTGATTATGCGACACCTGGGTTCACCGCTCTTTATCAAACGCTTGCGCTGGCCAGCAGGTTAGCCAATATTATTGCCACAAAACCGGCTTATATTGCCGATGCAGCTGCCGGCAAAACTTCTGACTGGACACAACTATATGGCGAGGCGACAACCATGTGGGCATTTTGTTATTTTGAATTGATACAGCATTTTGGTGATGTGCCGTATGGCTATGAAAATACGGTTGTAACTAATTATGCGCTGTCTTCGCGTTTTGATATCTATGATAATTTGATCAGTGCCTTGCAAAAAGCAGAGCCCTTGATGTATCCGATAGGGACAGGCAATATAGGCGCCGACCGCATGTCCAGATCATTTTGTGACGCACTGATAGGCGAACTTGCGTTATTTTCAGGAGGGTATCAAACCATACGTACCGATATGCCTGCTTTGTATGGAAGTGTGACTTTTACCCAAAAAAGCAATGTAGCCAACGGCTGTGTATATGCCCGCCGTACTGATTATCTCAAGTATTATGCAATAGCGAAAACCTGGTTTTTAAATGCAATTAGCAACGCCGGCACCGCACATTTAATTACAGTAGACACCCGGACAACATCCAACAACCCGTTCCAGCGTCATTTTCAATATTTTCACGATTTGCAAGTGAGCCCCGAATCGTTGCTTGAAATAGGCAATATACAGGGTGGTACGTTAACAACTACCAGCGAATATCCATATGCTTTTGGCCGTCCGTCGGATGGTGGTAGCTCCAATGCCGCACCTTGCAAAACTTTCGATGCACTGCGTATTATCCCTACCGTTTACTATGGCGAATATGACAAAGCCGATCACCGGAGAGATGCCAGCGCAACTGTTACGGCCAGTAACGGTGATGGCAACGAAAAGATGGTAACTTTTGTGCCGGGCAGTAAAAGTGCTGGCGGAATAGCAACAAACAAGTGGGACGAGAACCGCATGAGCCCACCATACGTTGCAGCTCAACGTAACTCGGGCATGAACTGGCATATATTGAGAATGGCAGATGTTATTTTAATGTTAGCCGAAGTTAAAGCCGAATTGGGCGACGGTGACGCCATTACTTACCTCAACCAGGTTAGGGCAAGAGCGTTTGGTAATGTAAACCATAACCTGGCGGTATCAGGCCAGGCGTTAAAAGATGCCATATACGAAGAACGCAAATTGGAATTACTTGGCGAAGGTCAGCGCCGTTGGGACATGATCCGCTCAGGTACTTTTTCTACAAGGGCTATTGCTGTTCAACAGGACATGGCAGCTTTAGTGGCCGATCTTAAAGCTCAGGGCTATCATACGTTTGCTAACGGTAACGTGATGTCAAACTATATTTGGATCAAAAAGGTTGCTTTAACCAATCCGTTAACTTACGATTGCGCATCCACAGATACCCTCACTAACTTTGCCGCTTACCCCGCGTGGCGCGGTCAGTACAACTACAGCACACTTGCCGCTGTGAGCGCCAAGGTAGTTGGCACTACGCATAACGTGGCCATCCAGGGCTTGTTCACATATATCGACCCGGCCGGCCCGGTAGCGGCCTCGTTGGTAGCTGCCGGATACACCAAAACAAATTGGGGAATTGACCTGGTTAATAATTATACCGTTTACCAACAGAACATTCTCTCGGGTATATTGACCGCATCCGATCCGCCAAGATATTATTATGCGCTCCCTTCTGTAATTATCAGCACATCGAATGGGAAAATCACCAACGGTTATGGCTTGCCGCAACAATAGGACAAACAGATAGTCCACTATCAATAAATTCAAGACACTGTAGCAGGGCTACAGTGTATTTTTTATTTATGCGCCCTGATGAGGATTAGCCGTGATAACATCGTACAATGCCTTGCATAAATTATATAGCACTTTTACCCTTAATCCGGATAAATTTGTGAGGTAACCAATTATACTCGTCGCCTGGCTGATCTCAGGCAGGCCGACCAAAACAAATATGGCTGATCACATCATTTTAAAAGGGATAACCTGGAACCACAGCCGTGGTTTTACGCCTATGGCCGCCACAGCACAACGATTTTCGGAGTTAAACCCTGGCGTAACCATTACCTGGGAAAAGCGTTCACTACAACAATTTGCAGATCTTTCCATTCAGCAACTCGCTGAACGTTATGACTTGTTGGTCATAGATCATCCCTGGGCAGGCTTCGCCGCAAAAACTCATTCGATATTGCCGTTTGATCAATATTTATCGCCTGATTTTTTAGCTGATCAACAGGCAAATACTGTAGGCCACTCTTACGAAAGTTACGCTTACGATGGCCACCAATGGGCGTTGGCTATTGATGCTGCCACACCTGTTGCGGCCAGCCGGCCAGACTTGTTTAAAGCGAAGGGCTTATCGGTACCCAAAACATACCATGACCTATTGGCGTTAGCCAAAAAAGGGTTGGTAGCTTTTCCTGCTATTCCCATCGACTCGTTAATGACGTTTTATACTTTTTGCTGTTCCCTGGGCGAAGACCCTTGCCAGCAGGAAAACAAAGTGATCAGCGAGGCTACAGGCATAAAAGCATTGCAAATGTACCGCCAGCTGGCTATGTATATCGACAAGGCTTGTTTTAACCGCAATCCCATCCAAACTTACGAGGCCATGACCTTGGGCGACGATATTGCCTATTGTCCTTTTGCTTATGGTTATTCCAACTATTCGCGCGATGGCTATGCACGTAAATTACTTCATTTTCATGATATGATCACGCTTGATGGCGTGACTAACTTGCGTAGTTCGCTCGGTGGTACGGGTTTGGCAGTTTCGGCCAACTGCAAACATATTGATGTAGCCATGCAATATGCTGAGTTCGTTGCTTCGCCACAGTGCCAGTATAGTTTGTATACCGATAACGGCGGTCAGCCAGGGCATTTAACCGCATGGACCGATGTTCAAACCAATGTCATAACCCATAACTATTTCGCCAATACCTTACCGGCTTTGCAGCGTGCATATCTGCGACCGCGCTATTTCGGACACATGTTTTTCCAGGACCATGCCGGCGATATTGTACGTAATTACCTGATGCATTGCGGCGATGAATTAAGAGTATTGGCCGAGTTGAACAATCTGTACATCGAATCTAAAAGTAAAGTACAGGCCTTATGAAACCTTTGGAAGGCCTTTTGGTATTGGAGTTTGCGCAGTTTATGGCTGCGCCTACTGCTGGGCTACGCCTGGCCGATCTGGGTGCACGGGTTATCAAGATTGAACGCCCGGTTAAAGGCGAAGCCGGCCGTCAGATTGCCATACGCAATCTATTTGTGGATGGCAGCAGCCTGGTTTTTCATACCATCAACCGCAACAAAGAAAGTTACGCTGCCGATCTGAAAGACCACGCCGACCTGGAACGCGTAAAAAAACTCATCGCGAAAGCGGATGTCATCACCCACAACTTTCGCCCGGGTGTAATGGAAAAGATAGGGTTAGATTACCCGTCGGTAAAAGCCATTAATCCACGCATTGTTTATGGTGTAGTTACAGGTTACGGTAGCAAAGGCCCCTGGGCTTTAAGGCCCGGACAGGACCTGTTGATCCAGTCTTTATCGGGGTTAGCGTATCTGTCAGGGACAAGTAACGACGGTCCGGTACCATTTGGTTTAGCTACTGCCGATATGATCTGTGGGGCCCATTTTGTACAAGGCATTTTAGCGGCTTTGATCAAACGCGCAAAAACAAATAAGAGCGTATTGGTTGAAGTTAGTTTGCTGGAATCCGTATTAGATATGCAGTTCGAGGTGATCACTACATACCTCAACGACGGCGGTAAGCTACCCCAACGCAGCAGCGTTAAAGGTAACGGCCACGCATATTTAAGCGCTCCTTACGGGGTCTATAAAACCAGCGACAATTACCTTTCGCTTGCTATGGGCGATCTGCAAAAAATTGGTGAAGCGATCGGAAGCAACCTGTCAGCTTATCATACCAAAGAATCCTGGTTTACTGACCGCGACGAAATTATGGCCTTGCTCGGCGATCAAATCAAAAATAAAACAACCGCAGAGTGGCTGCAAATGTTAGAGGCGAAAGGCATCTGGTGCTCCGAGGTATTAACTTATGCCGAAGTATTACAACACGAGGGATATTTGGCCCAAGGCATAAAACAGCAAGTGACCTTACCCGATGGTAGTAGTTTAAGTACTACCCGCTGCCCTATCCGCATTAACGGCGAAAGGCTATATTCGGATAAAGCAGCCCCAAAATCTGGTGCACAAACCCAAATGATTAACCAGCAATTTGACTTGATATGAAGCCCCTGGAAGATTATTTGGTGATCGATTTTAGCCAGTTCCTTTCGGGACCATCGGCAAGTTTAAAGTTGGCCGATATGGGCGCACGCGTTATCAAAATAGAGAAGCCTGGAACGGGTGATATCTGCCGCTATCTATATACTTCTAACGTGATCATGAACGGCGAATCATCGGTATTTCATGCCATTAACCGCAACAAAGAGAGCTTTGCCGCCGATATCAAAACCGAGGCCGACCGAAAACAAATATGGGAGTTGGTTAAGCAGGCCGATGTAGTGATGCACAACTTTCGCCCGGCTGTAATGGAGCGTTTAGGTTTCGACTATATCAGCGTAAAACAGGTAAACCCCTCGGTCATTTACGGCGAGATCTCGGGTTATGGCGATACCGGGCCATGGAAAGATAAACCTGGGCAAGACCTGCTACTACAATCCTTAACCGGGTTAACCTGGCTAAGTGGTAACGCAGGCGGCCCGGTGCCAATGGGACTTTCCATTATCGATATGCTGGCGGGCAACCATCTGGCGCAAGGTATTTTGGCTTGTTTGGTGCGTAAAACCATCAGCGGCGAGGGAGCTTTGGTGCAAGTGAGCATGCTCGAGTCGGCGATGGACTTTCAATTTGAAGCGATCACCACTTATTATTACGATGGCAAACTGCCGGAGCGATCGGAACACAACAACGCGCACGCTTATTTAGGCGCGCCTTATGGGATATACAAAACCGCAGATGGCTATGTGGCCTTAGCTATGGGCTCGATACCACAATTGGGTGCTTTGCTAAGTTGTGAAACTTTGTTGACTTATACCGAAGTCGCAGAAGCTTTTAACAAACGCGACGAGATCAAAGCCATATTAGCCGAGCATTTGCTAACCAACTCCAACGAGCATTGGCTTGGCATTTTGCAGGCGGCCGACATCTGGTGTGCCGAGGTACTCACCTGGGACAAACTGATGGAGCAGGAAGGCTTTAAAGCGCTCGATATGCTGCAAGAAGTTGAACTGAGTGATGGCTATAAGTACAGGACAACGCGCAGTCCCATTACCATTGATGGCAAAATATTTACATCGACCAAAGGTTCGCCAAAATTGGGCGAGGACAATGATAAGATCATCGCTCAACTCATAACTAAAAATGGCAAATAGCGATACTATCCGGATAGCCGTACGCAAATTCGGCCCTTTCGAAACTGCTTTGCAAAAGCTGTGGGATAGCTATTGCACCGAAACCGGCTGCACACTACAGGCCGAAATGGTACCGATGGACCTGGACGATCTGCACCATGCGATCTTAGGCAATCAGGGTTTAAAAAACGGCGATTGGGATATCGCGCATGTAGTAACCGATTGGCTTTTTGAAGCCTGGACCGGCGGCTCGCTCGAGGACCTGCAACCGCGCATTGCGCAAAATCCACCCGAGGGATACCCGGATGGCTGGAGTAAGTCATTGCTATCCATGCAGGAATTTGGATCGGCCATAGCGGGGCTACCTTTTCACGATGGTCCGGAATGCTTGATATATCGCAAAGATCTGTTTAGCGATAGTACCGAACAACAAAAGTACTTCGACCAATTTGGTAAAACCTTACAGGTACCAGAAACCTGGGACGATTTTAAAGATATCGCCCGGTTTTTTTACCACCCTGATGATAACCTTTACGGGACAGTTTTTGCCGGTTTACCCGATGGGCACAACGCCGTGTTTGATTTTTGCCTGCAGCTATGGACACGTGGCGGCGAACTAATCGACACGAACGAATCGGTCGTCATCAACACTAAAACGGCTATCGAAGCGCTTACTTTTTACCGGGATACTTTGCGCGATAAAACCATAATACATCCCAATACGATGCATTATGAATCGGTAGCCACCGGTATGGCCTTTGCCCGCGGCGAGGCGGCAATGATGGTCAACTGGTTTGGTTTCGCGTCCATGTGCGAAGTGATCGAAGAATCATCCGTTAAAGGCAAGGTCGACATCGCGCCGATACCTTGCACCGTAGGAAATGAGTCAGCATCGCTCAATGTATACTGGCTATACACCATCGGCAGCGGCAGCAAACACAAACAAGCAGCTTATGATTTTCTGCGTTTTGCGACCAGCCGTCAAAACGACAAACTATTGACGCTGGAGGGTGGCATTGGCTGCCGCATTTCAACCTGGAAAGATGGCGGGGTTAACGCCATTATCCCCTACTACCATAAACTGGAGCAACTGCACCAAAACGCGCGCTCGTTGCCGCAAAAGGCAAACTGGGCGCAAATAGCTAAAATCATCGACCAGGTTGTACTGCAAGCCATCAACACTGACACGCCTGTTGAAGAACTGTTAGAGGCCGGGCAACAAAAAATAAACGCCATTGATAAACCAACATCGAACCATGGAGATACCTTATAAACCCACCCTGCCTGCAACGCCGGTACCCATCGTTATCATCGGTGCAGGTGGAATAGTTGGCGATGCGCATCTGCCGGCATACAAAAAAGCAGGCTTCGAAGTGAGCGGTATTACCAACCGTACCCGCGCCCGCGCCGAGAAACTGGCTGCCGAATGGGGTATCTCTAATGTTTACGATACCGTTGAGGAAGCGGTAGCCAACTCCGCCCTCAACGCGGTTTACGATATTACCATTATGCCCCAGCAGTTTGTAGAAACATTAAACAAACTACCTGACGGTGCGGGTGTGCTCATCCAAAAACCCATGGGCGACTATTTTTGGCAAAGCAAAGAGATACTGGACGTATGCCTCCGGAAAAATCTGACTGCAGCTATCAATTGCCAGTTGCGTTTCGCTCCCTTTGTAAGTGCCGCCCGGTATCTGATTGAGCAAGGTTTGATCGGCGAATTGTACGATATGGAAGTACGGGTAACATTGCAAACACCTTGGGAACTGTTTCCGCATGTCATCATTCATCCACGATTGGAGATACAGTATCACAGCATTCACTATATCGATCTGATGCGTTCTTTTTTAGGCGACCCGCGCACCGTGATGGCCAAAACCTTAAAGCATCCGGCCAAAAGTTTGTCATCGTCACGATCTACCATTTTGTTTGACTACGGCGATACCATGCACGCGGTTATCAATACTAATCACGATCATTCCTTTGGCCCTCATAACCAGGAAAGTTTCATCAAATGGGAAGGAACCAAAGGCGCGATCAAGGCGCGGATGGGTTTGCTGATGGATTACCCGCACGGTGTACCCGATAAGTTTGAATATTGCATTATTGACGACGGCAAACCACCCGAATGGACCGAGGTTAAACTGGAAGGGTCCTGGTTCCCTGATGCGTTTATTGGCACGATGGCCAGCCTGATGCGGTATAAAAACGGCGAAACCGATATATTGCCGACCAGCGTTGAGGATGTAATTAAAACCATGGCAGTAGTTGAAAGTGCATATATTTCGAGCGATACGGGTGGTGTGGTTGTAAGTGATAGGTTTGAGGATAAAACGTAAACTTGCGTTAGGGATAGCAGCGAAAAGCCCGGAGTCGCTTCCATCAGTCCCGACGGATGTCGGGAAGGACTTGGAGCGATAGCCCGGGCCGAAAGCAACGGCCAATAAAAAAGTAAAAATATAAACGATAATACCATGTATTTTAAATCGACATTTTTTGAAGGGTACACCATTGGTGACAAACGCGTAACCCTTGGCCGTACCATTACCGAAACAGATTTTGTAGTCCATGCCGGTCATACGGGAGACTTTTTTCCACACCATATGGATGCTGAGTGGTGTAAAACGCAGCCTTTTAAACAACGGATAGCGCATGGCACTATGATCTTCAGTATCGGTATCGGTTTGACGGCGTCCGAGATCAACCCCGAAGCGATGTCGAAAGGCTACGATAAACTCCGCTTTGTAAAACCTGTTTTCATCGGTGATACCATACATTCCGAAATCACCATCACCGTAAAGGAAGACCATAAAAAACCGGAATACGGCAACGTGACCGAACATGTCGAAATTATCAACCAGCATGGCGAAGTGGTGCAGGTATGCGACCATCTTTTACTTGTAAAAAAATCAAACCCATAACTATGGCCAATATTAACCCCGGTACAAATGATACCGTGATCGACGAATCGCAGTTAAAAGGTAAAACGCTGTTATTACCTTTCAGTTTAGTTTGCTGCCTTTTCTTTTTATGGGGGATGGCGCACAATCTTGACTCCGTCCTCATTCCTCACTTAAAAAAAGCATGCCAATTAGACAATAAACAGTCAGTTTATATCGATATGGCTGTGTTTTTCGCCTATTTTGTTATGGCTATCCCAGCCGGTATGCTTCTAAAAAGATTTGGTTATAAAAACAGCATTATCATTGGCTTATTCCTTTTTGCTTGCGGAGCATTATTGTTTGTTCCCGCAGCAAATACATTAACCTATGGCATATTTATAGGTGGTTTGTTTATAATCGGCTGTGGATTAGCCACTTTAGAAACAGCGGCTAATCCTTACGCGGCTATTTTAGGCGACCCCGCAAAATCAACCTATCGCTTAAACCTCGCAGCGTCTTTTAATGGGTTGGCCTCAGTTGTAGCGCCATTAGTTGGTAAGTATTTTATTTTGTCAGGTAAAGACTATTCTGTAGCCCAAATCTCAGCAATGAGTGCTACCGTAAAAGCTAATTACTTCTTAAGCGAAGCGTCCTCTGTAAAATTACCGTATATTGTTTTAGCCTGTGTTTTAATCACTGTCGCCGTTTTATTTTACTTCAGTTATCTTCCTGAGATTAAAAACGTATCGAAAGAAGAAACGGCTGGGGGTAGTTTTTTAGGAGCGCTAAAGCACCGGCATTTATCGTGGGCTGTTGTCGCGCAGTTTTTTTATGTGGGTGCTCAATCAAACTTACACTGCCCTGTTAGATAATATCCACCATGCCTGCAACGGGCAGCCGGAATTATTGATGAAGGGTATCGGTTTGATGTAC
>Ga0206938_1045_pt1 | contig 34839 bp, 21 predicted proteins | sample Alteio_BWOrgHeat_12_FD_152918 | JGI IMG/M metagenome (GOLD analysis project Ga0206938, IMG submission 152918) | Enriched cells from forest soil in Barre Woods Harvard Forest LTER site, Petersham, Massachusetts, United States -... | ecosystem: Environmental > Terrestrial > Soil > Temperate forest >... | reverse complement strand
TTCCTGCCATAAAAATTTTTTTATGAAAAGAAAAATTTACATCCACACAGCAGCGATTGTCGCTTTCGCTCTCTTTTTATCGGCCTGCGTAAAAAATGCGCCGGTATCCTGTTTCTGCAGCCCCAACAATTTAACCATTACTTCTTCTGTTTTCTCCACGGGATTGAACAACCCAAGGGGTATTAAGTTTGGCCCGGACGGTTTTCTCTATGTTGCAGAAGGTGGGATCGGTGGAACAAATTCTACCACAACCTGTGCCCAGGTAATTCCCCGTGTTGGCCCTTATAAAGGTAGCCAGGACGGCTCACGTATTTCAAGAATTGGTTATGATGGGACGCGCTACACATTTGTGGATGGCCTGCCCTCAGATCAAACAGCCATTACAGCGGGGTCTGAAGTTTCGGGCGTTGCCGATCTTGCATTTATTGATAACACGCTTTATGGAGTTTTGTCCGGAGCGGGTTGCTCACATGGTGTAAGGGGTATTCCAAACGGAGTTTTTAGAGTTAACCGCGACCGGTCATGGGAAATCGTTTCCGATTTGAGTGCATTTTGGATGAACAATCCAGTAGCGAATCCCAGTACGACAGATTTTGAGCCAGATGGTTCTCCCTATAGTATGATTAACGTTGGTGGAGATCTTTTTGTGGTGGAAGCAAATCACGGAGAATTGGACCGAATCTCAAAAAACGGTGTTACAAGCCGGGTCGTCGATTTTTCTGCAACACTTGGCCATATAGTTCCTGCTTGTGAGACATTCCACGATGGAAATTTCTATATCGGAAATGAAGATACTTATCCGATCACAAACAAATCAGCGATTTACAAAGTCACACCGGGAGGAGATATCAGTGTGGTAGCCAATAATTTCTCTACTGTTTTAGGAATTCTTTTTGATGAAGTGGGTGGCATGTATGTGCTTGAAAGCACAACCGGGCATCCCATGCCAACCCCCGGAACAGGTGATATTATCAGGATTGATCGTTCTGGAGAAAGAATGACCATAGCGTCCGGGCTTAATTTTCCAACTGCGATGACTTTCGGTCCAGATAATAAAATCTATGTCTCCGTTTGGGGATTCGGGGGTATCCCGGGACAAGGAGAAATTTGGCAGATCGACGTAACCTGTGTAAAGCAACATTACAATGCTATTCGAAAATAATATACTCTTCAAGCGGAGTTCCATTCGTCGATTAATCAATTTCTCGGCTCTAAGTAGTGATATTTTGCCGAATGAGTAAAACAATTAAATCACAATCATGAAAAATTTTTTCACTTGCGGATTATATATTCTCCTATATATGGTAATCCTTCAATCCTGCACTAAAAGTGTAAGCAAGTCCAATACGGGCACAAGCTCAGGGAATTCAGACACCTCAAAATATCAAGTTGACACTTATGCAGGTAACGTCGTTGAGCATTCTATTGATGGACCTACGGCACTTTGTATTGACAGTAAAGGTTTTCTGTATGTTGCCGAAACCAATCACGATGTTATCCTGAAAGTCGACCCGATCGCGCATCTCGTCGGTCCCTTTTCAGGAATGTTCGACCAGGCGGGATGTATGGACGATCCCTCTGGAAGCGGTAATCCCTCACTGGCCTTTCCAACCAACTTATGGATAAATGACGATGTCATATATATCGGCGACTACGGTTGTGAACCGAAAACTTGCACTACTACTGGAAGTTCTCAGACGATTCAATATGACAATCCGAACCATATTTCTGCAAATATTAGTGGCGTCTGCGAGGATTTCCATGGGAATATCTATCTATTCGATACTTACAACGGTATGTATATAATACCGCAATCTGATCATATCATTGCCCCCTTCGCAACCGGAACAAATTTCGGGATCATCAGTTCAATGACAATGGACGCGGATAACAAGAATATCTATATTTCTGCGGGACACAAGATTTTTGAAATCTCTTCAGATGGAACTGCATCGATAGTGGCAGGATCGGATTCACTGGGAAACAAGGATGGCTCCGGAGCCCTCGCCTCCTTCGGCGGCGCGATGGGTATCTGTACGGATCCCGACAATAATATTTATGTGGCCGATATAAACAATAATACCATTCGCGAGGTCTCGGCAGGTGGTACGGTCACCACCATCGCCGGAGACGGAAAACAGGGTTATCAGGATGGAATTGGTAAAAATGCGGAGTTCTATGCTCCAACCGGAATCGCATTCACAAATTCAGGATCTAATAATGTACTTTATGTAAGCGATTATCACAATAATTTAATCAGGAGAATTACGTTTCCAAAATAATAGAGATGCCCGGCAAGTCTGCGGCCCCACTACCTTGTCTTGGCAGGACTTGCCCGTGAAAAAAATCAATATCTGAACGGGAATCGCGGCTTCTGTTTTCTGGCTTTTCCCGGTCGGCTGGGCATATGGCCCGAATTCACCAAGATTAACTGAAGAAAAAGACTTCCTGATGATGCCATTATACTCCCCCTTTAATTTGGCTGTCCGGCAGCTTGAAGTTTTGTACCTCACATCAGATAGTTAGGGTATATGTGATTTTCCAAAATTTTGAGGTCAAAATAACGCTTATCTTAAATCCATTCCTCGTATAAAACAAAACGGCTTTGTAATTTCCTTTCCATACTTATAAGGATATACAGCCTGTCCGTGGATTTTGGACAGCTTTTGAGGTTCACCACCTGTGATTTGAATCAACCAATTAGTTTGTATCTTCCAGCGACATATCTTTCAAGTATCCACATGTCTGCAGAACACAAACATAAGGTTATTCTTGTAGCTGATGACGATTCAGAAGACCAGGAATTGCTCGGAGATGCCATTTCTGAAGTGGACCCCGAAGCGAAAGCTGAAATGGTATTTAGTGGCAGGGCAGCTGTTGAATACCTTGAAAAGTGTTTTGATAACGAATTGCCGTGTGCGATCATTTTGGATTATAGCATGCCTCATTTAAATGGGGCGGAGGTGTTGGCTATATTGTGTAAAAATTCGCGTTTCAGAGCCATTCCAAAATTTGTCTGGAGTACATCCAACTCAAAAGTTCATATAGACGAATGTAAGAATTACGGAGCGCTCAATTATTTCATAAAACCCGATAAGCCCGATAAATTATATAGTCTGGTTAAAGAGGTTTTGGCAGCGTGTGGTTAATCTTATTTTTCTTCTATGGGCAGGTATATATCAAATTCGGCGCCGCTTCCTATATGTCCAATGGCTTGAATAAACCCGTTGTGATTCTGTACTATTTTACGGCAAATTGAAAGGCCGATGCCACTTCCTGCAAATTGCTTCCTGTCGTTTAGCCGGGAAAACAAGTCAAATATTTTTTCAGCATCCGAATTTTCAAAGCCGATGCCGTTGTCTACTATTGAAATCTTATAGTACGCACGTTGTTTCAAGTCTTTATTTAGCTCTGAATCACTGACGGTTTTGGACGTGATCTTTATTACAGGTTTACGATCCGGGTGCTTGTATTTAATAGCGTTGTTGAGTAGGTTGTCAAAAAGTTGGCTAAGCTGGTGTGGGATACCGTTAATCACAGGCATCACCTCTAATTCGATGATCCCACCCGATTCTTCAATAACTTCTTTCAAATTAGTGATCACATTATCCAAGGTGACATTGAGATCCACCTCCTCTTTTGAATGGTCAGCGAAAGCAGTCTGAGAATAGGAAAGGATATCATCAATCAGAGTCCGCATACGCTTTGCACCATCAGTGGATCGCTGCAAAGCTGACTTTTCTTTGTCATCGAGCCGGTCATGAATCCGCTCATTGAGAAAGTTATTATTAAAAATGATCTTTCTAAGTGGTTCTTTCATATCATGGGATGCAACAAAAGCAAATTGTTTCAATTCCTCATTTTGAAATTCAAGTTCAGTCGTATATTGTTTGATCTTGTCTTCCGCAATTTTACGTTCAGTCAGATCACGGGTTACTTTAGAGAAACCTATGATATTGTTGTCCATATCATGTAAGGCAGTGATGACTATGCTTCCCCAAAAACTACTTCCGTCTTTACGTATCCTTACGCCTTCCTGAGCTGCTTTACCGGTTTCAACCGCCTGTGCCATGAGCCTTTCAGGTAATCTTCTTTCAAGGTCTCCCCGCGAGTAGAACATTTTAAAGCTTTTGCCTACCGCCTCTTCCGCCGTATATCCCTTGATCTTCTCAGCCCCTTTATTCCAATTCTGAATGATCCCATCTTTGTTCAGGAATAAAATAGCATAGTCTTCCACCTCCTCGACCATCCGGTGATAGCGCTCTTCGCTTTCCAGCAAAGCGGCATTTTTTTGAATCAGTTCTCCTGTGCGCGCTTCCACCAGTTCGGTTAACCGCTCCGCCGATAAGCGCTGCTCGTTAATATCCTGAATTACCCCCAGCAAGGTGGAAGGTTCGCCTTTATCGTCATAGACCACCTTTCCCTTTACTCTCACCCAATGCACCGAGTTATCATCCCAGATTATTCTGGCTTCATAGTGCAGATTACCGGAAGTCAATGACTCATGGTGCGATTTTTGTCTTACCAGGATATCATCTGGATGAATGCGGCTTACGATATCCTTTCTTGACAGTCCATGTTTAATGCCCCAGATCTCATCGAACCGATCCGATGTGATCATTTTGTCCGATACATAATCAATCTCATAGGTTCCGAGCGAAGCCGAGTCAATAGCCAGCCTCGCTTTAGCTTCCGCCTGCTCGATCCTTTGCCTGTTTACTACTTGTTCCGTTACGTCTGCGGCTGTGCAAATGATGCCATAGTTTTGTCCCATGGGATTGGCAAGAACGGCGTAACTATAATTATAATACCCGGTATGCGGTACACCCTGTCGCATAAGGACAAACATTTCTTCAGGCTGATAATAAGTTTCCCCTGTTTCGAGAACTTTTCTGAGTCGCTCCAGTAACGGCGTTTCTTTAAGTTCGGGAATGGCTTCCATAAACGGCTTCCCAATGATGGAACGGTCTCGTCCAAGCATCTTCAGCATCTTTTCGTTAGCCATATCAAATACCATATCTCTACCTATCCATACGGCCTGGGCAGCATCTGATTTGTTTATGATCGTTTTTGCGAAGAATTCACTCGCTTCTTCTTTGTGCCTTGTTTTCACCTGTTCTGTCACATCGTGGCAAAGTGCCATGACCCCTATGATCGCCCCACTACTGTCTTTATATGGCTGGTAAACTAAGTTCAAGAAGCCTTCCTTTTTCTCTCCATCTACGTAAACAAAATAAGACTGGTCATATAAGTAGACGGGCACACCACTCAGTCTTACACTGTTCAGAATGTTCAAGGATGGGTTTGCAGCTTCGGGAATTATTTCGAATAAGGGTTTCCCTAACAGTTCTTCCGTAGTTCGGTTAATTAACCGACCATATAGCTCATTGACAATTTCAACCTTCATTTCTTCACCGGTCAATACGATGATGCCAACCGTTGCTTCCCGTACCAAATTTTGAAAACGTTCTTCCGATCGTTTGATGGTTTCTATTGAGTTAACATATTGGGTGGTTTCGGTGGTCACAAGCAAAACGCCACCGATATTCCCACCATCATCCATTACCGGACTGTAACTGAATGTCCAGTATGTATCTTCCAGCCTCCCATTGCGATAAATTGGAATGAGTTGATTTTCATTAAATATTGATTCATTCGCTGAAATAACATAATCTATTTGCGGCCTCATAACCGACCATGTTTCTGCCCATCCATCTTTCCCTTTTTGACCCAGCGCAACCGAATGTGTTCCTTGGTCACCCAATATAGACTGGTAGGTGTCATTATAAAATTGGATAAGATCATCGCCCCACCAGAGTAACATCGGGAATTTCGACTTAAGAATTGTATTCAGTGTTGTCTTTAAACTCTGGGACCATCGATCCATTGGACCCACGGAAGTCCCAGACCAGTCATATTCACGTATGAGCCGGGTCATCTCTCCACCACCGGAAAGGAAACTGGGTATATGGTTATGGGTGTCAGACATGTGGGGTCTTCGCAGAATTATTCATTTATTTATATCTCCATCCAAGGTAGCGTAATTGCAACATGTCATCGTAACTGGTATATCTAATATTATAAAAAATATGGCTCAATATCCTAAATGTCACACCGAAAAAACCCAAAAACCGCACTTTTGGTAATGTTATATCACGATCCAACTTCCTGAAATTGTTCTCTTCACTAAAACGGGAACGACATTGCTAAAATTAGTGGAATCATCCGCATTTTAAATACCAAAATGGCGGCGAAGTGACCCGATACTGATCTCTGGATAAACGCAATTTTATCAAATGAAGGCCGTCAGGTCTATGGAGAAAGTAAAAATCAAGGATGTCAGAATATCGGGTATTCGTATCCAATGGCGCTTATAAATATTTTTTCCCTTTACTCGTTCCGCAGCGATTTAACCGGATTGTTCAGTGCCGCACCCACGACCCGCGTACTGACGGTGACCAGAGAAATCAGTACAGTCAGTAATCCTGCAACGGGAAAGATCCAGCCAGCGATGGGTGCCCGGTATGCAAAATCCTGCAGCCAGCTATGCATGGCCCACCAGGTGAAGGGGACGGCCAGGAGAAATGCGATGCCGATCAAGACAAGAAACTCCTTTGTCACGAGCAGAAGCACCTGCTGAACGGAGGCGCCAAGCACTTTGCGTATGCCGATCTCTCTGGCTCGTTGCTGCGTAGTAAAAGCCGCCAGACCAAAGAGGCCAAGACAGGCGATCAGGATAGACAGTGTGGCAAAAGAGCCGAACAATCGGGCTGTTCGTTGTTCTCCCTGATACAAACGGGCGAATTGCTCGTCCAGAAAGCTGTAACTGAAGGGAGCTTCGGGATTCAATGTTTGCCATCGGTGCTCCAGGTCTTTCAAGAAGCCGGCCATGTCCTTTGAATTGACTTTGATGATCATTCCCGACCCCTGACCACGGGCAAGCAAAAATATCAACGGTTCGATATGTTGTCTAAGCGAGACGTAGTTGAAGTCGGCGACGACCCCTACTACCGTAAATTCATCGTTGTTTGAACCGACGATACGCCTGCCAACCGGATTGAGATGGCTCCAGCCGAACTCCCGTACCGCCGCCTCATTGAGGATCGCGCCCGACGAGTCCGATGGAAAATCGGTCGAGAAATTCCTCCCATTGACGATCTTCATGCCCAGTGTGGGGATATAATAGTTGTCTATGGCAAAAATGCCCGTTGAGATGGTAGCTTCGTTTCCATTAGTCTGTTGATCCTTCGGGTAAAACAGGGCGTTGCTGCGGTGATCCTTTGCTGGAACGTCCATTCCCAAGCTCACATTCACTACCCGCGGATCCCCCAGGAGTTCCTGGCGGAAGGCACCACGGATATCCTGGTTGCCCAACAAATAGGTATCTCTTACGCAAATCACCTGATCTTTATCATAGCCTAATTGCTGATCCTGCAAAAAGTGCAGCTGCCGGTAGATAATAAACGTGGCAATGATCAAGGCGATGGAGACAAAAAACTGAAACACGATCAGGTAACGGCGAAGCGAGATGCCGCTGTTCCCGGCAGTCATGGGACCACCTTTCAGCACCCGGATTGTATTGAAGCCCGAAAGAAAAAATGCCGGGTAAGCACCGGCACAGACCCCGGTGATCAGCCACAACAACAGCAACATAATCAGGGACCGGTAATTGAGGAGGGAGAACCAGGTTAACTGCTTCCCGGCTAACTGGTTGAACCAGGGAAGGAGGAGCAGTGCGAGTGCCGTCGCCAAAACCAGCGCAAAAAAAGACAGCAACATGGCTTCTGTTAGGAACTGGCCTATCAATTGTCCCTTCAGCGATCCCATGACTTTGCGAATACCGACCTCCCGTGCCCGTCTGATCGCAATAGCGGTTGAGAGATTGGTGAAATTTACACAGGCGAGTATCAGAATAAAGATGGCCAGGGCGCCGAAGATATAAACGTATTGTATGTTGCCGTTGTGTTCCAGTTCACCATTGCTATGGCCATAAAAGTGAATGTTCCGCAGCGGTTGCAGGACAAAGAGAAAAGTGTTCACTGATTTTTGCGCATCGGCGAGGCTGACATTCATGTCATGGGCGACTTCGGGTACCACATATTTTTGCACCAGCAACGGCATACCCTTCTCGATCTTTTTCGGATCGGCCTTCTTCTCCAGCTGTAAATAGGTATAGTAAATGGCATTGCTCCAAGTATGACCGGTAGCATGCAGCGTGGAAAAGCTCATGATCCCGTCAAAATGGAAATGCGCATTGTCAGGCATGTCTTCCATAACGCCGGTCACTTTGAACAACCGAGATCCGGTTTTAATGGATTTGCCTAGGGGGTCTTCCTGCCCGAAGTACTTTTTTGCCAATGACCGGTTGATGACAATGCTATTCGGATCCATCAGCGCCGTTGCAATGTTTCCCTCGAGAAGAGGCAGCGAGAAGAAAGACAGAAAATTACTGTCGGCGAAACCCATTTTTTCTTCCTTGAACTGCTTGTCACCATAACCCCAATACCCTTCATCCGCCCGCAGGATCCTGGTAAAGCGCTGTACCTGCGGAAAAGAATTGGAAATACCAGGTCCTACTGCGATATCGACGTTGGGATAGATCTCCATCCCATTATTGGTTATCAGATGGATTTCTACCCGGTAGATCTGGTCGGCTTTTACTGGCTGGGCATCAAACTGCGATTCATCCCAAACAAACATCGAGATCAATAAACAGCAGGCCAGGCCGATGGCCAGGCCAACGACATTGATCAAAGAGAATATTTTATTCCTGAGCAGGTAACGCAGGGCAATGGTTGACCGCATCATTGACTGAACTGTTTGGGTTTATTAAAGTTATTCAATTATTACCATTGCCTGGCTGAGTACGAGGTCCGTAAAGAAAAGCAACGCGCTCTATCTCGGCAACCGGGTTAAAAGCTTTGCATTTTCTTTAAGATTGAATAAAGAATATCTTGCTTATATGGAAGTGTTTCTAGAAGATAATAAATCTTAGAAGTTATGGGGGCTACATGCAAGCCGACTTGCATATGAATACTTATTTTTTAGAACAAAGTCGCAGTCGATCTTTAGCTAATTTCCTAGTGTCAATGGAGTTCAAAGATTTCACTTGTCCCATTTTTTTTCCACTGAGAAGGAAAACTGTCTTTTAATTTTTGCCGCATCGCCTTGCTTGTAACTAAATGTAGATAATGACGGATTTTCAAACCAGCGTTAACAAAGCCATTATTTCATCTCCCATTACCGAGAGATTTCTCAAGCGTCCTTTTGAATAGTCGATAAAATTTTGCAGGCTTCGGCATCATCCCTGAAGAGAGACAGACCTTACCGAACTGGAATGAGAACATAATGGAAAAAAATCGCACAGCTCCCCTTCAGGAGATCCTATTTGGCTTCAATGACAAAACAGAGTCAAGAAGAGTACCTGCAATGCATTTATGGAACCAAATCAAGGGAAATTGCATTTCTAATCAGACCAAAAACACACGATAATTCATGGGGGATTTTTTCTTCTTGATCCCGATATCAGAAAAATCAACGCAGCGCTGAATGTTCTCACTGAAGTTTCAGGATCATGAATGCCTTTGCACGTTCAAAGACGGTTTCATTGGCGATGGCTTTTTCCATCGGAAGCTGGCTTAGGTTGACTTTAAGATTTTGACCGGATTTATCAGGGCCGCTTTAATCGCCTGAAAACTTATGGTGACCAGCGCTATGATAAGGGCAAGCGCGCCTGCCAAGATAAACACCCACCAGCTGACACCTACCCGGTATGCAAAATCCTGCAACCACCTATGCATGACCCAGCCAGCGAGGGGAAAAGCTATTGCCGCCGAAATAATGACCAGTCCGAGAAAATCTCTGGATAAGAGCCTGGCCACATTACCAGCGGACGCGCCCAATATCTTGCGTATTCCTATTTCACGTGAACGTTGTTCGGCGGCATATGTCACCAGGCCGTAAAGGCCAAGACAGGCTATGAATATAGCCAATACAGCGAAATTTACGAAGATGTTCCCCACCCTTTGTTCGGCATCATAAATATGATTAAAATCATCATCCATGAAGGAGCATTTGAAAGGCTGGAAAGGTGCCATCGCCTTCCAAACATTGTTTATATATGCCACCAACTCCGGCAAGTTGGCTGCATGGACGCGGATAGCCGCGTTACCCGGACTGCTTCCGAGCATAAAAACCAGTGGTGTCACCTGCTGCCTCAGTGAATTAAAATTAAAATCCTTGACTACGCCTAGAATGTGATAAGCAAGCACATTATCCGCCGATTTCGGAGCCTGGAAATCTTTGGGAATGTACAGATTTTTGTTTAATGGATCCGTAGATCCCATCAACCTGGCAGCTGCCTCGTTGATAATAACGCCCATTGAATCTGTCGGAAACTGCTCTGAAAAATTCCGCCCTTTTTCTACCGACATACCGAGTGTTGGTAAATAGTGCTCGTCTATATTCCATATTTGTAGCGATATGGCTCTTTTCTGATCCAATGTAGGATCCATAAACATAGGTGCCTCACTTCGGTTACTATTCGTCGGAAGAAATGTTGTCATCGTCACATTCTCTACGCCGCCAATTCGCATCAGTTCCGTCTGAAATGCTTTGGACCGGCTGCCCAGCGCGTCCGCATTCTGTACCACCAAAACCTGCTCCCTGTCAAAACCAATATCCTTGTGACGTATATATTGAAGCTGATTATAAATAATAATCGTGCTGATGATCAGAAAAATAGAGATGGAAAACTGAAAAACGACCAAAGTGCTCCTCAATCGACCAGACTTGAAACCCGTCGAAAGCATGCCTTTCAGGACTTTAATGGGTGAAAAGGCAGAAAGATAGAACGCAGGATAGGCGCCCGCCATAAGGCCGACCAGCAGGGCCAGTCCGATCAGGGAAAGTTGCCATTGCGGCCTGGACAGAAAATGCACCGTGATCGATTTGCCGGACAATGCATTGAAATAAGGAAGACAGAGCGTAATTAAAGCGACTGCGACAACGAGTGAAATCAAACTAACGATAATAGACTCCGCTAGGAACTGTCTGACCAGACTGCTTCTCAGAGAACCCAAAACTTTACGCACGCCCACTTCTTTTGCCCGGTTAGAAGAACGGGCTGTCGACAAATTCATAAAATTGACGCAGGCAATAAGTAAAATCAACACCGCAACTCCGGAAAATATATATATGTATTCGATATCGCTATTGGCTCCCAGCTCTCCAGTTTTGTTGGAGTGTAGATGAATATCCGTCAGTGGTGTGAGAACATATTTGGCAGAGTTCCCGCTTGCCTTAAAATCTTTTTCCGAAGAACCGATCATCTGCTGCACCTGCGGAAAAAGGTATTTCTCAACTACCTCGTTTAAATGGTTGGAGAAAAGTTTCGGATTCGTGCCAGGTTTTAGAACAATATAGGTATTGAAATTATTCATGACCCACATGCCCTGGCGGCTTTCAGGGTTGGAGGACATGGATATAAAAAAATCTTCTGCAAAATGGGATTGCGCTGGCATATCCCTGATCACGCCAGTTACCTTATAAATCGCCGTATCGTTGACCAGCAACGATTTACCGATCACATCCTGGGAATTAAAATATTTGCGGGCCATCGATTCACTGAGTACAATAGAACCCGGGTTCGTCAGTGCGACAGAAGGATCTCCACTGATCATTGGCATAGTAAAAACCTCAAACAGCGAGGAATCGGCATATTGAACCCTGTTTTCTTGGAAGTTCTGATTCCCCTTTTTAACCAAGAACCTTCCACCAAAATCCCGGAACCGTGTATATTGTTCAACCTCCGGATAGTCTTTTTTCATCGTCGGCCCCATGGGATCCGGAGCCAGGGCGCAGACCATGCGGTTGCCGCCGAACTGGATATCCCCATCTACTCTGTAGACGCGATCTGCTTTCGTATTATATTTATCATATCCCATTTCGTCCATCACGAATAGTAGGATCAACAGGCAGGTCGCAAGTCCTACTGCAAGGCCAATGATATTTATCAATGTAAAACCTTTGTTCTTCCAGAGATTACGAAAGGTGATCGTCAAATAATTTTTTAGCATACCTCCAGTATTTGTATCTCAAAAATGCCAAAAAAGTGCCGGTCTTTCAACTGGTTGTTTATAAGCTTATTAAGATGGCAATAATGTTTAAATTCTGTTCGATAATGATACAAAACCGTCCGTTTGACAGAAATTCAAAGAGGATGCATCGACAAATCTTGTCTTTGTTTACTGATCCGAACCGGTTTACTTGTCGCTTTTCTTAAACCAATGAACCTGTCAAACTGATCTAACTCTTTGTGAACGTTGGATATTGAAATTTTGGGGTAATTTTATTAGTTATGAATCAAATTAAGGACAGTTATAATATAGCGCTGGCCTGTATTATAGCATTATTTGTTCCGCGCCGATTTTTCAAATTGTTCATCCAGGCCGCCCACGAGTACGATCAGTAGAAATATCGACAAAGAGTCGGTATTTTACCTTGTTATACTATAGCCTGGTGTTAGATTTACTAGGATGACTAAATGTGAAATTCAGTCAGAAATTATCGGATTATTGGGTGAATTCTGCAATGCATTCTCAAGACCGCATTAGGCAGGTAAAACCACCCTTGCCAACGTTCAATGGCTCCCACTTTATCAAAAGGGTTTCATATTGGACGTGAAGACATCAAAGCAACGGAGCGATTTATCGTATATCCTGGCCGGGAGCGGTATTCGGTTTCAAAAGATGTCGTTGTATTATCCCTAACCGATATGATGCAGGAACTTCGCGGGATAAAATAACTTGAAAAATAGATAACCCTCGATCTTACAATTCGTGTCGCTGGGCACAAAAATTTTTTACAGTTTTCCGATTGTTTCGGGGTGAATCATTTTCTAAAATCCTGCTATAAACATCGTAATTTCAGGAATTCCCTCTAACGATTGTTCACCTTAAATCCCCGTTATGAACTGGAAATTGATCTTTCAACTCTCCTTGTTCGGATTGGCCATGGCTTTCGCCACGGTATATTGGATACCCCCGCACTGGGAACCTGCTTTTTGGATCGTCATTTTTGTTATCTGCGCCTACTGTATCGCCAAGCGCTGTTCCGGTAAGTTTTTCCTACACGGCCTTTTGCTGGGTATTGCCAACAGCATCTGGATCACCGCCGTTCACTTGTTGCTGGCTAAAACCTACCTGGCTAATCACCCCGAGGAAGCTGACATGATGACCCGGATGCCCTGGCCCAAACATCCGCGTATCCTGATGGCCGTCACCGGTCCCTTCGTTGGGGTGATCTCGGGAATCATCCTGGGAATTTTTGCCCTGATCGCCTCCAAAATCCAGAAGCGAGGAACGGTATCCGGCGTTCGATAATTTCCGTCCTACCACTTCCGCAGCGAACTGTCCGTATTACCAGGTCCAGTGCCCATAGAAGATGAAAAGGAAATTCAGATAATGTCCGCAACATCGATTAAGCATTCATGATCGCGGCGAATACCTCTTTTTTTTCGATAGGTCAAAACTTTTCAGTCTAAGGATGAAATGCAATACCCGGGGCAGTTCACCGGGTTCATTAAAACCGCTTTTCAGCTGGCGATCTGATAAACTTTTTTAGCCGTAGAAATCATGAAATCCAGTGAGCGTCTCCCGGCCCCTTCCAAAAGCAAAAAAAGACAGGTGAGAATTTGTGCGTAGTCGGAACGCGTTTCATGCAGCACCGCCCATATTCCCGTCTTAGGCAGCGCAGGCGGCATCGGCAAAGGACTCCGCCCAAAATACAAATCGATTTTTGTGCTGAGGACGGCCACGATCATCTGGACAATAAAATAAAAGGCCGTGATCCGGGTGAAAAGACCAAAGATCAACAATAAACCTCCTAGGATCTCACCGCTCGCAATGATATGGGCCGTTGTTTGCGGAAAGGGAAATCCCAGCTTGGTAAATCGCCCCACTCCCTGATTGACATAAACAAATTTTAAGACCCCTTCCCAAAGAAAAACCGTTCCGGTCATCAGCCGAATAATTAAAATGGTAGTCTGACCTGTTACCGGCGGATTTAAAAACCAATGCATAACTTTTTTCATTTTGATAATATTTTAGTGAATTGGAAAGCAAACTTGAGAGATCCTTCCCTTTCGTAAAAACTATTTACAGCATCCAGTGTGATTCCTTGATCAAGTACTCGTTTATCAAGCGTTTTAGGTAGTTCATGTAATAAGCCTCAAAAACTGGCTGATGTCAATACCTTTGTTGAAACGTTGATATTGAAAGGCAGAACCTTCATAGATCATTACCTTTTTTGGATAGGCATGTACCTGTTTTGGGTCACTCTTTTCCGCAGTTATACCTTTACCCTGTCCAGAACCCTGACCGTAGAATTTTGTTATTTAATTTTCATAACCGCCGATTATTATCTGCTCCACCATTTTTTAATCCCACGGTACCTGGTTAAAAAGAAATATGCGCTCTTTTCTTTCGCCCTGATAGCCTTGATTGCGGTGTCAGCCTGGTTAAGGACACTGCTTGCCATTCAAATGAATCTTTCGGTTTTTCATGCAACGCCCCTGCCCGCGTTTCAAACTGTACTGGTCAATTCCGTCATCAATATTTCCCTATGGGTATTGGTCATCACCGTCATTAAAATGTTTGCGGACCGGACCCAGGCCTTAAGACAAATGGAATCGCTGGAAAAGGAAAGAATAAAAAATGAACTGGACTACCTCAAAGCGCAGATCAATCCCCACGCCCTTTTCAATTCAATCAACACCGTTTACGGCCATATTGATAAAACCAATCCCATGGCCAGAAAAATATTGCTGCAGTTCTCTGAACTGCTCCGGTATCAGCTGTATGATTGCAGCGCAGACAAGGTCGATCTCACCAGTGAAATCGAGTATATCAAAAATTATGTATCCTTTCAACGACTACGAAAAGAGGATAGCCTGACGGTCAGTCTGCAGGTGGAACCGCCCGAGGCCGGATTAAAAATTGCTCCCCTTTTACTTGTGGTTCCCATTGAAAATGCTTTCAAATTTGTAAGCAGTTACTCCGATAAAGAAAACAAGATTTGTATCCGGCTCTGCACGAAGGGGACAGCACTGCATTGTCAGGTTTCCAATACAATAGAATGTCCGCAGGCCTCCCCGCTGGAGAAATCAAGTGGCATAGGCATTGCGAATTTAAAACGCCGCCTGGAACTTCTCTATCCGGGTAAATTTGAGTACAGGATACATGCTGACAACGACTTTTATGAAATAAACTTAAACATCGATCTGGTATGAAATGCATCATCATAGACGACGAACCCATTGCAAGAAAACTTTTGCAGGAATTCATCGAAGAAATCGATTATTTAGAATTGGCGGGACAAGCAGAAAATCCCCTCAAAGCGATGTCCTTACTGGCTGAAAATGACATTGAACTCATATTTTTAGACATCAACATGCCAAAAATCAATGGCATTGAATTTCTGAAAAGTTCAAATACGGACGCTCTTACCATATTGACAACCGCCTATACCATGTATGCCGTGGAAGCCTATGGCTTGGACGTAGTAGACTACCTGGTGAAACCGATTGCCTTCGACCGGTTTTTGAAGGCCTGTAACAAGGCAAAGGAAATATCCGACCTCAAAAAAATGCCTCCTGGTAGTCCAGATAAGATCACCGACCATTTTTTTATCAAATGCAATAACCAGATAGAAAAAGTATTTTATGATGACCTGATGTATGCAGAAGCCATGCTCAACTATGTCATGCTTTATACAAAGACCAAAAAAATGATGGTCTATGTCACCATCAAAAGCCTGGAAGATCAACTTCCTTCCCACCTGTTCATGAAAGTGCACAAATCATTTATTGTAAACATCACCAAGGTCAAAAGTATTGAGGGAAATATTTTAGACATCGGTCCCGAAAAAATCACCATCAGCCAAAACCTGCGCGAAAAGGTGATCCATGAAATTGTAAAGGATAAAATGATCAAGCGGTAGTAGCCCGCCGGAGCCTTCCCCCTTGCACATGTAAAGGCAGCATCCATTTTGACACCGATCGAAGCAGAAAAATTCTCATCGGGTTGCAACATTCTTTCCGGTCTCCTGTCCTTAGAGGAAAACCAACGCCATGATCGGGAACTACTTAAAAATCGCGGGGCGGAGCCTTCGGAAAAACAGGCTTTCCGCCGCCATCAATATCGGTGGCCTTTCGGTTGGTATGGCCGTAGCCATGCTGATCGCATGCTGGATCTTTAATGAGTGGTCCTACGACCGGCAGTTTGACAACTACCCGCGCATTGCGCAGGTATGGGCGATTTGGCCCAGCCATAAAGGTGCGCAAAGACAATTGCCTGCCCCGGTGGTAGACGTACTTCGTTCAAAATTCGGAAGCGATTTTCAGAAGATAGCCATATCCTCCCAATCGCAGGATCATGTCCTCCATTTTGGAGAACAGAAGCTGATCCGCTCCGGAAATTTTATAGAACCGGAAGGTTTATCGATATTCAAATTACCCATCATCGAGGGCAGCCGGTCCGGCCTGGAAAATTCACATTCCATCTTGTTGTCCGCCTCCTTGGCAAAAGCGCTCTTTGGCAACGCCAGTCCAATCGGTCAGGTAATTCGAATGGACGACAGCTTGTCTATCCAGGTAACCGGCGTTTATCAAGACTTCCCTTACAACAGTACCTTCCGGGATATTACCTTCTTTTCACCCTGGAGCCTATATGAATATTTCGATCCCGAGACCCGGTATAACCGCCACAGCTGGGGAGACAACAACTGGCAGATCTTTGTACAAATGGCCGATCACACCGATATGGAAAAGGTGTCGGCCAAAATTAAGAACATCAAAAGAGACGCCGATCCCTGGATCGATCCGCAGGGAGTCAATCAGAATACCTCTGAATTATTCCTTCACCCGATGAGCCGGTGGCACCTGTATTCCGAATTCAAAGACGGTGACAGCGACAGCGGTAAGATCCGTTATGTGCGATTGTTTGGGTTGATTGGCGTTTTTGTACTCGGGCTGGCCTGCATCAATTTTATGACCCTGAGCACGGCCCGCTCAGAAAAAAGGGCCCGGGAAGTTGGTATCCGTAAAACCATTGGTTCCTCCCGCAGACAGATCATCATTCAGTTCTATAGTGAATCCATATTGGTGGCTGCACTGGCCCTCGTATTGGCACTGGGTCTTTTTTTACTGTCCCTGCCCTTCTTTAACCAGCTGGCAGAAACACAGATGCATATTCCCTGGTCCAGTCCGCTCTGGTGGCTGGCCCTCATCGGATTTAGCATCTTTACGGGAATGATCGCGGGCAGCTACCCCGCGCTTTACCTTTCTTCCTTCCAACCCGTAAAAGTGCTGAAAGGAATTTTTAGAGTCAGCCGACTGGCATCGATGCCCAGAAAGGTATTGGTGGTCGTCCAGTTCACGGTTTCCATCGCCATGATCATCGGAACGGTCATCGTATATCGCCAAGTACAGTTTGCCCGGGAAAGGCCTGTCGGTTATGACAGAGGGGGACTGTTCATGATGCAGATGCATACCCATGATATTTTTGATCATTTTTCTGCTTTCCGCAATGACCTCCTGGCTACGGGCGCCATCACAGAAGTAGCTGAATCCATCAGCCCCGTAACGGAATCCTGGCCCTTCAATGGCGGGCTGACATGGACAGACCATCCCCGTTCTGTTCCTTCGGACCCAGATTTTTCAATGAAAGGGGTTTCTCCTCAGTACGCGAAGACCATCGGACTGCAGTTTATAAAAGGACGGGATTTTCGTAGCGAAGCCACCGGATCGGATGGTGGGTCGATGATCGTCAATGAAGCGACGGTCAAGTTTCTGGGAGTAAAGGATCCAATCGGTAAAACGATCCTGTGGCAAAAAAATCCGTTTACCATCATTGGTGTGGTAAAAAATATGGTAATGGAATCCCCTTATGAGCTGCCGGTTCCAGCCATGTTCTATCTGGAGCACTACAACATGAACCACCTTACTGTCCGGATCAATCCCGGACTCAGTGCACAGGAGGCACTGCGCCGGATCATGCCCGTCTTTACCAAATACTGTCCCTCCGTGCCCTTTGACTATACCTTCGTTGACCAAGCATACGATGCCAAGTTCCGAGTCGAATCCCGCGTAGGTCAGCTCGCCGGATTCTTTACCGCCCTGGCTATTTTTATATCCTGTCTGGGACTTTTCGGTCTCGCCTCCTTTGTTGCCGAGCAACGCACCAAAGAAATTGGTATCCGCAAGGTACTGGGCGCAACTGTTTTCAATCTCTGGAAAATGCAGTCCAGAGAATTTGTCTTCTTAGTAAGCCTTTCCTATCTGATCGCCATTCCCGTAGCCTGGTGGTCACTATACCAGTGGTTGCAACAATTTGCCTACAGAACAGACATATCCCTTTGGATTTTCGCCGCGGCAGGCATGGGTGCGATCCTTCTTACCCTGGTAACGATCAGTTATCAAAGTATCAAGGCGGCCGTTACCAATCCGGTTCAAAGCCTGAGAACGGAATAACCGTTATTAAAAAAACTATCTGGATGAAGTTTCCTGGACTAACCCAATAAGGTGTCCTGCCATAGGGAAATACCCCGTAGTTTGGAAGGATCAACCTACACAGTTTCTTTAAAAGAATTTGGCATAAAATTCACCACCCGTCACTGACTGAGTGACCTGGGCTGAATCGGTGGCCATATAAATGACTCCGCTGAACGTGCCCTTTACATAGGTAGAAGTAGCTTCCGTAATGGTGCAGGTAAAACTCTGGTTGACACTACCAAAATCATAGGTCGAATTCCAAATGGAAGAGGGTGCTGAACTGCCTAATGGTGACACATAAGACAAACTGTTGTAGGTGGTGCCATTCAGAGCGGAAACAGGATAGGTGCTGCCCGCTACAAAATTATCCTGGTCGGACCAAAGCTCCAGGGCAGATTCTTCTGTTTTGGAAGTGCCTACAATCGTCAAACTGTAAATTCCAGGACCCAGGTTCGATTTGGAGGCAATAACCGTAGAGTTGAAAGTTTTAGCCGAGCCATTGAAGTTACCTGACATATAGTAACCAGAAGAGCTCGAAGATGATTTTTTGCAGGAAAACATCACGATGGATAAAGCAAATAAGACGGCGAGTTTCAGGGCTGATTTCATGTTTTGTTATTTGAATGTTAACGCCTTACCAGCCCCAATTATTTTATTTGCTTTCAGTAAAAAAGGATTTTTATAGCATTGATTGAATAAAATAAATATTCAGCTAAAGAAAACCCTTAGGCATTTTGATTTCCTCGTTTACGGTTCTCGTCGGTTCCAAGCGGTATATCCCAGTAATAACAGGTCGACATCCCTCTTTGGACTTCTTTTAGTCTTTGTAATTGCATCCTTGATTATTCCGTTAAATAATTGACTGTTGAAGGCTTCTGGAATATTTTGCAGGATTTTTTTTCCTTATTTACTCCATATTAATTAATTGTTACGCCGAATTTTATCAATTACGTAATATTCAAAAAAAACAAATACTTGCATTAGAAGATAAATTTGTCTTGGAAACTACCTCCACCCTCGTCATAACTTCTTTGTGACAGTCGTTTTGTCTTAAGCCGGGTTTGTTTCTACAAACCTTGCTTTTTTTTACATCAGTGTTTTATTTTTTGCAGTTGTTTCAGCAGGGACCCCGACCAGTTCCTGTTATTTAAATGAAAAAAATACCAAGGGAGGCTTTTCTTATTCGATTAAACCGAAATTGCAGGAGTAAATACCTTATTCAAAAAAAATTATCCTATATGCCACTGTATACTACGCAAATAAAATTGCAGTCCGCCACAGACAGCGACTACAACCGGTTATCTGATGAACTAAAGAAATATTCTTTTAAAGTTTGCATGGATAATAAATCCAAGAAGGCCGCATCCTCGGAAGGTTCCGTTATTTTGTCGACCAACCAGCAGACACTTTTTGAAGTAACCTCTTCTGTATTTTCAGCGGCTTCTACTACGGGTAAGAAATTTAGTTTCACCGTAAGAAGAGAGAAAGTTTCCTCATAGAGATTGGTTTTATCATATAACTAAACCACGCTGGTTTTATATGAATAAGCGCTCTGCCTTCATTGCATTGATTGCATTGAGGATAACAGGACACCCAAAGGGCTCCGGGGATCATGTTATTCCATCCGCAAACTTTTCACGGGATTGACAACAGCTGCTTTTATCGCCTGGAAACTGATGGTGATGATCGTAATGACGATCGCGATCGCTGCTGCAAAAATAAATACCCAGGGTCCGATCGTGATTCGGTAATCATATTTCTGTAACCAGTTCTGTAAAAAGTGAAAGGCAAGAGGTGAAGCAATCAAACAGCTGATAAAAACCAATCCCATAAAATCCTTGGAAAGTAGGAACCAGACCTGCGGAACCGATGCTCCCAGGACTTTGCGGATGCCGATTTCTTTGGTCCGTTGTTCAGCCGTATAGGTCGCCAGACCAAACAATCCCAAGCAGGAAATAAAAATGGCTAGTCCGGCAAAAATAGCAGCCAACTTACCGACCAACAGCTCCAAATTGAATTTTTGGTTGTATTCATCATCCACAAACCGGTAACTGAAAGGATAAGCCGGATTGTATTGGTCGAAGATCTTGGTGATGGCTTCAATCGCCTCCGGCGTTTTCGCATGGGCCGAAAGGCGGTAAATAACATAGTTGCCTCCCCGTCCATGATTAAATACCGCTGGCTCAACCGGGGTAAAAGGAGATTCCATCAATGCATTTTTTATTACGCCGATGATCCGGGCAGGGCCGGAGATGTTATCATAGGTAATCAGTTGGTTGATCGGATTTTTTAATCCCATCATGGCTACCGCTGCTTCGTTGATGATGATATTGGAGGTGTCGGCATTCCAGTCGCTGGAAAAATCCCGGCCTGCGAGTAACTGCATACCTACCGTCTTAAAATAATTATCGGAAACCGAAATGCCGCCAACATTGAGTGCTTGAGCGCCTGCCTGCTTACCTGGCCAGGCTTCAATTCCGGTATGCATATAAATACCAGTCACCGGGCTCGATGCTTTGGCCACTGCTTCTACCTTGCCACTATTAAGTAAATCTTGTTTTAGCGCCGCGTAGTTCCGGCCCAGGTCATCACTCATGTCCGTCGTCATCAGTCGGTCCGCACTGTATCCTGTTGGCCTGTTCTTGGCATATTGAATCTGCTGGTAAATAATAAAAGTGCTGATGATAAGTGCAATGGAACAACTGAATTGCAATACAACCAGAATTTTGCGAGGCAGGGTTGCGGCGCGGCCCACCTGGATGGTTCCTTTTAAAACCTTAACCGGATTAAAGGAGGATAGATAAAAAGCAGGCCTGCTTCCTCCCAGCAGTCCCGTGAAGAGGGCATAACCGACCATGACGATCCAAAAAACGGGGCTTTTAAACGGTATGGTGATATCACTGGCCGTCAGCGCATTGAAAGAAGGTAACACCAATAAGACCAGCACAATGGACATTGCAAGTGCCAGAAAACTAATCAGTACGGATTCCACCAAAAACTGAAAAATCAGATCTCTTCTCAGAGACCCCATAGTTTTACGGACGCCGACCTCTCTAGCGCGCTTCTCAGACCGGGCCGTGGAGAGATTCATAAAATTGATACAGGCGATCAGAAGGACCAGGATACCGATGATGCTGAACAAGCGCACATAGTCAATATAACCTCCGACGGGTTTTCCGTTCTTGAAATCAGAAAATAGTCGCCAATTTTTTAATGCGTGCAGTATCACTTCGGGCTTTCCGGGCCGCATCTTGATGCCATTGTCAAATACAATATTTTTAATTTTGGGCGCCAGCTCCTCGGAAGTAACACCTGGTTTTAACTCCACAAAAATCTGAAATGAATTGTTGTACCAGTTGGTGCGGGCCGTACGCATCCAATCCTGCGTTTGCTCGCTGTAACCAAAAGGAATCAGGAAATTAAACTGCAGGGAGGAATTTTTTGGTAGGTTCCTCAGGACACCGGTTACTTTTAGATCGTGCTCGTTGTCAATTTTAACCAGTTTGCCCACCGGATCCTGGTCACCGAACAATATTTTCGCAGTAGACTCTGTCAGGACAATGGAATAAGGATCCTGCAGGAGGGTATTCACATTACCCTTCAGGAGGGGGTACTGAAACATCTTTAAAAAATCGGGTCCAATGGCTGCACCTCCGATGTACACTTTTTTATCTCCTACGATTAGGTCATGGGCACCCATCCAATCGGATTCCGCCACCCTTTTTACCTGCGGATAGTCTTTTCTCAGTACATCGGCCAGGGGAATGGACACGGCCTGCTGGGTATGCATACCCTCGTACTGATCGGTAAAATTCAACTCCACCTGATAGAGTTGCCCATAATTGGGTAAAAACCGGTCATAAGAATATTCATTGAAAACCCACAGACCGATCAACAAAGCCACTGCCATACCTGCCGCCAGGCCGACCAGGTTTAATGCACTAAAAATTTTATTGTTTTTCAGATTGCGCCACGCAGTTTTAAAATAGTTCTTAAGCATAATCTTGGTATGTGAAATGGGTGAATATTCAAACTCCCTTTCGCGCCCAAGAAGATGCCAGTTTTTTAACTATCTGATTTTCACAGACCTAATAGCTCATGTCCACTCAAAGCCTGTGCGGTCCTGATACAGGAAGCGTGCAATTTTTTTTCTTGCCATCTAGTTTGACAACTGGAAAGACTATATGCCCGCGCCAGTCCTTAACAGATTTGAATACACCTGAATTTCCCGGTGACTTGCCATATCCAATGGCGAAATGGTTCATTTTTTTTCTGTGTTCACGGAACGTGTACAAAATCAAAAGTGCACAAGCTTCAAAATAAATTTATTTCAAAACGCCTGATTTCTCGATTCCGTTGGCTTGGCGGAGTAATGACGGATGAATCTGTCGATTATTTATTCAGTTCATTGCAAAACAATCTGATTCGGATCTGTAACGACCATCTCCAGCCTGCCGTTATAGGTTTCGACAACACCTTTTACGCAAATCGTCTTGCCGGCATAAAGGATTTCCGGAGGGGTTTTGAATTTAGCTCGGTCCGTTCCTTTTATCACCACAGAAATTTTCTGGTGAGGATAGTTGCCACCCAGATTTAAAAAAGTGATCTGGTTGGATTCCAAATACCTACCATCAAAAACCTTATCACAAACAGTTGTATCCTTCGGCCGGGGGGTCGTAGCCGGATCCAGGCTTTGATTCAGGACGGCCGCAAGCCGGATACCGGCCTGTTCGATCCGCTGGTGGATCAAACCGATGTATTCATCGTAGTAAGCCTGCCCGAGTTTTTTCCCCTGCGGATTTTCCTCGTAAATGCGGTTGCAGATTTTATTGGATTCGTAAAGCCAGGTGATGAGTGGATCCGCATCCCATTTTTTTATCTCCTCCGCGCTGGCTTTATCACATACTTTGGCAAATTCCTTGGCAGTGAGTCCTTCATGCTCAATCAAATTGGTATCCCAAAGCCAGTGAAGATTGGTCGAGTCTTTTTCAAACCAGACGGGTACCGTATTCCCTCCCTTGTCCTCGGCCCGCGCCACGTGCAAGGGCTGATGTAAATCGCCCACCAGGTGAACCACCCATTTCAAGGCAAATACCCGCAGGGCCTTATTGGCACCTGGATCCGCCAAAACATGTTCCCAATGATTTAGGGTGGAATAGACGTTGGGCATCGTCATATCATATACCGACGCCTTGAACTGATCAAAATTTTCATTGGCCGGCACATCAATGTAGTGCCAGGGGAACGTGGATTGAAAAAATGAATCCGGTCGAATTTCATCGGCATAGGTACTTATGTCGGCCAAGGTTTCATTGCAGAGTAATTCTTTGATGGCCTCGGCCGTTTTGAGTGTCAGGTGAGCCGCCGCAATATAACCGACCGCCTGGTGTCCTACCCTGCCCCAGGAAATTAAAAACAGCGCGATCACGACCGGCAAGACCTTGGGGAACTGAAATTTTACCATGGTGCTTTGATTTGCTCCAAATGCGTTCGGGTCACTGTATGTATATGGATTTATTTTTGACTCCCTGATCGATACCTGAGGCCAGACCTCCTCCCTCACTACTCAGGCTTAGTTGATAAACGAAATTTCCTGTGATGGTAAGGGTCGTATTGGGAATAGAAGTAACACCGGTCAAGCGGATGGTGGCCATCCAGGGATTCATACCCGAAACATTGGTACTTCCCAGGGTCCTGTATAATTTAACCGGCGAAGACGAACTGCCGTAGCTGTATACCGGTGAGCCAGAGGCAGAAGATTTAATGGTTAGGTAGGTGTACACATTTAAGGTATCATACATCGTCCCAGCAACCGTCAAATAAATCGTGTCGCCGACCTGCACGGTATCCTTTGTATGATTCAAGGCAGTGACGGTAAAGTTGGAAGTAGTGGGCGGCGTATAGGGTGGCACAATGGTATTCTTCGTACAACTCATGACCACTCCGATAAGCAAGGCTAGGGAAACCAATAGCATTTTTTTCATAAACCTTTTTTATAGGCGCATTAGTTAAATAAATACTTGATCCCGAACTGCATTTGCCAGCGCGAAACAATGGTGGTGTTGTTGGAATAACTGTTTACCAGGGGTACAAAATTGGTGGCATCCGCAAAAGGGAAAGAGAACAAAGGTGTTTTGCCGTCCGCCGCCAGGCCTTCAAAGGTGAGCGGAGTAGAGGTATTCTGCAGTTTAACCAGTCCCCAATTTTTGTTCAGGAAATTTCCCACGTTGATTAAGTCGACCGATAAACGCAAGGTATGCCGATCGGTTTTGGTTTGAAAAAAGATATCCTGGGTAACATTCAAATCCAGGTTCTTATAAAAAGGAAAGACGACGGCATTTGCCTGCGCATACTGTCCGCGGTGCGCAGACAGATAATGATCTTGATTGATAAAACTGTTGAGCTGAGACCAGATTTGAGCGGAGGTTCTCGGATCCTTGGCCGTACCAGTCGTTGTACCCGACATGGTCGAACTGTTGTAAGAACCAACGTCAATAAGGTTGATCTCCCCGGAGTTTCTCGGAATATACATCAGGTCATTGCCGGAATTTCCATCGCCGTTTAAATCGTTTCCATAGGTATAGGAACCGACGCCAGCCGGAGCCGCTTGAAATATGGCCCCCACGGAAGTGGCAAAATGATTGGAATAAGCTACTTTATAGGATGCGTAGGCAATCACCCGGTTGGGTTGATAATAATCGGCATAAGACAGATTGGCTCCGTTCGGATCGGCATTCCCGACAGGTCTTCCACTCCAGAGCGAAGAGGCGGTACTGCCCCCGGTAGCAATATTTTTAGCCTGGCTATAGGTATAAGACAAACTGATTAAAAAGTTCCTGTAGGTCTTTTGAATGGTGGCCGTCAGGGTATAGGCATAACCCAAAGAAGCATTCTTCATCAGGATGGCGCTGCTGATATTGGGGGTATCTGCCGTGGGTCCAGTGGCACCCTGGCCGTACCAGTATTTGTTGCTTGTGGAACTTCCGGTTAGGTATCTCAGGCGGTTGTCGGCACCCGACAGGGCATAGGCATGGGTCTCATTTAAATTCAGATTGGAAAAATATACCGCATTGATGTCTTTGGAATAGGAAGCTTCGACGGTAACGATCCAGTTGTCCGGTAATTTTTTGTCCGCCGCCACGCTCGCTTTTAGAACCGTGGGGTATTTAAAGTGGTTGTCGGTAACCGCGGCCCCGTAACTGGAAGCACTTTGCGTTTTGGTAGGCGGGGTCGTGTTGACCGGTGGCGGAGGATTGGTAATGGCATTGGTGGTGAATGGAACATTGGAATAGTTGCCGCCGGCAATCAAGACGCCGTTGTTTCCCCCCTGGTTGGCCAACCATACAAAGGGTGGTGGACCTGAAAATATCCCGAATCCTCCCCTGACCTGCAGGGTTTTGTCGGCCAGTGGTTGCCAGTTAAATCCGAGTCGGGGTGAAAGCAATACCGCATTGCTGGGTGCCTGACCGATATTGTACGTCGCGCCGTTTTTAAAAGTCAGTGCATCAAAATAGGGATTGTTCAGGAACAGGGATTTATAAATTGTCATGTCGTAGCGAAGACCATAGGTAAGTGTAAAATTGCTTGAAGCCCGCCAGTTGTCTTGGAAAAAGAAACCCAGCTCAGTAGATCCCGCATAGTAAAATGGAAAAGCCCCGCCAGGTATGTTAGACCATTGCTGATAATAACTGTTGGCGTTGGTGACGCCGTTGGCTGCATTGTAAAAGGCAGTCAGGGAAGGAAACTGATAACCACCTGCAAAATTGGGGACGAATGCATCCGTATATTTTCTTGAATAGTTTTGGGTACCAAAAGTGATTTCATGCGAACCTTTATAGAGCGTTAAGATATCGGCCAGCTGGTAGACATCTGTATTGATCAGGTTGTTGTAGGTATACGTTTCATATCCAAAGGATGCATATACATTGGAACCGTTGAGTATGTCAATCATCGGCATGGTAGCGCCCGCCACACCGGGTGCACGCGGGTCTCTTTCTTTTGTGTAACCGATTTGGAATTTATTGGACAGCGTGTTGCTGATGCGGGTATTTAATTCAGCCAGGTAAATATCAAAATTGTTGTTGATCACATACTGACTTCCGCTGAAGGGCAGCCCGTAAGTATAATTTTGCGAGGCCGGACCTTTGACAAAACCGGCGCCGGCCCTGCTAGTACTCTGGGGTTGTTCGGCCGATGACCTCAAGTAATTGTATTTTAAAGTCAGCGTATTCTTGCTGTCAATATTCCAGTCGATCCTGGCCGTAATCTTCTGACTGCTGGATGAAAAGGAATATCCCTGGAAAGAGCCCGGATCGTAATTAAATTTTGCTTTCAGAAAACTGGCGAGCGCCGTGAGGGAATCGTAATTTGCCTGTGACACTACCCCTGCACTGGGCGCCAGTCCTTCGGTTCCTCCGCTGGCCACGACCGTATAGGCAGGGGCCGTTTGTTTTACGGCTTCATAGTTGACAAAGAAAAACAGTTTGTTTTTGATGATGGGACCCCCCAGGGACACACCGCGGGTATAAAAGCTAAAAGGTGAAACGGGTACAGTCACATCTTCTACATTGTAACCTTGGGTATGGGGTCCCTTCAAATATGTATAGAGATTCCCCCGGAACTGATTGGTTCCGCTCTTGGTAATGGCGTTCACACCGGCGCCGGTAAAACCACCCTGCCGCACATCGTAGGGGGAAACATTGACCTGTACCTGATCGATGGCTTCCAGACTGATGGGTTGGGCTCCGGTCTGGCCACCCAGGGTACTGGAGAGGCCAAATCCATTGTTGAAATTGGCGCCATCGACTGTAATGTTGTTGTATTGGGCACTGCGGCCGCCAAAGCTGGTTCCAAAGGAGGTGGTATTGGCGGTAGGTTCGAGTTTTGTAAAATCCGAAATAGACCGGTTGATGGTCGGCAATTGCTGCAGTTCGTTACGGGTAATGATCTGCTGGCTCCCGGTATGGCTGTTGGAGAATATTTTATTTTGATGGGTAGCGGTAACTACGACCTCGGATAACTGGGTGGCTTCGGGTACCATCGAAAAGTCAGCCGTGTAATCCTGACCAAGAACCAGGTTGATTTCCTCCTGCTTGTCGGTCTTGAAACCGATGGAGCTGATGGTTACGGTGTAGGGCCCTCCAATCCGGAGACCTGGAAGATTGAAGCGTCCATCCTTGCGGGTAGTGGTGGAATACTTTGTACCGGAAGGGGTGTGTACGGCTACCACGGTGGCTCCCGCCAGACCGGTCTTCCCATCGGTAACCGTCCCGTGCATTTCGGCAGTGGTTTCCTGGGCCATCACCATATAAGAACTTAAGACGCAAATAACCGCCAACCATATTTGTTTTGTCATAAGTGTATGTTTTGTTACGCTAAGGAATATCAAAAATCAATTCTGAATGGATGGAACGGATTAAGAAATTATGAAATAACCAGTTGTAGAAAAACTGTCCCAGCAGGCAAGCAAAGATTAGCGAGTGTAAATGTCCGGCCTTGATTTTGTAAAATATAAATTACCTGAATTGTTGGCTTTTGGCATAATTAAGTTATGCACTTCTTAAATCGGCCGAGCCTTGGGTATGGCGGCCACTTGTAGCCCATGAATTTCATGACTATATATATAAAGGATATTAATGGAAATGGATAAGGACAACTTTTCCCGGTGGAAAAAATTTCAAAAGAAAAGGGCAGGCTGGATGTTAAAATAAAAAAATAAATGCTATAGGAACCAAGACCGGGAATGGACTATTCAATAAGCTGATTTTATTTCCTGGTTGTACTTCTTGTATAACAGGAGGGATAGATCTACACTATTTCCTCGGGGTTCACTTGGAAAAGGTTTTTGCTCATTTACCCATTGCCATTCCCAGTTGCTGATATATTTCCCGAAAGCCACCTGATCGAAATCCTTTCCAAGTTGGAGAGAATCACCGGCCATTTTAAAAAATTTTTCCCAGCGGACTTTATAGAAATCATTTAGTAACCCGCTCCACTGGCGACGGGAATACTCATGTAGCGGACTGTTTACATCTCCCCAGAGCGTTATCAGATCCCGGGCATTGCGTTCATACAGGGCTTTTTCATCCGGGTCATTTCCAAAGCTTCGGGCATCTGAGATCCATTGACCCAACAAGAAATCTTTCCTCGTTCCCAACAAGGAATCTATGTCTGAGATGATTTGTAAAAATTCAGTACAATATTTTTTAAAAGCAACTGGATCGGCATTCCGGTAAGCCCAAACCAATTTTTTATGCACTGAATCGGCATAGTTGGCCAATACCTGCCGGGTAATGTCTACCAGATCAAATTGAAATCCATCGCTGTTTTTGCAAGTTGCCGCCGCAGCCACCATATCGTCCCAGGCGGGAAGGAAATCTTTTAGGCGGTAATTTAGTTTTGTATTGGTCCAAACGGTGGAAGAATCAAAGGTGGGTCTGCCGGTGATGATGGATTCAGCACCGTCCCGGATCGTCTTGCCGTTGTAGGCGGTTTGCCTGAGTACTTCCCACGTTTTGACGGCATTCGGATCTGATTTGCCGTACCGGTTGGTAGTATAAAAGTCAAGCCATTTATTTACATCGATCGGATCATTACGCCAGACGTTTTCTGTCAGCAGTTCATACATCACCGGATTTTGTTCAATGCCTTCCATCGTCAGGCCAATTCCTGTCAAATGACCGGCGGCCGGATCATTCAATGCTTCCGCCGGCGCCGCCGCTACCGTATCCATTCTTCCGAACATAGAGATATTGCCTCCAAAGTTGTGGAGCATATTCCAAATCCATGGTTTACCATAAAAGGCATTCGTGCGCTTCCAGACCGGTTCAATTTCTGCAGCCAGGTCCAAGAGTATCATGCGATCATCCGGGACCGCATTGAGCAGGGCTTTTATTTGCGGGGTTTTCCAGAATTTACGGTCAATATAAAACAGCCATCCCTGCATCACCCATACCGATTGGGGGTCTGCCGCTGCCATACTGTTGTATAGCTTTGCAGTGATTTTTGCCAGATAAACTGAATCATTGGAAGGAGGCTCATTTTCATTAAAAGTATCGGCAGAATACAAATGATCCGTTCCAAATAGTTTTGTTTGCGTTTGTATAAATCTTTTTCCGATGGCTCCAAACAAGGAATCTTCCGGATCCAGAATATAGGTATCTCCAAACCCGTTTTTCCAGTTGGTTGCTTTCAACTTTGCACCTGGAAACTTCCTTTTAAATGCATCGGGAACATGTCCTGTGAATGCAGGCAATACGGGTTTCATACCCAGTTCACGCTCCCGCTGAAGAATCTTTTGTTGTAAAACCATATGACTCTTCATCCAACTGACTGGCAAGGGTCCGCCCCATCCGTCCAGGTTTCCCATCCAGAACCAGGAAAAATAAGCCGGGCCACAAAAAAAAGATTGCAGGTCTTTTTCTGTAAATCCCATTTCTTTATAGAGGGTGAGCCAGGTATATTCCTCTCCCGTCACTGCCAAAGGCATATTGATGCCATGCAGCGCCATCCAGTCTATTTCCTTTTCCCAACGCTTCCAGTCCCACCAGCTCATGGAGTAGTTGAACGTACAATAATTAAGATAATAGCGATAGGAGTATGGTGAAACCAGGCGTAGTTTCTGGGGTATCCGGGGAAGCATTTTCGGCAAATGCAGATTCGTTCCATTCCAGGTAACCTGACAATGACAAAAATGGGTAAGATAGTAGTATAGTGCAGAGGCCACTGCCACGCCATTCTTTCCCCGCAGAACGATTTGGTTATCTTTGCTTTCTATTTCAAAGACATCTCCTTTCCCCTCAGTCTGAAGTTCTTCCACTACAAAACTCGCGGCGTGGTCCGGAATGACCCGATGGATAAGTGCTATAGAAGATTTTGCATCCAATTGTGCCTGTCCGGTTCCGTGACAAAACACGGAGAGTGCCATGGCGAAGACATATCCAAGGGTTTTGATTTGCATCTTATCAGCGTTCTTTGGCTAAAGTTACTCATCGATGCAGAAACGTCCGGCATTAATTGCAAGTAATGCAGAAATGAGTAAGCTTCCCGGATCTATTTTAGGCATTGAACGACTGCCCGGTTCTAATATTTACCTACATCTATCCCCATCACCCTTTGTTTAACACTCAAACGGGTCAATGATGTCGTAAAATAACAATGCCTGTTTGTACCATGGCAAAAAGTATCAGTGAAAGGAGAAAGGGCTTGTACGGGCGACCGTTTATTTTGTCAAAGAAAATTAAAGTGATGAGGATGAGATCTACCAGGCTGATGGAAATCAATGCCGCATAGAAAAAATCAACGTGGAACCAGATGGCCAGCGATCGAATGAGACTGGCATCGATGAATACCAAACCGGTCATGACAATATATCTCATGTGTACAGCCGTATTGTGCTTATTTACTATGCCAAGTATATAGAAAGTTGAAAACAACAAAGTGTCGGTCAGTGGTAAGTAAAGTCCGTCCAGGATGACCAGTACATTTTTCGAGGAGGATTCACTTACCTGTTTATGCATCATACCTATAAAGGATAAAATTATAAAAGGCACCAAAATATAAGTAAACCTGCCTATGGACCGGTGGGCTGCATATTTCTTTTGCCGGATCAGCATCGGCTGGATAATGAGCAGGATTATCCAAAGCACCAGCACAAATACGTGAAAATGTACTATGGCAGTCGTATGTTCATTAAAATTTGGAAAAAGTCCAAAATAGGTTTTGAAGAATCCAAAGATTACCAAAAACAATAAAAGGATGAAAGGGTAACCGATATTCCTGTATGCTTTTTCCACCCCAGTGATTTTCCGGTAAAAATATTTAATAAAGGACCATGGGCTTAGTACAAAACCGACATTTTAATAAAACACACCATTTTTCAGGTTTACGGGAGCAGACCGGAGCGCCAGTTCAATTTCGGTGGGATTTTCACCAGTAAATTCTTTGAAGTCGCGAATAAAATGCATTTGATCGTGATATCCGCACTTATAGGCCAGCTGAAGCCAACTGATATTTGGCTGACTTTCTTTAATAAGCCATGCTTTTGAAAATCGAACCAGACGGGAAAAAAACTTGGGCGATAATCCGATTCTGTTCTTGAACACCCGTTCAAATTGTCTGTTGCTAAGACAAGAAGCCGAAGCCAGTTGCTCGATGGGCATAAGTCCTCCTTCCTTTATAAGAAGTTGCAATGCAGCATCTATTGGCAAATACTGTTTTAGATAAATGGATTTAGATAGCAGAAATTGCTCAACAACATAAATCATTTTGTTAAAGGAATCTGCTTCATTCAGCTCTTCAAGAATTAGGTTGATCTGACTGCCCCACACATCTTTTGCATCCATGCCGTCCTTTCCCAGAAGTGACTGCATGGGTATACCGAGCATACGATGTAAGCCTCCCGGTTGAAAGGAAACTTTGATGACATGGTGATGATATCCAAAACGAAGATTCATTCGAGAAGATGTCGGCCCTCCGATAATAGCAGGTGGCACTTCCGTTTCGTCTTTATCCTGGCCACGCTTGACGCTTATCCTATCGCCAGGATAAAAAAATAAGGATTGTTCCGGAAAAGGCGGGAAAGGAAAAACAGGTTTCGGTTTGGTGGTATCAAAATCCACGCGGTGGATCATGATGTTATTGATCCATTCCTTCAAGGCAGGTTGCGGTAAAAAAAAATGAAGATCCATGAAGAATGGATTACAAGATTTAAATCTACCCATTTAAGGTAGTTCTTTATATCGTTAGGAACATCATCCACAGAAGAGAATAAAGATGATCCGATGACAAACCGTTTATGACAGTCCGTTTCGTTTGTTTTCAGGACAAAAAGTATATGCCCACGGTTGGATTCACCCGGGGTCAAGTTCCGGACCCATTCCAACCAGTCAATCGAGGTATTTGCAACGCTACTCGGTCCTTAAACTTTGAATGGGGTTAGCGAGCGCTGCCTTGATGGCTTGGTAACTGATGGTCAGCAGCGCAATTCCCAATGCCATCAGACCCGCGGCTAAAAATATCCATCCACTGAAATGGATCCTGTAGGCATAACCCTGCAGCCAACGGCTCATCGTCAGCCAGGCAACCGGTGTAGCGATGACAGCGGAAAGTAAAACCAGTTTGATGATATCTTTTGACAGCATGCCGACAATGTTGCCGACACTGGCGCCAATGACCTTGCGCACCCCGATTTCCTTTCTGCGCTGTTCGGCCGTAAACATGGTGAGCCCCAGCAAACCCAAACAGGAAATGAAAATAGCCAGAAACGAAAAGCTATCCGACAGTTTGCCAATGGTCAGTTCACTGTTGTATAATTTCTGATATTCCTCATCGGCAAAGAAACGGGCGAGCGGAAACTTGGGTTCCATTTGTTTATACAATCTTTCAATATTGGCCAAAGCCTGCCGGGTTTCCCCCGGCTTTGTCCTGATAAACAAATAGCCCCAACTGGGTTTGTCTTCTGCTAAAAGCAACAGCAGGGGTTCGATGGGATCGTGCAGGGATTTAAAATGAAAATCCTTTACCACTCCGACAATGGTTCTCTTCTGTCCTCCGGGAAAGGTTAACTGCCGGCCGATGGGGTTTTTTAAGTCCATCATCTGTAAAGCCGTTTCATTCAGGATGACTCCACTGGAGTCGGAAGGGTAATCCCTGGAAAATACACGACCCTGAGAGAGCTGAATGTTCATCACTTTAAAATAGTCGTAGCCCACCCAATTGCGAATCACCATTTCTTTAGCATGAGGGTTTTTACCTTCCCAGTTCAGATCGTAGAGAATATTCACGGTATGAGAAGGTGCCTGAGCACTGTAGTCGACCGATTCTATCCCGGGGGCACTCAACAGTTCCTGCTTAAACACCGGATAACCATGGGCCAGTCCTTCGGGGTAAGGAAAATGAATATAGATCAGGTTTTCCCTGTCAAAACCCAGATTTTTTGTTTGTATATAGCGGACTTGGCTGGAAACAACAATGGTTCCAATGATCAGCACAATGGAGAGCGTAAATTGAAAAACGACCAGGACCCTTCTAAACAACAAGGCATTGGGACTAAACTTCAATCCCCCCTTTAAAACTTTTACGGGATTCAGGGAAGATAAAAAAAGTGCAGGATAGCTGCCCGCTACAAATCCTGTAAACAGTAAAAGTGCGGCCAGGACGAGCCAGAAATTGGGAGAACCGATGGGCAATAGAAGGTGTTTACCGGTAAGTACATTGAAATAAGGCATGGCCCATCCCGTGATGACCAGGGCTACTATACCTGCCAGCGTTGCAATGAGTGTGGATTCTGCTATAAATTGTATTATAAGCCGGAAACGAAGTGCACCCACCGTTTTGCGTACCCCTACTTCTTTGGCCCGTTTTACGGAACGGGCCGTCGCCAGATTCATGAAATTGATGCAGGCGATGAGCAAAAGGAAAACGGCAACCATACTAAACAGCCTGACATATTCAATCCGGCCTCCTTCGGGCCTGCCATCCTTATAAACCGAGTGGAGATAAGTTTGGTCGAATCGCTGCAAACCAAGTTGCGGATGAAAACCGGTCCATCGATCTGAATTCAGATAAGGGGATATAAAGTCTTTTATGCTGGCTTCCACTTTTTTAGGATCCGATCCGGGCTGCAACTGTATATAAGTGTATGGTGCGCGGTTTATCCATACTTCCAGCCAGTCGACGGCCTTGACCAGGTACTTCCAATTCAAAACAAAATCAAAATGCTGGGAGCTATTGGGCGGAAGATTTTCAAAAACCGCTGAAACCTTAAAATTATGGGCGTTGTTGAACAACAAGGTCTTTCCCAGCGCTTCCTGCGTGTTGCCGAAAATGCTTTCTGCCATGCTGCGGGAGATGGCAATGTCATCGATCGATGTCAACGCCTTTTCCGGGGATCCTTCCACCAATGGATAACTAAACATTTTAAAGAAATCGGTGTCAGCATAGGTACCCATCCGGCTAAAATTTCTATTTCCGACACTGAACAGGGTTTCATTTTCATCTTCCCAGTAACCGGTCGCCCATTTGATTTCGGGTATCCGGCGTTTTAATTCCGTCGCGAGCAAACCCGGCGTCGTAGGACCGGCTTCTACCTTTCCTTCGGAAAACACCCGCTCATAGACCCTAAACAAATCATTCTTATTTGCGTGAAACGCATCAACGGAGCGCTCGTCCTGTATCCAAAGCAAAATGAGCAGACTGCAAGCCATACCCAAGGCAAGTCCCAGGATATTGATAAAAGAGAACGTTTTGTTGCGAACCAGGTTACGCCAGGCAGTTTTGAAATAATGTAT
>Ga0206938_1043_pt1 | contig 35165 bp, 32 predicted proteins | sample Alteio_BWOrgHeat_12_FD_152918 | JGI IMG/M metagenome (GOLD analysis project Ga0206938, IMG submission 152918) | Enriched cells from forest soil in Barre Woods Harvard Forest LTER site, Petersham, Massachusetts, United States -... | ecosystem: Environmental > Terrestrial > Soil > Temperate forest >... | reverse complement strand
CTTCGTTCCTGATCATTCCAGGCTATTATCTGAGCGCGTGGCTGGCGGGCAGCAACGCCAAAAAGATGTTCGGCCTCACCAGTAACTGGGCCAGCTTTTATCAGTTGGCCAGGCAGGAGCCTTTGAAAAATACCATAGCAGCCATTACGCTGGGCATGAGCATTAAGCTCGCCAAAAACTGGATCGAAACGCAAAGACGGCAGCAGGCGCTGGAAAAGGAAAAGCTGGAAACCGAGCTCAAGTTTTTAAAATACCAGTTTAACCCGCATTTTCTTTTCAATAGTATCAATTCCATCTTTTTCCTCATCCACAAAAACCCGGATATGGCCTCTGCATCATTAGCTAAATTCTCGGAGCTGCTGCGGCACCAGCTTTATGAATGCAATGACCAGCTGATCCCGCTGGCAAAGGAAATTGCCTACCTGGAAAATTTTATCGGGCTTGAAAAGCTTAGGCAAAACCAGGACCTTGAAGTTAGTTTTGTTGTGGAGAAGAGTTATCAGGACAACCTGGGCATAGCGCCGTTTATCTTAATGACCTTTGTGGAGAATGCATTCAAGCACGTGTCCAGGCATAAAAACAAAGCAAACTGGATCAGCATACGGCTTACCATAACCGGGGAGCAGTTACAGATGGATATTTCCAACAGCACCAATCATGATGAGCTTCGCGAAGTAGTTAATTATAGCGGTATCGGGTTAAAAAATGTAAAAAGGAGGCTCGATTTGATCTATCCTGGCCAGCATAAGCTGGATATTCAGGATGAGCCGGAAAGCTTTACCGTTAAAATGCAACTGGAACTTGCCGAACTTGTGGTAACATCTTCTGTACAACTAATGGCCTGAATGTTTCATGAATAAAATGATGATTAACTGCGTAATTATTGATGATGAACCCTTAGCCCGCGAAGGTTTGGCTAATTATGTCAGAGAGGTGGACTTTTTGAACCTGAGCGGCATCTGTGAAAATCCATTGGAATTATTGCCGTTGATCGACCGGCAGGTTGTTGACCTTGTTTTCCTCGATATCCAGATGCCTAAAATGAACGGGATAGATTTTTTGAAGATCCTGCAAAAACCACCCATGGTGGTGATCACTACCGCCTATCCTTCGTATGCACTGGAAGGTTTTCAATTAAATGTATTAGACTACCTGCTAAAACCAATCACCTTTGAGCGTTTTTTTAAAGCTGCGGCCAAGGCTAAAGATTACCAGCACTTATTGATGAAACAGGTTTCAAATGACCAGGGGCGCACAGAACCGGAGGAGGATTATTTTTTCATCAAGTGCGGAAACAAATACGAAAAGATATTTTTTGAAGATATCCTGTACGTAGAGGGAATGCAGAACTATGTGAATATTTATACACTGAAAGGTAAATTTGTGACAATGCTTTCCCTTAAAAGCCTTGAAGAGAATCTCGATCAAAAAGCCTTTATCAGGGTGCACAAATCTTTTATAGCAGCAATAGACAAGATTGATGGTATTGAGGGGAATGAAATATTTATGCAAACGAGCCGCATCCCTATCAGCAGGAATTACAGGGAACAGGTACTCAGCCGGGTGGTGAGTAACAGGCTTTGGGATAAAATCAGCAAGAGGCTTTGAGGTAAGGAATGATTTTTGGATGTTTCAAGCAATCGCGTTTAAAAATTTGCTTGTTGCTTTTTATGGTAATGTATTAATAAGACGAGGCCAAAATTATTATGCTATCAGAAACGCCTGAACCACCCGGCACGCGTGAATACACCTGGGACACCTGGCACAGTAATTTTTTCTACAATTCGCTTGCTTTTATGAAGGATTTTATGCATCACTTTTCTAGTCGGGGCGAAAATTCCATGCCAGTATTTTAAACGTAATTTCCCCGGATGTCGTTTGTGGTCGTATCAGTCGGTTAAAATGAAAATGTATTTTTGGGGTTTATTAAGGAAATCGTCTTCAAACAATAAAATTCGTGTAACGTTTCTATAATTTAGCAGTCTTACAATAACTAAAAAAGCACTAATGCACTTAAAAAAAATCAGCCTGCTCAAATAACTTATTCAAACACAATCAACAAAATACCTATCTTGCCTTTAAATTATCAAAAAAGCCATTTATGAAATTTTTTAAAATAAGCCTGTCGCTGTTTTTATGTGCAGGTATTTTTACCGTACAAGCGCAAAATACCGATCAGGCGCCTTCTAAATATGATCAGCATAAAGTATTTACACCTTTATTTTATCCCGCCAATGGTAACGAATTCCGGGAAGCTTCAGGCACTCCCGGGCCTAAATACTGGCAAAACCGGGCAGACTATAAGCTGAATGTTACATTGGACACTGCCAAACACCAGGTGAGCGGCACCACCCAGATTACTTATACCAATAACAGCCCCGATCCGCTGGCATTTTTATGGTTGCAGGTGGAGCAGAATATTTATCGCGAAGATTCACGCGGCGAAGCAACCAGCCCCGTTGAAGGCGGACGCTTTAATAACAAAACTTTTACAGACGGCGACCAGATAAAAGGCGTTTATGTGATTAAAAACGGCAAAGCCGAAAAAGTTGATTATGTGATTACGGACACCCGCATGCAAATCAAACTAAATGATACATTGCGTTCCGGTGGAAGCAAGATCGAAATAAAGATTGATTATGCCTTTGACGTGCCAGAATATGGCACTGATCGCATGGGCCGCAAACTTTATAAAAATGGCTGGGTGTACGAAATAGCCCAATGGTACCCCCGCATGGAAGTTTATGACGATGTTACCGGATGGAACGTGATCCCGTATATGGGCGCATCGGAGTTTTACCTGGAGTATGGTAATTTTGATTATACCATTACCGCACCTGCAAGTTTGGTGGTAGTAGGCTCCGGCGAACTGTTGAATCCTGCTGAAGTATTAACTCCAAAGATCATCAACCGGCTGGCCGTAGCAAAAGGGAGCGATAAAACGGTAATGATAAAAGACTCTGTTGATCTGACCAGCAAAGACGCTTATCCTGCAAAAGCCAACCTTACCTGGCATTTTTTCTGCAAAAACTCCCGCGATGTTAGCTGGGCCGCTTCAAAAGCGTTTTTATGGGATGCGGCAAGGATAAACCTGCCTAGCGGCAAAAAAGCGCTGGCTCAATCAGTTTATCCTATTGAAAGCAAAGGTGAAAATGCCTGGAGCCGTTCAACCGAATATGTGAAAGGCGCTATTGAACTGTATTCAAGTGAGTGGTACGAATACACTTACCCGGTTGCTACCAACGTTGCCGGTACAGTAGGCGGAATGGAATATCCTGGCATAGTGTTTTGTTCGTCAGATAGCCAGACAGGCGGGTTATGGGAGGTAACCAATCACGAATTTGGTCACAACTGGTTTCCGATGATCGTAGGATCAAACGAGCGTAAATATGCGTGGATGGACGAAGGTTTTAATACTTTCATCAATAAAGTGGATACAAAAGTATTTAATAAGGGAGAGTATTTTGAGCCACAGGATGCCCAAAAACAAGCCCCCGATATGTTTAGCCCTGATGCTGACGCGATAATGAATACCCCTGATGTAATTCAGCCAAACTTTTTAGGTTACGCCGCTTACGAAAAACCGGCTCTTGGCCTTACCATTTTACGTGAGCAGGTTTTGGGCGAACAGCGTTTTGATTATGCTTTTCGCACCTATATTAAACGCTGGGCATTTAAACACCCCACACCATGGGACTTTTTCCACTCAATGGACAATGCCGCAGGCGAAGACCTGAGCTGGTTTTGGAACGAATGGTTTTTGACAACCTGGAAGCTGGATCAGTCTGTAAAATCAATTGACTATGTTGAGAACGACCCCTCAAAAGGCTCATTGATCACCATTGAAAACCAGGAAGGCATGGCCTTGCCTGTAACCATTTTTGTGCAGGAAGATAATGGCAAAAGCGGAACAGTTAAACTGCCTGCCGAAATATGGCAGCGCGGTGGTACCTGGACATTTGTGTATAAATCAACCTCGAAAATAACTTATGCAACCATTGACCCTGACCATGTTTTGCCGGATGTTAACCCAGAAAATAATTCAATGGCCGGGACCCCGATGCCTAAAGGAATAACCGCAGCAACAGTTGTGAAGGCTTACCTGGATGCTATCGGCGGTGAAGACAGGGTAAAGGATATTAAGGACCTTACTACAAATTCCGAAGGGGTGATCCAGGGATTCCATATCATCAGGGTTAATAAATACAAAACCCCTGGTAAGTTCTTACAGGATGTTACCGTTCCGTCGTTCAATAATTTTAACGCCGCGCATATCGTCATCAACGGCGACAGTGTGTCCTTACAACTTAACGGTCGTAAATCACAATTAAGTGGTAAAACCGAAAAAGGCGCTGTTTTGGCACGCTATAAACTCTTCCCTGAACTGGACTTTAACAAACCGGGTTACACCATGCAACTGGATTCATCTATTAAGGTAATTAACGGGCAATTAGCTTACCTGGTAACTGTTACAGCTCCGGATGGCATAAAGGTTAAATATTATTATGACCAGAAAACCGGTTTGAAATTGAAACAATATACCGATGTGGTTAATTCGACCAGGATGGAATTTAAAGACTACCGCGACATTAACACCGGCGTTAAAATACCATTTGATGAAACCAGCAGTATTAATGGAGAACCGATTGATTATAAATTATCGGGCGCAACTGCTAACACTGGTTTGGGAGATGATATATTTAAATAGTTTTTGGTTTATGGATCGTAATTAATGGTTCATGGAAGAAAAACTTTGATTGAAAAACAGCCTGGTACAAATTGTGCCGGGCTGTTTTGGTTTAAGCCGTTTTATTTTCGGCGTGATTAACCTTTAATAAAGGAGGATAATTATCTTCGCTCTATATTTTAAAATCCATGCTAAAACCTGTATTTATTGTTGTGTTATGTTTGTTTTTATTTAACACTGCTTTTGCACAAAAAACGGGATACTACCGTTTATTATCTAAAGTCTAATGGCCGTTCGGTTTCAATTGTTGACAGTGCTGATGTTATTGTTACCATTTTGTCGCCTGATACAAATATTAACAGAGATATGTTTGTTGTTCAGGCCTATTATCCAAACGGAAAGATAAGGTATATTGCTAATTCCGAAACAAATAAATTAAAGCCAATAGATTCAGCAATTCCCTATTATTTTAAGCCAAACCTTCAGGGGCAATATATAGCGTTTTTTCAAAACGGGCATAAAAAACAAATAGCCAATTATGACAACGGTGAGGAAGTGGGGGATGAGATATCTTATTACCCAAACGGTAAGATTTATTGTGTTAAGAGCTGGCTGAAAAATAATAATTACCAGTTAAAGGATTGCCTTGATTCAACAGGCACCGTTTTAGCTGCGAATGGCAGCGGCAAATGGATTGATTTTAGCGATGATAGCTTTAGAAATTACCTTTCAGGAGAAATTAAAGATGGATTGCGCGAGGGTAAGTGGATGGGCGTAAAGGACGATGTTGTAAAAGTATTCTGCAATTATGCCGACGATAAAATAATATCGTCGGGCTTTTATGATGGATCTGGAGCGGAAATATACAACATTGCTGAAGTTGCTCCTGAATTTCCCGGCGGTCGGCGCGCGATGTTTGAGTTTTTGGGAGATAATATCTTAAAGGCAGAACAGGCACAGGGTTTTCATGTACGTGGTAAGGTTGTTTTAAATTTTATTGTTGACGAAACAGGTAAACTTAATAGTATTTCAATAAAGGGTAACTTCGGCAACGAAATTAATGATGACCTGACGGCACGGATTCAGCGTTCTCCAAAATGGAAGGCAGGTTTGGCGGATGGAAAAGCGGTTCGGGTTTATTGTAACATTCCCTTCTCTGTTGACGGCAAAATTATTAACTGAAGCAATAAAATATTTGAAGGAATGATGAAAAAAATAGGGTTGATTATTTTGTGTACCTGCTTTTGTTATATTGCTATTGCGCAAAAGCCTGATACCACCGTTTATTACCTGACGAAAGATGGCAATTTTGTGCCAAAAATAAGTGATGCGGATTATCTGCTTCTGGTGCTGCCGCCGGACACTAATGTTGACAAGCATTTATATGTTTTGCAAGAGTATTATAAAAACGGGAAGATGCGCATGATGGGTTATTCAAAAACAAAAACGATGGATCTGAAGCCCGAAGGTTCGCAGATCAGCTATTTCCCAAATGGTCACCGGATGGCAATAAGCACCTATGAAAACGGCGAACCGGTTGGCGACGTCGCCGAATATTATCCTAATGGTAAATTATATAATGTAAGGAGTTTTAAAAAAGGGGAGCGGACAATTCTGAAACAATGCTTTGATTCAACAGGAGTAATGCTGGCGGACACCGGGAACGGAAAATGGATAAAGTTTTCAAGCGAGCGGTTTGGCAAAAACTTTGTGGAAGGGCCGGTACATAATGGAATTGAAACAGGAGAGTGGCGCGGGACAGAGAAAGATTCTTTATCAGTTATCGAGCAATACCAGGATGGGGTTATTATTTCGTTAAGAACCTTCGATAGTTTTGGCGAAGAAATAATTTCTCCTAAGATTTTTACTGCTGTGGAACAGAACCCGGAATTTCCCGGTGGTTTGGATGCTTTTAATAAATTCATCGTAACAACCCTTCGTTACCCCGAGCAGGCCCGGAAAAACAATACGTATGGTAGGGTAGTTGTCCAATTTGTGGTTGATGGGGACGGTTCCCTAAGTGACATTAAAGTGGTGAGAGGCGTTGGCGATGGTTGCGACGAGGAAGCACTGCGTGTTATGAAAATGAGCCCTAAATGGCTTCCCGGTAGGCAAAATGGCCGACCTGTCAGGGTTGCTTATAGTGTGCCAATAAATTTCACCATATCGAGTAACTAAACAATTGCGGGTTCAACAAAAAGGGTTAAGCCCTCAACTTTTTAACAATACGCTGAATTTAAAGCTTAAATTACATTAGTATCACAAAGCACCTGGTTCATATTCTCAATAGCTCGGGGTGCCCTTGCTAAAATCAAATTGGCTAAAAAGGCGTTTAGTTTTGTCGAATTTAATCCTGATGATTATCTTAACAAAAATTTAAAGCTCAATGTTAAAAACTGCCTTTATTGTTGTGTCATGTTTGTTTTTATTTAACACCGCTTTTGCACAAAAACAGGATACTACCGTTTATTATCTAACCAATTCGGGTCAACGCGTTGCAGATAAAAGCAATGCTGATTATTATTTGTATATCCTGCCGCCCGATAGCAGTGTAAGTAAAGACCTGTTTATTGTTAAAGGTTATTACCCCAATGGCAATAAAAGCAAAGTAACCAATTTTAACCAGGGTGAAACTGTTGGTAATACCACTGACTATTACCCTAATGGGAAGGTTTATACTATGGTCAATAATGTCGACAGCGGTAAGATGCTGTTGCTGCAGTGCAATGACTCTACCGGCGTTGTTTTGGCTGAGCACGGTAATGGCAAGTGGATAAACTTTGGCGACGATTTTAAAACAATTGTGGAGCAAGGACAGGTTTATAACGGGAAGAAATCAGGCGAGTGGATTACTAAAAAAGCAGACACCCTCGATTTAATAGAAGATTATAAGGATGGCCTTGTTGTTGGCAGTGTAGGCGTTGATGAGAGAACAGGAGAAAAGACCTACCTAATGGTTGAAAAAAATCCTCAATTCGCAGGGGGGCTTGATGCATTTTATAAATTTTTAGGAAAAAATATTAGATATCCCGTTACAGCGAGGAGAAAGAATACACAAGGTAGAGTTGTTATTAGTTTTGTAGTTGAAGCTGATGGGACATTGTCGGATTTTAGCGTATTGCGTAGTGTGGGAGATGGTATTGATGAAGAAGCTATGCGTGTAATAAAATTGAGCCCGAAATGGCTTCCCGGAATGAAAAACGGCAAAGCTGTGCGCGTTAAATATGCTGTTCCGATAAGTTTTACAATGACTAACGATGATCGATAATCGTTACATTACAAACAAAGGCTTAACCAAACGGTTAAGCCCTTGTTAATATCAAGTCTAATATAGGCCTTAAATCACATTCGTATCATACAGCACCTGGTTCATGTTCCTAACCGCACCAGCGCTCTTATCAAATTCAGCCTGTTCAGCAGCACTTAGTTTATATTCAACTATCCTTTCGAAACCGTTTTTGCCAAGGATAACCGGAACAACCAGCGAAATGTCGCTTTGGCCGTATTCGCCGTCAAGGGCAACACCGCAGGAAAGTAATTTTTTCTGGTCGCGTACAATGCTTTCTACCATAAATGCAGTACCTGCGCCTGGTGCATACCATGCAGAAGTACCGATCAGTTTGGTTAAAGTAGCGCCGCCAACCATTGTTGCTGCAACTACTTTATCCTGCTGTTCTTTGGTTAACAGCTGGGTAACCGGAACACTGTTCCAGGTAGCATGGTTAATCAGCGGGATCATGGTGGTGTCACCGTGACCGCCTATAACAACTGCGTTAAGGTCGGCAGGGGAGCAGCCTAATTCCTGGCTCAGGTAATATTTAAACCTTGCCGAATCCAGCGCGCCGCCCATACCTAAAATACGGTTTTTTGGCAGGCCCGAAGTTTTCAGGGTAAGGTAGTTCATGGTATCCATCGGGTTGGATACTACTATAATAATAGTGTTGGGCGAATACTTCAGGATGTTTTCGGTAACGCTTTTTACGATACCGGCGTTGGTGCCGATCAGTTCTTCGCGTGTCATGCCTGGCTTACGCGGCAGGCCCGAAGTGATCACCACTACTTCTGATTCCGCTGTAGCAGCATAGTCATTGGTAACACCTTTAATTTTGGTATCGAACTCCAAAAGGGCCGATGTCTGCATCATGTCGATCGCTTTACCTTCGGCAAAACCCTCGCGGATGTCTAATAAGATCAATTCTTCGGCCAATTCTTTCCTGGCGATATTATCCGCGCAGGTAGCGCCAACAGCCCCGGCGCCAACAACAGTTATCTTCATAATATATTCTGATTTGCAGATGGAAAATTAAACAGGCCGAAGATAGAAATTAATATTTTTCTATATGTAAAAAATCTGTAATAAGTGGGGTGGTATTTCGGATGTCGGATTTTCTATTTCGGATTTTACAGGGAGATGGTAAGATTGGAATAATTGGTACACTTATAATATCTTAAAAAGTTCTTCAACTGAATCCGGTGTTTAAATTTTAATTATTTTTTAAATACTGTTTACGAATTGTACGGCTTTTCTTTTTTTGAATGATTTTTAAGCATTAGTTATCGGAAATTTGCATTAAAGGTTGTTTTTTATTCAATTTGGCAGTGGATTATGAATAATTTGAAAAAAAATATAAAATTTTCAACAAAATGTAATGAAATTTACAAAAATAATTTAAATTCGCCTCGATAATTATATATAACGTTTCAAAAAACAAGGATTAAACCAAAAATTATAAAATCATTAAAAAATGGCAACTAAACTCGAGTACATTTGGCTTGATGGCTACAAACCAACACAAAGCCTGCGCAGCAAAACAAAAATAGTAAGTGATTTCGGTGGAACACTGGGAGAATGCCCTGATTGGAGCTTCGACGGTTCATCAACCGAGCAGGCACCAGGTGGTTCATCAGACTGCGTATTGAAACCAGTTTTTATTTGTAAAGATCCGGGAAGGCTTGATGCTTACCTGGTAATGTGCGAAGTGCTTGATTCAACCGGTGTTGCTCACGAGTCAAACGGCCGTGCTACTATCCAGGATGATGACAACGATTTTTGGTTTGGTTTTGAGCAGGAGTATTTCCTTTGGGATCCTGAAACCAACAAACCGCTTGGTTTCCCGGCAGGTGGTTATCCAGGCCCGCAAGGCCCTTACTACTGTTCAGTAGGTGCTAAAAATGCTTTCGGTCGCGATATCGTTGAAGAGCATTTGGACCTTTGCCTTGAAGCAGGCTTAAATGTTGAAGGTATCAACGCTGAAGTTGCAGCAGGTCAGTGGGAATTCCAGATCTTTGCTAAAGGTGCTAAAGAAGCCGGCGACCAGATTTGGGTTGCGCGTTACCTGCTTGAAAGAGTTGGCGAAGCGCATGGTGTTGCTATCAACTGGCATTGCAAACCATTGGGTCAGTTAGATTGGAATGGTTCGGGCATGCACGCTAACTTCTCAAACACTACTTTAAGAACTTGCGGAAGCAAAGATATTTATGATAAAATTTGCGAAGCTTTCCGTCCGGCTGTTGCTGAATGTATCGCTGTATACGGTGCTGATAATGATCAGCGTTTAACCGGTAAACACGAAACCGCTTCTATCCATGACTATAGCTATGGAGTATCTGACCGTGGCGCTTCTATCCGTATTCCTTTGTACACTGTACAAAAAGGCTGGAAAGGCTACCTGGAAGATCGTCGCCCTAACTCAGCTGCTGATCCATACAAAGTTGCTGCGGTTATCATCAAAACTGTAAAGTCAGCTAAACTTTAAATTCCTAACTAAACTAATATGATTATGATTTCCCCCGGATGCAAATCCGGGGGTTTTTTGTTTGCGACTGTTTAGGTTTCCGGAACGCCCTAATCGCATACCCTCAACACCTCTATTCAAAAAAATAACGGCGGAATAGCTTTTGTATTTTGAAATCCTTGTTAGGTCAACAAATATATCAGCAATATCGTTTAAAAGCGGGTGTCGATCGCTTTTGCAATGCCGCTGTATCTGCATGATTTTTTTATTATTTGATGCAATACATTTATCTTGCTTAAATTGCCGCCGGTTATTACGATAAAAAACCATGAACGAAGACCAGATTATAGCCTACCTTAAAGAAAACGATATTCAAAAAATAAAATTCGCCTTTGCCGATATTGACGGAGTTTTGCGCGGTAAAGTTATCCACCATAAAAAATTTGTTGACGGACTTCAGCAGGGCTACGGCTTTTGCGATGTTGTTTTTGGCTGGGACAGCAGCGATACTTGTTACGATAATGTGCAGCTTACCGGCTGGCATACCGGCTACCCTGATCGGCCCTGCCGGATCGACCTTTCTACTTTCAGAACTATTCCCTGGAATGAGAATATTCCATTCTTCTTGGGGGATTTTACCCAGGCTAATGGTGAGGATCTGCCAGCATGCAGCCGTAGCCTTTTAAAAAAGATAGCCAAACAATGCGAAGAAATGGGCTTTCACCCCGAGTTTGCGCAGGAGTTTGAGTGGTTCAACTTCCGCGAAACGCCGCAGAGTGTACAGGAAAAAGGCTTTAAAGACATGGAAACCCTTACGCCGGGTATGTTTGGTTATTCTATTTTGCGCACCTCGATGGAGGACGATTTTTATAATGATCTGTTTAACCTGCTGATGAAATTTAACGTTCCACTGGAAGGCATCCATACTGAAACTGGCCCCGGGGTTTATGAAGCGGCGCTGATGCACGATCATGTGCTGGCGGCTGCGGATAAAGCTGTATTATTTAAGACGGCTGCAAAGGAAATAGCCTACAAACACGGCATCATGGCCACTTTTATGGCCAAATGGAACGAGAATCTGCCGGGATGCAGCGGGCATATTCACCAAAGCCTTTGGGATAAGGATCAAACAAAAAATCTTTTTTATAGCGCAGATGGTGAAAACAACATGAGCGAACTGCACCGGCAATATCTGGCAGGTCAGCTTTATTGCCTGCCTTATATTTTGCCTATGTACGCGCCAACTATCAACAGTTATAAACGCCTGGTTGAAGGCGCCTGGGCGCCAACCACCGTTACCTGGGGAGTGGATAACCGCACAACAGCATTAAGGGTGTTACATCCTTCGGAAGGGTATACCCGGCTGGAGACACGTATCCCCGGTGCAGATACCAATCCATACCTGGCTATGGCTGCGGCTTTGGCGTCGGGTTTATATGGCATCAAAAACAAACTCGAACTAAAAATACCTGCGACAAAAGGAAATGGGTACAAGGATAAAAGCAACGGCAGCCTTTCCTCAAACCTATTTGACGCCACAACTTTAATGAAAGATTCGGCACTGGCGAAAGAACTCTTCGGCGAAGCTTTTGTTGAACACTTTACCCAAACACGTTTTTGGGAATGCCGCCAATTCGCCAAAAGCGTTACTGATTGGGAGCTAAAGCGGTATTTTGAAATTATATAAAAATGGTTAAAGAATTAATAAACATAGAACCAGAAAATCCGATAAATCCACAGTTTCCTGTACGGGCCTCAAAAGTTCATACAAAAGTGGATTATGAATCGATCATAAAAAAGGCCTGGGAGGGCTACGATAATTCAAAAAAGATCAGTGAAATTGTGGACATCAGTGCCATGGTATCCACTAATCACGTTTTTCGGATCACGTTTACTGACGACGACATTGTTATAGCTAAACTAAGCTATTTCGGGCACTACGAGCATTTTAAAGAGGATCACCGGATCATTCACAGCTTATCCAATAACCTGCTGTATCCTTTTGAAAACCTGCTTGCAAAATCATTATTAAAAAACAACCGGGTTTATGTTTACCGGTACAAACATGGTAAAACAGACGCCTGGGTGGTTTTTTATAACCCGACACGGATATTGGACCGCTTGCCGCGCCGGCTCGAAGATCATCACATCATGAAACTTGGGCAGCAGGTGGGTAAGTTTCACAAAGCTTGCTCCAGGGTGAAAAATGTATTGCCGAAATCTTCCAAAACTTTGCGGACCGACATTGCCGCCCTGCAATACCAACTGGAGGTGAACGAGAAGAATTTTGGCTCGGCCATGCAGGTTGATTTCCTGAAATACCATTGCGATCTGTTCTTCAAAAACCGATCGAACTATAACATGAAATCGTTTGAAATCATACCGGTATTCATTGACTGGAATATCGGCAACTTTTCAGTCACCCCAAGTCTTGAATTGTATTCCCGGTGGGACTACGACTGGTTCAGGATGAGTTACCGGGTGCTGGATTTTTACTTTTTCAGCAGGGTGGTATCAAATGCAGGCGACAGAACAGTATTCAGTTATTATATCAATACGATGAATGAAGACAGGTTTATCCTGTTTCTGAAAGAGTATCATAAAGTTAATCCGCTTACAGCCGGTGAGATCAGGTACTTAAAAGAAGCATATCGTTTTTTTATATTAAATTACGTGATAAAAGACGGCAAGTATTTTTTTAATGAACAGTACGCTACAAAATTACAGGCCGAAGCATTTGAAATATACCTGCCATCAGTCGACAGGGATTTTGATGCAGAGCGAATAATTGAGGAATTGAAATTAAGTTGATTGAGTTGATTAAGTGAGTGGTTGATTAAGTTAGATGTTTCAAAAGATATGGAATAATAACATTACAACCTTTCAACATTACAACCTTTCAACAGCTTAATCAGCCAACACAAACATGCACCGCATTGAAAACTTTAAGTCGATAATTGATAAATACGATATCATCTTTTTTGATGCTTTTGGGGTGATAAAAACCTACCAGGGTTTGGTGCCGGGTATAGAAAAAACCTTTAAATACCTCGAATCAAAGGGGAAAGAATATTACATCGTAACCAACGACGCTTCGCGGAGCCCGGCTCAGCTGGCCGATAGTTATCACCAGAAAGGTCTGTTTGCTATCACACCTGAAAGGATCGTTTCTTCAGGGATGCTCACTAAGGAATATCTCGATCTGAAAGTGCAGGATGGCATCGTAGCCTATCTGGGTACGCCTGAATCTTCGCATTATATTGATAGCTCAGGCTTGCATACTATGCCCGTAAGTGAGATCAACAGTAGCAATATCGATAAGGTGAGCGCCATGATATTTCTGGATGACGAGGGCTTTGACTGGATCCAGGACCTTAACAAAACAGTAAACCTGTTGCGCAAAAAAACAATCCCGGTAATTGTTGCCAATACGGATCATGCATACCCGCTTTCCGTTCACGACGTGTCTATTGCTATTGGCGGGATCGCTTCGATGGTTGAAAACATCGTCGGCAAAAGGTTTATCCGCTTCGGAAAACCGGATTCGCAAATGTTTATGTTCGCTTATGACCTGATAAGGGAGTACCGGCAGATCAGCAAAAAACAAATCGTGATGGTAGGGGACACCCTGCAAACGGATATTTTGGGTGGAAATAAATTCGGGCTGGATACGGTGCTGGTATTAACCGGCAACACCTTGCCGAAGGATGTGGATACAAGGATAACTTCCACCGGTATTATGCCCACTTATATTTGCGATAATGCCGTTGTGGAATTGGGTGGGCTCGATTTCTAAATAATTTTTTTAATTAGTGTAGAATTAACAATTATTTTTTACCACTTTTGAAATACCAATTTATCTTTATTTATAAAGCATCCACCATGCGGCTGAAAAATTTATTAGCGTTTTCCTTTTTGTTTTTGATCTTTTCTGTCAGCCTGAATGCTCAAACAGCCAAAAGATCAGGATCAAACATTTGGTCGGCCGAAAAGGCCAATGCGTGGTACGCGCAACATAAATGGATAAACGGCGCCAATTTTACCCCAAGCACGGCGATAAATCAACTGGAAATGTGGCAGGCTGATACGTTCGATTCAACTACTATTGACAGAGAACTGGGCTTTGCCGAAGGGATTGGTTTTAATACCATGCGGGTTTTTTTACATAGTGTGGCATGGAAAGAAGACCCAAAAGGTTTTAAAGAGCGGGTGAACAGATACCTGAGCATTGCAGATAAACATCATATCCAAACCATTTTTGTGTTTTTTGATGATTGCTGGAATGCGAATGCTAAGCCGGGAAAGCAACCTGATCCTAAACCAGGCATCCACAATTCAGGCTGGATGCAGGATCCGGGACGGCCACTGGTACAACCTGCCGATTATATCGAACTAAAAGCTTATGTAGATGATGTTTTAACCAGGTTTAAACATGATAAGCGTGTTTTGCTATGGGACCTTTACAACGAGCCGGGAAACAGTAATAAAAAATTTAAGTCGGCAGTTTTGCTGACAAAAGTATTTGCCTGGGCTCACGCCGTTAATCCGGATCAGCCGGTAAGTTCAGGAATATGGGACTGGAGTTTGGAGGATCTTAATAAAATTCAGTTTAAAAATTCCGACGTCATCACTTATCACTGTTATGATAGCCCTGAAAGCCATCAGCGGGTTATACAGTTATTAAAAATAACAAACCGCCCGGTAATTTGTACAGAATATATGGCGAGACTGCGCAACAGCACTTTTGAAAACACGATGCCTATATTGAAAAAGGAAAATGTTGGCGCGATAAACTGGGGGCTGGTAAGTGGTAAAACAAATACCATTTACGCATGGGACACGCCTATGCCTGATGGATCGGAACCCAAAATATGGTTTCACGATGTTTTCAGGAAAGATGGGACACCCTTTAGTCAAAAGGAAACAGACCTGATCAAACAACTTAACGGAAAATAATATTTTAACCACAAAACCAATGAAAATGATATTTAAAAGCCATTTATTACTTGTTTTACCTGTTTGTATTTTATCTTTGGCAGCTTGTAATCAACCGGCAAAACAATCTTCTACATCAACTATGACGGACAGTACTACCCAGGCGACCTTACCAGCAGCAAAAGGATTTGAACAAACAATTGATGGCAAACAGACCCATTATTACATACTGAAAAATAAAAATGGCGTACAGGCGTCTTTTACCGACTACGGCGCCCATTTAGTGGGCCTGCTCGTTCCTGATAAAGCAGGCAAGTTAACCGATGTGGTTATTGGGTTTGATAGTATTGCAGGGTACAAAGCTTCCTTGTCGGCTTATTTTGGCGCCACAATCGGTCGTTACGGCAACCGGATAGCTAAAGGGCATTTTGTGCTGGATGGCCGCCGGTACGATCTTTTTATCAACAATAAACCCAATACGCTGCATGGCGGACAAAAAGGTTTTAACGATGTGGTTTGGGACGCTAAGCAAATAAGTGATACCACCATTACGTTTACCTATCTTTCAAAAGACGGCGAAGAAGGTTATCCCGGTAACCTGGATTGCAAGGTTACCTTTGAGTTGACTAATGACAACGCTGTTAAAATAAGCTACGAAGCCACTACGGATAAACATACCATCATTAATTTAACCAACCATTCATATTTTAACCTGAATGGTGCTGGCAGCGGAACCATCCTGGATCATACAGTACAGATGGATGCGTCAACTTATACGCCTATCGATTCCACTTCTATCCCGACAGGAAAAATTGAACCTGTTGCAGGCACACCTTTTGATTTCACCAAACCGGCTACTATTGGCAGCCGAATTAATGATAAGAACGAACAGTTGAAAAACGGTACAGGGTACGATCATAATTTTGTTTTAGATAAACATGATATCAGCACACCTATTGCAACCGTTATCGGCGATAAAACCGGGATCGAAATGCAAATATTTACCACCGAGCCTGGTTTGCAGTTTTACAGCGGCAATTTTATGAAGGGCGCCAATACTATACACGGCGGTGCTAAGGACGAACTGCGCACAGCTTTTGCCATGGAAACGCAACATTATCCTGATTCGCCCAACAAACCACAATTTCCTTCAACAGAATTGAAGCCGGGCGAAACCTATAAAACCGTCACTATTTATAAGTTTTCGGCGAAATAACCTTAACTAACCCCTCTTCCCAACGAAGAGGGGTTTTTATAATGCACCTGAAGCTAAAGTATGCCTAATTTATATATCATAGCGGGATGTAACGGCGCTGGCAAAACAACGGCAAGCTATACCATTTTACCCGAAATACTGGATTGCCGCGAGTTTGTCAACGCCGATAACATCGCGGCAGGCATATCTCCTTTTAATCCTGAAAGTGTGGCTATTGAAGCAGGCAGGATTATGCTGAAGCGGATTGATGAGCTTTTGAGTGAAGAAGTTGATTTTGCATTTGAAACTACGCTGGCCACGAGGAGCTATGTTTCATTTATAAAGAAAGCAAAACAGGTAGGCTATCAGGTTACTTTGCTTTATTTTTGGTTGAATTCTCCTCAAATGGCTTATGATCGTGTAGCAAAACGAGTAAGTGAAGGTGGTCATAATATACCGATTGACGTAATTGAAAGAAGATATTACAGAGGGATTAAAAATCTGATAGATTTATATGTACCAATTTGTGATCGATGGCTGGTAATGAACAATATCGGGACAATCGCAAAAATCGTTGCTCAAAAACCACCTGGATTGGGAGAAATAATAATTAATACCGATATTTGGAATGTCATATTAAAACAAAGCCATGATAGCTCAAACTAAAGAGGCCAATTGGGATGAATTGTCCGAAAAAATTGTAGCAGGTGTAAATAAGGCACTTAGAAAATTGGTCGAAACTTCTGCAGCCAATGATAAAAGCCTTGTTGTTGGCGATGATAATGGCAATTTCAAATCCGTCCCAGCCAAAGAACTCCTAAAAAAACTGCCTAAATAAACTCATAACCGGTTTAGCTTCTCAAAATCCTCAATCGTATCGATATCAATACTTCCGTGCGGGAATACTATTTCTACAACTTTGTCGGGGTATTTATGGATCACCTTTTTTGCGCCTTCGGCACCCTTTAGCAATAATAACTCACTAAAATAAACGGCATCAAATAATACGGGTGGCCCGATCGTATTATTATACGTGCAAACAGCTATGCCGGATTCTTCATTAGCCATTATGAGGTGATTAAGCAAATAAGTGTTAGTAAATGGCTGGTCGCAAAGCATCAGGATGACTGATTGAATGTTTGGCTCGATTTTTAGCAATGCCGAAATCCCTGCGCGGATGGAGGATGACATCCCTTCAGCCCAATCGGGGTTATGGATAATATTTATATCATAATTTTTAATGGCAGATTCAATAACATCTGCGTTAGCGCCCAAAACAACAATAACAGGTTCGCAAACAGAAGCAATGGCGGTTTCGATGGCGCGCTGCAATAAGGTTTTGCCTTTAAAAACCAGGTTTTGCTTTGGCTTGCCCAACCGGCTGGATGAACCTGCCGCGAGTATGATAATACCTGTCATTTAATTTTGTGGAAAAGAATGATGATGTTTAGCAAAGATAGGATTGTAAAAAGAATGATAATGTGATAAAAAGTACAATTAAAAAACAATCTGCTAAATGTTAATATTTATTTTTACATAATAAATAAACTATGTCGGAAAGTACCGGTGTTCGGGAATTAAAAGGGGGAATATTTGATAACTGATAATCACGGAAGAAAAGTAAACTATCTGCGGCTTGCAGTAACAGACAGGTGTAATTTGCGTTGCTTTTATTGTATGCCCGAAGAAGGACTGAACTGGCTCTCGCGCAGTGAGTTGATGACTTACGAGGAAATGCTGCAAATCTGCTCTTTACTGGTAAAAATGGGGATCGAAAAGATCAGGATAACCGGAGGCGAGCCTTTTGTACGTAAAGATATTATGAAGTTTTTAACCTCGCTTTCAAAATTGGTGGGGTTAAATGAACTTACTATAACAACAAATGGTGTATTAACTGCCCCATTCGTTCCCGAATTAAAAAAACTGGGCATTCGATCGGTTAACCTGAGCCTGGATACCCTGGATGCAGGCAGGTTTTTTGCGATTACCGGTAGGGACGAGTTTGCTAACGTGATGCAAACCATGGAGGAATTACTAAAACATGGTATTGAGGTGAAGCTGAACACTGTGGTGATGGAAGGAAAAAATATACAGGATCTTATTCCGTTGGTTGAGTTGACGAAAGAATTGCCCGTAAGCGTTCGTTTTATTGAGGAAATGCCCTTTAATGGCGACGGGCATATTTATAATGGTTTGAAATGGGATTATGTAAGGATATTGGAGGAGATAAGCTCGGGATTTCCGGGGATAAAAAAGATGCCTGATCCTTTATATTCTACATCCTATAATTATCAAATACCAGGTCACAAAGGCAGCGTTGGTATCATTGCAGCTTATTCGCGCACTTTTTGCGGCACATGCAACCGGGTTCGGATTACGCCGGTAGGTGAATTAAAGACTTGTTTATATGATGACGGGCTTTTAAATATTAAGGACCTTATCAGGCAGCGGGCAGGCGAAAACGAAATAGAAAAAATACTGTTGAATACTTTTAATACCAGGGCGACGGATGGCTGGGAGGCAGAACGTTTGAGAGTTGTGCATAAGGGGATACACGAATCTATGGCTACCATAGGTGGCTAAATAATTTTATTGCTGTTATGATTACTGTAGAAGAAGCGGAGAAAATAATACTGGAACAGGCAACGGGATACGGTGTAGAAATTGTCCCGTTTGAACAGAGTTTGGGCAGGGTATTGGCCGAAGATATCAAGGCAGACAGGGATCTGCCACCCTATAACCGGGTAACAATGGATGGCGTAGCTATCAATTTTGAGGCCATTGAAAACGGCATTAGTACTTTCCGCATTAAAGCTACTCAGGCTGCGGGCGACGAACCTGTTGATATTGAAGACCACGCCGAATGTGTGGAAATAATGACAGGGGCGATGCTCCCGGGCTCTACCGATACGGTTATCCGCTATGAAGACCTGGAATTAAGAGCAGGCCTTGCTACCCTCGTTACCAATGGCATCCGGAAAGGGCAGAATATTCACTATAAAGGAAAAGATAAAAAACAAGATGACCTGGTTGCCGAAACCGGCTCCGTTGTTACCCCGGCGATCATTAGTTTAATAGCTTCGGTAGGAGAGAGTGAGTTGAGAGTTAAGAAGTTGCCAAGAGTAGTGATCCTCTCATCCGGTAACGAACTGGTGGATGTTGACCAGGCGCCGGGGCCGTTCCAAATCAGGAAATCAAATAATTATACTGTTAGGGCTGTGTTAAAGCAGCATGGTTTGGATGCGCAATTGTTACACCTTCCGGATGACGAGGAGGTAATTAAAAAGCAGTTAGCCATCTGCCTGGAAAACTACGACGTAATGATCCTGAGCGGAGGTGTTTCTATGGGTAAATTCGACCATATACCGCGTGCTTTGGAAGCATTGAGCGTAAAACAACTTTTTCATAACGTGAAGCAGCGGCCCGGTAAACCTTTTTGGTTTGGCAAACATGAGAATGGTCAATTAGTTTTTGCGTTTCCTGGGAATCCCGTAGCTACTTTTATGTGCATGCACCGCTATTTTTTGCCATGGCTGCACGCCTCGATGGGAACAAAAGAAAAGCCGCAACTACGAGCGGTGTTGAGCAACCGGGTAAGTTTTCATTTTCCGCTTAAATATTTTTTACAGGTAAAACTGCATTATAACGAGTATTGCCAGTTGATGGCGACCCCTGTTGAGGGAAATGGTTCGGGCGATTTTGCTAACTTAGCGGATACAGACGCTTTTATGGAACTGCCCCTGGAGAAAAATGAGTTTAAAAGGGGAGAGGTTTTTACGGCGTGGCCCTTTTGATCGTCTGAACCGGGATTAAGCTGATTAGTCGGATTTTTACGATGTTTGGTGGTGGATATTTTAATAAATTGTAATCTGATTAATCAGAAAAATCTGCTTAATCCGGGTTCTGACATTATTCTTCAAAATTATGCTTTCACATATCGACACAAACGGTAACCCCACCATGGTGGATGTAACCCCAAAACAGATTTCGCACCGTATAGCTACGGCGCGGAGCATTGTTTCGCTACCGGATGAGGTACTGGTACATCTAACCAACGGCGATTTGCAAACCAAAAAAGGTTCGGTGTTTCAAACAGCAATCATCGCTGGGATAATGGCAGCAAAAAAAACGGGCGATTTGATCCCCCTTTGCCACCCGCTGGGTTTGGATAATTGCAACATCAGCATTAGTGTAAACGAGCAAAATGAGATAGTGATTGATTGCACCGCGAGTATTACGGCTAAAACCGGTGTAGAAATGGAGGCCCTGGTAGGCGCGTCGATAGCGGCGCTGACCGTTTATGATATGTGTAAAGCAATGAGCCATGATATCATTATAAAAGAAACAAAACTGCTTGCAAAAACAGGAGGTAAACGTGATTTCAGAAGAGAATAACCAGGAAGGGAAGAAGCATAAAAAACATGCTGACCTTAAACGGCCATCTTTCGGGAATTTTGGCCGGAATGAATGGGCCATCGTCGGCGGGCCATGTACCACCATCAAATTTTTGGCCGACCAGTTGATCAATGCCTTATCACCCGGTTATAAATGTGCTTATATCGATACCACCCATAATGACGACGTTACCTTAATGCCGGCTAAGCTTGCAAACGGCGCTTTTTTAGAATATAACGACCAGGTTAATTACACCCAGCTCAATTATAAAGAGCCCTTTAATTCGTTTAAATTGAGGGAAACATTTGCTGCGGCTGATTTGGTGCTGGCAAATGGAAACCACAACCCGGCAAAAGCGCAGGTGGTGATCATTTATGAAAATAAAAGGGCATCGCTGCAAAAACGTATTGAGCAATTGAACAATGTGCAAATGATCCTGCTGGCAGATAATGCTGCAGAGATTTTTGATTTTGTAAAGGAAGCGGTGCCTCATTGGAATGAATTGCCGGTTTACCGTCTGGATGAAACGGATAAGATCATTGACTTTTTTAGAAAACAATTATGGCAGGCAAAACCAAAATTAAACGGCCTGGTATTGGCCGGGGGTAAAAGTGAACGGATGGGTTTTGACAAAGGATTGGTTAACTGGCACGGTAAGGAACAGCGTTATTATATGGCCGATTTGCTGAGTGCTTTTTGTGAGGAGGTGTTTATATCCTGTCGCCCGGATCAGCAAAAGCAAATTGAATCATCCTATTTAAGTTTGCCGGATACTTTTTTAGACCTTGGCTCATATGGGGCGATCTTATCTGCTTTCCGTGAAAAGCCAGATGAGGCATGGCTGGTGGTGGCATGCGACCTGCCTTTGCTAACCGAAAAATCGTTAGAATATTTGGTGAATAAACGAAACCTTGCTACCATCGCGACAGCTTACCAGAGCAGTTTTAATGATTTTCCGGAACCGTTGATCACCATTTGGGAGCCGAAAAGCTACCCTCTATTGCTTTCGTTTTTAGCGCAAGGGTATTCGTGCCCGAGAAAGGTGTTGATCAATAGCGATATTACGCTGTTGCAGGCATCAGACCCCGAAGAACTGACAAATGTAAATACCCCCGAAGAACTGGAGAAAGTTAAGCTTGTTTTGCAACAAATTTAGTGCGGTATGGAACCTGAATTTTTACGTTACAGTTGCCAGATAGCCCTGCCGGGCTTTTCTGAAGCTACCCAGCGACGTTTGCAAAATGCAAGGGTACTGGTTGTTGGGGCTGGTGGATTGGGCTGCCCTGCGGCACAATACATGGCAGCAGCTGGCATAGGTACATTAGGTATTGCTGATTTCGATGTGGTTTCTGTCAGTAATCTTCATCGCCAGATCTTGTTCACACCCGCTGATGCAGGGAAAAAGAAGGCACTTTTAGCAAGTGAGCGTTTGCAGGCACAAAACCCCGGCATTAAAGTGATTGCGCATGACGTTAGGGTTACCTCGCAAAATGTAATGGAATTGATTAGCCATTATGATATTATAGTTGATGGTACCGATAATTTTGACACTCGTTATTTATTGAATGATGCCGGGGTATTAGCTGGTAAACCGGTTGTTTACGGTGCCATTTACCAGTTTGAAGGGCAGGTTGCCGTTTGGAATATTAAAAATGAAAACGAAACCAGGAGTCCTAATTACCGGGACCTTTTTCCTGAAGTTGATTCCACCCAAATACCCAATTGTGCCGAAGGCGGTGTAATACCGACCATTGCAGGCATCGTCGGTTGTATGCAGGCGAATGAAGTGATCAAATACATCACCAAAACCGGCGAGCTGCTTGCGGGAAAAATTTTGATATTTGATGCACAATCGATGCAAAGCCGAATTATTAAAATAGGCGAGGTTAGCCATACGCATATCGGCAGATTAAAAGAAACCATTATCGCCCCGACAGTTTCTGTTGAGGAGTTGAAAAATCAGATTGCAGGAAATTCGGTCAGGCTGGTGGATGTGAGAACTGAACGGGAGCGGGACGAATTTGATATCGGCGGCGAACATATTCCGCTGGATGAATTAGATGGCTATATCGACGACCTGGATAAGGCGATTAATACTGTTTTCTATTGCAGTACCGGGAAAAGGAGCGGAGAGGCGGTGAAAGATATCCGAAAAAAATACCCGGATGCCTGCGTTTTTTCGCTGGATGGCGGATTGAAAGCCTGGATTGAGTTGGGAGATTAGTTAGCTGCTACCAGCCTGCGGCCCTTTAATAGTTTTATAATCAACACAATTGACCATAAAGTGCGCGGTAAAACCGCGAGGCGCTCAAATAAGCCCGACCAGCCATGATGTGCATTGGCAAATCCGAAAGCCGCCAACAGAGTCATCATCATAAAAGCTGCCACCAGCGAGTAAACGATCCAACCTTTCCAGCTATTGGTTTTATAAAACTGCCAGCTAAACAAAAACAAAACGATCAATACCGAATTAAATACGATGATATCACAGGTGGTATGCAGCGGTTCGTAAATAAATATACCGTCGCCTATTAAACCGATGCCAATCAGCAACTGAAATAAAACGATGAATTTGGCATTGGTGCTTTTGATGAGTTCTTTTGAAATGCCGATGGTAAACAAAATAGTTAATAGGCCATACAGTATAAAATTAGCCTGCTGCAGCCAGCCATTTTTAACCAGTTCCAGGCTGCTGATGGTATCGCGGACGGCATTGAAACCTGGTGTAAAGAACCCGAATACAGTATAGATCAGCATAAACAAAATGCCTGCAAAACCGCAGCATAGCAGTATAACCTGCGATAATGGTTTTTTATCCGGCATGTTTACTATTTGGCCCTTGCTCATGTTTTTTTCAGGTTTTTTGGAAGACCTAAATATACACATAAGATGGCTGGGAAATAAAAAAGTTACAGGAAGTCCGGAAGTCGGTAAAGTCCGGAAGTCCGAAAGAAGCTGCAACTGACGCTTCGGCAAAATAACATAAGTTATATAGAAGTTCATGGTAGGAGGTAAATAGTCGATGGACCATAAACCATGGCAGGAGCGGGGGGAGCCCCAAAACTAATCTCTAATCACCAATTAACTAATCACTAACTCACGGATGCGCAGCTACCCAAACTTCGCCGTCTTCAAAAATTTCTTTTTTCCAGATGGGGACTGTTTGTTTCAGGGTATCGATGATATACCGGCAGGCATCAAAAGCGGCTGCCCGGTGGGCTGCAGAAACAGCGATGATGACCGGTACTTCGCCAACTTCAAGTATGCCTGTGCGATGGTGGATAAGGGTCTTTTGGATGGGCCATTGTGCTGCGGCCTTTTTAATGATCTTTTCCATTTCGGCAATTGCCATCGGCTCGTAAGCTTCAAACTCCAGCCTGATTACCGGTTTGCCTTTGGTAGCATTGCGTACCGTACCGATAAACACATCTATCCCGCCGCTCTCCGGCGACATGATCCAGTCAATACATGCCTGGATGTTTAACGGGGTGGGGGATATTTGGATTTGGGTGGACATGGAAAAAATGTTTTAAAGATTGCTTGTCAAATATAAAGTTTTGCGAAATGGCATTCGCTGATGATTTCGTTATTTTCCGATGCTCTTAATCCCCGGGTTGATATAGATTTCAATTGAATTTCTGAACGAATTGATTGGAAACACACCGGAAATTGTGAGCCTCACAACAAAGTTAAAATATTCTATAAAATCATATTTAATTTAAAATCAAATATATTCATTGCTTATATTAAGTTATACTTTATTAAGTGTAATTGCCAAAAATAATTTGCTACAGCGCAGTATTACACATACACCGTTCACAAAAGCTGATAATTAAATAGAAAAGAAAACCATCAGTCCCCGTTGTATGTGTCCTCAAATCCCGTTGTATGTGTCCTCACATACAACTAACTTCAAAGGGACATGTATAGTTTGTGGGGACACAAACTACGGGGGAAAGAATGAGAAATAGACCTTTTATCCCCCGCTCACCGGCGGTATAACCGCTATCTCGTCGCGCTCGTGGATGGTGTCGCCGGGGAGGGCATATTCGTTATTTACGGCCAGCATGTACGACTTTAATTGTTGTAGCCTTGGGTATTGCTGCTCAAGCACATATTGTAAATTATAAACGGTTGAATCGTTTGCCAGTTCGAGTGAGACTGAAGATCCACCAAAAATATCCTTCGCAATTCCAAACGCCAATACTTTAATCTTCATGATAATACAAAATTAGGGCAAAATTGTCAATTATGGCTAATTTAAAACAAGAATATGGGTTAAATGGTTGATTAAGTTGATTGGGTTGAATATGTTGAGAAAAACACCATTATCTCCGGACCGCATCGTCAACCTGATGAACTTTTAACCAAATTTCAATTATATTTGAACATGACCACTAATTCCATCAAGCGGTTTAATATTACAAAAGTAAGCGGGGGAGCTGTTGCCGATACTTCGGACGCGCTGGCGATTGAAGAACCCCTGGAAATCAGGCTGGAATACGGACCAGCCGGTGACCGGCAAATAAAAAGCGTCTCGGTTACCATGTGCACGCCCGGTAACGACGCTGAACTGGCCGCAGGTTTTCTTTTTACAGAAGGGATCATTTCATCCCGGGATGCTATTTTGAATATAGAGCATTGCTTTATTTCCTGTGCGGAAAACAGAGAGAACGTGATTGTTGTGAAACTGAAAGAGGGCATAACTCCCAACCTCAATAGCTCCGAAAGGAATTTTTATACTACTTCCAGTTGCGGGGTTTGTGGTAAAGGTTCTATCAACGCCATCCGTACCGTAAGCAGTTTTGTAAATAAAAATGGAATCCCGCATAGCATTGATGCCGAAGTGCTTTTTCGTTTACCGGACGTACTGCGCTATTACCAGGATGCTTTTGCCAGTACCGGCGGGATTCATGCATCGGGCTTGTTTAACTTGGCGGGCGAGCTATTGTTGCTGCGCGAGGATGTGGGCCGGCATAATGCCCTGGATAAACTGATCGGTGCGGCCTTAAATAATAATTGGCTCCCGCTTGATAACCACATACTCCTTTTAAGTGGCAGGGCGAGTTTCGAGCTGGTGCAAAAGGCTGCTATGGCTGGGATTACTATCATTGCTGCGGTTGGTGCACCCTCCACCCTGGCGGTTGAACTGGCCGAAGAATTTAACATCACCCTCGCCGGTTTTTTACGGAACCAGCGTTTTAATATTTATACTGCGGGGCACCGCATTTTACTGCCTGCAAATGAAAATACGTATTAACGGCAATTCGGTAAGGTTCAGGCTTACCCGGTCGGATGTAAAACAACTGGCCACGACCGGCGGTTTGGAACAAAAAGTGGATTTTGGTGGGCAAGCGCTGTTTTATAGCGTAAAGATAGTTGATGGAAGGGATCTAACCTCATCCTTTGAAAACAATACGATTACTTTATATCTACCAGCAAAAATGATCGGCGAATTAACAGATACCGATAAAGTGGGCTTCGAAAACGTTGTTAACGAACTGCATTTGCTGGTTGAAAAGGATTTTACCTGTCTGGAAAATGTTTCGGAAGACCAGGGCGATAATTATCCTAATCCTTTAGCAAAGAATTTTTATGAAGAAGGAGACTGAATTAATTTTAGACGCCGAACCGTCTCCGTATGACCACCTTTAGCGCAATGAGTTTTTGTAACAGGTTTATTACCAATTGTTAACAAGTTATTTTCTGAGATTAAATTACTTCCTTCATAATAAAATTTATTTTATTTCCAAAAGAGTTCTATCATCAAATTATTTCATTTGAGTTAAGAAATTGTTTCTAAAAATCACATAAACCGGCAATTTTTGCGGTCAATGTTAACATAAAATTATCATTCGTTTAAGAAACGCCGCCGGCGCGGAAATTCAGAATTTCTCCAGAATTCAATAGGTTTCTTTGCCAAAAAAACGGTTTGATGAAACATTTTTTTCTACCCCTGCAATCTTTTTTAATCTTATCGTGCTCTTTAATATTCGCGTCATCGAGTCTTTTATTTAACAGAAGAGCAAATAAAAATATTTTCTTCCCGTATTTTAACATCATCCCAAATCCTGTTCAAACTGTTTGCAGCCCTATACTGCTAAATGCATTCAGCCAGGCTGTTTCCGGGGATAAGTTTAAGGCTTTTTTTGACATATCACATATACCAGCTTCCATTGTTGCCGGGTTCTGATCGCGCTTTATCCTTTACTAATAACTAAATATACTAAAAACTGCTGATGAAATCAATTTTACAAATTTTAAAAAAACTAAATATTGTTGTTGCCTTACTTTTTTGTTTTAGCACCCTGGTACATGCCCAAACTATCAAAGGGAATGTTACTGATGCCAAAAACGGGGAAACTTTAATAGGCGCCAACGTACATATCGAAAATGGCGATTTTAAGCGCAATACCACCGTCAAACTGGACGGTGTTTACGAGTTTAAAAATATCCCGGCAGGTACTTACAAATTAAAGGTAAGTTATATAGGTTACTATACATCAAAGGAATACGTAGTTGACGTTGCTGCCGATAAAGTAGCCGTGTTAAACATAGCTATAGCTGATAATGCTACAGCGCTTACAGAGGTGGTGGTTAGCGGGCATGCAAGTACCGAAAGCGACCGGTATGCGCGCAGCGGTGAAAAAAATTCAAACAATACCATTAACGTGGTTTCTGCACAGTCCATCGCTATCTCGCCTGACGTATTGGTATCGAATGTGTTGGGCCGTGTATCGGGTATATCGATTGACAGAAGTAATACCGGTGATGCGCAGCATGTGGTGATTCGCGGGATGGATAAACAATATAATACTACTTTAATAAACGGCATTAAAATACCAAGTCCGGATAACAAAAACAGGTATGTGCCTTTGGATATTTTTCCGGCAGGTCTTGTTGAAACTATTGAAGTATACAAAACCCTTACGCCGGACATGGAAGGCGATGCCTCAGGTGGTGTAGTTAACCTGGTGATGAAAACCGCACCTGACAAATTACGCGTAGATGGTGAGGTGGGAACCGGCTATAGCCAAATATTTTTTGATCGCCCTTTCGCCAGTTTTGACCGCAGTACGGTAAACAGCAAGGCGCCGGGCGAAATAAATCCGGGTGGTATCGCCACGCCCAATGATTTCCCGTATCAAAATCTTTTAACCAAAAATGGCAATCCGCCGCCAAATATCAATGCCAGCTTAACCATTGGTAACCGTTATTTCAATAATAAATTGGGCGTGCTTTTCTCCGGTAGTTATCAGAATTTATACCAGGGTAGCAACAGTTTTGTAGTGGTACAAACAAATACCGTGGGCCCGGCGGTAGGTAATGCCGGCCAGAACCAGGAAACTGCTTTTCAGAGTTCTTACAATCGCCAGTATTCATCGCAGCTGCAGCGCATGGGCGCTATTGCCTCACTTGATTATAAATTCGACGATAATAACACCCTGAAATTATTTGCTACTTATTTGGAGTTAAATCAATACCGGGTTCGTCAAACACAGGAGGATACTTATGGTGGTTATACCTACCAGGGGTACCGGGGCACCTATTCTGTTGATAATTTAACGGAAACACGCAGTGACCTTCAAAATATTTATAACATTACCTTAAGCGGTAAACATAAAATCTTTAAACCTTTCTCTATCGACTGGACAGTTGCAAGTTCGCAGGCTACTCATAAGCTGCCGGATGATGCGGAATTTGATACGCAATATGGGACAAATCCGGATGCAAATACCATTACAAGTCAGCCAACAGGTAATCCTCAGGAGCCGTATGTTTCAGTGGCACAAACTGTAAATAATGGCCCGGTGCTGGTGCAAAATGAGTCGAGGGACTGGATGCACAATACTGATAAAGATATTTCCGCTTACTTAAACCTGCATTACAAATTAAAAATATTGGGTCATGAGGCCATATTTTCCGCCGGTGGTATGTTCAGGCATAAAACCAGGGATAACTTTAACGATAGTTATAATTTACCGAACACTGTGGACAACAATGGTGTTCCTGAAACCTATACAACCATCCCGAACGCGAAATTTTTATTCACCGGCGCAGACACTGTTAATGCCCGGGGTTCGTCTGCAACAGATCCGGGTGTTTACACTTTCGTGGAAAATGTGCAGGGAGCTTACGGTATGGTAAAATACGATATTACAGATCGCTTAAATTTTATAGCCGGTATCAGGGGCGAACATACCTATCAAAATTATGATTCACAATTACCGGTGATATTTCCGGGTAAAACAGCAACAATAACTTATACCGATTACTTGCCGAGCATTAATATTAAATATTCGCTCACCAACGAGCAGGCTTTAAGAGCATCTTTTTATGTATCTATACTTCGCCCGGCATTCGCGGATCTGATCCCATACCCCGACCAAACAGCCGACGAGACTTATCAACATATAGGATCTCCGTATTTACAACATACAGTTATCAATAACTATGATTTAAGATACGAGTTTTTCCCGGGTGTATTTGACGAGTTTATGTTAGGGGCGTTTTATAAACAGCTTACTAATCCTATTGAAACTGAACTTCAGCAGGCTAATGGTGGCGCAACTTTATATTTAACGCCAAACAACTTTGGTAACGCCCAGAATTACGGCCTTGAACTGGAGGCTAAAAAGTATTTCGGCAACGTAGGTGCTGCAATAAATTATACCTACACGGATTCGAAAATTACCACCTTAAAGAGTATTGATATTAATAATGTGGTAACTCACATTGATCAAACCAGGCCATTACAAGGGCAGGCCGCAAATATCGGCAACGCTTCATTGTTGTATAAAGATCAAAAAAATGGCCTGGATGCCCAATTATCATTGTCGTACATCGGCGAACGCATCGAGGCCGTATCAAACTATTATGGTTTGGACACATGGGAACGGCCATCAACATTTCTTGATTTTTCTGCCCAAAAGAAGGTAGGCAGGCACTTCATTATTTATGTAAAAGCGAATAACCTGTTAAATACCCCTTTTGAATTGATCATCAAACAAAACAATACCTATAACTATAGCGGGATAGCGAAATACCCTTTCCAGAAAAGCCCTGATTATACTACGGTTGAATACGATCAGTATTATGCCCGGTATAACTTAGGCGTTAAGTACAATTTTTAAATTTCAAATTCAGTAATAAAACCAGTAATAATTAATCATTCAACAATCAGTTATGAAAAAACTACAAATTATTCTTTTAGGATTATCACTTTTAGGCCTTGCTGCCTGTAGCAAAAAGAGTGATAAAGTGGTGGTGTCGGTACCCCTTTTCCAGGTAGGAAAGGCAATCAGCAACTCAGGTACATTGCCGGCCGGCAGCTATAAAGGCACTATGCTTGCTAATCAAACTTATACCGTTGGGGGGGATATCACTATCAATGCCGGTGATACCTTATTAATTCAAAAGGGTGTTAAAATTAACATGACCAACGGCGCAAACTTTATCGTTAACGGCATTTTAGTTAGCGAAGGCACCAGCGATGCGCCTGTTACAATTACCGATCCACGCAGACAAAAAACTACTGGTACTTCAGTAGTAGGCCAGGATTCCGCGTATGTTGGCGGTTGGGGCGGTATTTATTGCGGCCCGACAAGCAAGTTAGTAGTGATAAAATGGACTCACCTTGATTTTGGCGGTGCGGCGTTAAAAGCGTTGCCGTTTACCGGTGCTAACTCATTAAAGGTTGGCGCTCAGTACATCTTGTATTTTACAAATCCAAACGGGGTATTTATCCTGGAAGATTCATGGTTATATGGTTCACCTGATGATGCCACCCGTTTTTATGGCGGTACATACAACATCATGAGAAATACCATGGAAAAATGCGGCAGCAATGGCGGCGACGGTTTCAATGCTAAAGGCAGCTCAGTAGGTAATATGGCTTATAACCTTATTATCGGTGGTGCAACCAATGGTACAAAAACTGCAAGCGATGGTACTACTGCAGGCGAATGCCAGTTTACCATGTATAATAACACTTATGTTAACGATGGTTTCAGAAACAATGGTGTTTTTGGCGCACGCAGCGGTTCGGTTGAAATTGAAAATAACTCAAGGGCGCTTGTGTACAATAACCTGATTGTTAACTGCGAGTTCGGCGTACGTATTGCAGGCGGTCCCGGTGGTGCAAAAGTGTACCTGGCCGATACAACCTATAGCGCTTCGAATACGATCAAACAAACTGCTTACGGATATAATTTTTATTATGGCGATAATGCTGCAATAACAGGTCAATTTGTACCTACAAACGTTGCACAGCCGGTTGTTACGCATCCACAAGCTACCGATATCCCTAACATGGCAGCATTCTTAACTTCTTCTTACACCTTCGGCGAAGTTTATGACGGCACTTCACTTGTTGGTAAAAACAACCCGATGTTTTCGAACTTTACACTTCCTGAAGCCAGCGGTGCATGGGTAACACAATGTTCGGTTGACAGTTATAATTTCCACTTGCAGGCAGGTTCGCCGGCAATAGGCAAAGGGACAACTACTGCTTTTGCTCCTATAACAGCAGGTATCCCTATCGATGCTAACTTTGGTTCGAGCGGTATAACCGGTCCGGGTAAAGATGTAGGTTGCTACCAGACAGATGGTACAGGTAACAAACACTAAATTGAAACTGGAAAGTCCGCGACTTTAATTAAAAGCCCCTTTCCCCCAATATTTCTATAGCGATGGGTGTAAAACCCATCGCTATTTTTTCAAAATAATAAATTCAAATAGATGATTTTTGGCATAAAAAAGCATTTGAAAAGCCAGGTTGCTGATAGCTTATTAAAAGCACTGTTCTGTCTTTTGATACTCTTTAATTTTTCCTGCAAAAAACAAGCGGCGGCAACACTGAAGCCTGGTGATACAACGACCACCGTAACTCCGCCGACGGTGAATTTTTTTAAGCCTTCCTATAATCCATCAGGGTTAGACACTACCAAATTATTCAACCCGGTACCTGTGGTAAGCGACCTTGCGAGAACCGACTTGTATGAAATTTCGGGCGTGGCAGCGAGCAGGATTAATCCGGGTGTATTGTATATTCATAATGACAGCGGTAACCCTAACCAGGTTTATTTAACCAATGGTGCGGGCGCAAATATCGGAACACTAACTTTAACTCCCGTTGGTAACCGCGATTGGGAAGATATAGCGGTAGGACCGGGGCCTGTTGCAGGCAAAAATTATGTTTATGTTGGCGATATTGGTGATAATGATTCCCAATACCCTTCGGTTTTTGTTTACCGCTTTCCCGAACCTGATCTGACCGGGGCAACCTTACCTGTTAGTATAAATATTACCCAGCTTGATATCATCGAGCTAAAATACCCTAACGGGCCGCGTAATGCCGAAACACTGATGGTCGATCCGCTTACAAAAGATATTTATATTGCCAGTAAGGCGAGCAATATTTCGCAAATATTTGTTGCAAAGTATCCCCAAAGCACCTCGTCGGTAACGGTAATGACCCCCATTGTTCAGTTGTACTTTGATCATGCAACCGGCGGTGATATTTCGCCTGATGGTACTGAAATTTTACTCAGAAGTAATCAACTGATTTGGTATTGGAAGCTGCCGGCCGGAACGAGTATTTCTGCCGGGCTTTTAACAGCGCCGGAAGTGGCCCCATACGCCAATAACGAACCACAAGGCGAAGGAATCTGCTTCGCGGCAGATGATTCTGGCTATTATACCGATACGGAGATCAGGGGATACCCTGGTAAACTTGCCACCATGTCTTTTTATAAAAGAAAGTAAAAGCAATACAATCAAAAAACAGGCTGTTTGGCCTGTTTTATCATGCATTTTTAATAGATGGTGTAATAAAGGTAAAAACCCGCAAACACATTAATATATTTGGATATATTAATTGCAATTGAAGTTTAAATTTCTTTACCACGGCTTATTTTGGGTAGCGGTTTACCTGCTATGGGTTTTTGTTTTTCGTAATTATTCGTTTTCGCTCACCAAAAGCCTGACGGTTGAGTTTTGCTACCTGGTTTTTATCACGGCTGATTATTATATCATCACCTACTATATTCTTCCCGAATTTCTGAAGAAAAAGCGTTATGTGCTTTTTGTCACCTATACATTGGTACTTATTGCTTTTTCAGCATTACTAAGGGCCATTGTGTCACTGGAAATGAATATCCATGTTTTTACCGGGCGAATCCGTCCTGTTTTTGGAACTTTATATTTTAATTCGTTACTGAATATTTTTATTTGGGTTGAATTGATTGTAATGGGCAAAATGATAGCCGACAGGATATACAACCAGCAAAAACTGGCCCTGATGGAACAGGAACGGGTAAAACATGAACTCGATTTTTTGAAGGCGCAGATTAACCCGCATGCGTTGTTTAATTCGTTGAATACCATTTACGGGCATATTGATAAAAACAACCAGGAGGCGCGCAATATTCTGCTGAAATTTTCGGGGCTGCTTCGTTATCAGCTATATGATTGCGGCGAGGAGAAGATCAGCCTTGAAAAAGAAATTGAATTTATCAGGAACTATATTTCTTTTCAACAGATCCGTAAGGAGAAAAATCTTGAGGTTGAGGTTTGCATTAACAACGACCAGGGCAACTATGCCATTGCGCCATTATTGTTAGTGATATTGATAGAAAACGCTTTTAAGTTTGTAAGCAGTTTTACGGATAAAAAAAACAGGATTGTGATTAAACTAACTGCTGCCAATGGGGTATTTGATTTCTTTGTTTGCAATACCACAGAACAAAGGCAGTCAATGCCATCTCTTATCAATCAAGGCGGTATTGGTTTAACCAACTTAAAGCGCAGGCTTGAGTTATTGTACCCTAACAAACATGAAATTACTTTCAAACAGGAAACAGATTGTTATGAAGCAACACTAAAACTAGAACTGGCATGAAATTGAAATGTATTATTATTGATGATGAGCCAATTGCCCGGAAACTGGTTGAAGAGTTTATCGGCGATATTGATTTTTTGGAATTGATTGGCCAGGCCGAAAATCCAACAAAGGCGATGGGTTTATTAAATGATAACATCGTCGACCTCATCTTCCTGGATATTAATATGCCGGTGATCAATGGAATTAATTTTCTGAAGAGTTCAAAAAATACAGCCAGCATTATTATGACCACCGCCTATGCCGAATATGCTGTGGAAGCATTTTCATTGGATGTTTTGGATTACCTGGTAAAACCTATTCCTTTTGAAAGATTTTTAAAAGCCTGTAATAAAGCCAGGGAAGTTTACGAAACAAAAAAGCTGTTGGCCCAAGCAGCACCTAATACCGATGATCATTTCTTTATCAAATGTGATAACCAGATTGAAAAGGTACTGTATAATGACCTGCTTTATGCAGAATCAATGATGAACTATGTAATCCTTTATACGGCCGGTCGCAAACTGATTGTTTATATCACCCTTAAAAGCCTGGAAGAGCAATTACCTGCTACCCGGTTTATAAAGGTCCACAAATCGTTTATTGTTAACCGGGAAAAGATAAAAAGTATCGAAGGCAATATGATCAACATCGGCACCGAAAAAATAACGATTAGTCAGAATTTAAGAGAGAAAGTATTACAGGAGATTTTGAAGGACAGGATGATAAGGAGGTAGGTCATTTGCTGCGCGTCATTGGTCATTTGCTGCGCGTCATTAGTCATTAGCTTCGCGTCATTGGTCATTTGCTGCGCGTCATTGGTCATTTGCTGCGCGTCATTAGTCATTAGCTTCGCGTCATTAGTCATTGGTGTTGCGGGTAGGCAATGACTAATGACCAATGACTAATGCCCATCCGGGAAAGCTACCCCGTTATGGCAGGTATTGCAGGTAACGGTTAATGCATCGGAGCCAATCATTGGGTGTTTTACTTTAAAATATTTTTTGTTGATGCCCATGGTAGTGCGCATCATTTGGCGGGCGATTTCTTTTTCGGGTTTGGCATCGCTGGCATAATCAAGCTGGCCATCGGTTTTATTGGCCGCATGGCAAAAATTGCAGGATACGCCCAGTCCGTCTTCAAAATCATCCACCATTATTTTTTGAAGGTCTTTGGAACTGATATTTTTAGGTAATACTTTCAGGTTTGAATACTGTGGCGCCTCCTGCGTTGTGGAGCTATTGGTTGCCGCAACAATGGTTACCGGTAATGATAGCAATAGTATGATTGAAACTTTACGGTTTATCTTCATGGTTTTATATTGAAGGATTGCTTTGC
>Ga0206938_1040_pt1 | contig 35942 bp, 32 predicted proteins | sample Alteio_BWOrgHeat_12_FD_152918 | JGI IMG/M metagenome (GOLD analysis project Ga0206938, IMG submission 152918) | Enriched cells from forest soil in Barre Woods Harvard Forest LTER site, Petersham, Massachusetts, United States -... | ecosystem: Environmental > Terrestrial > Soil > Temperate forest >... | reverse complement strand
TACTCACATCTATCGATATTGTATTATTTCCTTTTGAAATACTTTCGCTTATCACTTCTTTGCCGGTAATATCCAAAATAGTAATTGTTGCTGAGCCTTGCGCGTCAATTGTTATGTTAAGCTTATCGCTGGCGGGATTCGGGTAAACAGATATCTTATCAGTATTTGCTTTAATATTATTTATACCAACGGGCTTATGTATTTCAAGTAAGCTGCCCAAGTAAGGATAAGCACCATTTACTGTATCATTAAAATTAACCAACGTTGTAAATGTTCCTGAAGTCGTGCATTTAAATACAGTACCGTAACCAGAGGTACCGCCCGTCCATTGTGGGCCACCACTCGATGCCATCCCGTATAAGTTGCCATCCGTTGCCTGTATTAAACTACATTCCGTATAGCAACCATTTGTTCCCGCAAAGCTTACTAACGTAGTTAATGTTCCTGAAGTGGTACATTTAAAAATAGTGCCGTAATCAAGGGTTCCACCTTCGTATGTTGTTCCATACAAATTACTATCAGAACCTTGAATCAAATTGCCATATGGGTATGCCCCGTTAGCGCCGGTAAAGGTAACCAGGGTTGTAAGTACACCTGAAGTGCTGCATTTAAAAATAGTACCATATGCAGTTGATGACCCGCCGCCAGAAGTCATTCCGTATAGGTAACCATCAATACCCTGAACAAGGCTCGCAGATGGTTCATTATTGCTAAAGTTCACTAATGTGGTAAGCGTCCCTGAAATGGTGCATTTAAAAAGAGTGCCAGTACCTGCCCCGCCTACACTCTGAGTATTACCATATAAATTACCATCGTTGGCCTGAATAAGGCTACCGTATGGATATTCCCCATTTGTAGAGCCATCAAAATTTATGAGAGTAGTTAAAGAACCCGCTAAGGTGCATTTGAAAAGAGTTCCGTAACCAAACGTGCCGCCCCATTTCGTCATACCGTATAAATTGCCGTCAGATGCCTGTATAAGACTTCCAAGCGGCTGGGCCCCAGTGGCTGTTGTGAAAGTGACTAAGGTTGTATATTTTCCTGAAGGTGTACACTTAAAAATAGAGCCGTTATCAAAAGAACCCCCGGAGGTCATGCCGTATAAATTGCCATCCGAAGCCATTATAAGACTTCCGGAAGGGCTATAACTTGTAGTAGTTTTAAAGTTAAACACGACACTATCTTGCTTTGAAGTCACATTGTATTTAAAAATCACACCCTTTCCACTATCTCCACCTTGTTGTGTCATTCCCCAGAGTTCACCAACCTGGGCATGTGAGAAAATAAATGCTAGCAGTGATACTGCAAGAAATGTAATTTTTTTCATGAGCGGGATATAAGGTTACTTGGGCAATCTTGCCCGAAAATACAAATTCTGAATCAAATGAAGAACCTGAAGTTACCCTATCTTAATAGTGAAGGGACTAACAAAGCCCAATTCCAATTTCTCTATTGGTACCCGAATTAACCTTTTCTTGCAACCCACTACTCAATACTATTCTTACATTCACCTTTTCAAAACCCATATCATGAAGAAACTCATTGTCCTATCACTTTTCACTTTTAGTTTTTCACTATTCACTTTTTCGCAATCGAATTTTATAAAAGACAGCCTTGATACCTATATACCGCGCGAAATGAAGCGCTGGAATATTCCGGGTGTGGCGGTTGCTGTGGTAAAAGACGGTAAAGTAGTTTACATGAAAGGCTTTGGCGTGCGTGAAATTGGCAAACCCGATAAGGTTGATGAAAATACCTTGTTTATGATTGCCAGCAATACCAAGGCATATACGGCTACGGCTGTCACTCTTTTGGCATACCAAAGGCGCATGTCGTTAGACGATAAGGTTTCCAAATTTATTCCGGGGTATAAGCTCTACGATTCCCTGGCATCGGCCAATGTAACCGTGCGCGATATACTGTGCCACCGCATTGGGTTCCTCACCTTTCAGAGCGATTTTTTGAACTGGGATTGCAACATGAGCCGCAAAGACCTTATGATGAATATGCGCACCGTAAAACCTATGTACGGCTTCCGTACACGCTTCGGTTACTGCAATATGGGGTTTGTAACCGCGGGTGAAGTTATACCTGCCGTTACCGATACATCGTGGGCCGACTTTTTGAAGTACCATATTTTTATGCCGCTCAATATGAGCCGCACCACCACCCGCAATATTGATATTGTAAACGATAAGAACGCTGCAAAGCCTTATACTTGGTATGGCGGCAAATTAGTTCCTATACCATACGACAGCGTTGACAATATTGCACCATGCGGCGGCATTAACTCCTGCGTAAAAGATATTGCCAACTGGATAATTATGCAGCTCGACAGTGGCCGCTTTAATGGCAAGCAGGTTTTCCCTTTCGAAGTGTTGAAGCGTACACGCGCGTCAAATACCATTGTTACTCCTTATCCTGAAGCACCGGGTACACATTTTAGCACGTACGGCCTGGGCTGGTTCCTGACTGACTATATGGGCAAGCGCATTGTAGAACACGACGGCGGTGCATCGGGCTTTGTTACCAAAACAGCCCTTGTACCCGAAGAACATTTTGGCGTGGTTGTGCTTACCAATACCGATGCCAACGGCTTTATGGATGCCCTCGCCTCACAACTTATCGACGACCAACTGCACCAACCGTATAAAAATGTTAGCGCCGAGCAATACAAAGGTTTCTCGCAATACATAGCCCAGTTCGATTCCGCTGATAACGCACTATGGGCAGCCGCCGCAAAAAAGCCAAAACCTGCGCTCGAGTTAAAAGCTTATACCGGCACATACATAAACGAAGTGTACGGAAAAATTGAAATCAAAGAAGAGAAAGGCAAACTGGTCATTCACTTCTCGCACCACCCACACTTTACGGGCGTACTTGAGCCATTGGGCGAAAACACCTTTGTGTGCAATTACAACCCTGTATTATGGGGCGTAAAAGAAACGCCTTTCAAAGTGCAGGATGGAAAGGTAGTAGCGGTAACTGTTTCTATAAACAACGAGGTTGATTACCTGCCATACACGTTTAAGAAAATTGAGTAGTTGAAAACACCCGCCGATTTTTGAGAATGTGCAGTGTCTGTTAGCTATATTGGGGTTAAGAAGCCGACAGTTATTAGTGAAATGAGAAACGGGTGTTTACAGTGTTTACAAAAAATGCAGTTTTAAAAATGCCTAAACTTGAGAATCAACATATTAACTATTTGTACCCCTTAAAAAGTGTAAACACCCCTACTCTCCTTCTCCTCGTATGTAATTCGCGTGAGGGATTGCAGAGTAAAGCCCGGAATGAAATGAGGACTTGCAACGGAAAGCCCGACCCCGAGGCTTCGGGGGCACGCCCAAGTATAAACCCTTAAATAGGATTGTTACATTTGTAATTAAATAGGGAAAAAGTGAGAATTAAAGACGTAATACAATATTTAGAGAAGGTCTGCCCCCCGGCCTACCAGGAAAGCTATGATAACTGCGGGCTGATAGTGGGTAACGCGGATGCCGAAATAACAGGCGCCCTGCTCTGCCTTGATAGTACGGAAGATGTGGTGAAGGAAGCATTGAAGAAAAAGTGCAACCTTATTATTGCCCACCACCCGATTTTGTTTTCGTCTATCAAAAAACTGACGGGTAAAACTTACGCCGAACGTGTGTTGATAGATGCCATTAAGCACAATGTGTGCATTTATGCCATGCATACCAACCTCGACAATATTTACCAGGGCGTAAACAACAAGATTGCCGAAAAACTCGGGTTAGAGAAAATCTCCATCCTCGCTCCTAAAAAAGGACTACTTAAAAAGGTAGTTACATTTTGTCCCCGTAACGATGCCGACAAGGTGCGCAATGCCATATTTACTGCCGGCGCCGGTGTTATTGGTAATTACGACGAATGTAGCTTTAACTCTGCCGGTATTGGCACCTTCAGAGGAAATGAGGCCGCAAACCCCTATGTGGGCGAAAGAGGCAAAAGACATTTTGAGAACGAAGAACGTATTGAGTCCATCTACCCTGCCGACCGCGAAAAAGCAGTTATTGATGCCCTTATCGACTCACACCCTTACGAAGAGGTGGCTTACGATGTATATTCCCTTGATAATATCCATCCACGTATAGGTTCGGGTATGATAGGTACCCTGCCCAAGCCTATGAAGGAGAAGGATTTCCTCACCCTTTTAAAGAAAAACATGAAGGCTGCCTGTGTGCGCCATAGCCCTTTATTAGGTAAGAAAATAAACAGGGTTGCTGTATGCGGTGGTTCAGGTTCTTTCCTGCTACCTGATGCCGTACGAAAAGGGGCCGATATTCTGGTTACGGCCGACTTCAAGTATCACCAGTTCTTTGACGCTGATAATAAGATAGTTATAGCCGATATAGGGCACTATGAAAGTGAGCAGTTTACCCCCGAAATAATTTATGGACTTCTGAAGCAAAAATTTAATATCTTTGCACTCCAATTTTCAAAAACGAATACTAATCCGGTAAACTATTTTTAAGATGGCGTCAGCTAAAAACTCAAAAAACGGTACTACTAAGAAATCATACTTACAAGGGTTACAGGGTATGAACCAGGAACACCTGGAAGAAGAACTCAGGAACCTTTACCAGCTTCAGCGCATAGATTCACTTATTGATGAAATTCGTACACTGCGTGGTGAGCTTCCAATAGAAGTACAGGAGCTTGAAAAGACCATTGAAGGCCTTAAAACACGCGTTGACAAGCAAAACGAAGAGATAACGAACCTGGACAAGATGATCTCTGAAAAGAAGAACACTTCTAAGGATTCTACCGCTTCTATCAAGAAATACGAATCGCAACAGAGCAAAGTAAGGAACAACAGGGAATACGAATCATTGGCTAAGGAAATAGAGTTCCAAAAACTTGAAATACAACTTTCTGAAAAGAGGGTTAAAGAATATAAGGCCGCTATCATTGCTAAGCAAGAGCTTATCGGCCAGTCAGAGTCAGTTCTGAAAGAAAAGAACAAAGACCTGAAAGCTAAGAAAGAAGAATTAGAAGAAATTGTAGCTGATACCGAAAAAGAAGAAAAAGCGCTTCTGAAAAAATCGGCTGAAGCACAAGCGGATATTGACGCTACCCTACTCGATGCATATAGGCGCATTCGCCCTAACTTTAAGAACGGACTTGCGGTCGTAACCGTAGAAAGGGAATCATGCAACGGCTGCTACGTAAAAATCCCTCCACAAAGGCAAACCGAAATCACCTCGCACAAAAAGCTGGTGGTTTGCGAACATTGCGGAAGGATGCTGGTAGACAAGGAAATACTGGACGAGAAAAAGAAGGCGCCTACTTCAAAAGTTCTTGAAGAACACGCCGGATAAACGAAACCGAGAAAGAGAGCCCAAAAGGCTCTCTTTTTTTGCCCTGACATTAATCATGCCTATAAATGCGGGAATATGGTAATTGGTCATACTTTCCGCTAATTGAAAATACCTACTTTTGTAGTAAACATTCTCTCCGCACACGCACATATGTCCAAACCCCTAATATCTGTTGTTAGCCCAGTCTATATGTCAGCCGGCATTGTTGACGAATTGGTGAAACGGATTTCTGCCGCGGTTGAAAAAATAACCCCGGATTACGAGATAATACTGGTTGAAGATGGCAGCAGAGACGACTCGTGGAACAAAATAGCAGAACAACCTGCGAAAAATCCTAAAGTAATTGGTGTAAAACTGAGCCGCAACTTTGGACAGCACTATGCAATGAGCGCTGGCTTAGCACAATCGAAAGGCGATTGGGTAATGCTGATTGACTGTGACCTACAGGATCCGCCGGAAGCTATAGAGGCTATGTACAAAAAAGCGCTGGAAGGCTACCAGGTTGTACTTGCAGCAAGAAAGGAAGTAAAGGAATCATTCCTGAAACGTACTTTTTCAAAAGTGTTCTACGCGGTTTTCAATTACTTCACCGATACCGACATGGAAAGCACTTCAAGTTCTATGAAGTTAATAGCAAGACAGGTAGTAGATAATTTTAACTCCCTGCAGGAACGTCACCGCTTTTTCGGCGGCATGCTCAACTGGCTGGGATATAAAACAGCATTTATCGAAATAGAGCATTCGGCGCGGCATAGCGGCAAATCATCATACAACTTTAAACGCAGGATGAACATGGCCACCGAGGCCATTATTTCATTTTCTATAAAACCATTGCGTTTGGCTATCCGCCTGGGCTTCCTGCTCATGTTCCTTTCAGGCAGCTACCTATTGGGCCTTGTTATACGCAACCTTATATACAAAACCACCATTATTGGCTGGAGCAGCCTTATAGCTACCATTATCTTCTCCACTGGCATTATGGTAATACTAATGGGTATTATAGGGCTGTATGTGGGTAAAATATTTGAAGAAGTTAAAAGAAGGCCAAACTATATTGTAGAGAAAATAACCGATTCCAATAACAAATAACACCTATGGGAAGATACTCAGATGTTGCGGAGAATTCAGAACAGGCAATGTCAATAAAATACAACACTATTGTTTATGAGCTGAAGAAACAGGGAAAGAAGGTGCTTGTTATGAGTTTGGGTGAAGCATTTTTCGATATGCCTCTTTTTTCATTCGACGCCCTACCCGCTTCCGAAATTTATCACTACTCCCACTCCATGGGCATTATTGAACTGCGCAAAAAACTTGCTGAATATTTCATGCGCAGGTATTCAATTCCCATTAATCCCGAAAACGAAATACTGATTACTGCCGGTTCAAAAATTGCTATTTACATGGCATTAATGGCAATTATCAATCCGGGCGATGAGATTGTTGTACAAGAACCTTGCTGGGTAAGTTATCCTGAACAGATAAAACTGGCGCATGGTGTACCCGTGCAAATACCGTATGACAAAACTGTATATGATTACGAAAAATACATTACTCCGAAAACAAAAGCCATAATAATAAATACACCGCATAACCCAACCGGGTATGTGTATTCGCGTGAGGAAATAAATCATCTGCTGAAGTTAGCGGAAAAGCACAATATCTGGCTGTTCAGCGACGAAGCCTACAGTGATTTTGTTACCGACAAGGAATTCCTTTCGCCCGGCAGCATTGATACTGAAAAGAAGCATACTGTTATCTTCAATTCCATTTCAAAGAACTTCGGCATATCTGGCTGGCGCATGGGTTATATCATCTCGAATAAGAAGATGATACATAATGTGCTGAAAATAAATCAACACCTTATCACCTGCCCAGCCACAATACTCGAATACTACGTAAATCAATATTTCGACCGCATTCTGGAGATAACTACCCCACTCATGAAAGCCTTGAATGAAAAGCGTAAGGTGGTTTCTGCACACATGGACAAATTAGGCCTTACCCATTTGCCGGGCGAAGCCACGTTCTATTTCTTTCTATCTATTGCCCCAACCAAGCTTACATCTGAAGAATTTTGTACCAAACTGCTAACTGAGGACTACATATCAGTCGTTCCGGGCTTGGGCTACGGCCGTTCGTGTGATAAGTTTATACGTGTATCTATAGGTACTGCATCATTAGATGAAATAAAATTCGGCCTTGATAAAATAAAAGAACTGGTAGTAAAGACATCGTAAACGCTGATGAAAAATGCGCTTATAGTAGCAGGTGGCACCTGGCAGGTTCCTATAATTACCTTTTTCAGGAATAAGGGCTACACGATTTACGTTGTTGACCCTTACGTTTTTTCAGACGGCAGTAAACTAGCCGATGTACACGTTCAATGCGATGTACGAGCAGTGTACGACATTCTACAAAAGGTAAAAGGCATAAAGTTTGATATTGTAGCGTCTGACCAATCAGACATTTCTGTTACCAATGTGGCTATCATAGCCGAACAACTGAGGCTGAAGGGAAACTCGCCGGAGTCTACTCAGAATTTCGTTAACAAATTCCTGATGCGTACCCTGGCGCAAAGGCTTAAACTGCCCATTCCTGCTTTTGCAAAGGCTTCTAAGTATGAGGATGTAACTGAATTCATAAAAACACATTCATTACCGGTTATTATTAAGCCGGCCGATTCACAATCGAGTCGTGGTGTTTTTAAAATCGACGACAAGAATATTGGCGACATGCCGAAACTCTTTGCCGAATGTCTTTCCTTTTCAAATTGTGGCTATAGCGTAGTTGAAGGCTTTGTACCGGGCATTGAATTAACCGTTGAAGGCTTTGCATCAGGCGGAAAACACCGCACCCTTGCTATATCGTCAAAAAAACATTTCAGAACCGCTATTGCATCATCGCTGGAATACCCGCCGGTAAACATACCCGATTCAATACTGGCAAAGGTTGAACAGGCCAACGATACTTTTGTAGAGAATACAGGGCTTAACTTTGGTATAACCCACGCTGAATATATGGTAGTGCCGGAAACAGGCGAAGTAAACCTGATTGAGATAGCCTGCCGAGGCGGTGGCTCACTCATTTCATCAAATATCACAAACTGGGTTGCGGGTGTGAATAATTATGAAATGTACTATACCTGCCTTACGGGCGGAACGGTTGATGTAAAGTCATTACCCGTAAGGAAGAGAAACGCCATTTTGCATTTCTTTGAATTTGGTGAAGGGAAAGTGCAATCTATTACAGGTATTGACGAGGTTAAAGCCATTAAGGGTGTAGACTTTATAAAAATGTTCTTTAAAGAAGGGGATACGTTAAGTAATGCCTCAGACGATAGGTCGCGGCAAGGAATGGTTATTATTTTTGCTGATAGCAAAACAGAACTCGATAACACCCTTCAACAAGTGTGCAATACTATTAAGGTAAAATTTGCCTGAGCAATGAAATTATCAGAAAAGGATAAAGACGAAGTAAAGAAACGCTATAGCGATAGGTATAGTGAGTTTGGCTATTCACCCAAATCACTTGGCTGGGATAAAGGCAAGCAGGATATACGGTTTGCTATTTTAACATCGCAATATAATTTTGAAGGCAAACATGTGCTTGATATAGGCTGCGGCTTTGGCGACCTGAACAAAACCCTACAGACAAAAGCAAAGAACTACAAATATACTGGCATTGATATGGTTGAACCACTCGTTAAGAAGGGAATAGAAATTTTTGGTAAGGAGGGAGCCGAATTCCACGTTGGCGATTTCCTTGACCCTTCGTTTAAAGGCAATTTCGATTATGCTATTGCATCCGGCATATTCAACTTCAAACTCAGCCACGATGATAATTACAATTTTGTAGAAAGTGTTATTAAGAAAGCGCTAGAGGTTTGCAAAGACGGCCTTGCATTCGACTTCCTTTCTGATAAGGTTGATTACCGTAAAGAGATAACGTTCCATAACAGTCCTGAAAAGATATTGGGTATTGCTTACAAGTTTTCACGTAACGTTGTACTGCGTAATGACTATATGCCATTTGAATTTGGCCTTTTCATCAATAAAAATGATTCTTTTGAAGCATCTGACAGTGTGTTCAACAGCTATAAGCAAGGTTTAAACAAGTAAACGCAATGAAGATATTTGACTGCCACATTCACATTGAGAACGGACTGCAGGCCTACGACCTGGATGAGGTAGTGAAACGCAATGTTATTTTCAATATCGTTGAATCATATAATAAGAACGCTGCATCTGTACCTAAGGGTGACACTATTTCCTTGATTTTTGATTACAAGCACAATCTTTCCACAGTAATGAACGAAATCAAGGGTGGGAAGGTAAACGCGCTTAAAATACACAGCAGACAGCAAAAAATAAAGCACAGCGACTATCCTGAAATTACTACCCTACTGGCAAAAACACCCGATTCATTACCGGTTATAGTTGATGCCTTTTATTATGGCGATGAAATGGAATACATGCCGTCGCTGGAATATATAGTGCATTGGGCAAAGGTTTTCCCCAAACGAAAGATTATTGTTGCACATTCCGGAGGATATGAATTACTTAAGTACTTCTTTCACCTGCGTAGTTTTACAAACGTTTATTACGATCTTTCTTTTTCGCTGCAATACCTTGCCGATAGCTCAGTGTATGCAGATATGGTAAAGCTTGTAAAGTTTACCGACAAGCAGCGCATCATGTTCGGCAGCGATTACCATTGGGCATCTCCTAAGTTGCAATTGGAAGTGTTGCAGGGAATATTTCATAAATTAGCTCTTAGTGATACAGAGAAAGAAATGATTCTGTATAGTAATGCAGAGTCAGTTTTTGGTCGATAGCGTAGAGCTTTAAATTTAAACCCCATGAAAAAAATCAGTCTGCTACTTCTTGTAGCTTCCCTTCCCTTCTTGCTACCAGCGCAGTTGGCGACTATTTTCACTATTAACACCAATAAAGAAAGAATTGCAATTAGCCCATACATATATGGCACCAATGGCCAAAGCAACGATTGGGATTTTAATATTACCGGAAGGCGCATTGGCGGCAACAGGATGACCAGTTATAACTGGGAAAATAACTTCTCAAACGGCGGCAGCGACTATATAAACGACAACGATAACTATATGCCCTGGAGCATGGGCCTTCCGTCGGGCCAATACCTCACTCCTAACTCTTGTCTAAAAGCCTTTCACGATACTTCTGTGGCTATGGGATGCTATTCGCTTATTACACTGCAAATGGCAGGTTATGTATCGCGCGACGGCAATGGAGTTGTGAGCAATGCGCAAATAGCGCCTTCAGGGCGCTGGAGGCAGGTTGTAAATCGTAAGGGCTCGGCATTTTCGTTAATCCCCGATACTACCGATGGCTATGTGTACATGGATGAATGCATGAATAACCTGATTAACGCATACGGTACTGCAGCAAGTTCAACCGGTATAAAAGGGTACGAAATGGATAACGAGTGGTGTTTGTGGAATACAGCAGACCCCAATATGCACCCTACACAGCCCACTATTGCAGAAGCTATTAAGAAAGCTGCTGGCCTTTCAGCAACCATTAAAATAATGGATTCTGTTGCTGAAGCATTTGGCCCGGCAGATTATGGATACAGCGCTTACCTGAATTATCAGAACGCGCCTGACTGGAGTAGCTTTTCATCGTACGGTAATTTCTCATACGCATTCCTGTATTATATGAAATTGGCCTCTGATTCTGTCAAACGCCGCCTGCTTGACTGCTACGATATGCATTGGTATTCGGAAGCACAGGGTAAAGACAGTTCAGGCAATTTGCAACGCGTTACCACCGGCCCTAACGACCGTGGTGTGGCTATTGCACGTATGGAAGCCCCGCGCACCCTATGGGATTCTTCCTATATTGAAAACAGTTGGATTGGCCAATACTTTAGTCCATGTGTATACATACGCGCCATGCAAAAAGGAATCACTACCTATTACCCGGGTACAAAACTTGGTTTTACAGAATATGGCTACGGAGGCGAAAGTCATATCTCGGGTGGTATTGCAGCGGCTGATATGCTGGGCATTTGTGGACGGTTTGGGATTTACTGGTGCAGTATATGGGGCCCGGTGAACCAGTATATAGGTTCTGCTTATAAGATTTATCGCAACTACGATAATAAGAAAAGCACCTTTGGCGATTGGCACGTGTACGCCCGCCCAAATGACGACCGCACTGCATCGGTATATGCGGCACTCCAAAGCACAGACACAACTGTGATGAACGTGGTTGTAATGAATAAGGATTATGATTCTAACCTTACCGCAACATTCAAAATAACAGCAAACACCAGCTTCTCAAAAGCTGAAGTATATGGTTTTGTAAATGGTGACACAAACATAAAGCACATTACAACCATTACAGGCATTAGTGGTAATAAATTTACCTATACGATTCCTAAGTTGAGCGTGTATCACTTTGTACTTTCAGGCAGCCCAACTGGTAGTAATGCCGTTACAGATAATAAAAACGTGGCTGTGTCGCCCAATCCTTCGAACGGCATATTTAACCTGACATTTGCAGAAAGCACAACAGAAATTGACATTATGGATATAAGCGGCAAACTGGTTAAAAGAGTTGCTGTGCATCCCGGCACTACTTCTTATTCTATCAACCTAGCCGATTTGTCAAACGGTGTTTACGTTGCAAAGATTATTTCTGCAAAAGGAAACATAGTTAAAAAGCTGGTTAAAGAATAAACTACAACTGGACTTTCTTCAGTGCTCCAGTGGAGAAGCAAAACCCTAAAATAAGTTTGGTATAGTAACTGCCTGATGAACTGCTCTCCTGCCATCCGGGCATCGATCCTGCTTCAATTCTAAGGTAACTACCCACTATTCTTGCTGAGTGATGCATCCATCCTATTCTGCCACCCCAGGAGTGATACACCGGGTGATTATCACTTGTATTGGCAACTTCGGGAAAAACGGTGTTATCACGGCTACTGCTTATAGGAAACATTATGTCAATATAAAACTCCCGCATACGTTTCATTGTCCGCACCCTGCCATAATCAATTATATAGTTAAATATCCTTTTTGACAGGTAGCCTATGCAAAACACGGAACTGGTGTAGTTTACATATTCCGTGGTGTAATTACCGCCCGCCGCACTTTGCGTAGTTGTACTCAGGTAGCTGTTAAAGGTTTCCAACCCCAGGCGCATTCCTTTGATTTTGCGTGCATTCACATCCGCATCAAAAAACTGGGTATATCTGTATGTGCCATCACTTGAACTGGATACTGTAATTCTTTGCGGTATGTCCACTACTTTGTCAGAAAATTGAAGGCTCATCATTAAATCAAGCTCATGATAAGGGTTAATCTTTGCCATGGGCGGAGTGGTATCTTTAGCTGCCCCATTAAACATGTAACTCGATTCCAAACTCACGTGGTGGCCGGTATAAAATAACGTAAAGCCTACCGGCGTTGCCTTCTTGCCAAAATCAAAGCCATAACTGTATGGCGAAAATGACAGGTTGCGAACCTCGTTAGGGTCGTTAACCCTAAAGTTGTAACTAATTGTTTGAGCTGATGCGTTCTGTACAAACCACAGTGTAAGTAATAACCCCAGGCTCTTTTTCATATTCTTTAAGTTAGTAAGTTAAAGCTGTCAAAATATGTGGCGAAGGGGTTAATGAGCGTCATTATGCTTTCGACCATTATACCGGCCGGATACATATTTGCTATATAATACAACTTGCTATTCTGTGTAAAGATACGAATATCCTTGGCTGCCGGAATGACGACCGCACTGCATTAGTATATGCAGCCCTGCAAAGCGGTATTTACTTTGCCAAAATCATTTCTGCAAAGGGAATTATTGTGAACAAGCTGGTTAAGCAATAGCACTACAACTGTACATGTTTCGCCGCGCCTGAAGAAAAGCAAAAGCCAATCATCAGTTTGGTATAATAACTTGTAGTGGCGCCTGTTACCTGGTAACCCGGCAGCCAACCGGCTTCTAATTTAAAATACAAACCGACAATCCGGGCAGAATGGTGCATCCACCCCAACCTGCCGCCAAGTGAATGATATACCGGTTTATTTCCACCACCATCATATTCGGGTAAAACTGTACTATCGCGTTTGCTGCTTATGGGAATTAAAAAATCAAGATATATTTCGCGCATACGTTTCATAGTGCGTGTAGAGCCATAATCGAGCACATAATTAAATACTCGCTTAGATAATAGCCCAAGGCAAAGCATTGATGTATGATAGTTTACATACTCATGGGTGGTATTGAATGTATACCCCGGCTGCAGCACAGTAGCCTGCAGGTAGCTATTATACGTTTCAAACCCAATGCGAATAGCTTTAATTTTTCGCACCTGTACATCCGCATAAAAGAACTTTTCATATTTATATGTACCGTCGCTGGTACTTGAAACTGTTACCTTCTCGCTCACTGCTTCTGTCTTATCTATGATATGAATAGCGGCCATCAAGTCGAGTTCCCTATATGGATTTATACGCGCCATTGCTTTCGTTGTGTCTTTAGATGCCCCACTTGTCAGGAAATTAGCTTCTAAGCTCACATGATGCCCTGTGTAAAACAATTCGTTACCCAACGGGAGCGCTTTCTTCCCAAAATCGAATCCGTAATTAAACGGTGCAAATGAAAGGTTGCGCACCAGCGCCGGATCGTCTACACTAAAATTATAACTGACCGTTTGAGCGTTTATGCCTTTTACAAACCATATAAGGCACAATAACAACAATATTCTTTTCATAGTTAGTCGGTAATTTTAAATGAAGCAAAGAAGGTTGCACAAAAGTCCATGTAATCCTCCAAGCTAAGAGATGTCATCAGCGAAGCTGGATAAACGTAGTTTACGTAGTATAGCTTATTATTGTGCATAAACACATGTACATCCATACAAGTTCCGTCAGGGTGTGCTTCATCAAATAAAACAGAGCTGTAGCAGTTGTCGTCCTTTACGTTATTCGTGCTCTTGTCGAATTTCCCGTTTTTCTTTTTATCCAGGTTCTTTTTCCCGTATTTACCTTTCAGGTAATCTATGAACTTACCCTCTCCCATTTTTGCGGTATCAGAATCGGATTGGTATACACGAACTACAGAGAGTTCTTTCCCATAACCGCCAACATACATATTGCAACCATTCGCTGTTGTTTTAACAGGTTGGCTTAAAAAGTTGAGATAAAAATGATCGTCATCAGAAGTGTAGTGCGACACTTTTGTGTCTTGCGCGTTGCCTATAAAAGCAATCAGTGTAAAGAATAAGAATGTGAGGTTTTTCATGGTGATTTATTTTTGATGACAAAGGTCGCTCACATAGAAGCGCCTGTCAATCACCATTTAGTAGTAAAGTATGCTACTGCTTATAAATCTTATTCAATGCTTCGGTACGCGAATTAACCTGAAGCTTTTGGTAAATATTGCGTATGTGTGTGCGCACCGTTTCAGTACTCACAAACAGTTTATCGGCAATTTCTTTATAACGCAATCCTTTTGAAAGGAGTTGTAATATTTCCTGTTCGCGTTGCGATAGCTTTTCCAATTCAACATTTTTCTGTGTACCCTGAAAGTGTGATACTACTATTCGGGCTATATGGCTGCTCATGGGTGAACCACCTTTGTGCACCTCTTCAATAGCATCAAGGATCTTTGACGGTTGTGTTGATTTGGTAAGGTATCCGCTTGCCCCCGCCTTTAATGCTTTAAATATGGTTTCAGTATCCTCGTACGATGTTAGCATTAAGAACTGTGTGTTACCGCACAATGGCTTCAATTCCGTAACGCATTCAATACCCGTTTTATCAGGCAGATGAATATCGGTAAGCACTACATCTACTTTAAGATCCGGCAGCTTTCCAAGTGCTTCTTTAGCTGTGTTAAACACATGCTTGCACGAAAAACCTTCACTGCGGTTTATAAGGAACTTTAGGTTTTCGCCCAGTTCCCTGTCATCTTCTATTATGCCTATTTCAATCATGTTGCAAAACTATACACTAAACTGGCGTGCGCAATACTACGAAAGTGGTAATGTGCCTTTACGCATGCTTTGTATTGCAATAAGTATTTTAATAATTGTGCCCTTACCCGGTGCCGACCATAACTCCAACTTTCCTCCGGTGGCTTCAGCCCTGAACTGCATATTTCGTAACCCATTCCCGCCTTCCCGGCCCGATGGCTCAAAACCTTTGCCGTTATCAGAAATAGCAATCACCATATCGGTTTCAGTAATCTCAATATCTGACCGTATCTCGTTTGCATGCGAATGTTTAATACTGTTCTGTAGGCATTCCTTTACAATAGAAAATATATGGCGGTATGCTTCAGGTGTTATTTGCATTTCAGGTATGGCCTCAGGAATATTGCTGATATACTCCACAGGAAACTCCCCCAAATAATCGCTTGAATATTCACGTATACGGGCAACAAGGTTATCTAAAGTTGTATTTCCCGGGTTGAGCATCCACACCAAATCCCGCATGTTTTCTACCAGGCTTGAAGATGTATCGGAAATTGACTTAATGCCAGTCTCAACATATTTGTTACCTATTGCTTTATCAGACATAAGTTCGGTGAGTATTTTAATTTTCGATAAACCCGCACCCAGGTCATCGTGTATGTCTTTTGATATCCGCGCGCGCACTTTTTCAATCTCACGTTGGCGTTCATGGTATTCCAATATTTTGCGGTAGCGCCTTCTAACAATAGCAACAATTATACCTGCTACCATGAGCAAACATGTTACTACGAAGAGTATGCGAAATGGCAAAGTTTGCCAGTACGGCGGAGTTATTACAATATTCATGCTTGCAGTACTGCCCCATACTCCATCATTATTGGCGCTTTTAACCTTGAAAGTATAGTTACCAGGCATAAGGTCGGCATAGCGAGCAAAATGAACATTACCTGCAAACACCCAGCCCGTATCAATACCTTCTAGCATATAGGCATACACGTTCTTTACCGGATCGGTATACTCAAGCCCTGCAAACTCAAAGGTTATTATGTTTTGGGTATAATTAAGCTTGACCAAAGATTTAAAAATGCTTGAAGAATCAAGTCCATATGGCTTATCAAATAACTTGAACGCCGTAATTACGGTTTTGCTTATTGAAGGGTTATCTTTCACCGAATCAGGATAAAAAATATTAAAACCATTCACCCCGCCAAACATCATTTCTCCGGAAGCGGTTTTAAAATATGCCCCTGTATTGTATTCATACGACTGCAGTCCGTCATCAAGGGTATAATTGCGAAAAAGGTGGGTTGAGGTATTAAATCTGCTAAGCCCCTTATTGGAACTGAGCCACAAATTGCCTTTAGTATCGGCAAGCATACCATATACCATATTATCGGGCAAGCCGTCGTTGGTTTTAAAGCATTTAACCGGTTTCATCCCTTTATCCAGCAATACTAAACCACTTTCGCTTGCACCCCATAGGTTACCTGAAGCATCTTTACAAAAGCAATGATACCTGTATGGCCCTTCGGTTGTACCTGTTATTGGTTTTAGTGAGCCATATTCTCTTCCATGTATAACACTGAATATGCCACCAATATGCGCAAGATATAAATCACCGTCTTCCGTTTCATAAAAGGCACTAATATGCCACGTTTGCTCAGGTGGTGATATAAGTTGCAATGTGAATTGCCCGTTATCTTCTAATATCCTGTATACCCTTTCAAGCGCTAACAGAAGCCAGTCGCCATTGCCGCGCTTAATGACCTGCAAGGCCATGTACGGCTTATTTTGTTCAACCTTAACGTATGTACTTACCCCTGATTTACTATCGTACAAATTCAAGCCACTTTCTGTGCAAACCCAAAGCCTGTTATTATTAAGCGGAGTAATAGAATTAATAGTATTGCCCCGCAAGCTGTTCACAACAGTTACCTTACCGGTCTTCCTGTCATACGCATCTAACCCCTCATTGTAAGTTCCCGCGTAAAGCATACTATCGTTGCCCTGGTAGAAACAGCGAGTAAAATTTGAGCTGAGAGGTACAACAGGAGCGTATATATGCGCTATTTTTTTTTCATGCAAGCTTATCTTGCAAATCCCCGCACCATCTGTTCCTATCCAAATATTGCCTGACTGGTCTTCATACAAATTGCGGATATGCTTGAAAGTACTGGCTATCCCCATTGCTTTAATATCATAGTCGGATACGTACAATTTTTGTTGCCACGAATGTGTGTATTCATACAAACCATCATTCTCTGCTCCCACCCAAATATTGCCGTGGCTATCTTTCATAACATCTTCAGCTATTGCTCCCGATGTTTGAGGTACAAGTGTATACAAGTGTGTAGACTTGTTAAATGTGTATACTCCTTTTGCAGTGGGAATAAGAAGATTGTTGGCATCGTACTCATCAATAAAATTGAGAGCCCTGCCTGGGCTTATATAATGCCCTGTTATCTTAAAATCACCTTTACTTACAAACAGCAACGTATCAGGGTAAACGCACATCCAGAAACCATCTTTATCCTCTCTCACTTTTTCCACGTTTGTAAGAGAAGAAAAGCAGCACACCGTTTTTTTACTCTTTAAATTATAGGAATATATACCATGCAGGCCACAGTATAACAGTATGGAATCGCGAGAAAAATAAATTGGTAAGCCCCATACATGTGCCAGGCCACTTTTCACCGGTACCTCGTTGTCGAATTTACCCGCAACCTCATTAAATACACTTACCCCTCCTTCCGTTCCCACCAACAGTCTTGAGCCTCTATCACTTATAATGCTTCTTACGGTGTTGTTAATAATACTTCCGCTATCTGTATTATCGTTCTTGAAAACGGTGAATGTATTTCCATCAAAACGGTTCAGGCCATCGCCCGTACCAATCCACATGAAACCTTTGCTGTCCTCATAAAAGCAATGCACCAGGCTTTGCGATAAACCTTCATTAACCGAATACCACTGAATTTTCACTTCCTGTGAAAACCCGGTGAGCATTGCGGATAAGAACGACAGACATATTCCCCCCTTTCGTATCAAGCCAATATTGCGGTGTTACCTAATAATTTGTTTTTTATTCTCTGCTCTATGATATTTCGTTGCGTACTCCTGTTGTTCTTTATACGTTATACAAAAATGGTGCCTGCCCGAAAAATCAGCTTCGGCACACATATATAGATAGTCGTTACGGTCGAAGTTTAATACTGCATCAATCGATGAGGCTTCCGGCATATTGATTGGCCCCGGTGGCAGCCCTGCATGCTTATAAGTGTTGTACGGCGACTCAATTTCTTTATCGCCATTGCGAACACGCAGAATAGAAAAATCGCCGCGGGCAAAAACCAATGTAGGGTCACTCTGCAACGGCATGCCTTTATGCAGGCGATTTATATATAAGCCTGCAATTGTTGGCTTTTCGTCAGGAAATAAAGATTGTTCACCTTGAACGATAGATGCCAGTATAGATAGCTGCATGGGCGACAGACCTGCCTCTTGCGCTTCTTTCCGTCTTGTTTTTGTCCAGAAGGCCTCATAATTAGTATGCATCTGCTCAAAGAAATCGCGTGGCGAATCTGTCCATAGCAAGGTATACGTACCCGGAATGAACATGGCTATTACATTGTATGTATTGAAACCATATCGCTTTATTGAGTCGTTGTTTTCGAAATAACTGATAACGGCAGTTGAATCTGCTTGCATCTTGCCTGCTATAATTCCGGCAAGGTCGTACTTGGTGCGTATGTTATACAGGTTAATAGTTTCAGGTTCCTGTTTGCCCGACATCAGCAAATTGACCAATTGGGTATTACTCATGCCATTTACCACCCGGTAACGTCCCGGCTTTACATCAGTTATATACCCCTTTACCTCTGCTACAAACCTGAACATTTTAGGGTCACGTATCAGGTGTTTATCCTTAAGCATGCCGGCAACCTTCTCAAAGTCCCAGCCGGTATGTATATAAATAAGTTTCGATTTGTCAGAAAGGCGTATCTGCGATGAATAGAAAGCACGGTAAAATATGTAGGCTGCAATACCTGCCACTACTGCCAGCACAAGCACCCCTGCCTTTACCTTATTTACCAACTTATTACTCATAAAACCAGGCACAAAGCTACAAAAAGCCTTTTTGGGCACATACTAGCCTGCCTTAGCCTAAAATTACTAAATTTGTAGCTATCATACCTTAACTATATGCGTATAAAACTGCCCCTGGTTCTTTTTGCAATAGCTGCTTTTTCATTCTTCAGTTGCAATAACGACCTTAAAATACTTGCCCCATATAAAGACATCCCTGTAGTGTATGGGCTTCTCGATCAGTCTGACACTGCACATTACATACGGGTTAATAAAGCCTTTCTCGGCCTGGGCAATGCATATACCATGGCTAGTAATTACGATTCTACAAACTATCCTATAGGACAGATTTCAGTTCAAATACAGGATTATGACCAAAGTGGTAATCTTGTAGGCACCTATTCGCTTACGCCAGATTCATCAATACCGGTAGACCCCGGTACTTTCCCGTATCCGCACCAGGTACTTTATAAAACCAAGGCTAAGCTAAATGTAAACGACACCTATTCGCTTACAGTTACGAATGAACACACGGGCAAAGTAGCAAGCGGTTCAACCTTACTTATGACCGATGCTAATATTATCTCGCCCTGGATATCATCGCAATATTTCTCACTTAGCTGGCTATCTAATTATCCAACCAAAATGCAATGGAACACATCCAGTGGTGCAAGGATATACCAGTACACTGTGCGCTTTTTCTACTACGAAAAGGATATTGCAAGTGGCACCGGCTCTGAAAAATATGTGGACTGGGTTTTCCCTACTCTATCGGCCAGTTCTATATCAGGCGGTATTCCAATGGAGTATGATTATACCGGCCAGGGGTTTCTTCAATTTCTTAAAGGTTATATAGCGGTTAATAGCGGTGTAACCCGTACTGCAGACAGTGTGCGCCTATATTTCACTTCGGGCTCCGACGATCTTTATACATACATTCAGTTAAGCCAGCCATCGCTGGGTATAAACCAGGAAAAACCTTTTTACTCTGATGTAAAAAACGCGGTGGGCATATTTACATCAAGGCATGTTCAGACATTTAAAAAAGTCTTCACTGTTATTGAACTTGACTCTATAAGATTGGACCCGATAACTTCAAACCTGAACTTTCAGTAGTCTGCGTTTAAAAGCCTTACCAATGGCTGATATAAACAAAAAAGAAGTAACCGCATTAATTACCTTGCTCGATGATCCTGATGAAGGAATCTTCAGCACGGTAAAAGGAAAATTGCTTGATTTTGGCGAAGATGTTATACCCGCACTTGAGGATGCATGGGAACATTCCTTCAACCCGCTCATACAAACCCGCATTGAAAACATAATACACCGCATTCAGTTGCAACGTGTGCTGGATGAAATACATGTGTGGAAAATAAATAACCAGGGCGACCTTTGGGCCGGCGCTTTAATTGTAGCCCGCTACCAGTACCCCGACCTGCAGGAAGATAAACTGGAAAAGCAGTTGCAGCTTATTAAGCAGGATGTGTGGCTGGAACTGAACGATAACCTTACCGCACTGGAAAAGGTAAGGGTAATAAATCACATATTTTTTGAAGTGCACCGCTTCAGCGGGAATACTGAAAACTATAATGCACCGGAAAATTCGCTGATAAATAAGGTTATTGAAAACAAAAAGGGTAACCCGCTTTCGTTAGCCATACTGTACTTAGTAATTGCGCGCATGCTGAATATGCCTATTTATGGCGTTAACCTGCCGCAGCACTTTGTAATGGCATACGTTGACGACAACGAAATACCTAACCTGGAATGGGAGGATAAAATATTGTTCTACATAAACCCGTTCAGTAAAGGCGCGGTGTTCAGCCGCAGGGAAATAGACATGTTCCTGAAGCAGTTGAATGTTACACCTGAAAAAATGTTCTACACCCCCTGCACCAATGTGCAAATAATTGAACGCCTGCTGCGCAACCTTATTTCAGCGTATAGCCGTGCCGGCAATACCGATAAGGTGGCCGAAATAGAAGAAATAGTGAAGGCGCTGGATGCATAATTACAGCCATACTGTTTAACTTCATTTAACGCACCTGCCTCCCCTATTTTAAATAACTTTGCCCCTGTATTATGAGTGAATCAGCAGGAAAGGTATTTGATGCGAAGTCATTTAAACGGGTGCTTGCTTATTCGCGCCCATATACCGGCATTGTAGTACTTACCTTAATATCTACCTGCGTATTTGCTGCCATAGCCCCCGCTACACCTAAACTTACTAAGTATGCACTTGACTATGGCGTGCAAGGCGGACATTACAAAAGGTTATTACTGATGAGCGGGTTGTTGCTCGTTTTCCTGTTTGTGCGCAGCCTTATTCAGTTCTTTAACACCTATTACACCAATCTGCTGGGGCAAAACATTATTAAGGATATGCGCCTTGCACTCTATTCTCATATATTAAAACTACGCTTGCAGTTTTTTGATAATACACCAATTGGTTTGCTGGTAACACGCGTAAACTCCGACATTGAAACCATTGCCGATGTGTTTTCTGAGGGGCTTATACTCATGATGAACCAGATGCTGACAGTGCTTGTAATTATAGCCTGGATGATTTGGGAAGACTGGAGGCTGGCGCTTTTCAGCCTGAGTGTATTCCCGGTATTGCTTTTTGCAACCTACCTGTTTCAAAAGGCCACTCGTACCTCATTCCAGGAAGTGCGTACGCAGGTTGCCAAGCTTAATGGCTTTGTGCAGGAACATATAACAGGTATGAGCGTGGTGCAGATATTCAACCGCGAGGATATGGAGCTTGAAAAATTCAAGCAGATAAACAACGACCATAAAATTGCCAACGTAAAAAGCATTTGGTATTACTCTATTTTCTTCCCGGTGGTCGATATTCTTTCTTCCGTATCAATTGCACTTATTGTATGGTGGGGCGGCCGCGGTATACTATACAACTCGGTTTCATTCGGTACAGTGACTGAATTCATCATATATATAAATATGCTGTTTGTGCCTATCCGCCAGTTATCAGACAGGTTTAATACACTGCAGATGGGTGTAGTAAGCTCTGAGCGTATTTTCAAAGTATTCGATACACAGACAATAATAAAAGATGAAGGCAAAATAGAATCAGCCAAGGTGGAAGGCGATATAGCATTTGAAAATGTTTGGTTTGCCTATAATAACGAGAACTGGGTGCTGCGCGATGTTTCATTTACCGTTAAACCCGGGCAAACACTGGCCATTGTAGGTGCAACGGGTGCCGGAAAATCTTCAATGATAAACTTACTGGGAAGGTTTTACGAGTTCCAAAAGGGCAACATATTGGTTGACGGAAAAGATATTAGAGATTATAAGATTGATACCCTGCGAAAGAATATTGCCATTGTATTGCAGGATGTGTTCCTGTTCTCTGACACTATTGCTAACAACATTTCACTATACAACAAATATGTTACCCCTGCGCAGATAAAACATGCAGCAGAGGCCATAGGTGCAGATACCTTTATTGAAAGCCTGCCAAATAAATACGATTACAACGTAATGGAGCGTGGGGCAATGCTATCCGTCGGGCAACGGCAGTTAGTGTCGTTTATCCGAGCTTATGTACAGAACCCAGGTATATTGGTGCTTGACGAAGCAACTTCATCTATCGATACCGAAACCGAGCGCCTGATACAACACGCTATTGAAAAGCTTACTGAACATCGCACCTCAATCATCATTGCCCATCGCCTTGCTACCATACAAAAGGCCGATAAGATACTGGTACTTGACCATGGACAGGTAGTAGAAGAAGGCACTCACCAGGAATTGTTGCGTAAAAATGGCTTCTATAAAAGGTTGTATGAAATTCAGTTTGAAAAAGAACAACGTCAAAGAGCATAGTAATGAGAACTGTTCTCATAGGGATTCTTATTCTTTTCAGCCACTTGGTAACGGCGCAGGTAGTTGATTCTATTAAGACGATTACTATAGGACATTTTGCAGGTGAATGCATGGGATATTGCCATGGAGCAAGGGAATATGATTCCACGGAATTAATTGTAAGCGGGCATCTTCAGTTAATAGACGACAACAAAACCCACAAGCTCTATGATTCCATATTTATTTCCGATGCAATAGATTCATCGGGAACAGGAATAATAGCGCACCCTGAAAATGAAACAATAGTAGTTAAAAGCAAGCTGCGTAAAGGTACTTGGGTCAGGCTCACTAATTCAATCAATATAAAGAGTTTCTATACTCTTCCACATACAATAGGGTGTCCTGATTGCACCGATGGAGGCGGTGAATGGATCGAGGTCGTTTGTTCTCTTTCATCTTACAAGGTGACTTTTGACCCAATGAACCATTGCGATGATGTAGAAAAACTGCTTAAAATAACCCACGTTTGGTAATGGCCGGCTACTCCTCCATTTCATTATAAGAAACCAGGTTGAAAGACAGGTAGATTATTCTTTTTCCACCCTTCATTTCCTATATTTGGTACACAAACCCACAGCATGAAGAACCTTCTTATACTTGCCTCTCTAATTCTTATTGCAGGCTGTAATCAAAGCCCAGCGCCCAAATTAGCTGCTTCAGAGCAACCTACTGAACAAAAAAAGACTTCAACTAGCGCTATTCCGTTACAATTCAACATGGTAGACGCGAATTACGCCCGCCAAAAGCATTGGATAATACTTGCTGACACAAGTTTTCATTGTTACTCTCCTAATTCTGTATACGAAGAAGGTGATTACAAAAATGGACTTAAAGAAGGTATTTGGTTCTATTACAATCCCGACCACAGTATTGATTGCAAGATTGAATACAAAGATGATAAACCTGTTAAGACCGTTACCGGTCAGTAACCAGTTTAAACTCCACCCTCCTATTTTTCGCTTTTCCTTCGTCAGTTGTGTTATCGGCAATAGGGTTACCACTACCGTAGCCACTATATGTAATGCGGCCTTCACTTATTCCTTTCAATAGCAGGTAGTTTGCAACCGCTTTAGCTCTTGAATAAGACAATGCCTTATTCGCAGCTTCTTTCCCATCCGAATCAGTATATCCGCTCAATTCAATTTTAATTGTAGGATTGGCATGCAGGTATATTATCAACTTATCAAGCTCTGTGAATGATGTCGGTAGTAATATGGCTTTATTGGTTTCGAAGAATATGTTATTAAGTACCATCTTTCTATCAGGTACAAACTCGGGCGGAGCCACAGCAGCCGTATCCTTCTTTACAACAACTAGCTGGGTTGTGTCTTCCTTGCAATTGCAGCTACTATCAGGATTCATAAGCGACACGCAGGCATCATCAAGGTAATAATACACCTGCCCTGCAAAAAAGTTGCCTGTATGTTTCTTTTTAGTGGCAAGTTTAAAAACCTGCGTATGGTCGTCATCATTAAAGTTTCCTATGGTCATGTATTGCTCATGGCCCTTGGCTTTATATACCCATTTTACTTCCGTCCAGCCAATGGTATCGTCTATGGGCTTCTTGCCATCGCTATTAAGCTGCGCCGTGTAAGGCATATTGTAATGCCTGGTATAACCCACCGCACTATCTGAAAACAGAACCTGTAAATCTGCGGCATAATACTCTGAAGTATTGGCTAACGAAGCCCAGAATTTCACCACATAATCTTTCCCCTTCTTTAAAGGTTGTTTCAGTTTAACACTGATGTATTCCCTGTAGTTTTTATGCAAATGCGTGGCAAAGCCAATGTACCCATTACCATTATGAGGTTGCTGATAGCCAAAAATATTGTCGGGTGCGCCCGCAAAGCTGCCTTCTGAACAAGTATTAAAATAATCGGTAGAGCCGGCTGATGGCTGGAACCAATCTTTAAGCGCGCGAATATCAGCAGTTGTACGTGGACAGTAGTTATAATCTTCAAAGCCCGGGTTGGGCACCAGGTTCTGAGGGTAAACCGCAGTAGTAATCAGTAAGCAGGCAAAAGAAATAAACCTGTGCATAGTGGCCTTTTAAAGCCATAATGCAACAACCTTAAAAAAGATACAATCAATTATTTACTGCACGCAAACCTTGCATGGCGAACGGCCATACTTATTAAGGGCATCGTGCTTGGTTATCTGCTTTATATTCTTGCAGCCCTTAAGCATTTTGCAACTGGCAGTGTTGTGATACACTTTGGCGCCTTTGCTCAGGCATATGTATACATATTGTGTTTGCACCGGGGCAAACGATGAAACTGAAAGCAATAACGCAGCTCCTACAAATAATGTCTTCATACAGGGGTATGTTTTAGTAATGCAACGTTAGAAAAAATAAATCAGCTATCCAAATTAGCTATGCTCAAATTGCAACTTGCTAAGGCTACGGTAGAGCCCGTCAGGTATTTGCATCAGTTGTTCGTGGTTGCCAACTTCTTTAAGTATACCTTTTTCAAGTACCAGTATTTTATCGGCATTGCGAATGGTTGAGAGCCTGTGGGCAATTACAAACGATGTACGGCCTTGCATCAGTTTATCTAATGCTTCCTGCACCAACCTTTCCGATTCTGAATCGAGTGAACTGGTGGCTTCATCCAATATTAATATAGATGGGTTGCGCAATACGGCCCTAGCTATAGCGATGCGTTGGCGCTGTCCGCCCGATAATGATATACCCCTCTCACCCACCATAGTATTATATTTCTCAGGGAAAGTCATAATAAAGTCGTGCGCATTGGCCTTGCGTGCAGCTTCTATAATTTCTTCTTCAGTAGCATCGTGCTTGCCATATAAAATGTTCTCGCGTATAGTTCCGCCAAACAATAACACTTCCTGAGGCACTAAAGCCATCTGGCTGCGGAGTGCGGTAAGTGAATAATCGCGGGCATCTTTACCATCAATAATTATTGAGCCGCTAACCGGATCATAAAAACGCAGTAATAACTGCACCATAGTCGACTTACCTGCACCACTAGGGCCAACAATAGCAACTGTCTCACCACGGTTCACCTCAAATGAAAGGTCGTTTATCACCGTTAACTCCTTTCGAGTTGGATAGAAAAATGAAACATGGTTGAAGCTAACTTCACCTTTAATTTTATTCTCGCCCACAAACTTGTCCGCATTTTCAAGGCTAATGTTTTCAACCGGTTCTTCCAATATATCCATCAGCCTTTCGGTAGCTCCTATGGCCTTCAGCATGGATGAATACAGCTCTGCCACACCTGCAAAGGAAACACCCACGAACATTGAATAGAGAAAGAACTTGGTCATATCGCCATAACTCATTCCTTCGTTATTGTGCACCATTACCGCGCCTTTCCACAACACCAACACTATAGCGCCAAACATACAGAGTGTAATGAACGCAATAAAAGCGCCACGTGCAATACCGCCTTTTATGGCTTGTTTTACAATAGCCATGGTGCTTATCTTATGCCTGTTGGTCTCGTATGCTTCGTTGGCAAAGGCTTTTACAGTAGCTATGCCCTGCATGGTTTCTTCTACAATAGTGTTTGAAGAAGCAATCATATCCTGCGTTTGGCGCGAAAACTTGCGTATATATCTTCCAAAAAATACCGCCACAATCATTACCACCGGAACAATACAAAGCATAAACAGCATAAGCTTTACCGATATTAAGGCCAATGCGGTAATACTGCCTATAATCATAATAAGTTGTCGCATAAATTCAGCCAGCGTGGTGGTAAACATTTCCTGTAACATACCTACATCTGTCGATATACGGCTGGTAAGCTCACCCACACGGCGTTGCGAGAAGAAATCCATGTGAAGCCTTACAAGCCTGCCATAGGCCGCCTGCCTTAGCGCAGCAAGGCTGTTTTCGGTAACATACACGAAAATGAGTACCCTGAAGAATGAAAATATGGCCTGTACCCCAAACACCCCGAAAAGCACCAGAAGCATAGTGGACGAAGGGTTGTTTATCAAATCGCCCAGTTTCCAAGGGAAGTATAGAACAGTAAGCCCAGTAAGGAACAGGAAAATAAAGCCGACAAAATAGGTACCGCGATAAGGCCTGAAGAATTTCAATACCCTGAGCGCCTTTTTAAATGAGGCCTTTGAAATAACCCGCAACTGTTTATCGTCTTTTGAAAATGAAGGCCTTGCCATACTTATATATTACGAAAAGAGGCCAAATTTACCTTAAAAAGGATTTTGTGCATCATATTAAAAAAGATTATATCTTTGCACCTCATTTTTAAGAAGCCATGAAAAGAACATTCCAACCTTCACAACGTAAAAGACGCAATAAACACGGTTTTCGTGAAAGAATGTCAACTGCTAACGGCAGAAGGATACTTTCAGCAAGAAGGAAGCGTGGCCGCAAGAAACTGACCGTTTCTGACGAAAAACAGCACAAAAAATAGTTTATAGCTAAGCATTTACGATAAGTCATAGGCCGCAAGGTTTATGACTTATTTGCTTTTATAGCCCTGCCTGTTACTTGATTTTGCAGACCAACACAGTATTCCCCTTGAATTCATAATTCCAGCTTTCGCCGAAAATTCCGCCTAAATAGCGCTCATACAAACGCCTGCGTACCGTAATTTCACTATCATTCTCGCCATCTTTGGCTACGGCTGTAAATTCATATATCTGCATACGCGGGTGGTAACCCATAAACACCCGTATTATCTCAGAAATAGTAGTCATTACCCCGTAAAGCTCGCCTTTATTGGTCATTACGTATTCTTCACCTTTGTATTCATCATTCACAACGCCAAATACTATAGTAGCATGAAAGATATTGTCTTTACGGCGACCGAAGCGCACTTCGTACCTGGTACCCGAATCGGTGGTAAAATAATATACGTCGCCTGAGGGTATATTAGGGAAAACTATTGGAAACACAGGTGGCATATATCTTTCTGAGCCTTATTACTTTAGTGATTGGTGCGAATATAAGGGCATAAGGCGTGTAAAGATATACAGATTGGGTTATTAACACCCCACCCTATTTATTAACACGTACTACGTAGAGTTCCATTTTTTCAGATATAATACTATCTTTGCTGACCTTAAAAACACAGCATTGTGCCGTTGTTAAAGAGAAAGACCTTATTCTTCATATTCACCCTGTTACTTGCAGCATCTATTGGCAAAGCCGGAATGGTTGTAAATGCCGGCAGTGCGAAAACAGTATGCGCGGGCGACAGCGTTACACTTGGCGGCAATCCCACTGCAAGCGGTGGCACTGCCCCTTACACTTATACATGGACACCGGTGGCAGGAATGAACAACCCTGCCGATTCTAACCCTCGTGTAAAAGTAATTGCTACCACATGGTATTATGTTGCTGTTACCGATTTTACAGGAAACAGAGTAACTGATTCGGTGAAAATAACAGTTGACCCCATCAACCAGGTTACTGCCGGAAACAGTGCATCAATATGTCCTTTTGGCCTTGATACTGCATTTTTAGGTGCAAGTACGAACCCGCCTGCAAGCGGCGCAATTCATTATACATGGACCCCACCTGCCGGGCTCAGTTGTTCAACATGCTCACAGCCTTATGCGTTGCCAAGCGCTACTACCACTTATACTATGGTTGCAAATGATGGTGCTTGTAGTGATACCTCGTATGTAACCGTAACTGTATTGCCACCGCCAACCTTAACCGTTATTTCTCCTGTAATTATTAAAGAAGGACAAACGGCAATATTAAGTGTAAGCGGAGGTGTTAGTTATACATGGTCGCCTACCGGAACACTTTATAACCAAAATTCGGCAAACCCTGAAGCCTACCCTTCATCTACTACAACCTATATTGTTGTGGGTACCGGGGCAAACGGTTGCATTAATTTCGACTCTGTACTTGTTGAAGTAATACCTGACAGCAACCTGGTTTTCTACAACACTATAACTCCAAACCACGACGGAATAAACGATACATGGTTCATAGGTAACCTGAATCTTTATCCGAATAACGATGTGTATATTTATAACCGTTACGGCAAACAGGTTTATTATGCGCATGGCTACCTGAACCAGTGGGATGCCAGCAACCTGGGCGATGAAATGCCTGATGCTACGTATTATTATGTGGTATATACGGGTACGGGTAAATCTTATAACGGCTCTATAACAGTAATTCGGAAACCATAAAGCATTTATGAGGAAAGTATATTTGATAATTGCTCTTTCTATGCTTATGGTCGGCGGTATTTATGCCCAGCAATTACCTGTATTCACTCAATTCCCTTCTGACGAGCTTTTATTCAACCCTGCTGTGGCCGGAACCAAGCGCATTTATGATATTCGCCTTGACTACCGAAAACAATGGGTTGGCATGACAGATGCCCCTACAACCGAAGGTTTAAGCCTTAACTACCGCATGATGGGCGGCAGAATGGGCCTTGGCGGTTACTTCTACCAGGACCATACCGGCCCTACACAACGTAATGATTATACACTATGCTATGCCTACCACCTAAAGCTACCTGACCTTGTAGTATCGCTTGGTATTGCAGGTTCAATGATGGAATACCTTGTAGATGGCTCAAAAGTAATTGTTCACCAGCAAAACGACCCTGCCCTTAACCTGGCCATGACATCGCATGCATGGAGCCCTGAAGCCAGTGCAGGCGTGTATATGTATAACGACCGATGGAAACTCGGGCTGAGTGTAACAAACCTTTTATCATCAAAAGAGAATTTGTATAAAAGCTATCCATCACCACAGGATACTAATCTTTCAGGCATTGTTGGGCTGGTATCGCACTTTAACGGGTATATTTCTTACAATTTCTCAGGCAACCCGAATTATGTCTGGCAAAGCTCAATTTTCGTTACGCAAACCACCGCAGTACCTCTTTACCTGGCATACAGCTTGCGGGTGCATATTAAAGAAAGATTTTATGTAGGGCTTTCGTACCGCGTGAAAGACGCTATTGCACTCGACCTGGGAATGATCTTCCAGGGCAGGATACAGGTTTGCTATTCTTACGACTATATCACATCGCCTTTAGGCAACTACACCTCAGGCTCGCATGAGGTTACACTTATTTACAGTGTTGACAGCTTCAGCAAACACGAACACCGTGGCGATACCTTTGACGAATTCCAGCGCAGGAAGTTCGGTTATATGTTCTGAGTATTTTCCCCTGTTTTATTTTCTGCAACCGGCTGCTGTTCAATTTCAGGTTGGCGGGGATAGAAACGTTTTTGAAAGAATACAATAAGCAATACACCTACTGTTATTGCCGAATCGGAGAAATTAAACACAGGCCTGAAGAACATAAATTCTTCAGTACCCCATATTGGGAACCACGAAGGAAAATGCCCCTTAATAACGGGGAAGAAGAACATATCAACTACCTGGCCATGTAAAAAACTTGCATATCCGCCCTCTTTGGGGAACATGGTGGCAACCTCGTAAGTGGGGTCATTGAAGATAATGCCGTAAAAAGCACTATCAATAATATTACCTAATGCGCCTGCAAATATCAACGCTACACTTAATATGAGACCTTGTGATGCCTTTGATTTAATGAGATGCCACATATACCAGCCAATACCAAATACGGCAAGTATACGGAACAGGCTGAGGAATATCTTAATATTCTGACCTGAGAACATACCGAAAGCAATACCATTGTTTTCGGTAAAATCAATAATAAACCAAGGGGCTATCTTATACTCCTCACCTAATACAAAGTGGGTTTTTACATAAATCTTTATCGCCTGATCGACGAGTGGGACAAGCAAAATAAGTAGCAACGGCTTCTTCACAAGCTGCCTTGGTTATTGAGGGGACAAAGATAAGTATCTTACCTTACGAGTTGAACTGCTGCTCAAGCTTAGCATCAATACTAAGGGTAGCATGCGGAACCCTCTTCAAACGTTCTTTAGGTATAAGCTTGCCGGTAACCCTGCAAATGCCATACGTTTTGTTTTCAATACGTATAAGGGCATTCTGAAGGTTTTGGATGAACTTCTCCTGGCGAAGCGCTAACTGAGCCGTTTCTTCACGGGTAAGTACATCTGAACCATCTTCCAGCATTTTGAATGTAGGAGATGTATCGTCGGTACCATGGTCATCGGTATGGCAAAGGGTATTCTTCAGCAATTCGTAGTCTTTCTTAGCCTGGTCAAGCTTATCAAGAATAATAGCTTTGAATTCTGCTAATTCCTTTTCAGAATAACGGTTCTTTTCATCCTTGCCTGATGATTTAACAGGCTTTTCAGCCTTTTTCACTACAGGTGCGGTAGCTTTAACTACAGGAGCTTTCTTTATTTCAGGTTTCTTAACTGCTTTCACTGGTTTAGGAGCCTTTTTCGCAGCTACTTTCTTAACCGCAACTTTTTTAGGAGCGGCTTTCTTAGCCGGTTTAGCTTTTGCTTTAGGTGCAGGTTTTGCTTTCTTAGCTACTTTCTTAGGAGTTGCTTTCTTTTTAGGAGCAACTTTCTTCGCTGCTTTCTTTTGAGTTTTCTTTGCCATGATCTGGTCTTAATTTGATTTATTAATAAAAATAGAAGTGCTTACATTATCAGCCACTTCTACGTCGATTGCCCCGCCTTCGTCGATAGCTTCCACTAATTCGAGGGATGCGGCGAGCGTTTCGGCGCAAATGTAGTCAAAATTATTCTTAACAGCACTATCAACCGCTACATTCTTTTTTATCTTCAATTTTATCTTGTCGGTCACCTCAAAATCCTTGTCCTTTCGCAGGTTTTGAATGCGGTTAACTAATTCGCGGGCTATGCCTTCCTCCTGTAATTCAGGGGTTAAAGTCGTGTCTAATGCCACGGTTAGCTTACCATCGCTTGCCAGGTGCCATCCCGGTATATCTTCCGAACTTATTTCCACATCGGTCAATAATAATTCGACTTCCTTGCCTGAAAGGGCTAATTTATAGCTTCCCTTTGTCTCTATTTCCCTTATCTGTGGCTGCCCAAATGCATTTATAGCTTGAGTAGCTTCTTTCATCAATGGCCCAAGCTTTTTACCGAGTTCCTTGAAATTGGGCTTTATCTTCTTTACCAGTATTCCAGAAGTATCGGTTATATATTGCAGGTCCTTTACGTTAACCTCAGCCAGAATCAGCTTTTTTACGGCCTCAATTTGGTGCCTGGTCTTATCATCAAGTATCGGAATCATTACTTTATTAAGTGGCTGGCGTACACGTATATTTACTTTCTTTCTTAAAGCAAGAGTTAATGATGAAATACGTTGTGCGTAATCCATCTTTTCTTCCAGTTTCTGGTTAATGTTCTTCTCGTTGGAAACCGGGAACTTACTATGATGGATTGACTCTACTTTCTCCCTTCCGCTAACCCTGTTTAGGTCACCATATAGCTTTTCAGCGTAGAATGGTGCAATAGGTGCCATTAGCTTGGCAACAGTTTCAAGGCAGGTATACAAAGTTTGGTAAGCGGCTATTTTATCATTACTGTAATCACCCTTCCAAAAACGGCGGCGCGACAAGCGCACATACCAGTTGCTGAGCTGGTCGCACACGAAAGCTTCAATATCCCTTGCTGCCCGCATTGGCTCATACGTGGCATAAAACTCATCCACTCGCTTTTCTAACGAGCTTAGTACCGATAATACCCATTGGTCAAGTTCAGGGCGTTCGCTTACAGGTATTTCCTTTTCTTTAAATATAAAGCCATCTATATTCGCATAGAGTGCATAGAAAGCGTATGTATTGTACAAGGCACGGAAAAACTTACGTTGCACCTCTCCTATTCCTTCTTCATCAAATTTCAGATTATCCCATGGCTGCGCATTACTTATCATGTACCAGCGCGTAGCATCAGGGCCATATTTTTCCAGTGTTTCAAACGGGTCAACGGCATTGCCCAAGCGCTTCGACATTTTATTGCCATGCTTATCTAGCACGAGCCCATTAGATACAACGTTTTTGAATGCCACTGAATCGAACAACATACTTGCGATGGCATGCAGTGTAAAGAACCATCCTCGCGTTTGGTCAACACCTTCGGCTATAAAGTCGGCAGGGTAACTTGTTTTAAACTCTTTCTCGCTTTCAAACGGGTAATGCCATTGAGCGTAAGGCATAGCTCCTGAATCGAACCATACGTCTATCAGATCAGGTTCACGGAACATTTTCTTACCCTTAGCTGAAACCAGGTAAATGCTGTCGGCGTAAGGTTTATGCAGGTCGTGCACTTCATTTTCGTTCCATTTGCTCTTTTTCAGGTCTTCAGCGGTCATTACACCCGCAGCGACAGCTTTCTTTATTTCATTATTCAGCTGTTCAACAGAACCAATGCAAATTTCTTCGCTTGAATCTTCAGTTCTCCATATCGGTAATGGTATTCCCCAGAAACGTGAACGTGAAAGGTTCCAGTCAACCATATTCTCGAGCCAATTGCCAAAACGGCCCGTACCGGTAGCTTCAGGCTTCCAGTTGATGGTTTTATTTAACGCTATCATCCTGTCTTTGCAGGCTGTTGTTTTAATAAACCATGAATCAAGAGGATAATATATCACAGGTTGGTCGGTGCGCCAGCAATGCGGATAGCTGTGCTCATATTTCTCAACCTTAAACGCTTTACCTTCTTTCTTCAACTTGATAGCTATTGCCAGGTCTGTTGATTTCTCAATATCATCCTGGTCTTCCTTAGTCTTTACATGTCGGCCCGCAAAGTCGGTAACCTCTTTTACAAACCTGCCTTGTTTGTCTACCAATGGTACATTATTACCATCAGTATCTTTAACATAAATAGCCGAAATATTGTTCTGGTTACATACCCTGAAGTCATCTGCCCCAAAGAGGGAAGCAGTATGCACTATACCAGTACCATCCTCGGTAGTTACAAAATCCCCTATAATTACTCTAAAGGCATCTCCTTCCGGCTGAACATAAGGCATCAGCTGTTCGTAGTTTATTCCTTCCAGTTCACTTCCTTTAAAGGTCTTTTCAACTTTGAACGGAACCAGTTTATCTCCTGCTTTGTAATCTTTCAATTCAAGAGCGGCAGCTTTTTCTGAGAAATATTTTCCTACAAGGTCTTTTGCCAATACGACTTTTATTTCTTGTCCTGTGTATTGGTTGAATGTATGTACTAATGCATACTCAATATTCTTACCAACCGCCAATGCGCAGTTCGAAGGCAACGTCCATGGGGTTGTCGTCCATGCCAGGAAGAACACTTCAATACTGTCACCTGTAAATAGTTTTTCGGATTTAGCATCCTTCTTTACCTTGAACTGGGCTGTAACTGTTGTGTCTTTTATGTTCTTATAGCAACCTGGTTGGTTTAATTCATGCGAACTAAGACCGGTACCTGCAGCCCAGGAATATGGCTGTATGGTATAACCCTTGTATAAAAGCTTCTTATCATAAAGTTTTTGAAGCAGGTTCCATACGCTTTCTATGTACTCGTTATCGAAAGTGATGTAAGGCTTTTCCATATCAACCCAATACCCCATTTTGCGGGTAAGGTCTTCCCACTTGTCCTTATACTTCATTACCTCCTTACGGCAGGCGGCATTATATTCTTCAACGCTTATCTTCTTTCCTATATCTTCCTTGGTAATTCCTAAAGTCTTTTCTACACTAAGCTCTATTGGCAAACCATGGGTATCCCATCCGCCTTTACGCTTAACCTGTTTGCCTTTCATGGTTTGGTAACGGCAGAATATATCTTTTATACTACGTGCCATTACGTGGTGTATACCGGGCATACCGTTGGCTGATGGCGGCCCTTCGTAGAATGTAAATGTAGGTGCACCCTCGCGAAGAGAAACGCTCTTTTCAAAAGTGCTTTCCTTATTCCACTTTTCTAATATTTCCTTACTTATGGCACTTAAATCAAGCGCCTTATATTCGTTATATCGCATAATTAACGATGGATAATTGACAATGGACAATTCATTGCTTTTTTAAATTCTCTTTTGCAGTTTTAACTATAGAAGTCAGCATCCTCAAACTTTCCTTCAACTTGGCCTCTACGTTTTCTATCTCAATGACTGTTACAATATTCGATGCCTTTAGAAGATCTATCCAGTACTCTGTTTCGTTCGCTTCTTTCAATGCTACCGACATTTTGTGAATAAAGTCAGCCTTTGACTCAGCATGCTGTGCTTCTCTTACCATAGCCCCCACCGAAGTGGCGCTTCGCATTATTTGTTTTGCTATAATATACTCCTTCTTTTTCGATTGTAATTCCCTTCCAAACTTTAATGCTTCAATAGCCAACTGAAAAGTCTTATTCAGAACGGCATTATTACCATTCATCACATTTTTCATTGTCAATTGTACATTGTCCATTTCTACTTATATTGTTGCAATAACTTTTAGTTCTATCGCTATTGGTGTTGGCAACGACTTAATCTCAATGGTTGTACGGCAAGGCTGGTTATCTTTAAAATACTCACCATATACACGGTTATATGTAGCAAAGTCAGCCTTCATATTGGTAAGGAACACCGTTACATCTACAATCTTGTTCCAGTCAGAACCGGCTTCTTCCAGTACGGCTTTAATATTCTCAAACACCGAACGGCATTGCACCTCAATATCGTAGGCGGTAATATTGCCTTTATCATCAAGTGTTACGCCGGGTATTTGCTTGCTTCCCTTTTGCCTTGGGCCCATACCTGAGAGGAAAAGAAGATTGCCCACTTTGCGTGCATGCGGATAAAGCCCTACA
>Ga0206938_1039_pt1 | contig 36273 bp, 36 predicted proteins | sample Alteio_BWOrgHeat_12_FD_152918 | JGI IMG/M metagenome (GOLD analysis project Ga0206938, IMG submission 152918) | Enriched cells from forest soil in Barre Woods Harvard Forest LTER site, Petersham, Massachusetts, United States -... | ecosystem: Environmental > Terrestrial > Soil > Temperate forest >... | reverse complement strand
AATGAAGAAAGTAAAGGAATAGAAAGTGAGGATAAAAATAACAGAGAGTCTGTGAAAGAGGGGGATGGTTCATCTGTTGCTAACGGGACAGAACTAAAATCAGAATTAAATCAAGAACCAGAAGATCAAATATTTGAAGATACTCCAATTTCTCCACCGCCTAAAGAATTAAAGTTGCCTAGATTTGTACGTAACATGTATCAACGTGACTTTAATTGTATTAGTTTCGGGGATGATAATAAAATATTCTATAAGGAGAGGGAAATTTCTTCCACTATTAGAAAGGCATTAGAAGAAGTAGATAAGCTACAAGAAGAATATTTCGATTCTTCTGATTCATGCCAATCGGAAGAATTGGGAGAAAATGAAAAGTTAATTCATGAATTTGCTCAAGCGGTTTCTAAAAAATTACTAAAATATAACTCACAGCCTGGTGATCAATACAAAAAGATTATTTTACGCTACCTTGAGGAGCGTCGCCAGCGCGATGGGCAGTTTTTTACAGATGTTTTATCTGTTTTGGATCCTATATTAGAGTGGCCGACACTTGACGAAAAAGTTGGAGAGGAACTAGATCAATCTTCATCCCAGTCTGGGAGCAGATCCATATTTTCTAACGACGAGAAAGCAGAACAGAAAGAGCAACCATTGAATGACCCAAAGCAAAACGAGCAACTTAAATTTTTGGGTAACGTATGTCATATAGAGGGGATTGGGCTAGATGATAATAGTGGTAAAATAAGCTATAACGGTGAGGAAATTTCCCCTACTCTTATAAAAGCATTGGGAGCAATTTATATTGTACAACAACGTTACCTTAATGATTCTTCTTCTAATGTTAGTTTTGGTTTTTCTTCTTGTTTTTCTTCTGGTTTTTCTTCTGATGCTGATTTCGCTTTTTTTTCTATTTCGTTTTGAATTTCAATTACCTTATTTCTAGTTTCATTTTTTTTACAACACTTTAAATAATCAAGAGGAGTTTTGCCATTATTGTTTTCTGCTTTTAAAGTAGCACCTTTTTCTAATAGAAATTGAATTATTTCAAATGTTTCTCTTTCTTCATTCTTGATCCTAATTTTTTTAGGAATATCATCGAATATAATCGCTTCTGTTTCTTTTTCTAAAAAAATCAACTTTTCTATAGCCTCATGCAAAGGGGTATTTCCGCTTCGCATGCGATGCTGACCATCCAAATCTTTTATTTGAAAAAAATTAATAAAATCTTCCACTTTCTTTTTTGAGTAATGCTTAACTAAATCTAAAAAAATAGTCGTTTGATAATCACTTAAATTAGATTTCTGTATGAAGCTGTAATCGTCGAATTCATACACACCCATGCTAATAGCTTCTAATACCAAAGACATTTTTTCATGAGGAGTTAAGGACTCACTGGCACGTATTTTATTTTGAAGCATCCCCGCACTTAGGTGTACTCCGCAGGATAAACACTTCTTTGAATGGGCACTAAAATATAACATTTGACGCAGTTTATCTATTTCATCTGGGTGCTTTTTTAATAACTCTTCTTGATCAGAAGAATAGGGAGTCTTGTGAAATTCTTTTGCATAATGAATAAATTTAACTTCTTTTCTACGCCTTTCAAAAATATCATTAATTTCATTTTTATCTGGTATCTGCCACTGTGCATCAGCCCAATCAATTTCTGCCGAACCATTTTCATTGATTTTTAATTTTTCTTTAAAAGGTAGTTCCTTTTTCAATTTTTCAAACACTTCTTTCAACTCCTCCGCCTGTACTTTCTTGGGAGGAAAAAATTGAATATATAAATCCTTTTTGTTATAAATAAGAATTTGCGCTCTTAAGGGAAAGGAGCTCGCCTGACTTTCGTTCCAATAAGTTGTATATTCTAATGCAGACTGACAATCTTTTATTAAATGATCGATTTCTTGTTTATATGTGTCGTAACTCGATAGTATAAGATTTATAGTGGAAATTGAATATTGGAGTAACCTTCCGTATTCTAAACAAGCAGGATAACCAATTGGAAGTATAGCAGCAGCTTCCTCTCTATTACTATCAGCATGTGTAATAACATAAAAAACAATACGAACAAAATTTCTTTTTTCTTGCTCACTTAATGAGTCAGCATCTTCATTAGCGTCTTGTCCTATTTCATAATAATCCTCTTTATAATACGTGGAGCGACCTTGTGGCTGAATTAAAACATTTGCTTTTGATGGATTAATAATACCCAAAATTTCTTTAACAAAACTTTTAAACTTTGCATCAGATTCGCCATCTAAAAAGTGAACATCTATACTCTCCTCAGATTGTTTGGCCTCTGGCTTACCCACAGTATGGCCATGCAAGTCATATGAGGTTTTTTTTTGCGGGTCTCCTAAAACTTCATAGACCATTGATATTTTTTTAAACGCTTCTTCATCTCCACTATTTTTGTCAGGGTGATATATAAGGGACAGCTTCCTAAAAGCTTTCCTTATCTGATCGACAGTCGCTTCTCGACTCAGACCTAAAATTTGGTAATATGAATTTCTCTTGTCTATAGGTATATCTAAAATCTGCCTTGCGCTGCTCACGCTACGTATACCCCTCTATTTTGTGTTTAACTATTCTTTTAACTTTCTTGATAATAATCTTTTTTCTTTTTATTAACGTTAAATTTCATCAAAAATTTCTCATAATCTTATCGCTCGGGGGAGAACTTTCTTCTTTGCTCTCCGCATATTCAATCGCTTCCACAGGATTTTCTTTTTCTTCCTCTTTAAATATTTCGTAACTTGCGATAAGGCCTACTATTTCCGAGGGCATTTGAAAATCTGTTCCTTCATCTACTGCTTTTTCCCTTAATATTTTATCCACTATAACAGTAGAGGAATACATCATAGAGCGAGTTGCATCTGTGAGGGTAGGCATCGGAGGTTGTTTACTTTTAGCAGCAAAAAATTGGGATATTCCCGTAATACTGTTTTCATATCCCCACCTTGCACCGACCATTAACACAGCCCCCAGAAAAAATTTTCCGATCATTAATTTAACTTCAGTAGAAAAAAATCTTTTATGTATAAGATTACCTAGGTGTTTTGTGAACGACCAACAGCTAGCCATGGTTGATCTTCCTATAGAACCAAATAACGTCTCCACACCTATTATAATAACTATCGATAAACCAATCATCATCGCAGGAGAACCTAAAAAAACCAATCCCCCCACCATAGCTGCTCCTGCTAAACAATCCATTCCTAATCCGGCAATTTCACCGACTTTATAAATTTTTGGAAGCAAAAAACGTTTGATTTTTGTTTTGTTGCTTTCACATTTTTTAGCCGCTATCAATATGGCATCAAATTGAGCTTTCATCTCAGTAGTTCGAATATGCTTTATATTCTCTAAACTCACCACCATTGCATTAAACTTATCCATAAGCTCTGCGATTTTTTCGCGAATAGGCGCTTGCTTCGCGCAATTCCAATAATAAATCACCATGTTATTAAAATACGTTATCTCTTTTTCAAGAGATTGAAGAGAAACGGAAGGTTCTTGGGGAGTCAAGCGTTGCAATAAATCACGAAACCTTGTTATGGCAGAATTGAACATTTCAAGTCTGGGGTCAATCACAGCAGAAATAGGTTTTTCTTCTTTTCTTTCAAAGGCTAAGGTAAAAGTCATGTGCCACCCCCTTCTCGTTATTTTTTATTATATTGATTATAAATTAACAAACTATTAAGAGTTATGGTAATTTTTCGGACAAATCCGCGGAACGATGGAGAGGTAAAATATAGAGCCAGAAACGCATCTAACCGATACTAACTCGCATTGACTTTATCATCTGGAGGAATATTTAAGGAAAGCAATGCGCCTTCCATCACTTTTTCAAATACCGGTGCTGCGACAAAACCGCCATGGTGGTTTTTACCTTGTGGATCACGGATGACCACAGCGACTACTAAACGGGGGTCCGTTACGGGTGCTATGCCGACAAATGATGAGATATTATGTTGCTTTTGATAACCCTTAATCCCGACCATTTCTGCTGTTCCTGTTTTACCTGCGACTCGATAGCCTGGAATATGCGCTCGCTCACCTGTACCCCCTTTAGAAACCACGGCCTCTAATAAATGCAACATTTGATGAGCCACAGTGGGATCCATCACTTGCTCACCCACGGGGGGTTTATCCATTCGCAATAAAGATAAGGGGATTTTCATACCGTTATTGGCTAATACACCATAGGCTTGCGCCAACTGCAGAGGGGTGACGGAAATTCCATAGCCAAATGCTAAGGTTGCTAAGGTGAACGGTTTCCATGTTGTGCGACGCGGCAGCATACCGGCACGTTCGCCTGGAAAACTCGTTCCCGTGATTTCACCAAAACCAACGCGGTGCAACAAACTCCATAATTGATTGGGAGGTAAAGATAAGATCATTTTGGTTATCCCGACATTACTGGATAATTGCAACGCTTGGGTCACCGTGAGGTTATGATTATTATGTTCATCTTTTACAAGATTATGTCCTACCCGCATCCAACCGGGCGCCGTATCAATGACGGTATCAGGCTTATATCGTCCACTGTCAATTGCGCTGGCAACACTAAATGCCTTAATAATCGAACCGGGTTCAAAAACATCCGTTAAAGCACGATTGCGAAAACTGTTATCGCGTTTACTGGGAAAACGATTCGGATTAAATGAAGGCCAATTAGTCACTGCTAATATTTCACCGGTTTTAGCATCTAATACTACAATAGAACCCGATTCTGCCTGATTCGTAGCAACGCCTTCGACTAATTCACGATAAGCCAAATATTGAATACGCCGGTTAATACTTAATACTAAATCATGACCGGGTTTTTGCTCTCGCAGCGCTTGAACAATGGAAATCTCTCTTCCCAAACGATCTTTAATAACCCGTTTTTTCCCTGACTTTCCTTTTAACCAATCGTTATAAGCTAATTCTAATCCTTCTTGACCCTCATCATCGACATTCGTAAAACCCACCAAATGAGCGGCGACTTCTGCTTCAGGATAATAACGTTTATAGTCAGGCTGCAAATATAAACCTGGCAACTTGAGTGATTTAATTTGTTTTGCAATTTGAGGAGAAACATCCCGCTTCAAATAGGTAAATTCTCTGCCTTTTAGTTTCGAATGATTCACGATGGATTGAATTTTATCTGATGGAACCGCTAATAAGTGACTTAATTTAGTTAAATAAAGAGAGGTATAAGTAAACTCTTTAGGATTAATCCATACAGAAAAAACCGAAGCGCTGATCGCTAATGGATAACCATTGCGGTCGGTAATAATGCCACGAAAAGCAGGAATTTCGACACTCCGAATAACACGCGCATCGCCTTGTGCTTTTAAAAAAGGTTGCTTAATAATCGTTAGATCAACAACACGTAAAACTAATCCAACAATCATTAAAAAGATAAAAAATAATAATAAATAAAATCGCCAAGCAATAAATGTGGCTGGATGACCCGTTTTCACTCGTTAATAACCACAACCGATTTACTCTCAGGCACCACCATTTTTAAACGATCCTCAGCGGTTTTTTGAATTCTTGCCTGCATAAGCCACGTCCCTTTTTCCAATAACAATTCCTCTTTTTGCAGATGAAATCGATCTTTTTCATCGATGGCTTGTTGTAAATTTGCATTTAAGCTACGGGTAGAATTTGTCACATAGACGACACTGATCGCTGAAATTAAGACCATCAGTAACATTGCAAATAAAGAAACCTGAGAACGCGTCAAAAAGACCGACATGACCCAACTTCGCGATAAAGAACCTTGATTCAATAAACGAGCTGCTGCATTCATACAAGTTTCTCCCCTATTCGTAGAGTGGCACTCCTAGCACGAGGATTCACTGCAATTTCAATACTAGCTGGTTTAATTGCTTTTCCAATCTTCTTTAACTTAGGTATAAAATAAGCTTGCTTTATCGGTAATTTAGCAGGATACCTATCATCCTGCGCTTGTTGATGAATAAATTGTTTCACGATGCGATCTTCTAATGAATGAAAACTAATAACAGCCAATCTTCCCCCTCGTTTGAGGGAGGCAAAACTTTGTTCTAGCCCTGCTGATAAATCATCTAATTCTTGATTAATTGCAATGCGAATGGCTTGAAAACTCCGCGTTGCAGGATGCTTAAGAAATGCTTTTCCTTTACCTGGGAAAGGCATTGCTTTGCGAATGATTTCTGCTAATTGCTCGGTGGTTATAATCGGTGATTGTGCACGGGCTGCCACAATATGGCGAGCAATACGCCGAGAATGACGTTCTTCGCCATATTCCCATAACACTTGCGCTAATTCCGCTTCTGACACTTGGGCAATCCAAGTGGCGGCATCCATACCGCTTGATGAATCCATTCGCATATCTAATTTCCCTGATTTCATAAAACTAAAACCGCGGTCTGCCTCATCCAATTGAGGAGAAGAAACCCCTAAATCCAATAAAATCCCATCCACTTGACCATACACATGATTTGCCATTAAAAATTGAGCTAATTTGGCAAACGACCCCTGTTGAATCGTAAAACGCGCATCTTGAGAAAAATGGTGACACGCATAAGCAACTGCCTCAGGGTCTTTGTCCATCGCCAATAAGCGCCCCGTTGGACCTAGCTGCTGAAGAATCGCTTGTGCGTGTCCACCTCTACCAAAGGTAGCATCGACATAAATCCCGTCTGCTTTAATCACGAGAGATTGCAATACCTCGTGCAGCAACACAGGTTGATGTTGATAATGTGCCTCACTCATTCGACAAGCCGCCATATAATCCCTGCGCTACAAAGACAATGATTTCATTTCATCAGGTATTTCAGCAGAATCCTGCTCTGATTCAGCTGTTAGCCATTCTTCGCGGCGCGCATGCCAATGCGCCTCTTCCCATAACTCAAATTTTTTCCCCTGCCCAACCAGCATGACGCGTTTATTTAAGCCCGCATATTCACGCAATAAAGGCGGCAAAAGAATACGACCGTGACTATCCAGCTCTGCTTCGGTCGCATGACCTATCAGCAAACGTTGAATACGGCGCGCCTGGGGATTAAAGCTTGGGAGCTGAATCAGCTTACTTTCAATGTCTTCCCACGCAACAAGAGGATATAATAATAAACAGCGTTCTTCGGTATCAATGGTCAGCACGATACAACCGTGATTTGCGTCTTGTAAACGCTCACGATAACGGGTAGGCATCACTATCCTGCCCTTTGCATCAATGTTAACCCCGTTCACGCCTCGAAACATTTTTTATCCTCTTCCTCGAGATTTGCACAGCACCTTATCCCTGGCAACTAATGATCATAAACCTCTTAATTGGCAATATACCACAGCCTCCCACAATAAACCACTTTTCACCACCAAATTACCGACTTGGAGAAAAAAGATTAGGGTTAGTCCGGAGAAGATAATTCTATTCGTATTAATCTTGTTTTTGGTTGCCTTAAGCTCCAAAATCGGCGAAAATGGAGCCTATGGTATACATAAATCGACTGATTGAATCCTCGCTGCACGCTATTCTACAGCGAGGAAAAAGTATTTTATTACTCGGCCCCCGCCAAACGGGTAAAACCACCCTCTTTTCTCGCTTTAATACCGACCTTACTCTTTCTTTCATTCAACCCAAAGTCAGGCAGCATTATGAACGAGATTCTTCTTTATTATCAGGGGAAATTGAATTTTTAGCAGAGCAAAAAAAGAAAAAGCCCTTAGTCCTTTTGGATGAAATTCAAAAAGTCCCTGAGGCAATGGATATTGTCCAAGACTTAATCGACCGTCAAATAGCGCAATTTATTTTAACAGGCTCATCTGCACGCAAATTGCGTTCCAATTCCAAAGTGAATTTGCTTCCCGGACGGGTTGTCTCTCTTCGACTTGATCCTCTTATTTTAAGCGAGTCTGCTTCTCTTTCTTCATCTATTATCGATTTACTTTTATATGGCTCTTTACCCGGCATCCTCTCCCTCTCAAATCCGCTAGAAAAAGAGCAAGATTTAACCTCTTATGTCACCACCTATTTAGAAGAAGAAATTAGAGCCGAGGCCGTGGTTCGGAAATTAGGCGCCTTTTCACGCTTTTTACTATTAGCTGCAGCAGAATCAGGGAATTTAATTAATTTTCGCAAATTAGCCCAAGAAATTGGGATTTCTCATACAACCATTGGGGATTATTATCAAATCTTAGAAGACTGTTTAATCGTGGAAAGGATCGAACCTTTCCTTCCTACTTCAACTCGACGTCGATTAACCAAATCCCCTAAATATCTCTTTTTTGATTTAGGAGTTAGACGTTTAAGTGCAGACGAAGGGATTCATCCTCCCACGACTTATTTAGGAAAACTATTTGAACAATGGGTTGGCTTAGAATTAATTCGCTGTGCTCGCTTAACGAACGAGCGCACCAAAGTTTATTTTTGGCGCGATATGAATGGTCCAGAAGTAGATTGGATAGTGAAAAAAGAAGATCATCTGATTCCTATTGAAGTTAAATGGACAACGCATCCCACTAGAGACCATAGTAAACATTTAGAATTATTTAAATCCGAATATCCAAACGTATCAAAAGCGTATATTGTTTGCCAAATCCCTCGACAAATGAAACTCTCGGAGGGAATCTATGCGATACCCTGGCAAGAGGTTGATTCAATTATATTAGAAAAGTAATAAAAAGAGTCGGCCAATAAGCCGGGTTCTGTCGTGGGCAACCATTCATCTAGGATGCCTGTCACCAGACACCTCAAGCGACCTACCCGAACATTCATCATCGCGGACCACGCTATTAGTGCTGTTACACACTAAGATGTTCCTATTTGGTCTTGCTCCCAGTGGGGTTTACCTAGCCACAACTGTTACCAGCTGCGCGGTGCGCTCTTACCACACCATTTCACCCTTACCTTTGCTCACGCAAACGGCGGTATTTTTTCTGTTGCACTTTCCGTAGACTCACGTCCCCCAGGCGTTACCTGGCACTGTGTCCTCCGGAGCCCGGACTTTCCTCTGCGTAAGATCATTCTTAAACAGCGATTGCCTAGGCCGACTCGGCTTCTAGGATACTCCGATCTTTCTTTTCTCGCAAATAAAACCGCTTATCCCGACAAAACCTCTCCCCCATAAAAAAGCTAGGCTTCTCTCTTGCAACCCTATGTTTTTGTTGGTCAATTTTTTTTCAAAATCCCTCCTATACTTAATACTAAAGAACAAAATTAACGAGGAGTGAATAGTATGTTATCAAATAAAGAGGGGTTACCTCCCTTAAATTATTTATGGATAGGCCCACCTCGTCCTCCTAAAACAGATAGCTGGGGTAATGTAGTTTATGGATCCGATGTACAAGACGTGATAGAAATGGCAAAGAAAGCCAAGAATCCAATCTGCTATTATTGTTTAGATGAACATACAGAATCCTTTAAAAAAGTATTTGCAGAACAGGGAGTTTCAGTGAAAGTCGTCTCCGTTGATACTTATCTTAAAGAAATGAAAAGCCATAGCGATCCCCAAATTCAAAAATATGCAGATAAAATGATAAAAGTACGACATGAACTTCTTAAAAAACCGCGGGATCGAATTGTTGATAGAGTAACATTTAAAGATGCTTTTTCATTATTCTTATTAGCAACACAAGGTGGCTATACTCTGGATACGAGTGTAAAACTCATGGATGGAAAAACAGAGGTTACGTTTGAGGCACAAAATCATTTTAAATGCCCCTATTCGAAAGTGATCGTCGGTTTTGATGAATATCGTAATGAAATAAACGAACTTGTTAAAGAACCTCTTTATGAATCCCTTAACGAATGTTGGATGATGTACGCATCGCCAAAGGCATTAGAGGAACCACGTAAAATGTTAGATAATTACTTATCTAGCTGGGATCATATCCAAGATATTATTCGAGGTAATGAGAAAGAGATTGCTCGTATTATGGAATTTCATTCGGGAATTACACGCTTGATGATTGATTCAATTACACTTGGGCAATCGTTGATTGAAGAAACACAGCAAAGAGATCCAAATTGGGAGTACACTATAGATACTGTCGAAAAAAGGGGAAAGATGAAAAATTTGTCCCTTGAAAAATTATATGGAAATACGCACAAACCTCAGTATGAATGCCGAGAAATTATTAAAGCCGAGGTGGCAGAATATGTTAAAAAAACTTCAGCGATGAATAGCACAATTCGTAATGAACTTTTAGAAAAACTTAAAGGAGCCCTAAAAGAATACGATACTGAAGACGATTTAACTAAAATAGAAATTATAAATCGTAATATAAATAATATATTAGTAGCTGCTAAAAAATTAGATCAATATACAACGCAACTTAAAAATGTATCTTATAATTATCAGTCAAAAAGTAACGATAAAACAAAACAGGAATTTGCCACTCAAATTTCCCAAAAAATTGATGCGGCCTATGGAAAATTAACAAAGCAATTAACAGAAGAATTAAGATCTGAGTACAGTACAGTTGGAAATTTAAATTCTTTTAAAAAAGAGATCGATGAAATTTCACAAAAAGCGCAACAGTATCATGCAAAAAAATATCCTCTTCTTAGCTGGATGAAAACAAGTCGATTTAAGTCAGATACCAAACTGGAAGATAAGGCTACTAACGCTCCGACTCTAAAACGAAACAGGTAATATTGATCCCTATCATTAACCATAAGTTTTTAGTCATCGTTCACGGTCTTGATAAGAGCAAAGCGCGCCCACCATTTATAAAAAACTTACTGCTTCAAGGTTGGTTTATATTTTAGTGCCATTTCATATAATTTATTTTTCCTTTCTTTGGTGATTTTTGCTGCCACATCCACCGCTTGCTTTAAAGGCAAGACGTTTAAAAGCGCTTGCAAAGCCACTAACGTCGTTTGTTCTTGCTGAGGAGAAGAAGATGGTTTTCCTTCGACGATCAATACGATTTCCCCGCGCTGCTGATTAGAATCACTCTCTACCCATTCGGTTAATTCTGCTAATGTCGTAAGACGGGTGGTTTCAAATACTTTTGTTAATTCCCGCGCGAAAAATACCCGTCGCTCTCCACCCCAACATGTTTGCATTAAATGAAGTACTTTAGAAATCCGATGCGGGGATTCATAGAATATCAACGTTCGCATTTCGGCTGATAATTCTTCTAAACGCTGCAAACACGCTTTCGGTTTAGGAGGCAAAAATCCTTCGAATATAAACCGATCTGTGGGTAGGCCTGATACACTTAAAGCAGCGATCGCAGCGCAAGCACCCGGAATAGGTATCACAGGAAGAGAGGATTTGCGCATATCCCGAACCAACACATAGCCTGGATCGCTAATCAAAGGAGTGCCTGCATCCGTAATCAAGGCGATGGATTCTCCTTTTTTTAATCGATGAGATAATTGCTCTACGCGTTCTCGCTCATTATGGGCATGCAGTGAAATCAATGGCGTCTTAATCGAAAAATGCTGCAAGAGAGGTAAGCTATGCCGGGTATCTTCTGCTGCGATACAATCGACTTTTTTTAACACATCAATAGCGCGTAGACTGATATCTTCTAAGTTACCCAAAGGGGTGGCAACAATATATAAAACGCCTTTATCTATATTCACTTGTTTTTATTCCTATTTCTATTCTTTAATGGGTAAGTTAGAATGCTAACTTCCACAAAAAATGATGATGGGTTACACTGTTAATTATGCTAAAAAAACTCTCTCTTTTATTTTTCATCTTTTTCAGTTCATTATCGCTGAACAACTGTGCAAGTTCTTCATTAAACCCTCTTTCTGCTTCTCTTACGAGACCCGGCCCAGGCATCGAAAGCAACTCAACCGCGTCGGCTTCTTTGCCAACAGCACCTTTATGGCAAGAAGATACCTCGCAGATTTGGTTAAAGCTAGTTCATACGCCATTACCGACTGTGCAGACCACCTTAACTCAAGCAACGGATCCAACCGTTATCGCTTGGTTAAAACTCGCTATTATGAATAAACAATATAGTTTAGATACGCCTGAATTAATACGCCAATTAATCCATTGGCGGCAAACTTACCCCCAACATCCGGGGAATGCTCTTTTTCCCAATGACAGTCTCTTAACTCAATTGCTAAACACCCCCGCCCCGAAAAAAATTGCTCTACTTCTCCCCTTACAAGGACGCTTTGCCTCTCAAGGGATCGCTGTACGCGATGGATTCTTAGCCGCTTATTATGATGCATTAACCAAAACACATGCCCAGCAAACTCTTTCTTTTTATGATACCAATCAAAATTTACCGATTTCTGCCCTCTATCAACAAGCCCAGGACCAAGGCGCTGATATCATAATGGGCCCTCTTCTAAAAGAAAATGTACAAGAACTCAGTCGACAAGGTAATCCACCCATTCCAACATTGACATTAAACTATGTCGAAAGTTGGTTTGGTTTTTCAGAAGCCAATTTTTATCAATTCGGTTTATCACCTTTTGATGAAGCTCTGCAAGTTGCAGATAAAGCTTACCAAGCAGGGTATTCCCATGCTTTAATCATTGCACCCCAGACTGAATGGGGTCAGCGGGTGAGCAAAGCACTGACTCAGCGCTGGGAATTACTCGGCGGTAAAATCAGTGATCGTTATGATGTGACCCCGCAATCCGATTTAAACTTGGATATTGCTCATTTAATGCATATTAATCCGCAAGAAGATCAACTAAAAATGCAGGAAGATAATGATAAACAAACGCTTGCTCAACAACGACGGCAAGATTTTGATGTTATCTTCTTATTGGTGCCACCTGAAACCGCGCGAGAAATTATTCCCTTATTAAAATATTATTATGCGGATACGATTCCTATTTATAGCACTTCGATTATTTATTCTGGGATACCCTCTCCTATTAAAGATATGGATTTAAATGGTGTCATCTTTTGTGATATCCCCTGGATTTTAAATTTAGCGAATACCTCTTCGGTAAAATCGAAAGATAAATTTAATCGATTATATGCGGTTGGCCAAGATGCTTATTTATTAAGCAGTAATCTAGCGCGTTTAAAATTATTACCTAATTTCCCCCTCTATGCAGAAACCGGTGCTCTTACCTTAAATTCACAACAGCAAATCTATCGTCAATTACCCTGGGTAAAAATGCGTAATGGGCGAGTCTAACTATTTAATTGGCCAACGGGCTGAGCAAAAAGCTTGCGATTTTCTTCAGCAACAGGGCTTGCGCTTAATTTTCCGCAATTATCACAATCGACATGGTGAGATTGACTTAATTATGCAAGACGGTAATGATATTGTATTTATTGAAGTAAGAGCACGTGCTCGAAATCAGTATGGCAGTGCTATAGAAAGTATTGATACAAAAAAACAATACAAATTAATAAAAACGGCTGCTTATTATTTACAATATTTCTATAAAGCAGAGGAAATTAACTGCCGATTTGATGTCATCGGTATTTCTCCGCATGAAAAAATTGAATGGATAAAAGACGCCTTTTCAACGGATATGTCTTATTGCTTATGAATATTATATTAGATCGAATTAAACATAATTTTAGCGAAAGTATTCAAACTAAAATTAATGCGGCTGATACGCTATTACCGACGATTGCTTTTGCCTGTGATAAAGTCGTGCAATGCTTATTAGAAGGCCATAAAATCATGACCTGTGGAAATGGAGGATCCGCGTGTGATGCCCTCCATTTTTCCGGGGAAATGTTAAATCGTTTTAAATATGAGCGTCCGAGTTTACCCGCTATTGCGTTAACGGCTGATATTTCTACTTTGACGTCCATCGCTAATGATTGCAGTTATAACGAAATCTTTTCGAAACAAGTCAGTGCCTTAGGCCAACCTGGGGATATTTTATTTGCTATTTCTACCAGTGGTAATTCGCCTAATATCTTAGAAGCTATTAAAGCAGCGCAGGATAGAAAAATCCAAGTTATTGCGTTAACCGGCTATGATGGAGGCAAAATTCCTGGTATTTTACAAGAGAATGACATAGAAATTCGCGTTCCTGCCCAAGAGACAGCACGAATTCAGGAAACGCATATTCTGATCATTCATTCCATTTGTGATGTGATCGATTATCAATTATTTGGTCATGGAGAAGGCATGGCATGAAGAAATTAACGTTATTATTGATGCTCGCTTTATCGCTGCAAAGCTGCATTTTTGTCGTGGGTGCTGCAGCCGGTGCTGCCGCTATTGCGATTGTGTATGATCATCGCAAAGTGGAAAAAATACTTAAAGATCAAGAAATTGCTAATCAAGCCGTAGAAAAACTCAAATCAGATTCTGCGCTCGCAAAAGATGCTCATATTAATGTGACGTGTTTTAATAGTGTTATTTTATTAACCGGTGAAGCAACAACGCCGGAATTACGTAGCGAAGCAGAAGATTTAATACGTAGTATCCCCAATGTAACGCGTGTCTATAACCAAATTACCCTCAAAGGCCCTACCTCTGCCCTATCCCGTACCAGTGATAGCTGGATTACTACGAAAATTAAAACGCTGATGCTAGCCAATAAAGATTTAAAATCCAGCAGCATTAAAGTCATTACCGAAAGCGGGACAGTGTATTTAATGGGAATGGTCAGTCATCCACAGGCTAATATTGCCGTTAATATTGCCCGGCAAGTGGATGGCGTACAAAAAGTAATAAAAATATTCCAATATACAGATTAATTAATGGTAATAATCCACCAATAATTCGGTGGATTACGATGCAAAAAACGCATCTAATCCACCCTACCCCATGCTACGAATGAGTCGTAGCCGGATGGCAAAAGGCAAGGATGCATGAGAAAGATTACCTGTTTAACATGGGTTGTTATGATTTGTGTGGCAACTCTATTACAAGGTTGTGTGAATGCCGCTGTCACCGGTGCCCAAGTTGTCTATGACAGACACAATTTAACGAAGACATTAAACGATCACTACATTACGGCTAGCATTTATCGCGCCATTTATACCAATACCGATCGATATAAAAATACCCATGTGTCGATTGATACGTTTAATCGAATTGTTCTGCTAACAGGTCAAGTAAAAACCTCGCGACAACAAGCAGAAATAACCGAGCTTGCAAAAAAAATTACGACGGTCAGAGAAGTCTATAACTTAACCACCGTCTCACGTTCACCCTCTTTGCTCGTCCAAATGAGTGACGCTTGGATAACGACCAAAGTAAAAAGCCAATTAGTCGCTAACGATAGCGTTGACCCTGACCAAATTAAAGTGGTAACAGAAAGCGGGACGGTCTATTTAATGGGAATATTACCTCCCGACCAAGCTAATGTAGCGATACAAATCGCCCGCTCTACCGCGGGCGTGCAGAAAGTGATTAAAGTATTTTCTTACTTAAGAGAAAGTAAAGTATAAACGCGAATCCCGGATAAGCTCTTTATTGAACAACACAACCACCTAGACACCACTTCGGTTTCGATTGCATAGCTATAGGCTGTACTCCATTTTCTGCTTGTGCTTGTGCAAGCTTAGGAAAAAAGCTTTGGCTACTATTCGTTAGCTCATTGCTCAATTTCAATTGAATAGGCTGTTCTTTCTCTGATTCTTTTTCTGGTTCTTTTTCTTTTTGTGTTTCTGCTGCGAGTATAGAAAAAAAGCTTGCGCCATTATTCACTAAGCTCTTTTCTTTTACTTTAATAGAACGAGATCCATTTTTATTCCTAATCCTACCTTTCGCTCGAGGAGGGGGAATAACATCAACATATTCAACATCAGGAAAATACTTAGATAATAGCTCCTTCGTAATCTTAATCGGTTTATTAAGCATCTCATTCATTCCAGCATCCCTTCCTCTTTTCTTATACCTATCTTCAATGTGGCCAGTTAATCCAACAATAGGAACTGTCACCCCTAATTCCCGCATTTGTTCAGTAGCCTCAAATCCATCTATTCGATTTGAACCTAATTCAATATCCATGAAAACCATATCAATCGGGTATTCTTTATTTTGAATTTGCTCAATAGCCTCTTCCCCGCTAGACACTGCAACACATTGATAACCCAGCTTAACGACGTCCTTTATCATTGTTTTTCGATTTGATAACATATCTTCCACTATTAATATTGTTTTTTTATTCCAAATTTTCTCGTTCTTAGAAATCTCAACAGAAGGGGCGGGCGGTGTTTGCTCGGCTTTATTTTTTATGGCTGCTTTTTCAAAATGACATGATAAAACAAACGTCGTTCCTTCTCCTTTTTCGCTGAAAACTTCAATATTTCCTTTCAATTCTTTTTCTACCGTATTTTTTACGGCAGACAAGCCATATCCGGACCCACCATAATTTTGTTCTTTGGTATTTTCATGTACTTGCACAAACTGACCAAATAAAGAAGGGAGCTTGTCTGCCGGGATGCCTATTCCTGTGTCTTTCATTGTAATTCTAATAGGTAAAGAATTTTGATCACTCATATCTGATTTTTCTTCTTCTACATCAATCGAAATTGAACCTTCAACAGTAAATTTTAAAGCGTTACCTAAAAGATTATCAAACACAAGGCGCAAATCGTATTTTCTGGCTTTAATAAAAATATCGGGAGAATGCAAACTTAATTTTAAATTTTTATTTCTAGGCACTTTCCGTTTATGGGGTTCAAGTATGCCAGCGAGTGTTTCATTCAAATTAAGATCTTCTGGTTTTGCGTTTTTTCCTAATGGATCATCTAAAAATTCTTTTTGTATTTTACAGTTATGACTAATCAGTTGAAGTTCTTGCTCTATTTGTTGTTTAATCTGTCCTCCGTGCCTAGGAGAAGTTAACTCAACATCCTTCCTGATTGCTTCTAATAATTCAGATAAATTACTATTATAGCGTTTTAATTTTTCAAGTAATGCTTCAGGAGTATAATGTCTATTTGGAACAATAGGACTACTCTCAATATACTCTAATGTTAATGGATCTATCTCTTTTTCTGCAGATACATTTTGTTTGGCAGTCTCTAATATTGTATCTACCATTGTAAGTTTTTCTTGCTCTACCTTGAGCGCCTTCTTTAACTTTTCGCATACATCGTCTTTTATAGTAGCAGAAAGCTCACTTTCTTTAGTTTCGTTTAAAGTGTCTAATAATTCTGTTATTACTGTTAAAGGAAGCTGAGATAAATTTCTTATTTGATGAGATATATGACTAAGAACATCACCATCACCCTCATCATCATACGATTCTTTATCGTTGAATGGCTCTAGCTGAATGCTTTCATCTTGTTCACTTCGACTATGCATTAATTATCTCCTCGAATCACAGGTTGTGCATTTTTAGATTTTATATTGCGAAAATAGATATATATTTTACATGTTTAGGCATTAAATAGCCAGAAAAATCAAAAAGCTGGCATTTTCTAGCCAATTTTGGAGGTTTTGCTGGTAGGGAATATGATATTTTTTAAAAAAATCAAAAGATTACGGTAGAGAAGAATCGAATATATCGTTGGGTAGGGTGGGTTCTATTCCACTAATTTTAAATGAGGACGTTTTTCAGAAAGCTTATTGGTCAGAGAAAGGGTTCTACCTTCTAGGTGCGGACTATCCAGACAAGGAGCATTTTGTTCTTCTCCTTCTTCTTCAAAAAACATGCCTTGCTGGTTTTCTTGCGCATAAATAGCCAAAATAGCTTTGATAGGCGCAAAAATCAAATGGACAACACCCGAAAAAGAAGCTCTAAATTCCACCGCGGTAGGGGTAATTTTAAAGTCACGTATTGCTTCGGGAGAAATATTGAGAATAATTTCCCCATTCTCTACATAATCCACTGGAACGGTGCAACGAGGAAAATTAGCATTTACAACTAAAAAAGGAGTACATCTACTATCAACAATCCAATCATAAAACGCACGAATTAAATAAGGTTTGTTGGATAACATCGTATTTCCCTTTTTATCTATTTAAGCAGTCTCAACTTGGCTGATTCTACGTAAATCTTGTTCGGTTTCTGTCAAACTTGCTTGGAAAGAATCCCGTGAAAAAATACGGTCTGCATATTTAGCAATTCCCTTTGCCTCGGAGGGTAAGTTAATCCCCCAAGCCGGTAAGCGCCATAAAATGGGGGCTATACAACAATCAATCAAAGAAAAATCTTCATTCAGGAAAAATGCAGAGTTATTAAATACAGGAGCTAAGCTAATTAAATGATTACGTAGCTCTTTCTTAGCAGCTTGCGCATCAGCTGCTTTACCTCTTTCTATTTTTTCAATCAACCCACCCCATTCTTTATCGATACGATAAATCATAAGACGTGTTTTAGCTCTTGCAACAGGATAAACAGGCATTAATGGCGGATGAGGAAAACGCTCATCTAAATATTCCATGATAATATTTGCATCATAGAGTACTAACTCCCGATCAACCAAAGTCGGTGTCGTACCATACGGATTGAGATCGAGTAAGTCTTCATATTTATCCTTTTCCTCTGGAATAACATCGATCACCTCAACAGGAACCCCCTTCTCTGCTAAAACGATTCGAACTTGATGACTATAAATATCACGCGCCCGGGAACTGGAATATAAGGTCATAATTGAGCGTTTATTAGCAACAATTGCCATACCATTTACCTCACCAGATTAACGTTTAGAATACTGGGTACCTTTACGTGCTTTATGTCGGCCCACTTTTTTACGTTCCACTTCTCTCGCATCACGAGTTAAATAACCTGCTTTACGCAAAATCTGACGAAGACTCAGCGCACCCCCACCAAGATCACCACTGCCTTCTGTGCCACCCTCTTCCTCTTCATCATATTTCAATAAAGCACGAGCAATACCATGGCGAATTGCCCCAGCTTGGCCGCTAGTACCACCACCCTTGACAGTAATGGTAATATCAAACTTATCTTGCAAATGGGTCACCTCAAGGGGTTGCCGTACAATCATGCGGGCTGTTTTTCGCCCAAAATATTGCTCTAGCGTATTTTGGTTAATGGTGATATTGCCTGTACCGCGGGTTAAGAAAACACGAGCAGTTGAGGTTTTTCGACGGCCTGTGCCGTAATAATGTTGTTGCGCTGCCATAAATTATTTATTCCGCCTCATCCAAATCAAGTTGTTGGGGTAATTGTGCCGCATGCGGATGCTCCGCTCCAGCATAAACTTTTAATTTTTTATACATTGCTCGACCTAACGGATTTTTTGGAAGCATTCCTTTAACAGCCAGTTCGATAATCCGTTCTGGGGATTTTGCTAATAGCTTTTCGAAGGTCATTTCTTTCAATCCACCCGGATAACCGGTATGGCGATAATAAACTTTATCAGTGGTTTTTTTACCGGTGACCTTAATTCGACTTGCATTGACCACAATAATGTAATCTCCCGTATCAACATGGGGAGTATATTCTGGTTTATGCTTACCGCGTAAACGTTTAGCCACTTCACTGGCTAGCCGACCCAAGGTTTTGTCAGTCGCATTTACAATATACCAATTGTGTTGAGCTGTTTCATTTGTAGCGTTATAGGTTTTCATCAGCCTCTGACTCCATAGGAGCTAAAAAATACATAAAATCAAAAAAGACGGGGAATTTTATAGTAACAATTTGAAATAAGCAAGCGTAAGAAAAGCAATCTAAAAATCATCATGACAGAGAAATAAGATACAATTCATTAAGATAGGCAGCGGAGTGGGCAAAAAGCACCCACTCTCTCTGCTTAAATTTAAGCAAAATGATAAGATAATCCTATCGTCATTTGATTATTGGCTGGTGAAACGCGTGTTCCAAGCCGAGTGTTGAAAGAGTTGTAATTAACATGGTTAAACTCTCCTCGTACACTCACATTCTCAGAAACTAAAGATTCCATACCTAAGCCATATTTAAAGCCATTTTTCCATTGCGTTTGGGTAGAAGATACCGCGGATCCGCCCGTTGCTGAATAGCTTTCTGAGGTTTGGATATTAGCGCGATCGTAACCTAAGCGAACATAGAATAAAGAAGTATCGCTTAATTTAACTCCCGGAATCACACTCAATCCATAATTGTTTTTAACCTTGAAACGGGAATTATAATTCGCCGTCACAGCAGCTGTGGTTGCCGTTGCATGATAGCTTGCATCAGCCTTGCTAATATCGCCCGAAAGTTCGGCACCTAAATAAAAACGATCAAAGTAAGCGCCATACCCAGCAAATAAACCTCCTTCAAAACCCGCAGCGGTTATAGCTGGATTAGCATTGATCTGATTGACCCCACTGACAGCAGAAACGCTTTCACGCGCACGATAGCTATCGTAGCCTAATTGAGCGCCTAGGTAAAAACCATCTTTTAATTGATGAGTAGCCACTGGCACTACAGCCACAGCAACTGGAGCAACGACTTTTTGATCTTTGAAGCTTTCATCCTTGTAGTTTACCGGGTGTTTAGTTGCAGCGAAACCCGAGGTAGAACTTAATACCACTCCCATACCGATTGTTAAAGCACATAAGCGAAGTTTATTATTCATAAAGCTTCTCCTTATCATGTTAGTTAGTTATTGTTGAGTTAATCGATCTTTTCAAATCGTATTGCGTTGGATGATTTCAAAGAACCACCGGTAGTTTAGGATAAGGTCTTCTTAAAAGCAACTCTTCCTCTTTTTTTAGTTTTTTAGCTAAAAAAAGAACACATTTTTTCTTTCTTTAAAAAAAATTAAAAAATTATTGTTTTGTATAGAGATTTTTAAAAAAAATACTCACAAATTTATTTAAATATGCTATTGTAAATGGTGCATCGTTTTGACTTTTAAGGGGAATAAACAATGGCTGCTAAAAAAGCGTCTGCTAAATCAGGAAAGAAAGTAAGTAAAAATTCCATGAAAGCTTTATCTATTAAAGCTGTATCAAAAAAATTGCCTACTGTTAAAGAACCATTAACCAAAACTGGTTTAATCAAGGCAATCATGGAAATGACGGGGCTGGCCAAACGCGACGTGTCAGGTGTCATGGAAGCACTTGGTACGGTAATTGAGTTACACGTCAAATCGCGCGGCCCTGGGAAGTGCACTATACCTGGCTTAATGAAAATCACTGTCGTGAAGAAAGCAGCTAAACCTGCTCGCAAAGGCGTCAATCCTTTCACTGGCGAAGAAGTTATGTTTAAAGCTAAGCCAGCTCACAAAGTGATAAGAATCAAAGCCCTCAGAAAGTTAAAAGATATGGCTACTGCTTAATCACTGAAATGGTGGGCACGCTTCGCTTTGCCCACCCTACGTTTTATTACCTTAATTCTGCTTTTACCCCTTCCGCTAAACGATTTGCCAATTGCTGCACATGTTCAGCATCTTTTCCTTCTACCATCACCCGAACTAATGCTTCCGTACCGGAACGACGCAATAACACTCTGCCTTTATCACCCAATTCTTTTTCGATGGTTTTTAAAAGCAATTGAAGCCGTGGTTGATTAAGAGGATCGCAATGAGTTTGAAGTTTGACATTCACTAAGACTTGCGGATATTTAACTAATCCTGTCTTTAATTGGGCTAATGTTTGTCTTTTATGGCGCATCGTAGAGAGCACTTGCAGAGCCGTTACGATTCCATCCCCTGTCGTCAGCGATTCTAAACAAATAATATGACCTGAAGGTTCCCCTCCTAAACACCATTTTCGCTGCATTAACTCCAACATAATATGCCGATCGCCGACCGGCGCTCGCACAAAAGGAATGTTTAATTCTTGCAATGCATGTTCTAACCCAATATTTGACATTAATGTTCCGACGACACCGCCTTTTAAACCACCCAACTCATAACGATACTTAGCAATAATATATAAAATATCATCGCCATCCAGCACCTCGCCCTGATGATCTACCATAATAAGGCGATCACCATCACCGTCTAAGGCAATTCCTAAATCCGCTTTTTCTTTTATCACCCATTTTTGCAACACTTCTGGATGAGTCGCGCCACATTCTAAATTAATATTTAACCCATTGGGCTCAACGCCCAATTCAACGATATCTGCACCTAATTCGCGAAAAACATTGGGGGCAATGTGATAAGCAGCGCCATTGGCACAATCGACGACTATCTTTAAGCCATTCAGGTTAATTTCTGAAGAAACGGTACTTTTGCAAAATTCAATGTAACGCCCTGGTGCATCCACAATCCTAACCGCTTTTCCCAATTGGGAAGAATCCACAGTGGTCATCGGCATGGCTAATTGTTCTTCAATTGCCACTTCTAACTCATCAGGTAGCTTTGTCCCTTGAGCAGAAAAAAACTTAATTCCATTATCATAATAGGGATTATGAGAAGCACTAATCACAATACCTGCCTGAGCCCGCAAGGTACGAGTCAGATAAGCAATGGCGGGTGTTGGCATAGGACCTAATAAATGAATATCGACACCCGCTGCTGATAAACCGGCTTCTAAAACAGATTCAAACATGTACCCTGATATACGCGTATCTTTGCCAATTAAGACTTTTCCATAGCCTTGACGGGCTAACACTTTCCCTACGGCCCATCCTAATTTTAGGATAAATTCTGGATTAATCGGCTTCACCCCGACGCGGCCACGAATTCCATCTGTACCAAAATATTGACGGGGTGATAGCTGATTTTCAGGAGGTGCTTTCGTCATGAGCAGGTCCAAAATTTCTATCACTCGATGGAGGTGTGATTGTTTCTGACGATGTTTTATTATAATTATCTTTACTTGTGGCTGTTGGAGGCTGTCGCTTCATCGTATCAGAAGGATCAGCCGGTTCTCGCGCCGACTTTCCTGCCATAATATCTTGAATTTGTTCAGTCCCTATCGTTTCATATTTGATAAGCGCTTCGGCCATGGCATGTAGTTGGCTAATATTATTTTTCAATATTTGTTCGGCTCGTTGATAATTACGGAAAATAATCTCATGAATTTCTTGATCAATAATCCCAGAGGTATTTTCCGAAACTTCTTTATGCCGCGTTACCGAATGTCCTAAAAATACTTCACGTTGATCTTCGCCAAAGGCAAGAGGTCCTAGTTTTTCTGATAAACCCCATTTGGTCACCATATTACGGGCTAATTCTGTTGCTTTTTGAATATCATTTGAAGCACCCGTGGTCACATTATTAGCTCCAAAAATGACTTCCTCGGCAATACGACCGCCAAATAAACTCGAAATTTTACTTTCTAAATGTTCTTTCGTATAACTATATCGATCGGCTTCCGGCAGGAAAAGCGTAACACCGAGTGCCATACCGCGTGGAATAATAGTGACCTTATGAACGGGATCGTGGTTAGGCACTAATAACCCAACGATGGCATGACCCGCTTCATGATAAGCAGTCAATTTCTTTTCCGATTCACTCATGACCATCGAACGACGTTCGGCACCCATCATGACTTTATCTTTTGCTTTTTCAAATTCGGCCATCCCCACCACACGTTTATTCGCACGCGCGGCAAATAAGGCAGCTTCATTAACAATATTGGCTAAATCTGCGCCTGAAAATCCAGGAGTACCACGGGCAATCACGTTAGGATTCACGTCATCCCCTAACGGGACTTTTTTCATGTGAACCATGATAATTTGTTCCCGTCCTCGCACATCCGGCAACCCAACGACCACTTGGCGATCAAATCGGCCAGGACGCAATAATGCAGGATCTAATACATCAGGTCGATTGGTGGCCGCCAAGACGATAACGCCTTCGTTACCTTGAAACCCATCCATTTCTACTAATAATTGATTTAAGGTTTGTTCACGCTCGTCATGCCCACCGCCCAAGCCGGCGCCACGATGACGACCTACCGCATCAATTTCATCAATAAATATAATGCAAGGGGCTTGTTTCTTTGCTTGATCAAACATATCCCGGACGCGGGACGCACCGACCCCCACAAACATTTCAACAAAATCTGAGCCTGAAATAGTAAAAAATGGAACTTTAGCTTCCCCTGCAACTGCTTTCGCTAATAATGTTTTACCCGTTCCTGGCGGACCGACCAATAAAACCCCTTGAGGAATTTTACCGCCTAGTTTTTGGAATTTGCCTGGATCGCATAAGAAATCCACTAATTCTTTGACTTCTTCTTTTGCTTCTTCAACGCCAGCTACATCTGCAAATGTGATCTTCACTTGGTCTTCTCCGAGCAAACGAGCACGGCTACGCCCAAAAGAAAATGCACCCCCCCGTCCTGCCCCCGATTGTTGTCTTAAGACGTAAATCCAAATGGCAAATAGGATAATCCAGGGTAATAAATTAAGTAGATGCATGAGTAAACCCGGTTGCTCAGGGGGTTTACCTTTTACGTTAACATTTTTATCTAATAAGGTTTTCATTAATAAGCTATCGTAGGGCATCGGCAAATAAGTTGAAAAAATCTTATTATTTTGCATGGTGCCGACAACATCTTGCTCAGAAATCGTGACCGAACTGACATTACCTTGTTTGACTTGATTGATAAAGGTAGAATAGCTAATTCTTTCATCAGGCTCTCGTCGCGGGCCAAATACATTAAACACCGAAACGAGAATAATCCCTGCTACCATCCATAAAAGTACTGTTTTAATCGTGTCATTCACCGTAGGGGCCCCTTTCAATCTGCCATCCTGTTTAACTTATCTCTCATCATCATACCTTAACTCAGCAGTGGAAGGTATAAAGTTTCGTGCTAATACATAGACTTCATTGGACCGAGATCGCGATGCTTTTGGCTTGCGTATAACCACTTTTTGAAAATGGTGTTTTATTTCAACCAAAAGTGCATCAAACCCCGCTCCCTGAAATAACTTTACTAATAACCCACCTTGTTCGCGTAGCGTACGTATCGCTAATTCTAAGGCTAATTCGCCCAAAACGATAGAGCGAGGTTGATCAACACTCTCTATCCCGCTTAAATTAGGAGCCATGTCAGACACAACCCAGTCGGCTTTATCGTCTCCTAAGCAATGTAGCAATTGCTCTAATACAGCAACATCATGAAAATCGCCTTGGATAAATTCGACGCCCGGAATAGGCTCCATTGGCAAAATATCTAATGCATAAACCTGCCCCGCTGGCGCCACTAACTTAACTAATAATTGAGACCACCCTCCTGGCGCCGCCCCCAGGTCAATCACTTTCATGCTCGGTTTGAATAATTTATCTCTTTCTTGTAATTCAAGCAGTTTATAGATCGCACGGGAGCGAAAATTTTCTTGCTGCGCTTGTTTAACATAGTAGTCAGAAAAATGTTCTTTTAACCAGCGACGACTGCTTTTGGTGGTCATATCAATAATTAATTTAGTTAATTATACGCAACTTCGGTCAATTCGTATTCCATTGTACCTTCTGGTGTAGAGACTTCAACTACGTCATCGACATATTTACCAATCAGGGCTCTTGCCAGAGGAGAATTAATCGAAATTTTTTGTGCTTTAATATCAGCTTCATCTTCACCGACAATTTGATAAACAGCTTTTTCATCCGTACGGGTATTTAGCAACGAAACAGTGGTACCGAAAATGACTTTGCCCGTATTTTCCATTTGGCTAACATCGATCACTTGAGCCAAAGATAATTTACTTTCTATTTCTAAAATACGGCCTTCGACGAATGCTTGCTGTTCCCGAGCCGCGTGATATTCAGCATTTTCTTTTAAATCTCCCAGGGCTCTTGCTTCCGCAATCGCATTAATAATCCGAGGGCGTTCTGCTGATTTTAAGCGTTGCAACTCTTCGCGTAACCTTGCAGCGCCTGTGATAGTCATGGGTATTTTTGACATTATTTTATCTCTCTAAAACTTCATTTCTTCAAAAAATTTTTTTACCCGTTTAAACCAAGAGGTGGATCTTGGGCTATGGGTATTATTTGCCGACATCGTTTTCTCGAATTGGGTTAATAATTCTTTTTGTTTATGCGTTAAATTAACGGGAGTCTCGACGACCACTCGACATAAAAGATCGCCCATCCCTCCTCCCCGCACGGCGGGCACCCCTTTCCCTTTTAACCGCAATACTTTACCCGATTGCGTTTCCGGTGGGATTTTTAATTTTACGCGGCCATTTAAGGTAGGTACATCTAATTCACCACCTAATGCCGCATTCACAAAACTAATTGGAACTTCACACTCTAAATTCATACCATCTCGTTCAAAAAGAGGGTGTTGTTTAATATGAATTTGGACATATAAATCACCCGGCGATGCACCCGCCTCTCCCGCTTCTCCTTCTCCGGCAAGTCGAATTCGATCGCCTGTATCAACGCCCGGTGGAATTTTGACTGATAATTTTTTAGTTTGTTTATAACGGCCTTTGCCGCGACACTCTCCACAGGGATCTAAAATGACTTTACCGCGTCCTCGACAGGTAGGACAGGTTTGCTGTACCGTGAAAAATCCTTGCTGCATCCGTATTTGGCCATAACCGCTACAGTCTTGGCAACTCACCGGCGATGCTCCTTTACGCGTTCCTTTTCCTTGACACTCCGTACAAGAGACGAAGGTAGGAACAGCTAATTCGACTGTAGTGCCTAACACTGCATTTTCTAGCGTAACCTCTAAATCATACCGTAAGTCTGCGCCAGATTGGGGGCCTCCACGACCTCCACCACCAAAGATATCACCAAAAATATCGCCAAAAATATCGCCAAAATTCATGCCTCCCATGCCGCCGCCCATCCCTCCTCCTTGGGCACCTGCATGACCAAACTGATCATAAGCGACACGTCGCTGAGGATCCGCAAGCACTTCATAGGCTTCTCGTGCTTCCTTAAAGCGCTCTTCGGCGGCTTTGTCATCTGGATTTCGATCGGGATGATATTTCATTGCGAGACGACGAAATGATTTTTTAATTTCGTCATCACTCGCATTACGAGATATTTCCAACACCTCATAATAATCACGTTTAGACATGGCTTAAGGTCAACTTATGTCGTTTTGGGGTTGGTCGATTGGCAGGGTGGATTAGGCGCTTTTTGCCGTAATCCACCGATAATTAGTGGATTACGATGCAAAAAAACGCATCTAATCCACCCTACCAACGTTAATATTAAGACTTTTTCTCGTCTTTAACTTCTTCAAATTCAGCGTCTACCACCGTTTCTCCATGTTTGGCGCTCGCTTTTTCCTGTTCCGCTCCAGCAGAAGACCCTGCCTCAGCCCCACCTTGAGCTTGTTGCTGACTCGCATACAAACGCTCAGCCATTTTGGCAGAAGCATCCGTTAAATCCTTTGTTTTAGCTTCAATGGCTTCTTTATCATTGCCTTTCACCGCTTCTTTTAATGCTTCCAACGCGCGTTCTATGGCTTGACGTTCTTCAGCACTGACTTTATCGCCCGCTTCTTTTAATGATTTACTCACTGAATGCATCAAGTTATCTGCTTGATTACGTGCTGCTACGAGCTCATGGAATTTTTTATCTTCTTCCACATTCGCTTCCGCATCTTTAATCATATTTTTAATTTCATCTTCAGAAAGCCCACTGGAGGCTTTAATCACAATGGATTGTGCCTTCCCTGTTGCTTTGTCTTTCGCAGAAACATGCAAAATACCATTTGCATCAATGTCAAACGTCACTTCAATTTGTGGCATACCACGCGGCGCGGGGGGAATATCGCTTAAATCAAATCGACCTAATGATTTATTGGCTGATGCCATTTCCCGTTCACCCTGTAACACATGAACGGTTACCGCTGTTTGATTGTCACCCGCGGTTGAAAACGTTTGCGTCGCTTTGGTCGGAATAGTGGTATTCTTTTCGATTAATTTTGTCATGACCCCCCCTAAGGTTTCGATTCCTAAGGAAAGCGGGGTCACGTCTAATAATAAAACATCTTTTACTGCACCGGATAAAACAGCACCTTGAATTGCAGCACCAATGGCCACCGCTTCATCGGGATTCACATCACGACGAGGCTCTTTAGCAAAAAACTTTTTAACGGCTTCTTGTACCAATGGCATACGCGTTTGGCCCCCGACGAGAATAACATCTTCAATATCCCCCACGGACAAACCCGCATCTTTCAGAGCGGTTTTACAAGGCGCAATGGTGCGCTCTACCAATTCTTCGACGAGCGATTCTAATTTAGCGCGAGTAATTTTAATATTTAAATGCTTAGGACCACTCGCATCGGCTGTAATATAAGGCAAATTCACTTCGGTTTGCTGAGCCGATGATAATTCAATTTTGGCTTTTTCCGCTGCTTCTTTTAAGCGTTGCAATGCCAACGGATCATTACGCAAATTAATGCCTGAACTCTTCTTAAATTCATCAACTAAATAATTAATTAAACGTACATCAAAATCTTCTCCACCTAAAAACGTATCGCCATTGGTAGATAACACTTCAAATTGATGTTCTTTATCGACTTCAGCAATTTCAATAATGGAAATATCAAACGTACCACCACCGAGATCATATACCGCAATTTTACGATCGCCCGGTTTTTTATCCATCCCAAATGCTAACGCGGCAGCGGTAGGTTCGTTGATAATACGTTTCACTTCTAAACCTGCAATACGGCCTGCATCTTTAGTCGCTTGGCGTTGTGAATCATTAAAATAGGCAGGAACGGTAATCACCGCCTCAGTCACCGGATGGCCTAAATAATCTTCCGCGGTTTTTTTCATTTTCATTAATACTTGGGCGGAAATTTGAGGAGGAGCCATTTTTTTGCCCATTGCTTCAATCCAAGCATCTCCATTTTCGGCACGGACAATTTTATAAGGGACAATTTCTTTATCACGCGTGACCACCTCTTCGTCATAACGTCGACCAATCAAACGTTTAGACGCATAAATGGTATTTGCTGGATTTGTCACAGCTTGTCGCTTAGCAGGATCACCTACCGTCGTTTCACCATTTTCCAAAAACGCGACAATTGAAGGGGTCGTACGTGCACCTTCGGCATTTTCAATCACGCGTACTTTATCGCCTTCCATCACTGCGACGCAGGAATTCGTCGTCCCTAAGTCGATACCTATAATCTGGGTTGCCATATTTGTCTCCAAAAACAATGCAGAATAATTTATAAATGGGGGTTATTCTTTATTTTTCAAGTTATTCAGCTTTCGCTACAGTCACAAGCGCAGGACGAACCAAGCGATTGTTCAAAATATATCCTTTTTGTAATACATTAGCGACATTACCCGGCTTTACTCGGGGAGCGATTTCCGTCGAGACAGCCTGATGTAATTCAGGATTAAATGCTTCGCCTAATGGATTAATTTGCTGAATCCCAAATTTCTCAAACGCGGTATAAAGCATTTTTAATGTTAAATTAATCCCATCCAATACAGCCTTGTTACTTTCTGTCTCATCCTGCCCTTCATGTGAAACGACAGCGCGCTCAAAGCTATCGACCACCGGCAATAATTCTGCAATAAATTTTTCTAATGCATATTTATGCGCACTGACAACATCTCGTTCCGCTCGGCGTAACATATTGGACATTTCCGCTTGCACACGCAACACTTTATCTTCGGTTTCAGTTAATTTGGTTTGCAATTCTTTATAAGAAGGATGTTCTAATAGTGCGGTTTCATCTAATGCGGTAGACGTTTCTGTATTATTTTCGCTTTGGAATTGTTCATGTAATGCGGCAGTCGTACCTGCTTTAGCGTCTTTAGGTGCCACTTTTACCTCCTTTTTAACCCAGCGTGATAAAAAAATAATATTTAGTTTTATAATATTTAGTTTTATATGGGGATGCCTTATCCTCGATTCAAGCAAATAAAAAAATTTTGTTATAGGAGCAATCACCTTCAACCGCTATGGTGTGGGAAGGCAATATACCATAGAATCTTTATATTCATAACTGTTGTAAAGACTGCAAAGGGAGCCGTATGAGCGTTTTACCTCAAGCCTTCCGCACCATTGGCATTATCGGGCGGGTCAATAATCAAGGTGTAAAAGAAACATTACATGCATTAATTCATTTTTTGAGCACATTACCCATCAAAGTTGTCATTGATGCGGAAACCGCAACCTCTTTAACATCTTCAAACTTCCCCACTCTTTCGCGTAATCAACTAGGCGAACACTGTGATCTCATCATTGTGGTCGGGGGAGATGGGAGCTTATTGCATGCTACCCATGATATAATCAACTGCAAAGCGCCTTTATTAGGCATTAATCGCGGTAGTTTAGGCTTTTTAACAGATATTAATCCGACTGAATTAGAAAAAATTACAGCTATCTTAAAAGGCGACTATTTATTAGAAAAACGATTTCTACTGACAGCGCAAACTCGATTGCAAGGCAAATTACTTGCTCAAGAAGATGCGCTCAACGAAGTGGCACTGATTCCGGATATGATTCCTCATATCCTCGAGTTTGAAGTCTATATCGATAATCAATTTGTCTGTAGCCATAATTCAGATGGTTTAATTGTCGCCACACCCACGGGCTCTACCGCGTATGCTTTATCGGGAGGAGGTCCTATTCTTCACCCCCAATTAGATGCTATAGTGTTAGTTCCTATGTTTCCTCATTCATTAAGTAGCCGTCCCATCGTAGTGGATGGTAATCGGCAAATTAAGTTAGTGATATCTCGTAACAATCGCACTTCTCCTCGCATCAGTTGTGATGGTCGTCCTTGTATCGATGCCCCAGCAGGCAGTGAAATTGATATTACCAAAAAATCTCAACCGCTCCATCTGATTCATCCACTGGATTATAATTATTACGAGACGTTACGTAGCAAGTTACAATGGGGAAAAAAATTACATTATACTGAGTAATCACTGAGTCATCAAAATGGGAAGCCTGTTATGTTAACTCATCTTCAGATTAGTAATTTAATTACCATTCAAACGTTTAATCTCGAATTACATCCAGGCACCACCGTCATTACCGGTGAAACAGGTGCAGGTAAATCTATTCTGATCGATGCGATTGAACTTGCTCTGGGAGGACGCGCAACGAGCGAAGTAATTCGTAGCGGCCAGGAAAAAGCGGATATCAGCTTATGTTTTGATTGTAGCAATTTGCCAGAGGTCCAAATATGGCTAAAAAATTATGATCTTGAGCAGCCTTCTGCTGAATGCATTATCCGTCGAGTGATCACTAAAGATGGGCGTTCTCGCAGTTATATTAATGGCCAACCTATCACGTTGCAGCCATTACGAGAATTAAGTGAATTATTATTACATATCCATGGCCAGCACGAACATCAAGCTTTATTAAAAACTGAGGTACAACGTTGTTTATTAGACCGTTACGCTGAACACCCACTTTTATTAGATCACGTTCGTGAATTATCCAGCCAATATCACCATCTCAGTCAAGCGTTGGTTGATTTAAAACAACGTACGGCGGAACGGTCTAAACAAATGGATTTATTAAAATTTCAATTAGCTGAATTGGTTGAGTTAAACTTAACCCCCAATGAATTTCACTCATTAGAATTGGAATATAAGCAATTAATTCATGCGGATGAATTATTAAAAAATATGACTCATGCTATGAATTGCCTGGGGGAGCAAGAAGAACAAAATGTATTACGCTTAATCAAACAAAGTGTGCAGGCACTCGAAACGATTCAAGAAGTTAACCCTAAAATTGCCACCTGGATTGAAAATATCAATCATGCCGCTGTACTGATTGCGGATGTCGAATATGAATTAAATCGCTATTTAAGTTCTATTGAACTGGATCCAGGACGGTTACACTATGTCGAAGAACGAATGAATACCTTATTTGCTCTCGCGCGTAAATATAAAATTGCACCTGAAGAGCTCATCACCTTTCAACAAAAATTAACCCTTGAATTAGCTGAATTAGAAAATAGTGATGAGCACATTCAATCATTTACTGCAAATTTAACTTCACTCGCTGAGGATTATATGAAAGCAGCTAAAAAGCTGACTCAAAGCCGAACTAAAGCGGCTAAAAATCTGGCACAAGAAATCACGATGTTAATTAACGAATTAGCATTACCACATGGTGAATTTCATATTGAATTCATAACAGATGATCATCATCGTTTTTCACCTTTAGGTACAGAAAAAGTGTTATTTCAAATCAAAACCAATGCAGGACATACTGCACAACCCTTAGCAAAAATTGCATCAGGAGGCGAACTTTCCCGCATTAGTTTAGCCATCCGCATTGCCACGGCTGCTCATTATGCTATCCCTACCTTAATTTTTGATGAGGTCGATGTGGGCATTGGGGGTGGAGTCGCTGAAGTTGTGGGGAAATTACTTCGTCGCTTGGGTGAAACCCATCAAGTATTATGCATTACTCATCAACCTCAAGTGGCAGCACAAGGCCATCATCACATTCGAGTCGAAAAAGTCATTCACCAAAATGAGGCACATACGCGTATACACGCTTTATCTACTTTAGAAAAAATCAAAGAAGTTGCTAGAATGCTAGGCGGCGTAAAAATAACTGAAAAAACATTAGATCATGCGCGAGAAATGGTTGAAGCAAGCCACTAATCTACTTTTTTTGGCAGTTTTTGCAAATACCGTAAATATTTAAGCTATGATCGGTAATCGTATAACCCGCTTGCTTAGCAACGTATTGCTGGCGTTCTTCTATGACAGTATCTACAAATTCTTCAACTCGACTACATTTGACACAGACTAAATGATCATGGTGTTCGCCATGATCTAATTCAAAGACAGAATGGCCTTCAGAAAAATTATGCCGAATCACTAATCCTGCTTCTTCAAACTGGGTCAAAACACGATAAACCGTTGCTAAGCCAATATCTTCTCCCGATTCGAGTAATACTCGATAAACCTCTTCCGCACTAAAATGATGCTCACCTGCCTGCTCTAGAATATGTAAAATTTTCATTCTCGGCACAGTGACCTTAAGCCCCACTTTTTTTAAATCGGAATTATTCAATGCTGTCCCTCTCTTTAAAAAACCATTAAACTCTTGCTATTCTAACAGGTTACAAAATTACCTCAAATCAGTTATCATCAAAACATTTTTTAAATTAAAATAAATAGGAAGACCCCATGGCCAGAATGATATTTTTATTCGCTAGTTTATTGTTTTTATCAAGTTGTTCCTTTATGCATGTACATAAAATGGAAGTACAACAAGGAAATATTCTTCCACCTGAAAAAGTATCGCAGTTACACCCGGGTATGACAATCACCCAAGTAAACGATTTGCTCGGTACACCCGTATTAACCAATAGTTTTAGAAACAACCGGATTGATTATGTTTATACTTATAAGCCGGGTTATGGGGATATGGCTGAAAAATATATGACTTTAATTTTTACCCATGGAAGATTAACTAAGATCGAAAATAATATGTATTCCCAGTTCATTAAATAGCCCATTCACACTCCCTTCTCCCGGAGCGAAGCGAGTGGGAGAAGGTGGCGCAGAGCGCCGGATGAGGGTGTTGATGTGGCACGTGCTTGAGCGAAGTTTTTCAAAAAAGTGTTAGCTTTTATGTATAACACCACAGTTGATTTTACAAATGGCTCGTAATCTCCGCGCTTCCTTAGGGTCAATCAACAACGGGCGATAAATTTCAATTCTGTCTCCTTCCGCCACTATGTCAGTTAATTCTTTTTGCTTACTAAATATACCGACTTTTTGACGCGTCAAATCAATTTCTGGAAACAGATCCTTTATTTTAGAGGCAAAAATAGCCTCTTGAATAGTACTGCCGACTGGCAAAATCACTTCAATCAAACGCTGTTCCAGCGTATTAGCATAGACGACTTCAACTTTAACTTTTTCAATCTTTTTCATAAATTTCTCTAGCACGGTTACAAAATGCGTCGACTAAAGAATTTGCAATATGCTGAAAGAGAGGATGAAAAACCCGATCCACCATACTGCCTATTAATTCAACTTTTAATTCCAATCGCACTTTACATCCTCTTTCTCCATAAGGAATAAAATGCCACTGCCCTTCTAAATGCTTAACCGGTCCTTTTATTAACACAATATCCATTCGTTCATAGGGATATAAATAATTGCATGTTGTGAAACTTTTATGCAACCCTGACCAGGCCACATCTAAGGTCGCTTCCACCCTTTTTTCATCTTGATGATGAATCTGACTCCCTCGACACCACGGTAAAAAATAGGGATAATTCTCAATCCCTCCGACCAGCTCAAACATTTGCCTGGGCGTGTAATTTAATACCGCATCACGCGTAATCATCATCATTTCTTTCTCTATCCTTTTTAAAAAGAGCATATTATACTGCCAAGCATGAATCCAAAACAGAAATCTGATTCGTCCGTAGCGGTTAACCGCAAAGCGTGGCATGAATATACGATTGAAGAACACTTTGAAGCAGGCATTGCCTTACAAGGCTGGGAAGTTAAGAGCCTGCGTGCGGGGCGAGTGCAACTTGATCAAAGTTATATTTTATTAAAAAATAATGAAGTTTGGGTAATCGGCTTACAAATTAGTCCCTTACCCACCACATCAACACACATTTTGGCCGACCCTCAACGCACCCGTAAGCTTTTATTAAATCGAAAAGAAATTAATAAGTTAATTGGAAGTGTTGAACGAAAAGGATACACCCTCCTCCCCCTTAAATTATATTGGAAAAATAACCGGATTAAATTAGATATTGCGCTTGCTAAAGGAAAAAAACAGCATGATAAACGCGCCGCTGAAAAAACACGCGATTGGTCTCGCGATAAACAGCGACTACTTAAGAATTTTAATACGAGATAATAAACAATTATGCTCCTCTCTTCTTCTTTTAAACCCGAACACATCAATGCAACCCTCGATGATTTAAAGGGTAACTACGATATTGGCCGTTACATCTTACTACCCGGCTCCAATGGGCGGGCAAAAAAAATTGCGAGCTATTTTGATAACGTCAGTGAAAAGCGTCATCCGCGCGGGCATCATCTTTACCTAGGCACCCTCAATTGCGAAGGAAAATCCATCGATGTCGCAACCGTGGCAACAGGTATGGGCTGTCCGAGCACAGAAATTATTTTGCATGAATTATTTCATTTAGGAGCAAAACGCTTTTTACGAATCGGCACTGCGGGCTCTATGCAAAGCCCACGCATTAAAGAAGGTGATTTAATTAATGCCACCGCCGCCGTGCGGGATGAAGGGACGACACGAGATTATGTCCCTATCGAATTTCCCGCCATTGCATCATTAGAATTTGCTTCTTCTATTTTATTAGCTGCCGATAAATTAGATTTGGCTGATCGTCTTTATACTGGGATAGTCCATTGCAAAGACTCTTTATACGCCAAAGAATTTGGCGCAGGGCCTCGCCAGACAGAAAATACCGCTTATGTTAATCAATTAGCCAAAGCCGGTGTATTAGCAAGTGAAATGGAAACCGCTACTTTGTTTATCCAATCGCATCTTTATAATGCCGAACTGATGAACACAAACGACACAACTCCGCATCGTGTGCTCGCCGGCGCCATCTTAACCATCATTAATGATGGCCATCAGTTTAATACCACCACAAATCACTTACCCGCGATCAAGCGCTCTATTGAATTGGGCATCGAAAGCATTAAAACCCTTGCCATCCAAGAACTTTTTGCATAAGATCATTCTACCTATTTTAAGTTATACTTTCTAATGGGGGCGATCTGGCTTCGACGTGGATTGCGAAGCTTGAAGGGCATGCCGAGGACGTAACTCACCTCGTAAAATACGTTACAAAACAAATAGTTGCCAAAAACGACACTATTTTCGCTGATGCTTCTGAAGAAGGAGCGATTGCCGCCTAAAAACCGGCACAGCGCCTCTCACCCATTGTGCTTGTACGATGGGAGTTTGTGCAAACAAGCTTGAGGGGTCATAGCTTACAAGCTCGCAGCGCGATCTGCCCGAGATCAAACTGCTAAATCTTTTAGGGCTCGCCGTTTTTTTTCCTGCCAGTTGGAGGATAAACCGCTAAAATCAAAAACTTGGCTAAGCATGTAGTCCTAAGAGTAGAGGATTTGCGGACGCGGGTTCAATTCCCGCCGCCTCCACCAATAGCTTTGGAATGGAATGACATCGATTGGTTTAAAGGAATAGTTCGGGTATAGCGTGCAGTAGTTTTAAAACAAGAAAAAGCATTAAAATTACAAAAAGCACATACTTTTATAGCCATATTTTTATCTCACATTATGCAGCATGATGTGGGTGCTTTTTAATCCATTCTTTAAGTGCTTCATCCATGCGGATTTGCCAGCCATCTCCAGTTTCTTTGAAATAATTGTAACAGCTCAGCCCCCTATTAATTTCTTGAAAAATTCATAAAATACTGTACAGTTCTGCACAATCAAAATAATTGCGCAGAACTGTATGGATACACCACTCCCGACTACCCTAGACGAATGCCATCAGGTCATACGCTTATTGCTAAATAAACTGGATAATATATCCACCTGACTTCCAGATTTAGTGCGCGATTTTGACCCCCAGAGAATCGAGTATTTGTGCCAGCTCTGCTGATATT
>Ga0206938_1038_pt1 | contig 36595 bp, 32 predicted proteins | sample Alteio_BWOrgHeat_12_FD_152918 | JGI IMG/M metagenome (GOLD analysis project Ga0206938, IMG submission 152918) | Enriched cells from forest soil in Barre Woods Harvard Forest LTER site, Petersham, Massachusetts, United States -... | ecosystem: Environmental > Terrestrial > Soil > Temperate forest >... | reverse complement strand
ATGGGTATGCCCGGATAAAGTAAGATGAATGGTCGTGGAGTGATAACGAATCTTTTCTTCCCAATGGGTTGGGTCGTGCGACAACAATATCTTAAACGCGTTTTTATCCACCCCTTCCAGCGCCTTATCGATATCTCCGGCCTGAATAAAACCCCGGCCCCAGTTCTCTACACCAATTAAGGCAAGCTGGTCGGAACCCTTGCTGATCACCGTATTTTCGTTGAGCATTAACCGGTAACCCAGTTCTTTGTGATGCTCTTTGAGTTTTTGCAGGTTTGCTGCCTTTTGTTCCGGATTGTCCCACCGGGCGTAGTCGCCATAATCATGATTGCCGAGTATGGAAAATTGTCCGTAGGGGGCTTTCATTTCACGGAACAGCGTAAGATATGGTTCTACTTCCCATGCCATATTGTTTACTAGGTCGCCTGTGAAGACAAACAAATCACTTTGCAATACTTTTGCTAGATGGATGCCACGGGTCACAGCCGACATATTATCAAAACTGCCTGAATGAAAATCCGACAACTGTGTAATGGTAAACCCGTCAAATGATGCCGGAAGATCATCAAAATACAAAGTGATTTCGTGTACACGATAATCATATTTGCCTTTGAACATGGCATAGAAAAACCCCGTAAAGGGCAGGGAAGCCAGCAATATTCCCAATTCGACGATGAACCGGCGACGGGAAGGAAAAAAAGGCTCGCTTTGCATTGGTTTCCCTTTGAACAGTCTGCGAAGTATACCCCAAAATAGGCGCACCGTGTCGCCCAGTAACAAAACAATAATGAAAATGAGTTTGGTGATCAGAAAAGTCAGAAACAGGGTGAGTACCCATTCCTGAAACCGCGTGAGATATTTATGGGTGGTGACGGTGATACCGACGAGGAACAGCAATGTTACGCCGATAAATGCTACCAGGTAACTACCCAGCGCAATCTTGCGGCGCTTGGCGGATTTCCATCCCCTGACCCATGTTTTTACGCCATTATATGCATATACGTCGAGCAAAAGACTTATCGCGCCAATCAGGTAGAGCACCCGCATAAATCCACCATTGTGCATATATATATATTTCTAAGTAGGGGTACCATTTGAATTCGCAACTACGCTACCATTAGGCTTATGCCGGTACTTTCAAGGTTCGCTTATTTTCCAATCCTGGAAGAATACCGGCCAAAACAAAGAAAATACCCACGAGGGTGAATGACTCGCAAAGGCCCATTCTGTCACTTGGATCGTTCATATTGGCAATAAATCGTGGTATATGCAACAGGAGAAACCAACCCAAAACCATCATTCCAGAAAGCAGGGCAGCCAGTCTTCTGGTTTGAGGAATCAGCAGACCTATGCCACCTGCAAACAAACAAATTCCGCAGAAATAGGCCCAAAATACATGAAACGGAATATAGGAGGGAATAAATGATTCTATAAAATCGACAAACTTAAAATGTGCATAGCCACAAGCAACAAAAAAGGCTGCCAGGCATATACTTCCGATTGTAATCAGCACTTTTCTAAATCGTTCGTCTGCCCTGAATCCCAAATCTTTGGTCGAAGACTGCTCAGGAAATGACGCGGCAATGATAAAGGATCCTCCAGCGAGTGCAAGTGATTTATACGCATTGACCCAGTCATTCATAAAATGTGGCAGATGCCTGAGTACCGAAAAAAAGAAAATAAGCGCCGAAATCAGGAAGGCGGCCGGTCTTGCTTTTCTATTAAAGACAATCGCAATGGCCGCAATGGCAAGGGCCAAGCCGGAAATATAGGCCAACGCCGGATTGATGTTAAACCCTGACGGCCACGCAGGGGGGCGTCCAACTATAAAATCCTTGAAGACCAAACAAAGAACGGCAAGCGAAATGATGCCTATAGCGTAAATGAGACGACCAGGGGTTACTAGCTTGTTCATGGTAGCTCAACTTAAGAAATTTAATTGAATAGTAATCGTTATTGTCAGGCTGACTTATGAATGGACATAAGGGTAAATATGTAGATGGTCTGACGTGTTGTGAGGGTTGATTAAACTCGATATATTTATAAGTAGATAGCCAGGTGCCTTATAATATTTGTATCTAATAATTTAAATGTTTTAGCCAGCATCTATTGGCTAATAAATACAAAGAGTTCAAGAAATGCTTTATCTGTTAATTGGGTTTTTCCTAGTTCGAGGAATAATCTTCCTAATTCCGAAGACAAAGCAGATAAAGCTTGAAAAGGAGAGACTAGTCAAAGCCACAAATAAAGTAATGAATTTAAGGGAAGACCAAAATCTCTTCTTAAGATTGAGAGGTCAAGCATTTTCAGTAACTCCCGGCCAATTGAATTTAGTGCTAGATATGGCAAAAACCAGCGTATTCGGAACGGTAATGGATTGGAATATAGGAGATGTGATTATGACCGTTGTTGCATTTCAGACTGGGGATGCAAGTTTATATTTAAGTACCGGACAGGTTTTCATTGGTGGTTGTACTCATGAAAATATAAATAGGGCAGCTTTATTTTTTGTTAACGAGGCACAAAAATATTTATCAATGTCAACGATAACTTATACTAACCCTCTTCCAGATAAAGGGTGTGTTAGGTTTTATTTGCGAACAAATAAAGGCGATCATACAATTCAAGAAAATATAGCTAGTCTCGAAAATAGAAGCTCAAAATGTAGTAGACTTTTTAAATTGGGACATAATCTAATTTCAGAATATCGAATGCTTGATAGTGAAAATAATACAAATGAGTAAATACGAAATTTTCCAATGGCAATCGAAGACTTGATGAGTTATGAAATCAATGAACTATCCCATTTTAAGTTTCCGTTTTGATTTCCATCAAAATCAGACGGCCCAACATCAATACAATGGATGAACCTAAACTATTCCGAAGATTATACAGAATGATTTGTCATCGTAAGATTATTCTGGTCATTTTGTTCCTGGTTGGCGAAAAAGATGTTTACTCACAAGACATATATAATCCTGTAAAAACGACGATTGCTGTAAAAGACTCTGGTTTCATATTGTTAAGAGACGGAAAACCTTATTTTATTAAAGGGGCAGGCGGAACCAATTATATGGACCGTTTAGTAAAATATGGGGGAAATTCAATTCGTACCTGGAATAGTACAAATGGAGAAGAAATATTAAACAAGGCATATGGTTTAGGACTAACAGTAACCATCGGTTTAGATGTATCGCGTGAACGTCACGGCTTTGATTACAATGATACAGCAGCTGTAGCGAAACAATTGGAAAATCTGCGAAAGGAAGTACATAAATACAGAAACTATCCGGCTTTATTAATATGGGGTATAGGAAATGAACTTAACCTGGAATATAAAAATCCCAAAGTTTGGGATGCAGTGAACAGTATTGCCAAAATGATTCATCAGGAAGACCCCAACCACCTGGTTACTACGATGCTGGCCGGAGTAAATAAAAGAGAGATTGATTATATAAAAGACCGTTGCCCAGATCTTGATTTACTTTCGGTGCAAGTGTATGGCGGATTGGCCAGGGTACCGCAAGCATTGCATACTGCCGGATGGGATGGGCCGTACATGGTGACTGAATGGGGACCCACCGGGCACTGGGAAAGTATGCAAACCCCATGGAAGGCGGCAATTGAGGAAACCAGCAGCCAAAAAGCAGCGGTATATAAAAGCCGTTATGAAGCATCTATAAAACAGGATAAACATTGTGTTGGATCATACGTATTTTTATGGGGACAAAAACAAGAAAGAACTCCAACATGGTATGGGCTTTTTACTGAACAGGGAGAAGAATCAGAAGTTATAGATGTCATGCAATTTTTATGGACTGGTAATTGGCCCGAAAATAGGGCACCTCATATAGATTCACTGTTATTAGGCAATAAAAAAGCAAGCGATTTTATTTATCTTCAGCCGGATAAAGACTATATAATAAACGTATTTGCATATGACCCAAATCGGTATAAAATGACCGCACGCTGGGAGCTGCTTGCTGAAAGCACCGACCTTAAAAATGGCGGTGACCGTGAGTCCCGTCCAACAGCTATATCCGAATCGATTGTTGTAAGAAATTTAAACGAAGCAGTTTTAAAAACACCCAAAATGGAAGGTCCTTATCGTTTATTCTTATATATAAGCGATGGGCACAATAAGGTAGCTACGGCTAACATACCCTTTTATGTTAGATCAGAATAAGCTCAGATGCCCTCTATTATTAACCAACAGTTTTAATAAAAAATGAGGTGATATCTTGCTTTTATATTGCAAGATTTCAGAGGCGTTGACACAGTTATATGGAAGTCCGCCATTAGAGGGCAGCAATGGTGAAACCGTTGGCGCCTCGATCGATTTTAAAGAGCAGTTGGGTCTTTATGCAAACTCATTGGGTTTTCAGCGAAGTGATGTAAAAGCCCACGCCGCAAATGAACTTTTTCTAAACCTACTCTTCTAATGTTGCGCAAACACAGACAATTGTTATGGGGATTATAAAATTCAAATACCGATGACACAGGCAAAAATTCATTAAATATTACCGGGTTTCATTTAAGGAAGTCTGCTCAAAAAATAATTCCAGTGTTTCCCTTAAGCCTGGTGTGTTTTTGAGCAACATATAATGGGTGCCATCGAGTTTTCCGATTTGACCGCTGAACGGTCTGACACAGTGGGCTGACAATACCTGTTCTCCCTTGGTTTCCCGAATGTCGATCAATAAAAGATCGCCTTTCATTTCTGAATTCAATTGATCTGACGGATATAGTTTTCCTTTATAAATATGGCCGTATGCTGATAACCAGGCATGAATGCCTTGACCTGGTAGGCCCTTCTTTTTATTCAAAACTGCAAACAAACTTTCCTTGAAATAAAAATCCCATCCTTTCAGGTAATCATTAAAACAGGATTTGGCGGGTGTTAGGCCCTCGTGTGTTATATCTATACGAGTTTGGTTACCAGTTTCATTGAAGAGGAAGTTTAACCGTGTATTGTTCCATTCTTTGGTATCACTTAGGAGGTCCATATAGCAGTCTTTGACTTCCCATAAAATCTGCTTTCGACCGTGCTCCGTCACCTCAAAAGTCGCCCAGGTTTTGCCGAAATGCACAGTGAATTGCTCACCGACACTTTCAGCCGATCCATCCACTTCCTGCGCCCACCAATCCTTTACGGCGCTAATCCCTGAAACGACATTTTCAATTGATGCCGTTGCTACAAGTTGAACAAAATAATCCTGATTTTGCATGCTGATTGTGTTTTAGTCTTTTCGGATCATTTCGAATTTAATATCGTATGGTGTAGCTTTTCTTTAATAACCATCTCCCATCCTTCGGAACACCTTGAATAGCATGCTTTGTCCGGTGTGAGACCATCATGGGTAAATGTAAGTTCGGTCTTGCTGTTCCCGGGTGTTAATTCGAAAATCATTCTTGTGTTGGTCCATTCCTCCTTGTCCTTTTCGAGCCACTCCAATCTGCTTTCGGTTACCAACCAAACGATTTTTTTACCGGGTATCGATTCCACCAGTTTTTGTTTTGAGTAGTGTTGTCCGGGATGGCAAATAACAAATTCGTCACCCAGTTGTCTGTTGCTCCCTTCAAAATCTCTCGTCCACCAACTGGGAATATCGTTTATTTGGTCAAATACTTTCTGTGGACTTGCAACAACTTCGATAGTAGTGGAATAGCTTTTTTGTTTCATTTCTTTTTTTTAGAAAACTGTCCTGCAAACAAATCCATAAAATAATTCCACCCCTCTTGGTGATCTCTGCCCGACGGTGTATCCGGTAGTCCGGTATGTACAAGCGTCATCAAGGTTCCGTTTTCTTTTTTATCAAAAGTTACTGTAATGGTGGATTCCAGTCCGGCCGTATTCTGTGATACCCAGGTAAGAACGATCTGTCGCGATGGGTCAAGCCTTAGAAATCGCCCGTAATGCGCGTGGGGATAGTCAACCAACACTTCGAACCAGAACACCGTATTTACCTCCGGTTGCATAATAACCCGCTCTGCCTTATTCCATGGCGTACCTGGTATTTTGGGATTCAGCCAGGCATCATACAGGTCTTCTGCCCGAGCATCGATGGTTCGGGTTGTTTTGAATTCGATCAGCTTTACGGTCTTTTCCATTTCCTAAAATGTTTATAAAACGCTTTGATTTATAGTTTTTTTACCGCTTCTTTTACGTTTGCTACATTGGGACCGGTACCGGTACCTTCATAAAAGGAGAGATCTTCGTCTGTTCCCACGAGGCGAAAGCATTGACCGCCAGGAGTCTGAAAATAAAAATGTGGGTCTGGCAAATCCAGTTTTCTGACCAGACCGGACCGAAGAATCCTATCCCGTATTTCCTCCACGTTGTCAGATTTGATCTCCAGCCAGATCGACCGCGCAGACCGAAGAAATTCGCTTTCGTCCTTGACTTCTCCATAGAGAAAAGCGATAAAAAAATTATCACCCAGACAAATGAAATCACGGTCATCCTCTGATTGTGTTATGACGCCGCCAAGTACTTCAGTAAAGAATTTCTGGATATTGTCCCGATCCTTGCGTGGAACAATAACTGAGGAATGGTTACCAAAAATCACTTTTGTCATGATTGTTTAATTTTTCTGGTTTTAAATGTTGGTGCCATGGACAACCGTTTGTGGGGCATCAGCCAAAATCTGATGAAAAAGCCTGTCCTTGATCAGAAAATCCCAGCCTTTTGAGCAAGCCGAAAAGCACTCCTGCGTAGGATTTAGGCCTTCCTGCATAAAATAGACGACTGTTTTATTTCCCTGGGCAATCAGTTCAAAAATTATTTTCATGTTGGTCCATTCTTCCTTGTCTTTTTTAATCCAGTTTAGTTTGCTTTCTGTTATAAGCCACACCACTTTTCTGTCCGGAATCCATTCTATTAGTTTCTGTTTTGAATAGTGCCTGTCACCCGAACGGAGAATAAATTCATCATTTAGCTCCGAACTACTTCCTTCAAACTGGGTTTGTTGTCCGGATACGGCTTCATCGGCGGTTTTTGACCACCATCCAGACACGTTATTAATATGTTTAAATACAATTTCCGGCGGAACAGGAACTTCAAAGGAGGTGGAATAATTTTGTTCTGCATTGTTTTTATACAATCCCATAATCGTTCCCCATCCCTGGTCCATGCTTTCCACAGCCTTACCATTACCCAGTTTATCAAGACCCCTGTGTTCAAATTTTACGCGTGTAGACTTCGGACCTTCTGCAATGAACTGCGTCACGACTTCTGTCTTCAGATGCCGATCCAGTTTAAAATCCCCATTGATCAGCCAGATAAGCACAAACAAATCATAGGGCTGATAGGTGTGAACATAGCCAATATCTGCCTCGCGACCGTCGACATGTTTGGTATACCAGCGCCCGTTTGCAAACGGTTCGACGACTATTTCCGTCATATCTGAACTGCCTACGTGGTGTGTCCGGGGCCACCAAAGGTCCATCTGTTCCGTGAATACTTCAAAGGCAGTTTGTTGTGAGGCCCCGATAACAAGTTCCTTTTTAATCGAGGCCAGGGGAATGGTCTGCATATTATTTTGATTTGGTTTTCTTTTTTTCTGATTGTTCGGCCAGCTGCTTAAAACGATCAAGCGCTTCATTCCAGAACTGATCTAGATAGTCGCGCATCGCGATGATGCCTTTAGGGTCTATCTCGTAAATGTTTTGTGCTCCCTGGCTGCTGATATTGATGAGTTGCGCTTCCCGCAAAACCTTTAGGTGTTGTGATACTGCCGGCCGGCTCACCGTCAGTCCTTTTGCAATAGCCACTACTGGTAGTGGGCCGTTCTGTAATTTTTTGAAAATGGTTCGCCGGGTCGGATCCCCTAACGCGTTAAAAGCCTTTTCATACTGACGTATTGCTTCTCCCATGGTGTATTTTGTATGGTAAGTCATTACTTACCGTAAGTACAAACTTACTATATTATTTGACATCGCCAAATATTTATTTTAACGGTATGGTCCATAGAAGTTTTCCCCCTGGTTTGATTTAAAAACGCTGTTGCACAATATAAACTTGACATACAATAGAGAATTTTAAAAGATTTAAAGATTATCAGGAAGGCAACACCAATCACATAACTTGTTGATTGATACCTGATGATGCGGAATGATGCCTTTTAAAGGTGAAGGACCATGAGGTTTGCGTTTGATTACTTTGGAATGAGGACTCGGTGACTCACTGCTGCGTCACAGAAAAAGCACCGCCAAAAGTGTATCCACCCCGCAGTACATCATTGGGTGGTGGTGGAGTAACGAAATAGTCCACTACGTTTTGATAAGTGCCAGAAAAAACATTGTTGGTTCCGGCACCTGTAAAAAACCATTGTAATAGATAATCGTAATTGGTACCCCCACTTTGATAATTTATGCCGCTATAAAAATCACAGCACCCAAGGGTAGTTTTTCCATAGCGCATTACGGTGTCTCCGTTTATAATAATAGTTTGAGGACTAATGACGTAGTGATTTACAACCAAAGACATGCTGTCCATTTCTAAGGGCATATTCGTGTTTACCTGGTAAGGCGTTATACCATTGTAAGGAAGAAGAAAGGGAGCTGCAACCCCTGATGAATCACCCGGCGCAACTATATTGATCGTACCGATATAGTTATGTAATTTGTAATACCTGGTTATGGCTTTAAAGGTTACTGACAGATTCGAACTATCCCTGACTTTCGCAGTTAGGGTTTGAATGGAATCTGACAAAGTTCCAAGAACCCAATTCGCTGATGCTTTGCCATCCGAATTCGTGTAAAAAATTGTATCTACGGGCACAGGTGTGCATCCGGGACATGCAATCTCAAAGACCCAGTTCACCGTTCCGCATCCTGTACACGGGGTAAAGGAGAGTGGTATTCCTTTTAGTGGATTTCCGGCTTTATTTTTAACAAGAACTGTCGGTGAACCATAAAGTACATAGCCCCTTATTCCTATAAGGTTGTCTCCATAATCAATCGTTATAGAAGCTGGTATACTATCAACATTTCGAATGGATAGTGAATCCTGACTTGAACCAGTGTTGGCAAGATCGTTTGCGATGGTTGCTTTCTTGCATGTAGAAAATATTAGGATAAACATAATGAACCCAAAAACGGTCTTTATTGAGGAGCGTAACGGGTTTGAATTTATTTTATTTCTGTTTACCATTGCAATCGAAGATAAAACGACGGCCAAGGCATTCCTAATTGAATCCTGCAACTCCTCGGACAATGTTTATTGATAATTGCAAATGGATAGACTCTTTTGCAGTGCCGGACTGACTTTTTACTTTGGAGGACCTGGGATTTAGATGAGCAACATATAATTGGCAAACTCTAGATGTGTTGGCCCCTTATAATAACTGTAGTCGACCCCAATCAAGTCATATCCGTATTGCATCGGTTGGCCTGAAAGCATTAATTTTAAGGTTATGACAGCGCTTCGCAAACTCGCATGCATTGTATTTACAGATATTGTCGGCTATACTTCCCTGATGGGCAGTAATGAACAACACGCTTTCGGACTCCTGCAAAAAAACAGGTCCATTCAAAAACCCATTATCGAAGAACTGAACGGACGAATATTGAAAGAAATGGGTGATGGTTTAATGGCTGTTTTCGAAACCACCTTTGAAGCCGTTTCAGCCGCACTTCGCATTCAAGAAGAAGTTGAGGAAACCAATGAATACCAATTGCGGATCGGTATTCATATGGGTGAAGTAATCGTAGACCAGGAAGATATTTTCGGTGATGGGGTAAATATTGCTTCACGCGTCCAGTCGATTGCTGAACCCGGCCGTATTTATATTTCTGAAGCCGTGCATAATAATATTTCCAACAAGCCGGATCTGAGGAGCCGTTTCGTCAGAGAAGAAAGGCTGAAAAATGTTCAGCAACCCGTGAAGATTTTCGAAATGGTCATGAACAATAACCGGCATATTTCCACGAATCCGGTTAAACCCCATCTGGACCAGGATGACCAGGAAGTTTTTCATAATAATGGTATTGCCGTTTTGCCTTTTATTAATATGAGCAACGACCTGGAACAGGAATTTTTCTGCGACGGTATTACAGAGGAAATTATCAACACGCTCGGGCAGCTGAACCAGATCCGAGTCATCGCACGTACCTCCTCCTTTGCTTTCAAAAATAAGCCGGTCGACCTGCGAGAGATCGGGAAATCGCTGGACGTTAGATCCATACTGGAGGGCAGCGTACGCAAGGCGGGGAAACGCTTGCGTATCAATACGAAATTGGTCAATGCAGCCAACGGTGCCAGTCGATGGTCAAACCAATACGACCGGGAGCTCGAAGATATTTTTGCGATACAGGAAGACATTGCACAAAACGTTGCGACCGCCATAAAGGGTTTTTTAACCAGCGAAGAAAAAGAAGTGATTCGTCGGCCGGAGACCAAATTTGAGGCCTATGAATATTTCCTGAAAGGACTCGGATTTTTCCACCAACTTTTTTTGCTTTCTGCCGTTCAAATGTTTAGAAAAGCCATAGAAATTGATGATCAGTATGCACTGGGTTATGCCGGACTGGCTGATACGCATGCCTGGTTATATGAATGGGAGGGCTCAAAACCACACGATCTGCAGCAGGCACAGGAAAATAGTTTAATGGCGGTCTCCCTTGCTCCGAATCTGGCAGAAGCACACGCGTCGAGGGGATACATGCTTTCCCTCGCTAAAAGATATGAGGAAGCAGACCATGAGTTCAAGGAGGCGATCCGCTTAAATTCCAATTGTTATAACGCCTACTATTTTAACGGTCGTTCGGGATTTGCCAGGGGGGATGTAGGTCTGTCGGCCAAAATGTTCCGTCAGGCAGCCGACGTTCGGAAGGAAGATTATCAAAGTCTTTTACTGCTTTGTCAGTCACTATTTATGTTAAAACGTGACGATGCAATAGCGGTGGGCCGGGAAGGTATCGAAAGAGCCCGCAAACAATTAGCATTAAATCCCAACGACGTGCGGGCGCTTTCACTTGGATCGACAACGATGTTTGATATCGGGAAACTGCCCAAATGTTATGAATGGATGGAACGCGCACTGATTTTGGCACCGGAGGATTCGGGTGTACTGTTTAATGGTGCATGCCTATATGCGAAATCGGGAATGAAAGACAAGGCCCTGGAATTGCTCGAAAAGGCAATGAAAAGGGGCTCGGGCAATAAAGCCTGGATATTAAAAGACCCAGATTATAATTCGCTGCGGGACGATCCACGATTCATTGCATTGATGGAGAACTAAGAATGCCATTCCCAATCGTTAAGAAATATTGAAAATGCCAGATGAAAATAAAGTAATTTTAGATAATTCAAGTCTAGGAAAACCAACCGATAATCTATTCATGAACTATTAGATGGCGGCTTTAGAAATGGTATTTCAATGTGAACCGGTCCTTATCAAGGATGATGCTACAGAGACAATAGTATCCTGGAGAAACCAATATAATGTCTTCAGGCCCAGGTTCGCTAGTCGATCTGGCACTAAACCAGGTGATTGTAGTGTAAAAAACAGCCCGGAGAGTCCCATTCGGCAGTATTCGATGTTTGGGCCAAAGACAAGAGGTGGAGAAATCAAAAAGACGCTGTCTGAGAAAGGGGGTACTTACATGAACAATGCAGGACCAAACGATCCATTTATTGACCTGCTCTTCGCTCATGAGTAGTAATGTATTCGAAATATGGTCAAAAGCCCGTCTTCCAGGTACAAACGAATGGTTCGACGTTTCTCCGGAATCATGCTCAGGATTATCCTGATTTTCCTGGTCCTCGTTGTTGTTATGCTATTTCTTTTGCAGACTTCATTTGTGCAAAATTTAGGAAGAAAGAGAATCCAGGCTTATCTAGAATTAAAACTGCATACAAAAGTCATCATCGGCGATCTGTCGATTGACTTTCCCAAAACGATTGTCCTGAAAAATATTTACTTGGAGGACCAACATCGGGATACGTTGCTTTCTGCCAGAAATCTGAACCTGGATGTAAACCTTTGGGGACTGTTCCACCACAAAGTGGTGGTGAATGATATCAGGCTGGATCATTGGAGCGTCAACATGGAAAGGCTGCAGCCTGATTCCGACTTTAACTATGCATTTATTGCCCGAGCATTTGCTTCGGGCGATACCCCTCAGAAAAAAGTCTCGGAAGTAAAAACCCAATGGGTTTTTGAATTGGGAGAGATTCACCTGTCGAATATTCATATGCATTATCAGGATGATGCCAGCGGAAACGAAACGACCCTGTTTCTTTCAGATCTCCAGACAACGATCAAGACCTTTGATCCCGATGAGCGCATTTTTGCAGTACCCGGATTTTCGGTGAATGGATTGAACGGTTTTGTGAGACATTACAAGCCGACACCCATCACGCCCAAAAAAGAAAATGAGCAAAACTCCCAAGCGAAGGACTCCAGGCCTCTCCGTCTTCAATTGGGGAAAATCGGGCTCGATTCCATATTCATGTCGTATTCTGACGAACTAGCTGACACAAAAGCCAACCTCGACATCGGCGGGATTTCGATCGTAACAGATTCCATTGACCTGAACAAAATGCAATTTGACCTGAAGTCTATGGACCTGAATCAGTCAAAAATTCAGCTCGTGTTTGGAAAATCAGATTCGCAGAAACAGAAAGTTGAAGAGACTGAAAAATCCGGGACCGATAAAACATGGGTTGTACATCTCGGCAGTTTAAATTTGGTGAACGATGCATTTAGCTTGGATGATAACGGGAAGAAGGCGATATCTGGTGGCGTGGACTATGCTCATTTGCAGGTCAGCCATTTGAATACTTCTGTCAGTGAGCTTAGCCTTTCTTCAGCAACTTATAAGGGCGATATCAAAACGCTCTCTTTTTCCGAACGAAGTGGCTTTGAACTTAAAAAGCTTTCCACCGGATTTTTTTACAGTAATCAACAGGCCAGTGTAAGTAATTTAATACTACTGACCAACAACACCAATCTTAGAAACAACTCAAAAATTAGTTATGCCTCTATTGCCAGTTTGTCTAAAAAACCGGGCGATGTAACGGCTGATCTCCTATTTGACCATTCTTTGATCGGGGTCAAGGATATACTTCTCCTGGCTCCGGGGTTAAGATCTAGGTTTGAAAAGGAACAAAATGCACGCATAAGGATCAATGGTCGGCTCACTGGAAAACTGAACAACCTCTATATTCCCCATCTTGAGGTCGCAGGACTGGAGTATACCCAACTGGAAATATCGGGCCGGATATTGGGATTGCCCGATTTAAAAAAAGCCATCTGTCACTTTCAGATTAAAAACTTGTCCACTTCAAAGAATGATCTTAGCAGCTTCCTGCCCGAAAACACACTTCCGAACAGTATTCGCATGCCGGATTCCCTTTCAGCCCATGGCCAATTTGATGGCAGCACGAACCTGTTCAATGTGGATATGGCTTTTAACTCCAGTTTTGGAAAAGTCGGGATAAAAGGTGAGTTGGATATCTCCCATAAAAAATATGATCTCAACGCGGATCTTTCAGAATTTGATATTGGGAAGTTATTGTATCTGGACAGCCTGTTGGGTAAAGTGGTTGTGCATGCCTTGGCCAAGGGAAATGGATTTGATTTGAAGACCATGCAAACGGTCTCCCATTTTCAAATTGATGCTGCCACGGTGAATGGCTATCATTACAGGAATCTTTTGCTGGATGTTTCTATGCAACATGGATTGTACCAAGTCAACTCCACTTTTAATGATCAAAATCTAAAATGGCAATTGGACGCGAAGGGGAAATGGGTAGAGAAGTTTCCCTCTCTCTTGCTGGACCTGAAAGTGGATACCATCAATCTCCAAGCCCTGCATCTGATGAAGGATAACCTGGCTTTGTCCTTTCGGCTGAATACAAACCTGGCCGATACGGATCCTGATTTTACGCGAGGAAGAATGGATCTCACAACACTTGACGTGATGTACAGGAACCGGCATTTGTCAACAGACTCTATTTACCTGGTGGCAACAGAAAACGATTCTGTGCGATCCCTCCTTTTTCACGCGGAAATGGCTGATCTGAATTGGTCCGGAAGATATAAGATCACTGAAATAAATCAGGCCCTGCTACAGACGATCAATCACTATTACAAAATCCCCGGATTTATCGCCAAAAGGATCAGCCCGCAAAACTGGCAAATGAATCTCTTACTCAAACCCTCGCCTGTCGTGTTGGCATATGATTCTACGATAAGTGGTTCAGATACCATTCAATTAAAAATGGGCTTAAGCACGGCTGAAAATGATATTCGCCTCTCTTTGCTTGCGCCTTCCATTCATTTTGAAAGCCAATTTATCCATCAATTGTCGGCGACTGTCGCAACGAAGGACAGTGTACTGAAATATGATGTAAAATTGGGTTCAGCCAATTGGGCCGGCCTGGACCTGTACAGGTCGGGCATTTTTGGTCAGCTGGCAGATAGCAAATTGCATAATACCATTTTTGTCGATGACGCAAAAAACACGGAGCGGTATCATCTGAACACATTGGTCTCGGCTATCCCCCATGGATGGAAGCTTTCTCTGTTGCCAGACAGGCTACTCCTAAACTATGATCTCTGGAATGTTTCGGCAGACAATTACATTCAGTACGATTCTTCCAGGCTGTTTGTCAACCATCTGCAGATGGATCATGAAAATCAGTCCCTGCTGATCCATACCGGTTCCTCTTCCCCCGAGTCGCCCATTGATGTTTCATTTAATCATTTCAGAATAAAAACGCTGACGGCTTTTGCAGGGCAGGATTCACTTTTACTGGATGGTGAACTGAATGGTCAGACAGATTTGAGGAATATATTGTCGAATCCCTCCTTTACGTCCAATATGAAGATCAATAACCTTGCCTACGACCAAGACACCATTGGAAACATTTCCGTCCTGGTCGACAACCAGCAACCGAATATATTCTCCGCAAATCTTTCTCTTGAAGGAAAAGACAATGATGCCAAGGTTAGCGGAATGTATTACTCGAATGAGAAGAGAATGGACATGATGGTCAATATCGGCCAACTGGATCTCTCGCTAGCGAAGCGATTTTCGGCAGGTCAGATCAGGAATATCCATGGATGGCTCAGGGGAAACCTGCATGCAACGGGATCTTTTGATGAGCCTGTTTTGAACGGGAATATCCTCTTCGACAGCGCTTCTCTGACTCCTTTGGCTTCAGGCGAGAGGCTGAGGCTGTCAAACGACAGCATACATTTTAACAACGAAGGCATTGGTTTCAATAAATTCACCTTCTTAGATTCCGCCGGGCATAAAGCAGTGCTGGATGGACACCTTTATACAAAGGATTACAAGCATTATCGTCTCGATCTCGCATTCAATGCGGAAAATTTCATCCTGCTCAATACGCCCATACAGACCAATCAAAATTACTATGGAAAATTAAATATGAATCTCGGGATTCAAATAAAGGGAAATATCGCTACACCCGTTATAACGGGCAATTTGCGCGTGAATAAACAAACCGATTTCACACTGGTGCTTCCCAACAGTGACCCGGAAGTGGTCAGTAGGCGCGGGGTCGTATTGTTTGTGGACAAAGATCATCCCCTTGATACCGCCAGGATCCAGACTTATTTAGACTCACTCAACGGGATCGAAGGATTCAGGGGTGTGAATGTGTTTGCCAATATAGAAACAGACAGCAGCGCCAAATTCACCATGATCATCAATGAGAGAACCGGTGATGCCTTATCGGTCAGAGGAACTGCCTCTCTCTCGGGTGGCATGAACAAAAATGGAAGGATGACCCTTACAGGCACTTATGTACTGGACGACGGTGCCTACAACTTGTCGTTGAACCTGCTCAAAAGAAAATTCAATTTACAAAGAGGAAGTACCATTACCTGGACTGGCGACCCGACGGGCGCCACCATTGATATTACCGCCACCTATCTGTGTACAACCGCACCCATATCCCTGGTGGGAAACCAATTGTCCGGTATGAGCCAGGAAGAAATAAACAAGTACAACCAGAAACTTCCCTTCCTGGTCAATCTGAAAATGCAGGGGCTGTTGTTGAAACCCCAGATAACATTCAGCATTGTTTTACCTCCCAGTGAAGCGGCTTTATGGCAAAACGTGGATAGCAAGTTAGCGGAAGTGAACACCAATGCGTCGGAAGTGAACAAGCAGGTTTTTGCCTTATTGCTGTTCAATACCTTCATTTCAGAAAATCCATTTGAAAGCACCAGCGGCGGTAACACAGGAGCCGGCTTGGTGGCGAGTCAAAGCGCCAGTAATATACTCACCTCTCAACTGAATCAACTAGCCGGTGGTTTCGGTAAGCGGGTTGATCTGAGCCTGAATGTAAATTCAGATCAGAGTTACAATACTTCCGGTCAGGCTGTCAATCAGACTGCACTCCAGGTAGGGGTATCCAAGAACTTGTTTAGTAACCGTATAAAAGTGAGTGTGGGAAGCGATTTCCAATTATCAGGAGCCAGCCTGGGACCCAACGCATCGAATATTGCAGGAAACGTAAATATTGATTATACACTCACGCCCGACGGCAAGTATATTATAAAAGTATATAGTATTAATCAATATAACACGGTCGTTCAGGGGCAGGTAGTGCAAACAGGCGTGAGTTTTATTGTTACACTGGACTTTGATACATTCAATGAGTTGTTTCAGAAAAATAATTCCTCAAAGGAAAAAAGCAGTAACGGACAAAAGGCAGAACCAAACCCCAATCAACCATAATGAAACCAGGGAGAGGGATATATTTTTGTTGCGCGGCCCTTTTCCTGGTGGCTTGCAGTGAAACCAAAAGTCTAAAGGAAGGACAATATTTATACAAAGGACCGGTTTTCCATATCAATACCCCTGAAAAAATTTCAAGGAGAAAAACGGCAGAAATAAAAACTCAGCTGGAAAGCCTGCTTCGTCCAAAGCCCAATGGAAAATTTCTGGGGATTCCGTTTAAATTATTAATCTATAACTGGGCAGGCGAACCGAAGAGAAAAGGTCTTAGTTACTGGTTAAAGAACAAAGTGGGAGAACCTCCTGTGTTGGGTTCGATGAGTGCATTTGAAAAAAACCGGACCATTCTCCAAAACCGGTTAGAGAATATTGGCTATTTCCAAGACTCGGTCAAATTGGATACGGTCATCGCAAAATTAAAAATACAAGATATATATACGGTTCAAACTGGGTATCAATATAAAATAAGGAATGTGACATTTCCGGATGACTCCAGTGCGCTCAGCAGGGAAATTCAAAAATACAAAAAGCAGACCCTGCTCAAAACCGGTATACCCTACAGCCTGGATCTGATCAAGAATGAACGGGTAAGAATCGATTCCAGGTTAAAAGAGAATGGATACTATAATTTCAGTCCGGATTATCTCCTGGTTCTCGTAGATTCAACGGTAGGCGATCACCAGGCAGATATGCGGATGATTGTTTTAAAGTCAACACCGGAATCGGCCAAAGCAGTATATACTATCAACGATGTGGTGATCTTTGCGAATTTTGCCATCAATACCGATACCGCTTCGACCGTTCAGCCTACGATATGGCAAGGTTATACCATCTACGACCCGGGCCAGTTATTCAAGCCCAGTTTATTCAGTAACACCTTGGCGTATAAACCTGGAAGCACCTATAATATCAAAGATCAGAATCTCAGCCTCAGCCGGCTGATTAACCTGGGAGTATTCAAGTTTGTAAAATTGAATTTTAAAGAAGTAGATTCCGTCAACTATAAACTGAATACCTATTATTACCTGACCCGCGCTCAAAAAAGGTCCCTGGTATTTCAGGTTACGGGTCTTACGGAATCAGATAATTCTTATGGGGGAGCGCTTACCCTCAGTCTGCGGAACAAAAATACATTCAGGGGAGCCGAATTATTCGTGGCAAGTATTTATGGTGGATTGGAAACCCAAAATCTTGGAGGTGGACAATTTACCAACATTTTTAAGTTCGGGGTGGATTTGAATTTATACTTTCCGAGAATCATTTCTCCCCTCACCATTCATAACGATCGGGCGTTTATGCCCAAAACCAGGATAAACCTGGGCTATCAATTTTATAACAGTACAAATCAGTATACACTGAATTCTTTCAAAACCAGTTATGGTTATGTGTGGAAACGATCCGAAGAAAACGAAAACCAGCTTAATCTGATTACCATCAACTATGTGAATCCGACAAATATTACTCCCCAGTTCCAGCTGCAGCTGGACACAAACCTGACGCTGGCCAGGAGTATTCAGCGGCAGTTTATCATCGGACCCAATTTTAATTACACTTACAATACACAATTGAGTCCGGTCAAAAGGAATCATAATTTTTATTTTAATGCCAACCTTGACCTATCGGCCAATATAATCGGCATTGCCACCGGAGCCAACTACAATACGGGAAATGTGAAGGAAATTTTTAATACCCCCTTTTCGCAATATATCCGGGGTGAACTGGATTTCCGTTATTATCTGAATCTAGGCCCGACTACAGTACTGGCAAACCGAATTACTGGGGGCATGGGGTATGCTTACGGTAACAGCACTACGATGCCCTTTATCAAAGAGTTTTTTGCCGGGGGACCCAATGATATCCGGGCCTTTCAATCCAACACGCTGGGGCCGGGTACCTACTATGCGGGCAATAGGGATACCGCCTACATCGCCGATCAACCCGGAGATATAAAAATGGAGATCAATACCGAATTGCGTTTCAAGGTCGTTTCCGTAATTAACTGGGCATTTTTCGTCGATGCGGGGAATATATGGACCCGGTTGGCAGATACTTCAAGACCGGGGTCTCAATTTACTCCTCAGTTTTATCAACAGATAGCCGTCGGGATAGGCACAGGCCTTAGACTTGATTTCAGTATCCTGGTGATTCGTTTTGATCTGGCAGTTCCTGTTTGTGAGCCGTGGAGGCCATCGGGCTCTAAATGGTATTTTGACGGTAGAAATAGGATTTTGAATTTTGCGATAGGCTATCCTTTCTGATTTGACTATTTCCCAGAAAGCTGCACGAAGCCATCTGGGTTATGCTTTAATTTTGATTTTGCTCCCCTCGAATTCACATTATTTTAAAGTCGGTTTTGCTTCGCAATGAGTCGCCATGCTCCCGGTAACGCCAACTAAATTTTTTGCAAGGAGAAATGCAAAACTGGAAGTTATTAAGACTTGAGTTAACCATTATTGATTCAAGACTCCATATGGCAAGAAAACGAATTCTTCTTGTTGCTCTTCCTGTTACTGTTCCGCGTTTTCCTTTCAAAATGAGAGGATAATGATCCACTTTTGAGAGGAAAATCCATTAAAAACCGCATTTCCTTTCATTCTGGTAATTTTTTCCTCTCATTATCCAGTTAAATATGATGAGGAAGCCTTTCTTATTTTCCCACCAGTCTACGAAAGATTCCCTGATCCTCATCGTTTTACGCCTGGATGCCCGAAAGGGCGTAAGGGGTTCAATATAATGGTTGTATTTCCGTTAAAGGAACAGCACCTGAACCTTTAAAAAACCCAGCATCATGAAATATATCCGATTGATTTTCCTGGCCCTGTTTATCGGTCCGGCCTGTATGATCTCCTGTACCAAATCGGACTTGACAAAAAATAATTCACCTGTGGATTCCACGACCATTGAAGGATTTCGGGACTCTACATTACTAATAAAAAGAATTTCCTTTGCTATGTACGATACCACGATGCAGAATCTGACCGATTCTTTATCGTATTATTATTTATATGACACGGCTACCAGGAGAGTAATTATTTTCCTTCACCAGCCTTTGTCCATTTCGGATCCCGATTATTTAGCTATCCTAGGCCATGATAACAGTGGGATGCTTACCAGCCTGAGCCTCAGCGCAATCTATTACACTGACCCTGATGATATCAGCACTGTTGCATACGCCTATGACGCCCAGCACGTTATAAAGTCGGAAATGATTACCTATAAGGATCGCGTAGAAAACATTTTACTGAATAAAACCACCTTGCCAGGCCGAGCTTATGCGCTTGACTGGCACCGGGCAGTGGCGGGTGGTGACTCCTCGGCTAATGTTATCCGGTTCAACGCGAACGGTAAGGTGAATTATTTCAGCAGTCTTTCGCTCCTCTACGCACCGGGAGCCGGTTATATAGATTCCCTGGTTTATGACGGGAATGGCAGCATAGTCAAACAAACAGAAACCCATATCGATGGCTCCTATGATACCACATCCTACGATCTTTATACTTATACAAAAGACACAAGGGGTAATCAGTTTTATAATTTTGTCGAGATTTTATACCATGGAATTGCGGGACTTCCCCTTGGGCTTGGTGATCAATTTTCAGATCCCTACAATTACTTGGATCAGGTAACCATCTATCCCGCCACACAGACCATCGTCCACCACCTTGATGAATTTGGTAACCCTTATTTCGTAAATTTTCAGTCAACCAATCAATTCGACGCGTCGAACCGGTTGGTTCAAACAACCCTGTTCGCAGACGATATAAAAGTGTATCCGGTTGTTACGAAAATCGACTATTTTAAATAGATCATGACCTGCCATGATGACGAAATAAACCGTATGGTAGGGAATGGTACGATTTGATAGGCGGGGGGTTGTTTATTGAAGTGCAAGCACGAATACAAGAACAGGATCTTTGCTTAAATGCAAATCAATGATCGTTGGCTTAACACCATAATCGGGGAAGCCTCTCTACGGAGTATATTCGTTCTCTCGTTTCACACCCAAGCCATAGCCCGTAAGCCCCACAAGATCATCCCGAGTAAATGCGCTAGAGATGTTTTTATATTGCGTTGTATATAACACAATAAAAATCAAAGTTTTATGTAAATGCATCACCTTTGAAATATTGATAAAACTTCATTCATTTTTCTGCATAAGAGTACCAAACCAGCATACGACGCGCTAGCTCTGTTGGCAGGCTTATGATTTTTAGACTAAATTTGTGGAAACCGAAAATATGGGCGCTACAAAGGCAATAGATCAGCAAATTACAGATCGCCTTGCGAATCTCAATGCAAGTCAAAAGAAAGTTATTCTCACTGTGGTAAAGGGATTTGCACAGGAAGAAGAAAACTGGTGGAATGAAGTAGAAGACGCGGCGCAGGATTCTATTGCAAAGGGAATAAAAGAAGCAGACCAGGGTAAAGTTACTCCCCATAAAGAAGTCATGAAAAGGTTTAAGAGATGGGCATCGAAATAAGCTGGACAGATGAAGCCATAAAAACTTTCCAGGAAAATATAAACTATCTCCAAGAAAACTGGTCAGACAAAGAAGTAATAAGGTTTATGCACCAAACGGAGAACATTATTCTCCGGCTTAAAAAATTTCCTCAGTCATACCCACTCGGTTATAAAAATAAAAAATATCGTAAGGCGAGATTAAATAAATATATAGCGATATTCTATTCATACAATAAGGCTAAAAATAAAATCGCGCTGCTTACCTTTTGGAATGTCAAACAGGATCCAGGTAAACTCAGATATTAGCCGAATTTATAAGGAATAAGAATACACTTCAATTCGCAGATCGACAAAGAAAATCAAGAGACAAAACTGTTACGAATAAAGTTCAAATAACTCTATATGCGCAAGGCCGTTTCTGTAACTGGAGAGTGGCGGAACAAAGTTTAATTATCTGCTTGTCAAGAAAAAAGCTTTAAATTCATATGATAGGTTCTTTCCTTTGTGCATGTGAAAATACAAACCTACATACCTCATCTCGCATTGCAGGAATTTATCGCCTGCATGTTTATTGCTGAAAACCGTAGTGAAGGGGGGGAGGAAAATGTATTCAGCCCCTTTCCTCCGAATCCGCAAAACAGCATAATTTTTTATATACGAGATGCACCGTTGATCCATCGGGGACATATAGAACGAGCCACCAGCATTCCTCCATGCATTTTTGTGGCGCAACATACGGAACGGATTAATTCAAAGATGGGTAAAGATCATTTGATGGTATATGTCGGTTTTAAGCCTGGCGGATTATACCGTTTACTGGGTATACCCATGAACAAATTAATTAATGAGCCAACGGATGGTAAAGATCTTTATGGTAATGAAATTTCCCTGATTTTGGAGCAATTGAATGAAGCTACAAGCTGGACTGGTATTATAAAAGTTGTTGAAGAATTTTTATTGTCAAAACTAAAAGGACTAAGGCCCATGGAACCTTTTGACCAGGCTATCGAACAATTAGTAAGGGAACATGGAAATATGAGTATGGACTATATAGCTGGACTATCCTGTTTAAGTTTCCGGCAGTTTGAGAGAAAATGCAAGGATAAAATTGGAGTTCCCCCCAAATTGTATGCGAGAATAGCACGTTTTTCCAAGGCCTACCGCATGAAAGAGATCAATTCTAGCCTCAGCTGGACCAACCTGGCACATAGCAGCGGTTACTTCGACCAGATGCACCTGATCCGGGATTTCAAGGAATTTACCGGGGTTACGCCCACCATGATGGACCATGTACTGAAACATACCATACATAAAATGCAGACCGATCTGGTCATTTGAGAATGTCGCATCTGTACTATTCCTTCATTTTAGTGTAAGATAAGTTTGCGGCAAAAATTTGCCGTATGAAACATAGCTTACCCTTTTTCATCATTTTTATTTGTATTTCGACAGCAACCGCGCAAAAAAAGTACCCAAGAGAAATAATAGACACACATTTTCATGCGATGAGTTTTAACTCATTTGGATTTCCTCCCCCTGCCAATGAAATAACTGGAAGGAACCCCAAATCAACATCTGATTCGCAGGTCCTGCAAATCATGTTGAGGCAACTAAAGGACAATAATATTGTCCTGGCTATAACTTCCGGCACCTTGCAAAGAGTGAAGGACTACAAAAACGCTGACCCTCAGAGAATTTATAATGCCATTCTGATTGGACTGTCCAACCCATTGCCCGATACTTCCCGGTTCATCCAACTAATAAAAGATGGGACCATTCGGGTATTTGGGGAACTCTTAATTCAATATGAAGGAAAAACACTCGCTGACAGTTCAATGGAACCTTATCTTGCTATATGTGAGCGATTGGATATTCCGGTAGCCATTCATGCTTCCCTGGGGCCTCCCGGCATAACGAATGTCTTTCCAAAATTCAGGACATCCTTGGGTAATCCCCAACTCTTCGAAGATGTTTTGGTGAAACACCCTAAATTAAAAATCCAATTAATGCATATGGGTTATCCATATCTGGAAGAAACAAAAGCCATACTTCAAAACTATAAGCAAGTATATGTTGATATTGCTGTTGTTGACTGGGTGGATCCGGTAAATGAGTTCTATAACTATTTGAAAGCCTTAATAGATGCTGGGTTTGAAAATCGGATTATGTATGGTTCAGATCAGGGAGTTTGGGAGGATGCCATACCCCTTTCAATAAAAAATGTTGAAAAAGCACCTTTTCTTTCGGAAAGAGAAAAAGAGGATATTTTTTATAACAATGCAGTCAGGTTCTTTGGTTTGGAAAAAGTGTTACCAAAACATAATTAATATTCAACGGAACCAATAGAAGAGGGGTACAGTATTATTTGTACTGTTGATCAAAATCAAATCCTAAGTCATACTGGGTGACAGGAAGAGACAATAAAAGTTGGTTGTTTTTTGGGTTGAACCAAGACGGTGAACCAAATCACCATCGGGAGTCCTCTAACATTTTACGGTAACTTTCAAAAAGGTTGCGGGAATATAGGTCGCATTTTCCTTTCCACTCTTATTTTGGCTGTTGAACAACAATTCCAATTCGCTTTGCAATGCCTCTGCTTTGCCATTTTTCTCGGCCGATTCAAATGCGGTCATGGTAGGGCCATAATAATGTCTGAAATCGCCCAGGAATTCTGACGGAGAGCGCTCCGAAACAAAAGTAAAAGTCTCTTTGGAGAAGGTTATATTGTTTGCTGGTATCCCCGCCTGGCCAAAACGTTTAATCACTTCGTCTTCCACACCCCAGAGCATCGGACTCACAAAACCTTCGGGTGGCGGCGGGGTGTAGGCGCTGCTGATTTTCAATATTTGCGCCACCAGCGTTGGATCGCCGGGGACCCAGTTGCCCATCACAATTTGACCACCTTTGCGGGTCACACGGACCATTTCTTTGGCTACGTCCAAAGGCCTGGGCGCAAACATGGCCCCGAACATGGTGACAGTCATATCAAAACTCTCATCCCTCAATTCGTTTAAATCACTGGCGTCACCCACTTGAAAAGTACAATTGGGCAGACTGGCTTTTTTGGCTCTTGCATTTCCTGCCTCAACCAGGTTGCCGGCGATATCGACGCCCAGTACGGTCGCCTGGCGCTTGGCTTCCGGTAACGCGGTGGTGCCATCCCCGCAACCCAGGTCAAGAACCTTCAGATCCTTGGAAATGCCGAGTGTGGAGACAAATGCTTCCCCGCTTTCCCTCATGGTTTCGGCGATACGTGTAAAATCACCTTTTTCCCACAATGCTTTGTTTGGATTCATCGGATGTGTTGATTAAAATGATAAAAATTATTTTTACAACACGAAAGTAAGGACCAGAGGGGATGGGTACTTTGCTGTAGAGTCCGGATATTTTGCTTAGGGGTTCATGGCAGTAATTTCTTTTGCCGAGGTCGGAGAACTCCCAAAACGCTCTTTAAAACTACGGCTGAAATGGGAAATATTTTGAAAGCCGCTCTCAAAAGCCGCTTCCGCTACCGTTTTACCCTGGTGGCGCAGCAGGAGGAGCGCATGTTGTAGCCTTTTTTCCAGGAGCCATTTTCCCGGCGTGCAGTTGAACTGTTTTTGAAAATCCCGTTTAAAAGCCGACAGGCTTCGGTTGCATAAAACGGCGTACTGCTCCAGGCTCAGATTAAAGCAAAAATTGTCGTTCATCGTGCGCTCCATAGAAACGGCCTGTGGTTCATTCATCAGGGAAGAGAAATAGGACAGGGCTTCCACATTTCCGGGATTGTCTACGATGTTTAAAATCAATTCTTTGAATTTTAATTCCAGCAGCGACTTATCGGGCGTGCTGGTGCCAGCGAAATAAGCATACATGGAAACAAAGAAGGATTTCAGCGTGTCCGTTGCCTGGAGCCGGATGACAGGTTTATATTTTTCGTTTATTTTGGTAATGGGTGCAGACCGGCTTTTTAAGGTTTCATAGATAAATTCATCGGGTATAAAGAAGAGTACCAGGCAGAAACCAATGTCAAAGAATTGTTCGAGGATACAGGCCCCCTTTCTGACGAGTACGCAATCGCCCTCGCTTATTTCATAAGACCCATGTGCCGTATGCCATGTCTTTTTTCCTTCAAGCACATAGAAAATGTAATTTTCTTGACTCCACAAATCAGAAAATTTGTTTTTCATCAAACGGGCTTCCGGAGGGCAGTTAAAAATGGTAATCAATGAATCTTTGCAGATGAATTGCCGGCAATACTGGGGATAGCTTAATACCCGTTCCTGGAGATTGACCATGACACGCACAAGTTTATAAGCCTCTGAATTTAATTAAATATCGTCATTTTGGAATTCAGTCGGTCAAAAACCAGGAAGATTTTAAGTTAAAAGAAGTCAGGTAGCCTGCTTATTTTAATGCGGGGTAGTCCGCATAGAGCGACTCGACCAGCTCCGGTCTGTATCCGGGAGTGTGTCTGTATATTTTGATGGCTTCATTGGCCTGTACCAGGTCATTGTTGAGGACTTGACAGGCCACGAGTTTTTCAGTGTTCTGCCAGATCCCGGGATCGTAGTCAAAGACATCCTGATAGAAATGCAGGGCAGCCCCTAAATCGCCCAGTGTCATGACCACATTCCCCCTGAAATAACTTAGGAAGGGATCAAAATGCAAGAGGGTATCCATTTTGTCGATCGCATGGCTGTAGTCTGCATATTCCTTGGTATCGGCATATTTTCTCATCATGAGCAGATAAACTGTCGGTTCATCCGGATATAGGGAGATAAAATGATCCACGGATTTTTTGAATGATTTTTCGCTGAGTTGCTGGCAGGCCATCATGTATTGAAAAGAGAAGTGTTTGTCATGCTGGGTTGGATCGTCAAATTTCTCAAAGGTGGATTTTACGAGGCTATAGTTTTTAAGATTCCAGGCATTTTCGAATAGGGTTCCATACTTCTCCCGGGAAGTCATCGAAGTATGGGCATCGGGGGTTTCTAAATCGTCGATTCGATACGAAAACAAAGCAGCATATGATTCACCGAGCTCATAAGAAAAAATATCAACTGCCCGGACAGAGTCCTTTACTTTTATCAAAGTGATGTCCTGATAATTCAGGCCGCCTTCACCAAAGGCCCTGAACAGAAGATGCATTTCGTCGTTATTCAGATAACTGTGCACCAAACTATACGTTCCGTTTTTGGTAATTTCGAGGGTGCGATTGCCGATATTAAACAAACCGAATTCACGGGCGATCTTGGTGAGCGTATCCACATTGTCAATGAGATGACTGGTTGATCCGGTTCTTGTTAAAAATGCTGGAAAATAGATCAGATGGTTGAGTGGGTCAGGATCTCTATTTTTCATAGATTCCTCCAGTTGAATGGATAGTTTTTCTGCTTCGGATTTGGTGACCGGAGTGTTTTGTGCGGACAGGGGTTGATAGGTCATGGCGCCCGCCGTCAGCAGGGCTATGCCAAGGGTTTTTAGGTTTGGACGCATCTGTTTAGGATATAAGAACTTTCTCTTGTTAGAAAGCGTCCGCCCGAGGTAAATTATTGCGCAATGGAATAAATTTATTTTATTGTGTAACAATAAGCAAGTCGATGTCCAGAAAGGCGCTCGGGTGCTTTTCTTGTAAGAAAAATATATGGAAAAAGGAAAAAAAACGAATAACCGGTTTCAGATTATCGGGGCCTTTGCAGCGATCTATATTGTCTGGGGAACTACCTACCTGGCCATCAAAATCGGGATACGGGATTTTCCTTCTTTTATCATGGCCACGATCCGTTACCTCATAGCGGGTAGCATCCTGCTTTGCTATTGTTTCCTGAAAAAGGAAAAGATGTTTTTACACAATGTTTTGCGCAACATCCTTCTTGGTGCTTTCGTCATGACCTTCGGACAGGCCATCGCCTTCTGGTCGGAAAAATACATTTCTTCCGGATTAACTGCCGTATTTAATTCCATCTTACCCATCTGTTATATCCTTACAGACAGGAGAAACTGGGGATTTTATAAACAAAGCAAACTAACGCTTTTAAGCATTGGGATGGGACTTATCGGTATCGTCATTTTGTTTATCCACCCGAGCGAAACGGAAACACATACCGGCATGTGGAGTCTCATTGCTTCCGTGGTTACGGTGGCAGCTTGCTTTTGCTGGGCCATCGGATCGCTGTATTATAAATATCATATTAAAACGGGATCGCTTTTTGGTAATCTGGGCTGGCAACTGATAGGGGGAATGATATCCAGCGCCATCCTAAGCCTCCTATTTGGAGAATGGAAAATGTTCCATATCGGACTAATTCCGCTGACTGCATGGTGGGCTGTCATTTACCTTGCCATCGCCGGATCGATCATTGCACTCTTTGCATTATACTGGTTACTCGCCCGCCGGCCTGCGGCTATTGTGGGAACCTATGCCTATGTTAATCCGGTGATCGCCGTGATCCTGGGTTTTTTTATAGCAGGTGAAAAAATTACTCTGTTGCAGATCCTGGGAATGGTGCTGATTATCGTCGCTGCCTATATCGCGAATCTGGTGAAATTTAAAACGGACTGAAAATCAGATTTTCTGGCTGAGGCTACATTAATTCAGCATTTTAATTTCTGAGTAATTTACGCGGTTATCCAGGTCGACCTGTTTCAAGCGAAAGGCTTTTGCGGTTGATGCAGAAGCATTTTGGGGCGATATAACAGATTTGGTACATGAAAACAGGAACATGCATGCCATGGCAAGTACCAGGCATTTATAAACCTTTTTTAATTTACTGATCAATACGATAAAACCCAGCAAGGTCATAAGCAATCCCATGCTATGCATGTCTGTTTGTGTATTGTTATTAGAAAACTGATAGCTGTAGGTTAGTGGTGTATTGCTGTTACCGTTTTTTGTCTGGGAAGAAATAGTAGCAATGTCCAGGAAATTAGAACCGTTTATACTTTCCTGAATGACGAAGTACGCATTGTTGGATTCCATTGCCGTCTGCCAGGTAATCAGGGTACCGTTGTCATTTCTGGAAACATTGAAATATGCCAGTTCCACCGGTAGTACACCGGAGATGACCGTTATTTTTACGGTTACGGAAGCTGAATTTTTCTTATCTGTCGCAGTTAATGTAAATACATAAGCACCGGCAACCAGTCCCGTTACGGTGGTGGTCATCCGGTTGGAAGGGTTGGTAATGGTAGCAGCCGGTCCGCTGGTCTCAACCCAGGTGGTATCTAAAATCGGATGCCCCGGATTTGCCTGAACGGCCGTACCCGATAGTGTCACGGTACTGGTTGGAAGAAAAATAATGGTATCCTTGGCCGGTGTAGTGAAACCTGTTACTGTTGGTTGAGCAAGGGCGGAAACAGAGAAAAAGATGCTTAAAATGATTAATCCAGTTTTCATAGAACTAGGGGTAATCCATTCGTATGCCGTTTATAAGTCTTTGAAAATGAGTAAGGATATTTATGGATGCCCTCATTTTTTTCCCAAAATGGGAATGGAGTCCTTGTTTGAACATGCATTTCCAGACGGCCGATCGTGTATCAAAAGATAATCGTACCTGGCCAGTCCTGGAGTTCTTTGCGACGATTAACACCTGTATTCGCCGCATGAATTGCGGCGAATGTGCTAAAATGCGGCGAATAAGACCCGTATTCGCCGCATAAATTGCGTCGAATCGTAAAGTTCAGTGGAATTCTTATTTCATCCCTTTGAATGTCGCATATATAGCCATTCCGTGTCCGTGACCCAGATCGAAGTCTTCTTTCAACCATTTTAGAATTTCACCTGCCTTAACAGTTGGCTTAGGTTTTCCTTTTTCTAAAAACCCTTTTTGTTCAGCCAGTTTTTTAAAATCAGCGGGTGTTTTACCTGTCTTGGTTTTAATGTTGTCAATATAAGCCTGGAAGGACATGTTCTTTATATTAATATCTCAGAAACTATAATACTTTTAAGGAGAGATGTAGCAAAAGTATTGAATAGATAGTTGATTATAAATTTATTACACCTGTTTTTTGATTAAGTAGCTACTCCATTCCAAGTAAAATTTTGTAAATTTGCTTTAGTTTTAAATTGAACTATGGATGAACTGAAAAAATATTTGAAGGATATAGCACTACTTTGTTCCCGTTACAAGGTAAATAAGCTCTATGCCTTCGGCTCGATTTTGACGACTAACTACAAAGCGAACAGCGATGTTGATTTTATAGTTGACTTTCAGCCTCTCGACATTTTGCAGTATGCGGATAACTACTATGATTTGAAATTTGATCTCGAAAATGTTCTAAATAGGCGGGTAGATCTGTTAGAAGAAAAAACTATTAAGAATCCCTTTTTTCAACAAGTTGTAAACAACAAAAGGCAGCTTGTATATGAACGTTGAGATTAAAACTTGGTTATACGATATACTGAAGGCGATCGATGAAATAGAAAGTTTTTTTTCGGACATTCCCCGAGACTTCAATACCTACCAAAAAGACACAAAAACCAAACGAGCTGTAGAAAGGAATATAGAAATCATTGGTGAAGCAATGAGCAGAATCTTTCATTCGGACGATCCAATCGAACTTTCAAATTCAAGAAAAATCGTCGATACAAGAAATAGAATCATTCATGGTTATGATACTGTTTCCGACGAAATAATTTGGGCGATTATGATCAAGCACCTTCCTATCCTTAAAGCGGAAATTGAGAAAATAATCTCCAAGGAGCGAATTTGACCGAGATAGGCGTGTAATCCATAAAGTAAAAGCATTCGTCCTGCTTAGTTAAATAGATATATTGCAGGAGCAGGAATTCATCAATTTTCAGGAGTCTGTAGGTCTGCATCAAGTGCGCTTTTAATATCACTATAGTCGCGTATCCGTATGGTGCCTTTTGCAAGAAATTTTTCTGGCCAGGTAATCGACTTGTTACTAAAACATGCGTCCCATATCAGAAGCTAAAATATGAGCTGGGCAAATGGGGCGTGGAGTTCAATTTTGTCAGAAGTCTGATCGGTATTGACAAATCGAAACAAGAGTTCGAATTCTCTATTGTCGGGGGACCGCCACAGACAACAACCGGATATATCTCCGAAAGTAATAAAACAAAAAATCAGGCTTTTGAGTTGAGTGTTTACTTCTTGTTTGGGTTAAATAGAAGTCAATAGGATCGGTGTGTTTGGTCTCCCTAAGAAGTATTCATTTTTTATTCCTATTTATTTTCTTCTCTTGTCAACCGAAAAAATCCCGAACGAAAGCATCAATTTCTGGCAGTGGGTATTTTAAAGTGGAGACAATTACCTGAAAATTTCGGACTTATATTCAGCGGTTGCAGCGATGAATTAGGAAATACCACAACAGAAGCGGTGAGGACCAGCTTGACAAAGTCTTTCGACAACAAACCCGAAATCCTGGCGATACTGTCGCCCAGTACCTTGCCAATACCAATTTCTTTGGTACAGTCTTTTTTCTGGCAAAGGGTTTTGTCCAAGAAATACCTACACTAAGGTTGTTTAGGACGCTCGATAACTAATCATCCTCTACTTCTTCTGCGCCGTTCTCCCGGTCAGCAAAGGGAATATCTGTATTTAATCCCGTTACGTCAGGAATCCGCGGTTCAGCCGATTCGATCGCCTTAGAGATATTTTTATTTTCTTTTTCCTGGTCCGACGCTGATGGCTCAATGGATTTCGGAGTGATTTTGATGAACTTTTCTTTCGGTTCCATGTGTTTTATTTTTTACTATTAAACGGGAGATTTTTCTCTTTCCCAAAATCGGTGTTGACCGATGGCAGTGATGAAGTCCTTGACGAGGTTGATATTTTTACCGGCGGGATGTATAATGCCTGGAATATTCTTATTTGATTTTAGATCTTCACCGATCATTGTTTTCTCAATCAGGGGTTCAGTACCGAACTCAAATGCAACCGCCTTACAATGTTTATAAGCCTGGGAGATAAATTCCACCGCTTCAGGTTTTTGACCCAGCGTTGCAACGGACTTGTCGCCGCCCGGGATGTATACGGCGTCATAGAGGACTGATGAGACGGTCATCAGGCTTTTATCTACCGCCGCAGGTGCGCCTTTCAGCGTGCTTATGTTCCCAAGTTTTGGAGCAATGATTTCAACGACTGCCCCCGCATCGGTCAGCGCTTTTTTCATGAGTTCCATTTGATTTCCATCTGCCCCGTCAGCCGCCAGCAAGGCCACCTTGCGGCTCTTGATATTGCCCTTAAGGGTGTTGGCCATACTGAGGGCCGCAGAGGATTTAATTCCTTGGTCTTTTGTTTTTGGTTGGAATTTCGCCGGGTTGCCATCTGCCGGAATACTGTGATTCAGGGGTTGTTCCGGTTTATTTGGCACGCTCAGGCCAAGAGCATCCGACACCTCTTTAGCGAGCGTTTTATCTACCTGACTTAAGAGACCGATCATCCTTTGCCTTATTTCTACCCGCTGTACCTTACCCAGTTCAAACCTCAGGGCATTGGTCAAGTGATTTTTCTCCGCTTCCGACTGGCTGTCATAGAAGAGCTTAGCCTGGCTGAAATGATCAAAAAAACTCTGACTCCTCGCCCTTACCTTTCTGGCATCTATTTTTTCTTCATAGGATGTGAACCCTCCTTCGGTTGCTTTGGCCTGGAAGGGGCAACCCCCCGTAAGGGAATTGGGGTGGTAGCTCGTTACATCCTGATTGATTTGCTGACGCATATGACCGTCACGCTGATTGTTGTGAACCTTATTGATCGACCGGTTAATGGGGATCTCGTGAAAATTCGGGCTGCCCAGTCTGGAGAGTTGGGTATCGGTATATGAAAACAATCTTCCTTGTAAAAGTGGATCATTGCTGAAGTCAATGCCTGGAACCAGATGACCGGGGTGAAAGGCCACCTGCTCGGTTTCTGCAAAAAAGTTGTCTGTGTTCCGGTTGAGTACCATTTTGCCAATTCGTTGCACGGGAACCAATTCCTCTGGAATCAGTTTGGTCGGATCGAGCAGGTCAAAAGGATATTTATGCTCATCTTTCTCTTCTACAACCTGGATCCCCAATTCCCATTCGGGAAAGGCGCCAGATTCGATAGCGTCGAACAGATCTCTGCGGTGAAAATCAGGGTCTTTGCCCGAAATAATCTGCGCCTCATCCCAGGCGACGGAGTGTACACCCAGTAGTGGTTTCCAGTGAAACTTCACGAAAACCGACTTACCCGCTTCATTGATGAGCCTGAATGTATGCACACCAAATCCCTCCATCATACGCAGGCTTCTGGGAATAGCCCGATCACTCATCACCCACATAATCATGTGCATCGACTCGGGCATAAGAGAAATAAAATCCCAGAATGTATCGTGCGCCGAAGCGGCCTGAGGTATTTCGTTGTTTGGTTCCGGCTTAACGGCATGTATCAGATCTGGAAATTTAATCGCATCCTGAATAAAGAAGACCGGTATATTATTCCCCACCAGATCATAGTTTCCCTCTTCTGTATAGAATTTTACCGAGAAGCCGCGCACGTCTCTGGCCAGATCGGTCGATCCGCGGGACCCAGCTACGGTCGAGAAGCGGACGAAGACGGGCGTTTTCAATGCAGGATCGTTCAGAAATCCTGCTTTGGTATATTGGGCCATGGGCTTATAGACCTGAAAGTAACCGTGGGCGGCTGTTCCGCGGGCGTGCACGATTCTTTCCGGAATGCGTTCGTGATCGAAATGGGTAATCTTTTCCCTTAAAATGAAATCTTCCAGGAGTGTTCCGCCCCTTTCTCCTGCTTTAAGGGAGTTCTGATCATCATTGATCTTAAGTCCCTGGTCGGTTGTCATGAATTCTTGAGCGCCGGTTTCTATGTCAGGGGCGAGATCGGATCGTTTTTTATCTATTTTGGAATCGGATTTCCTCGGAACAAGTTTTTTACTGGCTTTTGGCATAATCAAATTATTAGTAAGTATGTATCAGAAAAATCGTGCCCATGAAAAGGCACGATTTTTTACCTCTATCTTCAAACATCATTATGAAAAGGAATTACGCTATTCTAGGAGGTCTGGCTGTTGTAGGTGTGGGTGTGTGGTATTTGTTTTTCAAAAACAGGAATATCGAAGAGCTCGCCGATCAGGATCCTGTCGGTCCTATCAACAAAGAAGAAAATGGGCTGGATCATATCCGCAAGGTCTTTCATAAAGCGAAAGAGCTCGCGCCAGAGATCGAGATATGAGCGTACGCTTCTAATCTCCAAATTAAAAAGCGTAAAATGTACAATTTTATGTGGTTTTCTTTCTCTTGTATATTGAGAAAATCAATGTCATGGTTTGCGTATTCTGAACGTCTGCGATGACTTTTAATTCTGGAGACAAGGTCCAATTCGGGATGGAAACATCAATATTTCCACTTTGATCTATACAGAAAGAAACATCCACTTCAAAATTTTTTTCGAGTTTGTCATCTGCTGACACATGATATTTTATTTGGGAAAAAGATTGAGCTGCATCAAAGATTAATTTGGCTAGTGCATTATTCTTACTATTTAAATTATCATCAGTCGCGTACAATGGTTTTGCAGCACTTGGTAAATTGGCATTCACCAGGCTATATTTCACTGATGTTTCTTTGGTTTTTGTATAAACATATTCAGACTTAAATACAATGATGGAGAGTGATCCATCTGCAGCGTTAGAAACGACATTATCGAAAGTCACATCCGCTTCTTTTATGATGAGAGAGTCATAAGAATTTGCTTCATTGTTTGCAATCCGAATCGAATCATAATATAAGTTTATAGCGTCCGTTGCTTTGTGATACTGATCCAAAACTTCTGCCAGCACTTTATCCAATTTAGCTTGTCCTACAATTTGCAGTTTTTTCTGTGTTACACAAGACGAAATAGAGAAAATTAAGGCAAAGAATAAAATAGTATGACAAATTTTCTGGAACATGTGATTTTGTTTTAAGTTAAGGAAAAATGATTTCAACAAAACAAATTCTTCCAAGAATTAACTCCTGAATTATTTAAATTTTGAACCAGCAATAAATATTGTGGTAAAGAGTTACAAAGTAACGAATTTGTGAGGGAGCAAGTATGACATCGAATGATCTCGGAGCAAAAGATCTTCAAACCAAGATTGTTAAGAAATTAAAGAGTTCAAATCTGGCTCATTTTCCCAAATATCTTTCACAGAGCAAATCAAGATTTACTGAAATTTAAATCGGATATTTTTTGTCCTGGCAAAGGATTCACTAGTCATCCAAGTGTTTGTATATATACTCTAAGTGTTTATCTCTAAGTGCTTCCATTTACATTCTGATCAAAACATTTGAAAACCGCTAATCAATAAAAGATATCTGGTAAGAAATACCTTAATCAGCAATAACCGGCTCTTGGATCTTTCTGTTATCCACCAAAGCCAGTGTTTCAACTTCTGCGTCTTTTACCGTACCCAATGCACAAACAGGTTATCATATCCAAGTGTTTCCATTGGCAGGGCAACTTTAATCGCAGCTGTGCACAGAGATTAGATGCGTCGGCCGCTGTGAGCAATTACTCGGAATTTAAACAAAAAAACCGCCAGGAATCCGAAATCCCCACGCCACTCAGGAACACTCGTTTTTGAAGCGTAAATTTACCATGGAAAATTTCCATAAGTTTCAATATGAAGATAACATTACCTGCAAAAAAGGGCAATCCAAACAGTAATCCTATTATAGAGCTCAATCAATTAGTAGTAGTGGGTGCTAATGGATCTGGAAAAACAAGGTTTGGTTCTAGGATAGAGCAAATGAATCTTGGTCAAACGCATCGTATTTCAGCACAAAAATCACTTTCACTACCGCGAGAAGTCAGCCCTAAATCAAAAAAAAGAGCTGAAAAAGAATTGTATTACGGATGGTATCAGGAAACATATACTGATGCGCAAATGTTAGCGCATAAAAATGCGCAAAGGTGGGGCGGACGATTTGACACGCATCTCTTAAATGACTTTGATAAACTGATGGTACTTCTCCATACAGAAGAATATGAAGAGGCATTGAATTATAAGGAAGGTAGGAGGGAGAAGCCTGTTACAAAGATGGATATCGTTCAAAAGATCTGGGAAGCCGTATTGCCACATAGGAAATTATTTAAGAAAGCTGGAATTATCGAGGCTTACTTAACCGGCAACGAACAAACTAAATATAATGCTTCAGATTTGAGCGATGGGGAAAGAGTAATATTTTATCTGGTAGGTGAGGTCGTTTGTGCGCCCCGGCATTCAATAATCATAATTGATGAGCCTGAAATGCACATTCACAAATCGTTGGTAAAATCACTTTTTGATCTTATAGAAATAGAACGGGAAGATTGTTCATTCATTTATCTAACACATGACATTGATTTTGCGTTTTCGAGGCATAGTGCATTAAAAATCTGGACTAAAGGTTATAGCGGTGAAAATTTATGGGATTATGAAATATTAGGTAATGAAATGCCCATTCCTGAACAATTGTATTTGGAAGTACTTGGCAGTCGTAAACCCATATTGTTTTTGGAGGGAGATAACAGTAGCATCGACTATGAACTTTATCAGCATGTATATACAGGATTTACTTTAAAACCTTTGGGGAGTTGTGAAAAAGTGATCCAAAGTGTAAAAGCTTTAAATGAACAAAATGAATTTCACACCATTCAATCCTTTGGTTTAATCGATAGAGATGCAAGACTAGATGACGAAGTTGAAAACCTGATTTCTAAAGATATTTGGGTTTTGAATGTTGCAGAGGCGGAGAATCTGTTTCTCAGTAAAGACATAGTAAAAAGTATTGGTAGTTATTTGGGCAAAAATCCTGACTATGTTTTCGACAAAGTAAAAGAAAACTTGATCAAATACTTTAACGATCAAATAGAACCGCAGATTGCTCTTCATTATAAGTCAATTTTACGCAAGAAGCTTATTTCGCTTAGTAATTTAGAGTCAAAGGATATCAATACTTTAAATGATGAAATTGATGCTGATTATAAAGCGATTGATAAGCCTAATCTATTGGAAAAGATAAAAGCCAAATTTCAAAATGTAGTTGTGGAAAAGGACTATGATGCAATATTGAGATTATTTAATTTGAAAAACGCTTTGATTCCGAATTCAAAGTTGTGCGAACTGATAGGTATTAAAAATAAGACAGAGTATATAAAGCTTGTTTTGTCGTTGTTAAAGAAAAATGACCCGATAAGCTCCTTGTTAAAATCTGAAATTGATAAAAGGGTTCTAAAGAAGAAATGACATAAAAATTTAGGTGAGAATTCATCATCAAAAGTATAAACCTGATTGTTTCTTCTCAAAATCGAAGGACTCATACTCACTATTTTTGCAGAACTACCTAGGTTCCAACGCATCATGGTTTGTCATTTCAGAGGCAATTTTGTAAATCCCCATTTCAGGAATTTGCAATAATTCTTTCATATAACAATCAATGGTCTTTATTTTAACTGCACCTAA
>Ga0206938_1037_pt1 | contig 37897 bp, 35 predicted proteins | sample Alteio_BWOrgHeat_12_FD_152918 | JGI IMG/M metagenome (GOLD analysis project Ga0206938, IMG submission 152918) | Enriched cells from forest soil in Barre Woods Harvard Forest LTER site, Petersham, Massachusetts, United States -... | ecosystem: Environmental > Terrestrial > Soil > Temperate forest >... | reverse complement strand
ACGATTGCTTACACAGGATCTCCGTATTGCGCCACCGGTACAGCGACGGTTACCCAAACCGGCCAGGCAGGTGGAACCTATACTGCACCGGCCGGGGTTTCTATCACGGCTGCCACCGGAGTCATCAATCTTGCCACGAGCACGCCCGGAACTTATACGGTTACCTATGCTTTCGGTAACGGTACTTGCAACAATACGACGACGACATCCATCACCATCAATGCATTGCCGGTAGCAACGATTGCCTACACCGGAAGTCCTTACTGCGCATCCGGAACAGCGACTGTGACGCAAACGGGCACATCCGGCGGTACTTACTCAGCGCCAGCAGGAGTCTCTATTACGGCCGCAACGGGAGATATAAATCTGGCGACCAGCACACCTGGAACCTATACGATTACTTATGGTTTCACCAGTGGAGGATGTAGCAATACGACGACGACATCCATTACCATCAGTGCATTGCCGACGGCCACGATTGCTTACGCGGGTTCACCGTATTGCGCAACAGGAAATGCAACGGTTACACAAACCGGACAGGCAGGAGGAACTTATGCTGCACCAGCGGGTGTTTCTATTACGGCTGCCACCGGAGTCATCAATCTAGCCACCAGTACGCCGGGTACCTACACCGTAACTTATTCATTTAGCAATGGGACCTGCGCCAACACAACGACGGCATCGATTACCATCAATGCACTGCCGGTTGCAACCATTGCCTACGGTGGTTCGCCCTATTGCGCAACGGGCACGGCAACGGTCACGCAAACCGGACAAGCAGGAGGAACTTATTCCGCTCCGGCTGGTTTGGTCATCAATGCCGCAACAGGAGATATTAATCTGGCGACCAGCACACCGGGAACTTATACGGTTACTTACGCTTTCGGCAATGGTACTTGTAACAACACCACCACCACATCCATTACCATCAGTGCATTGCCTGTTGCAACGATCGCTTACAGCGGTTCACCTTATTGCGCGACAGGTACAGCGACCGTAACTCAAACCGGTCAGGCAGGTGGAACCTACACAGCACCCGCTGGCGTTTCCATTACGGCTGCTACCGGGGACATCAATCTGGCCACCAGCACAGCGGGTACATACACGATCACTTATACGTTCAGCAACGGCACCTGTAGCAATACCACCACCACATCCATTACCATCAATGCGCTGCCGGTTGCAACCATTGCTTATTCTGCGAGCCCCTATTGCGCAACGGGCACGGCGACAGTAACACAAACCGGACAGGGGGGTGGAACCTATTCAGCTCCTGCGGGCGTATCCATAACCGCTGCTACCGGCGCTATTAATTTAGCAACCAGCACACCAGGTACATACACCATTACATATTCCTTTAGCAATGGAACCTGCGCCAATACGACGACCGCATCGATCACCATCAATGCATTGCCATTGGCAACGATAGCCTACGGCGGTTCACCATATTGCGCAACCGGAACGGCGACGGTCACCCAGACCGGACAGGCAGGAGGCAGCTATAGTGCACCAGCGGGCGTAAGCATCAATGCAGGAACTGGTGACATCAACCTGGGCGTTAGCACACCCGGTACCTATACGGTCACCTATACATTCAGCAACGGCATATGTAACAATACGACCACCACCTCCATCACGATCAATGCATTGCCGGTAGCTACGATCGCCTATGTGGGAAGCCCTTATTGTGCGACCGGTACAGCGACCGTAACACAAACCGGTCAGGCTGGCGGAACTTACTCAGCGCCGGCTGGCGTAGTGATCAATGCGGCCAATGGTACCATTGACCCCGTGGCCAGTACACCGGGAACTTATACGATCACCTATTCATTCAGCAATGGAACCTGCAGCAATACAACAACCACCTCCATAACGATCAATGCGCTTCCGACAGCGACGATTGCTTACGGCGGGTCACCGTATTGCGCAACAGGTATTGCAACCGCCACTCAAACCGGACAAGCGGGTGGAACTTACTCGGCACCGGTTGGAGTCTCCATTACACCAGCAACAGGAGATATTGATCTTGCTACCAGCACGCCTGGAACCTATACCATTACCTATGTGTTCGGCAACGGCGTCTGTACGAATTCGACAACCACCTCCATCAAGATCAATGCGCTGCCTCTAGCGACGATTGCTTACGGCGGATCACCTTACTGCGCGACAGGAACCGCTACGGCAACCCAGACGGGAACTACAGGCGGCGTATATTCCGCGCCGGCCGGTGTTGTGATCAACGCCGCTACCGGAGATATCAATCTTTCGACCAGTACAGCGGGTACCTATACGATCACCTACACATTCAGCAACGGCACTTGCAGCAATACCGCGACGACATCCGTTGCGATCAATGCGCTGCCAACGGCAACGATTGCTTATACAGCCAGTCCTTATTGCGCAACAGGCACAGCTACCGTAACGCAAACCGGTCAGGCCGGTGGAACCTACTCAGCCCCTGCTGGGGTGGTGATCAACGGGGCATCAGGAGATATTGATCTGGTTGCCAGCACACCGGGAACCTATAGCGTGACCTATGCATTTACCAACGGTACCTGCAGCAATACAACAACCACTTCCATCACGATCAATGCGCTGCCTGTAGCGACGATTGCTTACGGCGGATCACCTTACTGCGCGACAGGAACCGCTACGGCAACCCAGACGGGAACGGTCGGCGGAGTATATTCCGCGCCGGCCGGCGTAGTGATCAATGCGGCCACCGGAGATATCAATCTTACGACCAGTGCAGCAGGAACCTTTACGATTACTTATACCTTCAGCAATGGCACTTGCAGCAATACCACGACAACATCCATCACCATCAACGCGCTGCCGGTGGCAACGATCGCCTACACAGCCAATCCATATTGTGCAACCGGCACGGCTACGGTAACGCAAACCGGACAAGCGGGTGGAGCGTACTCTGCACCGGCTGGAGTCGTGATCAACGCCGCATCAGGAGATATTGACTTGGTTGCCAGCACGCCCGGAACATATACGGTTACCTACGCTTTTGGCAACGGTACCTGCAGCAATACCACCACCACATCGATTACCATCAATGCCCTGCCTACAGCGACCATCGCTTACGCAGGAAGCCCTTACTGTGCAACGGGCACCGCTACCGTTACACAAACCGGACAGGCCGGTGGAACCTATTCAGCGCCCGCCGGTGTAACGATTACGCCTGCAACCGGAGACATCAATCTGGCTGCCAGCACACCGGGTACCTACACGATTACCTACAGTTTCACCAATGGAACTTGCAGCAATACCACCACCACTTCGATTACCATCTTAGCATTGCCGGTAGCGACCATTGCTTACACCGCCGTGCCTTACTGTGCGATCGGAACAGCCACCATTACGCAAACCGGCCAGACCGGTGGAACGTATTCGGCGCCCGCAGGCGTAGTGATCAATGCCGCCACCGGTGACATCAATCTGGTAACCAGTACGCCGGGAACCTATACCATCAGCTATGCCTTCACCAACGGCACTTGCAGCAATACGGCAACAACTTCCATCACCATCAATGCATTGCCAACCGCAACGATCAGTTACTCAGGAAGTCCCTATTGTGCTACGGGAACGGCAACCGTAACCCAAATCGGACAAGCGGGCGGAACCTACTCAGCGCCGGCGGGAGTTACGATCAACGCGGCATCCGGTGCCATCGATCTGACAAACAGTACGGCAGGAACTTATACGATTACCTACAACTTCTCAAACGGAACCTGCAGCAATACCACTACGACATCGGTTACCATCAGTGCTTTGCCAACAGCTACGATCGCCTACGGTGGATCTCCTTATTGTCTAACAGGGACGGCTACCGTAACCCAGACAGGTCAGGCGGGCGGGACCTATACGGCACCGGCAGGCGTATCCATCAATGGGGCGACCGGTGATATCAACCTGGGCGCCAGTGCCGCGGGGACTTACACCATCACTTATATTTTTAGCAACGGAACCTGTAGCAATACGGTGACGACATCGATCACCATCAATGCATTGCCAACGGCTACCATTACCTATGCCGGAAGCCCTTATTGCGCCGTAGGCACCGCAACCGTAACACAGGCCGGACAAAATGGTGGAACTTACAGTTCTACAGCCGGCCTGGTCATCGATGCCTTAACGGGATCGGTGAATCTGTCGACCAGTACACCCAATACCTATCTGGTGAACTATAGTTTTGGAAATGGAAGTTGTACCAACACGACCACCACATCCATCACGATTAACGCACTGCCCGTGGCAACCATCAACTACACTGGCTCGCCTTATTGTACCAATGGTACAGCGATTGTCACCCTGACCGGAGTAGGCGGCGGTACCTACAGTTCGACTGCGGGATTGTCACTCAATCCGGCTACGGGAGACATCAACCTGGGCACGAGTGCAGAAGGAAGCTACCTGGTTACCTACAATTTCTCGAGTGGTACCTGCAGCAACAGTGTTTCCACCACCATAGTGGTCAAAAATCCATCACTTGTTCTGAACAATCCCCCAGCAGTCTGCTCGCCATTGACGGTCGACCTGACCACTCCAGCAGTTACGGCAGGAAGTCAGCCGGGACTTACTTATAACTATTATCAGGATAACGCGGGCACCATTCCATTGGTCAATCCGAATACGGTGGCCGTTGCAGGAAATTATTTCATACGCGGCGTTGACCTGAGCACGGGTTGTTCTTCCAATGTTCAACCGGTGGTTGTTACCATCAATCCGAAACCGGTTGTCACGGCCTCTACTTCAGCCAACAATATTTGTAAGGGAACAACCATTACCCTCACCGCCGTATCGGCAGGCAACACGATAGACTGGCCGGGCCTTGGTACCGGAAATGTGGTGACCGCCACACCGCTGGACAGCACCGATTATCTGGCAGTAGCCACCAATGCCAGTGGTTGTATGGACACGGCAGTTGTAAGCGTCGCAGTGATTCCATTCCAGCTGACACTGACGGCCAATCCCGATCCCGTACTGGCCGGAACCAATACGAGCCTGATTACCACTGGAAATATTCCATACAATGTATTGAGCTGGTCTCCGGATATTTTCTTTGCTGATCAAACCGCTACTACGCAAAACATCATCGTGAAGGATACTTCCAAATCCTTTACCGTGATTGCGCAGTCGACCAACGGATGTCTGGATACGGCTACCCTGTTTGTTACGGTGGATCCAAATATGAAGGATCTCTTTATACCCAATTCCTTCTCACCCAACAATGACGGCAACAACGACATTTTCAAAGTCTATGGATCGTCCGTGAAAAATGTAATCCTTCGGGTATATAATCAGTGGGGTGAATTGATATTCGAATCGCAGAACGCATCCATTGGATGGGACGGAACCTGGAATGGTCGTCCGCAGATGGTGGGCGTATATGTTTACCTGGCAGAAGTAACTTTTTATAACAACGTAACCGTGAAACGAAAAGGAACCATCAGTTTGATCAGATAATCCCGAAAGCTTCCGTTGGGGAGCAGGCGGAAAAATTTAATCTATATGAAAAAAAATTTTAAAAGGAGGATTTGCGCAGTGACCCTGCTGGCAGCTGTCCTGTGCATGGGGGTACAGGCGCAGGTGGATCCGCACTTTTCCCAATATTATATTCAGCCGATGACCATGAATCCTGCATTTACTGGTGCCTTCGACGGTGACTACCGCGTGTCCGCGATCTGGAGAAGTCAATATGGAAATACATTAAATACAAAGGGAATTTCAGCGGAAAAAACAACCAATATCAACGCCAATTTTGGATTCAACCTCGTAAATCAGGGTTCAGCCGATGGCGCCTACAACTTTACCAATGGTTACCTGACTTTTGCCTACACGGGTGTAAGATTTGGAGAGAATGCAGATCACTATCTGGTCATGGCCATGCAACTGGGTTTTATCAGCCGCAAATTTGATATTACCAAAATGACTTTTGGAAGTCAGTGGGTCTCCGGTGTCGGATTTGATCCCACGGCCAATTCAAATGAAACCTTTTTAAAACCGCAGGTAACGTCCTTTGATGCAGGCGCGGGTATTGCCTACTACGATGCGACCCCCAATAAAACAGCCAGCTTTTTTGGAGGGGTGGCAGCCTATCACATTACCCAGCCCGTCAATCCTTATTTGTCCGGTCAGGAACAATCCCAACTGGCGATTCGCTATAGCGTTCAGGCGGGCGTGCGCATCAACGCCTCAGACCAGTTGACAATCGTGCCCACGGTGATCTATATGAAACAAGGAGACGCCCAGGAAAGAATGGGAGGGGTTTACTTCCAGGTTTATGCCAATGAAAATACGGACGTCATGTTCGGCGCTTACTACCGGGTGGCCGATGCCGCTACCCCGTTCGTGGGATTTTATTATAAAGGACTTACGATGGGATTGAGTTATGACGTGGATGCATCTGCCAAATCGGCGGCGGGCAGCAAGGGAAACAGTCTCGAAATTTCAATTTCATATGTGGGGAAAAGAAAAACAAATACCGGGGTGCCCCGTTTCTGGTGCCCGCGTTTTTAAAAAATATTAAACCATCCATCCTATAAAAAAATTCTAAAGTGCCTACCAGATCAACCATAAAAAAAATCCTTTTCCATGCCGCCCTTGTCGCGCTTTTGCCGCTGTGGTTGCATGCACAAAACGGAAGTGGTTATTTTAACCAGGCTGAAATGCTGTTTAAGAATAAAAGTTTTTATGGGGCCTCGGTACTTTATGAAAAATACCTGGCTACGGAAAAAAAATCAAGACCCCGTTCCACACCTTTTGCCATAGAAAAAAAAGTGAAGGGAAAAGCCAATGTTGATCCCCATCAGGAAGCCGTATACCGGCTGGCAACCTGTTACCAGATGATCAATGATTACAAGAAGGCGGAAAAATATTATAAGGAATCGATCGGATTTTCAGACAAAGCCTATCCGGATGCCCGCTACTGGTATGCGGTTACCCTCAGGGCCAATCAGGAGTACGCAGAAGCGCTTGTGCAGATCACCGCCTACCTGGAAAAACATTCCCAGCTCGACGATAAACTCTTAGGGGCCGACCGAGAACTGGAAGACCTGAAATTTATCCAGATGCAATCGGAAAGAGTCAATGACCTGGTAACCCTTGAGCAAATGAAGGGTGGCGATTCTTCAGCCAACTATGCCCTGGTTCAAAGACTGGATGGGGTAGTATACACCGGTATCAAACAAATCAAAGGAGAAAACAATGAGAAGTTGTACACCAATGCCTTGTTTGAATCAACCAATGTAGATAGCCCTACGCTGGGGGCGGGCAATATACAAATCCCAACCACTACCGGGATCAACGATGGTATGGCTACCTTCTCCAAGGATGGTAAAAAAATGTTCTTTACCCGCTGGACAAAAAATAACAACCAAACGGTTTCATTTATTTTCATGAGCCGCTTTGTGAATAAACACTGGACAAAACCGGTGAAAGCACCCGATCCGATAAACATGGAAGGATCCAACAGTGCACAGCCCAGCCTGACCAGCGACGGACGCTTTCTGTTGTTCTCTTCGGATCGCCAGGGCGGATCGGGCGGATATGATATCTGGGCAGCCTCCATGGACAGCAACCTGCAACCCATCCAGGTACACAACCTGGGCAATGTGATCAATACGGCCGGAGATGAGGAAGCACCTTTTCTGCATGAAAAAAGCAGGACACTGGTATTTTCCAGCAACGGTCGGGTGGGCATGGGGGGGTTTGATATCTACTATGCAAAAGGAAATTTTGGACTGAACGGTTGGGAAAAACCCGAGAATGCGGGAGCCCCGCTGAATTCCTCTAAGGACGATATTTATTTTGTGAGTACCGATGAAGACAATATCTGGAATTCGGGATGGATCAGTTCGGACCGGGCTTCTGAATGTTGCTTGGCTCTTTTTTCTGTGAAAGGAAACAACGCACAATACGTACACGGAAATTTTGTGGATTGCAAAACGGGTAAATCCCTGGGAAATGTAGAGCTGACGGTTACCGACCTGCGCCATCCAGACAGGGTGCTGGGTAAATACAAAGCCGATACCAGCGGCGCTTATTCATTCCTGTTGCATAATTCAGCACATTTTAAAATCAGTGCGGTCAAACCGGGATATGAACTGTCCAGTAAGGATTACAACCTTCAAGTGCTCAAAGGAGTGGATTCACTCTGGAACGAAACCATTTGTTTAAAATCACTGTCCTATCCTGAAAAAGAAATTGAGAAACTGCTCAAGAGTTTGGTCCTGTCCTCGCACCTGGGCAATTTCGCTTACAAAAAAGCCACCCTCAATGATTCGGCGCACGATAACCTGGATTCACTGGCCGCAGTGCTCAAGAAATTTCCGGATATGGTTGTACAGGTGGAAGGATATACCGACGGGATCGGAAGTGTGAAATATAACCTTATCCTTGCACAAAAAAGGGTGAATACCTGTATCCGTTATCTGGTGAAGAGAGGTGTCAATCCCAAACAACTCAAAGGCAAAGCCATGGGTAAATGTTGTCCGATTGCGCCGGACATGATAGATGGAAAGGATAATCCGGCAGGAAGAAAACTCAACCGGAGAGTGGAATATAAAGTACTAAAACACTAGAATTGAACTGGGGAGCCCTGGGTCCTGCGTCCGCAACAAGGCGGCGAATGATCCCACCCGGGCATCTGATATAAAAATATAGTAAGAAGTTTTCTGTGTTGGCGTCCTGCAAAAAGCAAGGACGCTTTTTTATCTGAAGCGGTTGACCATGACCGGTAGATCGTTTTAAAAACGGGTATTTGCTCCAAATTCCTAAGATCCGATAAGATTGCTTGTTGCACAATTACTTGAACTTCTCTAGGAGGGCTGAAAACCCGGGCGGTCTCTGGGGGCGGGTCAAAAGAAGGCCCACCAGATAAACGATGCGACTAGGCGCTCTGTACTAAATTCTTCTGGTTTAACAGCTGCACGCCAGTAGACCTGATCCACAGTGTCAAAGACACGATCCAAACGATGCAAAGTGCCGCAGAAATATTATAATTCTCGTTGAGATAAAGAACGGCGCTGGTAGCACAAGTAGTAACAATCAAAAACAGGGTTACAAAGGTAGAGATCGCTTTCATAATGTTTGATTTAGGGTATGTTGAGAAATAAATTACGGATTGATCGGGGGTTGATCAGGAATTGGGTACGTAATTCGTAGGAATGGAAAGGATCGCTTGTACAGTCTAAGAAAATAAAAAGAAGAGATTCAGCAGGAGATTGGATACGATTCAACAGCTACATATCATCCTTGATGAAACAAAGATTAAACGCAGTTTTCATAAATGCAAGTGGCGGAGGAATTTTTTTTTATTTTTCCCAGCCTGGGAAAAAAACCGCTTTTAGTTTTTCTTTAAACCCTTGCCTGGCAAGGCTTTGAAGAAAATACCCTAACCCGCATGATTACACGATTGTCGTACTAGTAACCCTAAAAATGGGTATATCGGGATCAGGCAGCGGTATATCATGTAGGCTGCGAGGCGGGGGTTCTACGATCGCATAAATACGAGTTCCGTACACGAACTACTGTAATCTGACACTCTAAAATCCGCTCATTTTTGAATGAAAATGAAGGAGAAAAAAAGGTGGAATGCATCGCTTGGATGCGTGGCCGCCTGACAAGCCCTATTCAAAAAGACTGAACCACCACTCGGGGATTGCCTTAATTTAGACCCATGATCGATTGGTTATTCTTCATCATCTTATTGCTGGCTATTGTGCAGGGATTGAGAAAGGGACTCATCCTTGGGATTTTTTCACTGGTCTGTGGAATCATTGGACTCGCCGCTGCGGTAAAATTCTCCGCCCTGGTAGCGGCTCATCTCAAACCGGTCTGGCAGTTTTCCAGCCGCTGGTTACCGGTCATAGCCTTTGTGCTCGTTTTTTTATTGGTGCTCTTACTCATCCGGTTGACGGGGCGGATGTTGGAAAAGCTCCTGAACCTGGTTTTGCTCGGATGGCTGAACAAACTGGGAGGGATCTTGTTATTTATTCTTTTATATCTTTCCATCTACAGCGTCGTGCTGTTTTACGGCACCAAAACACAGTTCATTTCCAATCGGGCCATGGAAGATTCACATTTTTATTCCATGATCGCACCACTGGGTCCAGCCGTTATCCATTTTGTTACAGGGTTTATTCCCTATGGCAAGGACATGTTTGCAGCGCTGGAAGGTTTTTTTGATCGAATCGCCCGCGACATCCATTAAATCTATTGGGTAGAATCGTTGTCGTACATTTGTAATGAAAAGATTATTAAGGGTTTAAAAGCCATGATTTTTGCAGTAAATCGTTTATTTTAGCGATTATTTGTTGGATTTATTTTAATAGTGCGATGCAGTACGAGATCAAACAGGCCGATAAGTTCCGGTTCATCGAAGAAGGCGAGGGAGAGCCCCTGGTGTTGCTGCATGGTCTATTCGGCGCCCTGAGCAATTTTGTGGACCTGATCGAATATTTCCGGAAACACTATAAAGTAGTGGTTCCCATGCTTCCCCTTTTTGAGTTGGATATCCTTCATACCTCCGTGGGAGGCCTGGAGAAATTTGTGTACCGGTTCATGGAAGCCCGCAACTACCGCAACGTGCACCTGCTGGGCAATTCCCTGGGAGGACATATTGCCCTGATTCATGTTCTCAAACATCCCGAAAGAATTAAATCCATCATCCTGACGGGCAGTTCCGGTCTGTTTGAGAGTGCCATGGGGGATAGTTATCCCAAACGCGGTGACTACGAATACATCAAAAAAAAGACAGAACTGACTTTTTATGACCCGGCTACGGCCAGCAAAGAACTCGTCGATGAAGTTTTTGAAATCGTCAACAGCCGGATTAAAGCCATCAAAATCATTGCGCTGGCTAAAAGCGCGATCAGAAATAATCTCGGGGAAGAACTCAATCAAATCCAACAACCCACGTTATTAATATGGGGAGCCAACGACGGAATCACCCCTCCCTTTGTAGGAAGGGAATTCCAGCGCCTGATCCCCAACAGTGAGCTGCATTTTATTGATAAATGCGGACACGCGCCGATGATGGAGGTTCCTGCCGAATTCAACGTAATATTACACCAGTTTCTGACCAAATTAAACGAACCTGCAGCAGTGGCATGAGACAGATAAGATCGTATCACAAAAACCCTTGCTGTGTTAAACCTAGAAATTTTATCGGCCGGTATTCCCGCCGTTCACCCGCAGGATAGCGTATCGTTTGCCCTGGAAATCATGCAGGATCATCATGTGGCCCATTTGGCGGTCGTTGCTGACAACAGATTACTGGGACTGATCAGCGAAGATGACCTGCTGGATGCGGCTTCCGAAGACGAACCCTTGAGTACAAGGCAGGGTTTTTTTAGCAAGTCTTCCGTACCCGGCGTGGCCCATATGCTCTATACCCTGCATGTCTGCAGCGAATTTCACCTGACCCTGGTTCCTGTTATCGGCAGCGATGAAGAATACCTGGGTTCCATCACCGTTCAGGACCTGCTCAGACACACCGAAAAGCTCATTGGTGCCGGTGATCCCGGTGCCATCATCGTGCTGGAGATGGACCGGGTAAATTTTGCTTTCTCTGAAATCATCAAACTGGTGGAAACCAACGATGCCCAGATCACCCAGCTGAATACTTATTTTGATGCCATCGCTTCGGCATTTTATATTACCCTTCGCATCAACAGACTTGAAATCTCCGATATAATAGCCACTTTCCAGCGCTACGAATACAAGATCAAATATTATTTTGGTGAAGAGCAGTATGAGAATGAATTGCGCAGCAACTATAATCATTTGATGAACTACCTGAGCATTTGAGTGCCCATCGCGATATCCATGTAAAGACCCGGGAAAAAACCTATGATCCGAAAAACGGATAAATATCTATTGCTCTTTTTTTTGATGACCGTTTTAAGCATCTCGCTTAAGGCCCACCGCTTAGCGCTTCTTGCCCACCCTTTTCAAAATATCGCTGACTCCACTCCCCGCACGGAAGACCGCAGCAAGAACGTCCTTCCCGACTCTTTGCCCTTTGTAAAGGCCGACACCCTGGCATCGGGTACCGTCATCATTCCGCCCAACCAGGGAAGACTTTACGTGGTGGGGGATATTTATATCAGCGGAAACAAAGTGACCAAATCCTTCATCATCACCCGGGAACTTCCTTTTAAATCCGGAGATTCCATCACCATCCGCCAGCTTACCCAAGGATTCACCGAAGGCCGGGAACACCTGATCAATACCCGGCTCTTCAACGACGTAACCGTCGCCCTCAAAGAATTTCGTGGACATGTGATCGATATCCAGATCGACGTTAAAGAGCGATGGTATATTTTTCCTCTTCCCTATATCCGGCCTGTGGACCGAAATTTCACTGCCTGGGCCGAAACCGGTTACAGCCTTTCGCGGTTTGACTATGGCATAAAATATTCACAGTATAATTTCACCGGCAGAAATGACAACCTGCGGCTCTGGCTGGTCACCGGTTTTTCGCGCCAGATTGAGATGGCCTATGACCGGCCAAACACCGGAAAAAATCTGACCCACGGTTTTGGAGGCGGATTCCTGATTTCAGGCAACGAACAACTTGATGTCATCACGACCAACAACCAGCAGGTATTTATCGACCGCGACAGCATCAAGAATGCTGGAAAGTATTTACAAACACAAGAAACGATCTCTCTGCGTTACTATTACCGGCCGGCCATCCGGACCAAACATTTTTTCAGGGTCAGTTTCAACCAGGTAAAAATCGACAGCACCGTACTTGGATTCAATCCCAATTATTTTTTAAACCACCAGCTCTCGGTTACCTATCCGGAAATTTTCTATAGCCTCAATTATAACAACATCGACTATGTGCCCTATCCTACGCACGGATTTCTTTTTGAAACCAGCATCCTGCAACGAGGTTTCTCGGCCAATATGAACATGACCCAGCTGATCGCCCGGTCCAATGAAGCATTTTCCTTTGCACCTAAAATGTATTTCGTCTCCCAGAATTTTGGTGTTTTGCGCCTTCCTTTCCGGCAACCATTTTTTAACCAGTCCTTGCTCGGCTATGGTGACTACTATATGCGGGGATTGGAAAAATATGTCGTCGACGGGGTCGGCCTGTTGCTGGACCGCAATACCGTCATGCGGGAGCTGGTCCATTTCGATGTTCCCTTCCTGCGGGGCACGGCCCATGACCATATCCCTTTCAGGATATTTGTAAAGACCTATGTCGATCTGGGATACGTGACCAATAAATACAATTCACAGAACAGTCTGCAAAATACCATGCTCTATACCTATGGGGCGGGATTTGACGTAGTGACTTTTTATGATTTTGTATTCCGGATTGAGTACAGTGTGAACCAGTTAGGAGAAAAAGGGTTATTTTTTCATATCAGAAACGACTTTTAACCCAGGGTTCTTTAATTTTCCAACATGAAAGTAGCCATATACTCCCGGATCATCGAAGAGTCGGAACGCGGCGAAGTGCAGCAGCTGCTCGATGAACTGCACCGCAGGCGAATACAACCGGTCATCTACTTATCATTTTTTGAACGCATCAGACAGGTATTCCGCTTTCCACCGGATGTCTTGTTCTTTCAAAATTCCGGGGACCTGGATGATTCCATTGATTTTTTGATCAGTCTGGGCGGAGACGGAACCCTGCTGGATACGATTGCCTTTATCCGGGATAAAGACATTCCGGTCATCGGGATTAATTTCGGAAGACTGGGTTTTTTAGCCAGCATCGGAAAGGAACACCTGCTCACGGCTGTGCTGGCCCTGGTCAACCGCACCTATGTGACCGACAAAAGATCCCTGATTCATCTGGATGCCAGCAAGCCCCTTTTTGGTGAAGTGCCTTATGGACTCAATGAGTTCGCCATCCACAAGACCGATACCTCTCCAATGATCAAGATCCACACCTACCTGAACGGAGAATTTCTGAATACCTACTGGGCCGATGGATTGATTGTCTCGACCCCGACGGGTTCCACGGGTTATTCCCTGAGTTGTGGTGGCCCGATCGTCTTTCCAGAATCAGGCAGTTTTGTGATCAATCCCGTGGCACCCCATAACCTGAATGCCCGGCCCATTGTGGTGCCCGATGACAATATTATTTCTTTTGAAGTGGAAGGCCGGGCTGAAAATTTTCTTTGTGCACTGGATTCCCGCAAAGAAATTGTAGATAAAAATGTGCAACTTGCCGTTCGCCGGGAGAAATTTGATATCTCCCTGGTAAGGCTAAACGAAAATAATTTTCTCCAGACCCTGCGCAATAAATTGTCCTGGGGGCTGGATCAGCGGAATTAACATTTCAATAATAAGAAAAACACAAAAGGTTCGTTAGGCAGGGACCGGTTAGCGGATGGACTTGGATTATTTTAATTATTTTCAGGGGTATGAAGAAGTTTTTTCTGGCAGCAGTGGTGGTTTGTTTGTTTTGTTTGCAGTCCGGGGCACAGCCGGATAACAGTTATGTCTACCAGGGAGAATTCGGTGTGGCAGCCGGTGTTTCTCAATACTTTGGAGACCTCAATCCCGATTATCACTTCAATACGCCCAAGGCTGTTTTCGGGCTGTTTTTCAGAAAGCAACTCACCGACTATATCGCCGTGCGTATCCAGGGCCAATTTGCCCAACTGGGATACTCCGATATTTACAATACCCAAAATGCTTTTGACCTGAGGCGAAACCTCAGTTTCAATACCAATGTCTGGATGCTGGGTTTCCAGGGCGATTTTAATTTCCTGAAGTTTATTCCGGGTGATGGCAACCACCGGTCCACACCTTATCTGACTTTTGGGATCGGTATGTTCAGCTTTGACCCCTACGCCTATCTGGGCGGACAAAAATATTATCTCCGGGAACTGGGAACCGAAGGCCAGACCGTAGGATACGATGGGCGCAAACCCTACAGCAATATCGCCATGTACATCCCCCTGGGACTGGGATACAAATACAACCTCAATCCCCGGATGAACATCGGCTTTGAAATTGTCTATAATTTTACCACCACCGACTACCTGGACGATGTGAGTACCACGTATGCGGGCATCGGCAATTTCCCGCCGGCTCCGCCCTCCCCGCCTTCACCGGCCGCCCTGCTTCAGGACCGTTCCTATGAAACGGGTTCACCACCCATCGGGGTAGCTGGTCGCCAGCGCGGCTATTCCAATCAGAACGACAGCTTCATTTTTGCAGAACTCACCTTTTCTTTCAACCTGAGTTCTTATCGTTGTCCTACGGCCAACTGATTTAACCGCTTTGAAACTCAAGCCGCTGTCCCTGGGATGGCCATCCCGGACGTCAGCGTTTTTTATCCAAAACCTGCATCACTTTGTCTGATGGTACATCTTGGTAACATCTGCCCATTTTCACATACCTTCGTGCCCTTCAAAAACCGGCATGGAGCCTTTGAAAGAACAGATAAACCCCGCACGTCTTCCCAAACACATTGCCATCATCATGGATGGAAATGGAAGGTGGGCCAAGGGACAGGGCCAGGACAGACTTTTTGGACACTATCACGGCGTTCAAAGCGTACGCAATGTGACGGAAGCCTGTGCTGAACTGGGGGTGGAGTATTTAACCCTCTATGCTTTTTCTACGGAAAACTGGGAGAGGCCCCCGGATGAAGTCAGTGGTTTGATGGAACTACTGGTGGATACCATCCAAAAAGAGGTACCCACCCTGCATAAAAACAATATCCGCCTGCATGTGATCGGGAAGACCGAAATGCTTCCGGAAAAAACGATTTCGGTACTCGGGGACGCCATCCGGGAAACAGCCTCCAACAGCGGACTGAATCTGATTATGGCCCTGAGTTACAGCAGCCGATGGGAAATGGGAGAGGCAGCCCGGCAGATCGGCCTAGCCGTAAAAGCCGGAAAACTCGATCCCGAAACGATAGACCAGGAATGTTTTCAAAAATATCTCTGTACCCGGAATTTTCCAGACCCTGAACTGATGATCAGGACCAGCGGAGAACACCGGATCAGTAATTTTCTTTTATACCAACTCGCTTATGCTGAATTATTCTTTACGCCCGTACTATGGCCCGATTTCCAAAAAGAAAATCTCTATGAGGCCATCCTGGATTTTCAAACCCGCGAGCGGCGTTTTGGCAAAACCAGCGAACAATTGGGCTGAGGACCCAAATCCTTCAGAATTGCTTGAGAATAAATATGCTGTAGTGCTGATCCAGCCTGGATTTTAACAAACACTTTTAATTAATCCCCTTAATTTGCCGCTCTAAAAAACCCGCCCGGATGTTACGAAGTTTATTGACTGGTGTTTTTTTGCTTACTATCTGCTTATTGAAAATTACGGTTGCTGAGGCGCAGGTTACTGACACCACTCATCCTATTTCTGTAGATCCTGAATTGCTGGCGCTCGAAAATGCGAAAACTCCGAAAGAATTTACCCTTGGCGGTATCAAAATTACCGGTACCAAATACCTCGATGAGTCCCTGCTGATCTCGGTTTCCGGGCTGAGCATCGGAGACAAAATCACAATTCCCGGCAGTGACAATTTCAGCAAGGCCATTACCAAACTGTGGAACCAAAACCTTTTTTCCAACGTGTCCATTTACTATACAAAAATTGTCGGCAACGAAATTTTTGTGGAGATCAACGTAACGGAAAGACCCCGGCTGACCAATTTTATTTTCGAGGGGGCCAGCAAAACCGAGTCCGACGAACTGAAAATCAAAACGGGTTTGATCAAGGGTCGTGTGATCACGGAGAATATGAAACAGATTGCCGAGGAAAATATTAAAAAATACTATGCTGATAAAGGGTACCAGGGCGTGTCGGTGGTCATTACCGAAAAGCGCGATCCCAAAACACCCAATTCCGAAGTGCTGACCTTTGATATCGACAAAGGAACCAAGGTCCGTATCAATCAGATTACGATTTATGGTACCAATGCGATCGCGCCGGACAAACTGAAAAAACAGATGGACGATACCAAGGAAGTAACCAAACTAACCCTGTATCCGCCCAAGGATTCTTCCTCTTACGGAGAAGTGAAACCCGAGACCTTTAAGCAATATGTCGACAGCTGGGGTTTTCTTTCCTATACAGGTACCAAACAATTTTTGGATCCCTATTTCCGGTTTAAGCTGTTCAGTTCGGCAAAATTCAATGAGAAAAAATACGAGGCCGACAAAGAAAAGATCCTGGATTATTACAATTCCATGGGTTACCGCGATGCCGTGATCGTATCCGATACCCTGTTTTACAATTCCAAAAAACAACTCAATATCTCCATCAAGGTGGATGAGGGGAAAAAATATTATTTCGGAAATGTTACCTGGAAAGGAAATACAAAATACCCCGACACCCTGTTGTCCCTGGTTCTGGGCATTCACAAAGGGGATGTATATAATTTAGATATCCTCAATAAGAAACTGGGCAGACAGGTATCTCAGGAAGGGGGCGGCGTGAGTGATCTTTACCTGGATGACGGTTACTTGTTTTTCCATGTCGATCCGGTTGAAACGGCTGTCTACAACGATACCATTGATTTTGAAATCAGGATGGTGGAAGGACCCCAGGCAACGATTAAAAATGTGACGATTGCCGGGAACGAAAAAACGAAGGAATATGTCATCCGAAGGGAACTGCGTACCATACCGGGAGAAAAATTCAGCCGCTCAGATATCATCCGCTCCACCCGCGAAATTGTAAACCTGGGATTTTTCAACCAGGAAAAAGTAGAACCACACATCAACCCCAATCAGGAAGACGGAACGGTGGACATCAACTGGTCGGTGGAAGAGAAATCCTCCGATCAGCTGGAACTTTCTGCCGGATGGGGCGGGGGAATCGGGATTACCGGCACGGTCGGAATTTCCTTTAACAATTTTTCCATCAACAATATCTGGAAGAAATCTTCCTGGGATCCACTGCCGACGGGGGATGGGCAAAAACTCAGTCTGCGCGTACAGGCCAACGGTAAAGCCTACCAGTCTTATAATCTCTCCTTTACCGAACCCTGGCTGGGAGGTAAAAAAAGAAATTCACTCACGGTGAGTCTCTACCGGAGCGCCTTCCGGACGGGGGGCTATAATTATCAAACGGCCAAATACGCTTACAGCGATACGAATTCACTGAAAAATTTTGGGGTCGTCATTGCCCTGGGTAAACAGTTGAAATGGCCGGACGACTATTTTACGCTCACCTATTCTCTGAATTATACCCTTTACGACCTGACGAATTATTCTTTGTTCTCTCCGGATTTCCGCAATGGGTACTCCAACAACCTGAGTTTTAAAGTGGGACTGGGACGCTATTCAGTGGATCAGCCGATCTATCCGCGCAGCGGTTCAAACTTCCTGATCAGCGTCCAGCTGACGCCGCCTTATTCTTTATTTAAATCCGACTATAATCAATCCCAGGACGAATTTACCCTGCCGGAATACACCAAGTTCCGATTGACGAGCCAGTGGTATATCCCCATTGGAAAACCCATGGGTGTCGACAAGAGCCGCCAGTTTGTACTCTATGCAGGTATTAAACTCGGGTATATGGGCCGCTACAACAGCGAACTGAATTTCTCTCCCTTTGAAAGATTTCAGCTGGGGGATGCCGGTCTGACCAATAACTTTGGATTGCTCGGATATGACATTATCTCCCAGCGGGGATATCCGGTGTATCAGAACTCAGATCCACGCATCAATCCAGAGCAACAGACGGCCACCAAGTTTTTTACCATGTTTAACAAGTATACCCTGGAAATGCGTTATCCCTTTGTCACCAATCCGAGCAGCACCATTTACGGAGCGGCATTTTTCGAGGCGGCCAATGGATGGTATGACTATCAGAGTTACAATCCCTTCCGTTTGCGCAGGGACGTCGGGGTAGGTTTGCGTTTCTTCCTGCCGATGTTCGGATTGCTCGGGTTTGACTACGCCATTGGACTGGACAGGATTAACAGTACCGGTAAACTCGGAGACGGTTCCCGCTTTACCTTTATGTTGGGCGTAGAGCCGGAATAGACCGATTTAAATTTTTTTCGATATGAAACAGCTACTACTGGTATTCTTACTCGCGACGGGGATCTGCGCGGCAGCTGACGCTCAGCGTTATGCTGTGGTGGATACTAAATATATACTCGATAAGATGCCCGAGTATAAGTCGGCACAAAAACAGCTGGACCAGATCAGTGCCCAATGGCAAAAAGAAATTGATGATAAACAAGCCGTTTTGGATAAGATGTATAAGGATTTTGAGGGCGAACAAGTAATGCTGAGCGACGATTTGAAGAAAAAAAGGGAGGATGAGTTGTTTAACCATGAAAAGGAAGTTCGGGACCTTCAGCGGAAACGCTTTGGTTTTGAAGGAGATCTCTTCAAAAAGAGACAGGAATTGATCAAACCTGTGCAGGACAAGGTTTATAACGCCATTCAAAAGATCGCCGTCAGCCGCATGTATGACTATATTTTAGATAAAAGTGAAGGAATTACTGTTATCTTTGCCGACCCTAAGCTGGATAAGAGTGAAGATGTTCTTAGAGAACTCGGGGTTAAGTAAATAAATTATAAAAATCAACATTCACAAAAACAAAGAAAACAGTTAGCAATTATGAAAAAAATTGTTGCCATTGTATTAGTAGCATTCACTCTAACACTTACCGCAAACCGGTTACAGGCCCAGGCTACAAAATTTGGTTTCATCAGCCTCAGCGAATTGATCACCTCAATGCCTGAATATAAAAAAGCTGATTCATCCATGCAGGATTATCAACAGGCCCTCAATCAGAATTTTGAAGATATGAAACGTGAATTCAATGAGAAAGACAGTCTTCTTTCTTCAAAGGATACCGCTAAGTATACCAAGGCTCAGATTGAAATCAAAAGAAAACAACTCGGCGAACTGTACCTGAAATTGCAGGGATACCAGCAACAGGCTGGCCAGCTTTATCAGCAAAAACAACAGGACTTGATGGCTCCTATTCAAAGAAAAGCAGCCGATGTGGTTACCACGGTTGCCAAAGAAAATGGATACACGTATGTGTTCCTCAAAGATGCGCTGCTGGTGTCACCACCGGCCGATGATTTGCTTCCCATCGTTAAGAAGAAGTTGGCGCTGAAATAACACCTTCCCATAATTTTTTAAAAGGCCATTCCGCAAAAACCGGGATGGCCTTTTTAATTTTAGTTGATTAAATTTGAATATGCCCTCTTCTCAACCGATTGGAGTTTTTGATTCAGGATATGGCGGACTCACGGTGCTCAAGTCGATCGTGGAAAAACTACCCGGTTACGATTTCATTTATCTCGGTGACAACGCGCGGGCTCCCTATGGCAACCGGTCTTTTGAAACTGTTTACCAGTATACCCGGGAAGCGGTCGAGTGGTTTTTTTCTAAGGGGTGCCCTTTGGTCATCCTGGCCTGCAACACGTCTTCGGCCAAAGCATTGCGCACCATTCAGCAACAGGACCTGGCGGCCTCCGCCACCCCAAACCGGGTGCTGGGAGTAATCCGGCCCACGACCGAAATAGCGGGGCTTCTTTCCAAAACGGGCCAGGTCGGCATTCTGGCTACCCAGGGTACGATCCTCTCGCAATCCTATGTACTGGAAATAAAAAAATTTTTCCCGGAGATAAAAGTTTTTCAGCAGGCCTGCCCGCTTTGGGTTCCGCTGATTGAAAACAACGAGCACCAGGGCGCTGGCGCGGATTATTTTGTAAAAAAATATGTGGATGCCTTACTGGCCCAGTCAGCCCAAATCGACACAGTACTGCTCGGATGTACGCATTATCCTTTGCTGCTGGATAAACTCCGGGCCTATTTTCCTGCCCATATCCAGCTGGTCGCGCAAGGGGAAATCGTAGCCGAAAGCCTGTTGAAATACCTCAAAAACCACCCGGAGATCGATGGACGTTGCAGTAAACACTCGGACCTTTCTTTTTATACCACGGATGATAATATTGACTTTGACCGCCACTCTTCTTACTTTTATAAAAGCGCGATTAGATCGGAAAGAGTATTTTTGTGAAGGCTTCGCCTGTATATGAAACCCTGATTATGAAACCCCGTACGTTTCGATGGCTTCTTGGAATTGTTTTTCTCTCATGGATTGCTTGCAGTAAGGAGCTTAGCCGGGAGAATGGCACTGTCCCCACTTCCGGTGATTTTTATGCCACCCTGGATGGAAAACTATGGAACGCAGACAGCCTGCAACTGGTTTTTGGTTCCAACGGGGGTGTTTCCATCAACGGTCTTAGCCGGACGGGAGATCAGATTTCCATGAACATCAGCAGTTTTGCTGTCGGGACCTATACCCTGAGCTCCAGTTCCACCTCCTATGCATTTTATACCAATATTCTGGCTACCACACCTGCCGGGTATTTGAGTAATACCGGCACCGCCGGAGGAACCGTCATCATCAGTGCGATAGATACCATCAATCACCTGATCAGCGGCAGCTTTTCCTTTACCCTGGTCAATCCCGTGGACAATACTTCCAAGACCATTACTGCAGGGGTATTCGACTACATACCTTACAGCGGTAGCGGGGTCACGGTCGTTACTCCACCCACCGGAGGATCACTCGATACCCTGGAAGCCACGGTTGGCAGCGCTTCATTCAATGCGGCCCTGGTACAGGCTCAGGCAGCCGGTACACAACTGGTCATTGCCGGTGTCTCCAGCGATGGAAAACAAAACCTGGATCTGCTTTTTCCCAGTGCGATCCAACCCGGTACCTACCAGTTGGATTACGGTACGGGCGTTTACGGGGCGGTTTATTATACGGACGTGAGCAATCCCATGATATCCAATGCGAACGGTACCTTAATCATTACTTCAAACAATACCACGACCAAGACGGTGAAGGGAACTTTCAGTTTTGTGGCTTCCACCCTGGACAATTCTCAGTCGTTGAACATCACCAATGGCTATTTTTCTGTTAATTACTGATTAGCCTGGCTTATTGTTGGCAATCAGACCAGAATTATTTAGCTTTGCCGTCCCTTTCAACAAGGTCCCTTGTTTTTCAGCCAAAAATTGAAAGGAAATTCTTTGATTATCAAGGAATAAGAGCTAAAAAAAATACAATGAAACGCACTTTTCAGCCACACACACGCCGCCGTAAAACAGTCCATGGATTTCGCAAACGCATGCAAACTGCCAATGGAAGGAAAGTGCTGGCCAGCCGTCGGGCAAAAGGAAGAAGCAAGCTGACCGTTTCCAGCGAGTCCAGCGGGAAATAAGTGTTCGGCCCGGCTAGAAATAACCCCGATCCGGTGGTTTGATCTAGCAGCCCATACCCAAAACGCCAATCATCGCAGTTGATATAACTTAGAGCCCCGAGTAGGGGCTTTTTACTTTCAGCGACAACATGACCAGCAGCCGACCATTTTCACTGGGGAAGAACCAGCGTCTGAAAAGCCGCAAACAAATTGACGGTCTTTTTGAATCCGGGAAAAAGATTTCCCTTTTTCCCTTTCGGGTATTATACCGTCTGGAACCCCAAGGCAAGGAAATGAAAGCGGGGTTTACGGTATCCTCCAAAATTTTTCCCAGGGCCGTTGACCGCAACCGGATAAAACGGCTGTGCAGGGAAAGCTACCGGCTGCAAAAAAAGTATCTCGAGTCGCTGATCCTTCAAAACAACCGCTTGCTTTATTTGTTTTTTATCTATACCGAGCGGGAAATACTGCCTTATGAAGAAATATCTGCTAAATTAAAACAGGTCTTGGAAAAACTCATCCGGGTCGTTCATGAAAATCATTCTGAAAATACTTAGTTATCCTTTCATCTTTCTGATCCGGATTTATCAGTTGGTTATCTCCCCCTGGATCGGCAACCACTGCCGTTTTACACCCAGCTGTTCGGTTTATACCATCGAAGCCCTTCGGAAATATGGACTTTTCAAGGGAAGCTGGCTGGCCATACGAAGGATCAGCAGCTGTCATCCCTGGGGCCGCCATGGTCACGATCCGGTTAAATAAACCCATCCTAAATCCGCGACTGGCTTATTTTTTGGTCGGATGAATCGTATAAACCGAATCATCCTTCGGGTCATCGACCATACCCTTTACCTCGCCATTTTCATATTTGTACTTACTCATCTCCGTTAGTTTGGCGATGATGATATTTTCTTCCGATAGGTTATAGAATTTATAGGTCTCCGGCACGGCGCCAGCATCGTAGTCATGGGCAATGGAAGTAAAAGGCCCGAATATTTTCGCGTTGATTTTATCGGTGATTTTTGCGATGGTTCCCGGCAGGATGAAATAGTTCTTGGCGGCCGGTGTAATATTGGTTCCCTGTATGAGCATTTTAAGGCTGTCCAGCTGTATTTTCAGTTGTTCCTGTGTAATCCGGTCCTGCTGTTTTTGACCGATGTGCTGCATGCTGCCCACGATGGTATCCTTCTTCAGATTGGCCAGCCAGAGGCCATCGTCTGTTGCCTCCAGGGTATAGTGGCCACTGGGTCCGGTGATATTGAGAACCACGGGGGCCGATCCGCTGAAATCCAATTCTTTCTCGACTTGCGAAATGCCCTCGGTGACGGTTATGTTTTTCTGTGACTCATCCACCTGAATGGGGCTGTTGGCGTAGACTAAAATCTTTTTTTGATGCGAACTGCAGGCGCTTAATAATAACATAACGCCAAGCAGCAACCGAAAGGGATTTTTCATAAACGATTTTTTAAAGGACTAAAAGAAGAATCCCGTCACGTGTGGTATCGCGACGGGATCTGAAGTTAAATGAATTTTACGAAGCTATTTTACAGGGATGCTTCATATCTTTTATTGACTTCCTGCCAGTTCACCACGTTCCAGAATGCGGCCAGGTATTCGGGCCTGCGATTCTGATACTTCAAGTAATAGGCATGTTCCCAGACGTCGACGCCGAGGATGGGTGTACCTTTTACTTCGGCTACATCCATCAAGGGATTGTCCTGGTTGGGGGTGGATGAAATTAAAAGCTTGCCGTCCTGTTCCACCAGCCAGGCCCATCCGCTTCCAAAGCGTCCGGTGGCCGCCGCCGCAAATTTTTCCTTAAACGCATCGAAAGAACCAAAATCCGCATCGATGGATTGGGCCAGTTTTCCTGTGGGTTTACCTCCGGCATTGGGTGCGAGTATCAGCCAGAAAAAACTATGGTTCCAGTGACCGCCGCCGTTGTTGCGGATAGCGGGTGGCAATGTTCCGGCAACAGCGACCAGTTCCTCCAATGATTTATTTTCATTGGGAGTCCCGGCCACCGCTTTATTGAGGTTATCGACATATGCCTGGTGGTGCTTATCGTGATGGATCTGCATTGTCATTGCGTCAATGCTGGGTTCTAGGGCAGCTGGCGCATAAGGAAGTGCAGGTAAGGTAAATGCCATAATTTATTTTTTTTTTGAATTGAATGCCATGCGGCTGAAGGATTACAAAATTACTGCTGAATAGTTGATTACTCCAGAAAAAAAACAGGATTTTAAAAAGATTGATGAAAAAAAAAATATACAAGGACACTGTCCCAAAATTTCTACACTTCAACTGCAGAAAGGTTCTGTACTATCTTTTGGATTTGAAAAATTCTTTCATAAGCAGAATACTCTCCTCGGCCAGGACGCCGTCGGTGACCAGGGTCTTGGGATGAAAAGGTCTGGGAGCAATGCCGATTTGTTCCAGGGATGGACAGGACTCCACATATTTTTTATAGCCATTTTTTACATCGGGTGCCCCGTACACCACTTTCAATATTTTACTCCAGTACAGGGCACCGGCGCACATCAGGCAGGGTTCAACGGTCATGTATATAGTACATTCTGGTAAATATTTTGATCCCAGAAAATTGAAGGCCGAAGTCAGCGCAATCATTTCAGCATGTGCTGTGGGATCATGCAGTCGTTCCACCTGATTGTGGCCCCTTGAAATTATTTTATCTTTTAATGTGATGATGGCTCCCACCGGGACCTCTCCCTGGTCAAAAGCTTTCTTAGCTTCTTTCAAGGCCTGGAGCATGAAATATTCGTCTGTCATAACGTGCTAATAAAAAATAGAAAGTTCCCCTTGTTCAGGGCATTCCATAAATACTGATCAGTTTCAGCAACACGCCGTTGGTCATAGCGAAGCCGTCCTGACCCGCATATTCACCGCCGCCTGCTTCTTTGTTGATATCGACCACATCATATTTTTCCATGAGTTTTCCGGTGTGTTTGTATACCCGGATATTGAGTTGGATCCATCTTTTGGCAGCCAGGGTTGCCAGATTTTTTTGTCCGCACCGGTCCAGCCCCCAGATCATCATCCATTCCAAAGGTGCCCAGCCATTGGGTGCGTCCCATTGCTGGCCGCTTTCATAACGGGTGGTCACAAAGCCGCCAGGTTTTAGAAGTGTCTCTTCCACCACCGCAGAAACCTTTTTCCCGAGCAGGCTGAAATAATCCGGGTTGTCGTTGATAAAACAAAATGGGTAGAGACCTGCCGGTGAGACCAAAGAAAGCTGGGTCTGGGTCTTGAACTGGTAATCTGTAAAAAAAGACAGTGTGTTGTTCCAAAAATATTTTTTGATCAGGGTACTTCTCTGGGCCGCTTTTTCACGAAACAGTTTGGCGCCCGCATCGTCGCCATTGATCTGTTTGGCCTTGGCAAGGGTCCATTCCATATGATACATCAGGCTGTTGAGGTCTACGGGTAAGATGTCGGTGGTCTCAATGGACAGGATTGATTTATTGTCCGCAAACCAACGGGTGCTGAAATCAATACCACTTTCGGCTGCGGCCCGGAGGTGTTTATACATCTCCACTTTATTTCTGCCGGATTTTTCTGTCGTCAGGTAATCCTCCCTCCAGCTTTCCTGCCTCGGTACCAGCGCATCGTCCCAGTAACGGTTGAGCAGGTCCCCGTTTTTTAAACGTACGACGCGGCGAAAGGCTTCTCCTGGTTTAAGTTTATCGGCCCCATCCATCCAGAATTGATATTCTTTTTCCATCTCGGGAAGATAGAGCTGGTAGATGCTGTCACCTTGAATCCCGGCCAGCAATTCCACCATGCAGGAAAAAAACGGAGGTTGTGATCTTCCCAGGTAATAGGTTCGGTTGCCGTTCGGGATGTGCCCGTAAGTATCGATGAGGAAGGCAAAATTGCTGACCATACTGCGGATGATTTTGATCTCCCCGCTTTCTTTCAAGCCCAGCATCGTAAAATAGGAATCCCAGTAATATACTTCCCTGAACCTTCCGCCCGGAACGATATAAGCGTTGGGAAGCGCAAGCAGGGAGCTTCCCTCTATTTCTTTATCCGGATTTCTTTTTAGAACCGTCCATAGTTTTTTGATATGGGTCACCACATCTTCAGAAGTATCCGATTTGTAATTGGCCGTAACCGGCTGGGGGATTTCAAAATTTTCTTCCACAAATTTTTTCAGATCGAATTTGGGTCCCTTCTGCATACCGTAATCGTAGAGGATGTCGGCAGGTTTTCTTTTTGGAATGCAGTCCACAAAAGTTTTTCCGTCCGGAAATATTTTTTGCATTTGCACATCGATAAAAAGATCACCATATATTTTATCCGGGGGGGCTGGTTGCAGATACTGGGCCGGTGCATAAAACCCCCACAACAAAAACGGTAAAAAATAAAGGGGCCGCATCCGGGGGGTTATTTTATTTTAAAGATACGTTTCTTGCCATGAACCTGTATCCGAAAAACCTCTTGGAAGGATCAAGCTTTTTGGTAAACCCCATGCCAAAACTCCCGGTAGACTTAACAAAAAAGTAAATCCCCGCGAAGAGTCGCAGGGATTTTATTGCTTATGACTATTGATTACAAACTTTAATATTTTTTCAGCCTTCCACCCGAAGCGGGCGGGTCCTGGCGGTTTTAATTTTTGTGTTGAACAAGGGATCCAGACAATACCAGAGCGCAAGGATCGATCCATAACTTCCGGCGCGTTCAACCCATTCAACTATTTCAAAATGAGGATAAAATAATTCTGTTCCGATCTTCCAGATTAAAAAACCAAGGAGCAGGGCTCTGACAGGTTTTATCAGGACGGCCAGGGCGGCCATGATTTCAAAAATGCCTGCCAGTATGGAAACATTCACCGGATTGGAAAAACCGAGGGAACTGTATTGCTGGATCAGACCCGGTTTGTGCAAGAGGTTTAACCAACCGTGTCCGGCCAGCAGCAGGCATACCGTAATACGAAGCAGGGTTTTAACCTTCACCCAGGTTTTTTCATCCACGGGCGCCTGGGGATCGATCGCCGAACGCAGCCAAGCGCCAGAAAACTGTATTCCACCACCGAGCAGGAGCAGACACAGCGGGACACCATAATTACCCGCCCGCTCGATGAATTCAGCAAAAGGTTCACCGGAGAGGGGACGGCAAAGCGCGGTCAGGGCACCCCAGATCACGAGCCAACCCAAAATTGCCCGCAACGGTTTGATCAGCAGCAAAAGGCCGAGCAGAATATCTACCGTACCCAGCAAGGGCATGAGGCGATAGGCCGTGATTTTTCCAATACCAAAGATTGCGAAATAGTTGCACCAGATGGCCTTGGTCAAAATACCAAAAATGCCGTGCCCGATGAAACACATGGCCGAAGCGATGCGCAAGGTATAATGTATTTTTATCGTATTTGAGTTCGTCATGCTCCTCAGAAATTTTTTTTAAAGACCCTCCGAAGAATCGGAGGGTCTGAATTGCTTAAACCAAAAAATTCTTAATTGGCCCCATCATGTTGCGCCCGCAGAACCCCATAGTTTCCGACCTGGCCGCCGACGGTTAAGCCAACTTCACAATCAGTTCTGTAATGTATACCGCCTACCAAACGACTTTGCGCCGCTTCCGCAGCCATGGCGCTGTATTTGGAAGCATTGGCAGGCAGCAAGTAACCTAATATCGTGGCAGCCGATCCGCTGAAAACGGAATGGCCCGAAACATAGGCCGGGAAATTGGGTACCCCGGTTAATGTTTTGATCGATGGATCCACCTGGGAAGGCCTTGGATTGAAATAATGATATTTGATATCCCAGCATACGACGGCTGCATCCATCAGCGTCAGATTCAGGAGTGCCATATTGCGGGCCCAGCGGACTTCCGAATATTGCTGACTAATAAAATCTTCGGCAGCAATGGCATTCCAGTGGCCGGGTGGCGTGTAGGTACCCACGCCATCAGCCCATTTGGTGACGATCTCTTCATTGGCGCGGCTGGGGCTTTTCAGGAAACTACTGACCTCGGCTACATCCTTGTTCATCTGGTCAGAACCTACGGCAGGAGGAGGGGGCGGGCGCAGGCTGACGACAGTCGCCGAATCCATCAGGAAGGTTTTCACCTTATAGAAAAGGGGCAACATCGGAGGACGTTTGGGAGTTTCTAGGCTAATCCATGGAGTCAGTCCCTGATCGGTACAGACGGTTACAAAATTTGACCAGTCGGCAGGTGTACCAACGGCTTTTCCTGCATTGTCTCCCCGGGCCCGGGCGATAAAAAGTTCAGCTACCTGACGACCGAGCGCTTCACCGGCCGTGATGTCGGCCCGGGTGGCGGCCCCGCTTGTGATCGTGGCCTGTTCCTGTTCAATGGCTTTTTGCTGTATGCTGGCGATTTCATCCGGGAAAAGCAATTTCATCATCTCAGCCGTTACTCCGGCCAGTACGGCCGCTTCTGAAGGATAGGACGGCAGTTTTGTTTTGTTGATGAAGATGGCGGATATGGTCGAATCGAATGCATAGGGAGCAGCGCGTTTATATTTCATTTTATAGTACCAGCAGGCTACGAGCGCATCGTATTGAGCCGCGCTGATATAAGCGTAAGCCCGTGCAGCATAAGGCGGATTGGAAAAGGGGAAAAGAGGATAAGAAAGGGGATTGGTTGAACTGGGAATGGGATAGGAGCTGTCGGTATTGTTAACTGGCGGTAGGTTGTATTTGGCTACCAGCCCGCGCATGATCTCATTCCACCGGAGCACACCGCCTGCTGCCCAGTACCGGACGCTCGCAGCCTGGCCACTGGTCATATTCTGTTGCAGGGATTTTATTTCGTAAAGATCCGCGGCATAAAGCGGTGAACTGGTCGCAACGGGAGCAGCCACCGCAAAACTATCGGGTCTGGAAAGCAGTACGGGTAACCAGGTACCGGCAGTCGTATCGTTGTTGTCCACCAAAAGTGCTGGCAGATTGGTCGTCCGATTACTGATTTCTTTTTGGCAACCACTCAGTAGAACGATTCCTCCCATCAAAGCCGCCACATAAACAAGTATCTTTTTCATTTCAATGATTTTTTATCGATTTTATAAACTGACTATATAAAAGAGGCCACCGGTGTACATCTGGGACTTACCCATATTTTTTCCGGCAACCGTAAAATCGGCACCGCCAATCACTTCGAGGTTCGGAATAAAAGGAAGGAAATATTTTACATGGGCTCCCACGGATGTCATATTCATCTGGTTACCCGGAAATGGAAAATCGTTCGTGCGGATATCGGTTCCGCCGAAAGTGTACATATTGTAGACCTGGGCCTGTACGGTCAGGTTGGTTTTGCGGATGCCTACAAAAAAATTGCTGTAGAGCTGATTGGGCATGTATACCTGATTGGTATAATGGATACCGTCCGCATAGTAGGAGGTGGCATCGATGGTAACATTGCTGCGAAAAACATAGGCGCTGGAGAGGGTGGTAAAGAAAATACCTTTTTGGTAATCCAGGGTGAGTCTTCCCGAAAGGTTGGTACTACCCAGTCCGATGGACATGGGCAGAAAATCATTTTCATACTTCGACAGGGGTGTCGTCAGTCCTACCAGACCAATGATCGACAGCTTCCCCTTGCCGATTTTGGTGGAATAAAATTCATATTTGACATCCACGTCGATATCCTGAAATCCTTGGAGTCCGTGAAGGGTGCCCTGCGAAGCCTGGGTCCAAACATAAGGCACATTTACCAGCACATTGAGTTTATCGGTAATGCCATAGTTGGTCATGAGCATTACAGACTGGGTTGTGACGGTTCCCATATTTGGGTTGGATCTCAACTTGGCTCCCTCCCAATACTGATTCCAGCTGGAATGCATATACGTTAATCCGTTACACCATTGTTTCTTGTTCATCATAATGGCGTCATCTACGGTCTGGGCCTTTGCCGTGGAATACACGAAACTCAGCACCAGGGCAGTAGTCAGGTGAAAGACGGTTCTCTTGTTCATTTGGGCAGTCATTGAAAGTTTTGAAAATAAAATGCAGGATAGGTTAATGGTTACTGATGCTCGATGGTCAAACAGTGCGGCCGCTCATTTTTCGTTGCGATCGGTAGGAAATTCTACGGATAGCAAAAAGAAACAAATGGAAGATGAGCGCATGCTTGAATAAATCGGTTAAAAATAAAAAGGCTGTCAGGCCCTTTAGGAGGGCGTAATATGATCGTTTTTCAGAAACGACTAAGCCTGATCTGGGGGCTGACCGGCGCCGGAAAGGTATACAACCGGAATCTGCAGCAGATAATGGTCCCTGACCTTGATGGACGAGGAAGCCTGAGAGGAAATCGAATAAGAATTTAAGTTGGAAAAGTATTCGGCAGAAAATCCTTTAAAAGAATTGGAATGCTGGTCGGATTTTTTGGACTGACCCGGATGTTGCAGGTCGTTGACCAGTTTAAAAAATTCGTTGCTTGCAGACTTCAGCCGGGTGGCGGTTTGGTTGGGAATACAAAGCAATTCAAGAGAACCTTCATTGAAGCGCCGTTTTACATAATGGTACTCCACCCCCTGGATTTCAATTTTACCGTCGATCGGCTGAAATTCTTTTGAATTAACATAAGAGGATACGTGCAGGGCAGGCACTTTTACCAAGACCAGGTCGGTAGCTGAATAATTCTCGCGTTGAATATTTGCGGTGAGGGTTTGATCCGCACTGACCTGAAGAACAGCGGTATACAACTGATATCCTACCCAGTTAAATACCAGTAGGCCCAATAATCCTATGGCAGCAATTTTCTTCACAGCGCTGGCAATTTACTATTTTTTATGGAACAGAATAATTTTTCTTGGCGGGACCTACCCCGGTGATGGTCAGTTTTTTCCATCCGGATGGCAGACTGGAGGGAACCTGTACAATGCCAGTGGAGGTAATATCCAGCCCCCCAAATCCCATGAGGACCGCCTGTAGAATTCCTCCGGCGCCGGTTGCGAAATAAGGGTTGGTACCGCCCTTGGTTTCCGCTATCACCCGGAAAGGTGGATTGAGGTTGGGCATATAGGCGTCCTTAAAAAAATGAAAAGCCGTATCGCCTTGACCAAGCCGGGCATAGAGTAAGGCAAAGATGGCCTGTGTCATGGCAGGGGTTCCCTGGTTGGGTACCCGAGACTGATAATAGACCAGGTCTTTTTTTATCTGTCCGGGATCGGTGATCAGTTTCAGAGGATAAGCCAGCAAGTTGACATCCGCTTGTTTGATGCCTTCTCCTTTGTATTGTGCATGTTCCTGGGTAAGGCCGTTGAACTGAAGGATGGGAATGTTTTCAGCCACCAGTGCCCAGTCGGGATCTGGTGAAATGCCCAGCAGTGTCGCGGCTTCCGTGGCATGCTGGAGCAGTACTTTGGCCGCCCCATTGGTAAATGCATTGTTGTCTACGTTTTCTGCCCATTCATCGGCTGCCACCACATTCATGATATCATAATGTCCGGGACCGTTTCTTTCTACCCGGGAAGCCCAGAAATCGGCCGTTGCGGAAATAATGGGCCAGCCCTTTTCCCGGAGCCAGTTTTTATCCTGGGTCACGCAGTAATAATTCCAGGCAGCTAGCCCGACACAGGCAGTGATGTGGTGTTCAAAGGGTCCCGAAAGCGCCCATACCGGTGTTTCTTCCACGCCCGATGCCGCGCTTTCCCAGGGAAACATGGCGCCTTTATATCCATGTGAAAATGCATTTTTCCGTGCCGCATCCAGGCGCTCGTACCGGTACTCGATCATCGACTTTGCCAATTCAGGATGCATGACCAGGATGGCGGGAAACATCCACAGGTCAGCGTCCCAGAAAACATGCCCGTTGTACCCCAATCCACTCAGACCCATCGGGGAAAGGCTAAAAGAAGTGCCTTCCCGCGTAAAAGAATACAAATGATAAAGCATGCTGTGGATATCCTGCTGGGACTGCTCATCGCCGCTGACCTGGATATCGGATTTCCAGAGATCGGCCCAGGCTTTTTCATGAAAAGAGATCAGGCGGTCGGTTCCCTGTAATTTGGCAAAAATGGTCAGGCGCTCGGCTTCGTTGAGCGGATCATCGTGGTGGGCTGAGGTAATCGAAGATCCGGCAATGGCGAAACGATAGGTTTCTCCGGCTTTGATCTTATGAGAGAATTTCAGCAGGTGCATATTGTTGTCCCACATTTCATGAATCAGCCGCGGCTCCTGACCATGGGGTTCGTTAAAAATAAAAGTATTCGAAGCGCACATGAGCAGTTTCCCGGTCGGACTTTTGGCCGTGGAAGTGAGCAGAGAGATGACCACATGCGGCCGGTCGATCTCATTGTAATAATTCTGCACATCCCGCAAAGCGTCGGGGGCCTCCATCACACTGGCTGGTAAAATTTCAATGTCTTTTTTTGCCTGGACAGTGATGTCCATCAGGACCGTATAGGGCAGCTGGCGAAGGGCATAATAGGTATAGGTGATCGTTGCTTTATCGCGAAAGTCAAAGGATGTCGTAAAACTCGCCCGCTGCATGTTGAGGCTTTGTTTGAGCGAGCGGATATTTTCCGATTTAATTTCCTCTCCATCGACACTGAAATGCATGTTGAGCAGGTTAAAACTTTTCAGAAAATTGCTCACCCTGCCGCGTCCATACAGATCATAGGCACCGGCCAGCACGACGTCTTTTACCTGAAAGGGTTGGGAAGAGGAAACGATGCCGATCATGCCGTTGGCAACGGTGACTCCGTAGTAGTTGGGAGGAAAGGGGGCTTCTGCCGAGATGACCCAGGGATCTACCCGGGTTGATTTTTGTGCCATGAGGGAAGGTGCCACCAGAAAAGCAAAAAACAGCATGGAAAGGGAAAGCAATCTTGACTTCATCATGAGAAGGTAATAATATTTATTTTTCAAATCCGGTACAGGTTCCGGGCATTTTCACCGAAGAATTTTTCACGGTCTTCCTGCAAAACTTTCTCCAGATATTTTTCTAGCAGGCTCTTCCACTGGACATACATGCCGGCTACCAGGATGAGTGGCCAGTCACTGGCAAACAGAAGGCGCTCCATTCCAAAAGCATCTAAAAGGATGTCGAGGTAAGGATAGAGGTCGGCTGGTTTCCAGGATTTGGGATCCAGGCCGCCAGACAACAGTCCGCAAACCTTGCAATGGATTTGGGGATGACTGGCCAAAAGACGGACGTCCTGCTCCCATTTTTTTTCCGGCGCCCCTTGCGTCGCGGGGTTTCCGGCGTTCTCCAGCACAAAGATTTGTTCAGGATTTGCCTCCATGAAACGGGCTCCGGCACGGGGATCGCTCTGCGGGCGAAAATCCAGTTCCAGGGTATAGCCATATTCTTTGAGCCATTCCATGACAGGTGGAGTGGGCCAGCTATTTTCATCTACCTGGATCCGGAAGCCTTTTATCGTCCCATACTGGTGCAACTCTTTTATTTTTTCGATGGACTGGGGACCGTGAAGGTCGGTCCATCCAATGACCCCTTTGATCAGCTGATGTGTTTTGGTGAGCTCGGATAAAAAGCGGGTCTCCACTTCTTCGTTTACGAAGGCGACAGCCATACAGCCTCCAATACCGTTGCGATCCAGGGTTGGCGAGAGTTGTTCGGGAAGATAATGCTGCTGGAGTATTTTGTTGTTCTTAATCCCTTGCGGGGCGCTCGACTTTTCATACTTCCAGAAATGAACCGCCGCATCAATTTTCATATGAGATCATTCTGTTTCAAAGCTAAGGAGGAAGCCCGAGAAATCCGGTGAAGGAAGCGCATGAAATAAACCTAATTTCGCGGGTCAATTCAATAAGATGGATGAATCGCCGTCAGATAAAAATTCCCTTTTCCCGGAAGCCGACATCCGTTTTGCTTCCTTTGGCAGCCGTTTGGGAGCCTCTCTGCTGGATGGCCTGATCAATCTTGCGATTATTTTGCCGGTTACCTATTATAATATCCTAATCTGGAAAATTCCTTACCTGTTTGTCATCACCTCCCTGGCGCAGATTGCGTATAAGCCCTTTTTGGAGTACCGCTATGGCGCCACCCTGGGGAAGATGGCGGTGGGCATCGAAGTGCTCGGTCACCAGTTTCAACGGGTTAGTTTCAACGAAGAGATGAAAAGAGTGAGTTTTTATATCGTACCCTCTTTTATTCAGTTCATCCTCACGGTACGCATTTATTTTTCTCCAGCCTTTGTAAGCGCAAAAAACTATACCGAGTTCAATCAGTTGCTCGTCGATGCCAATCCCTCTACCCTCTTGCTAAGTGGCCTGGTGGTCATGATTGTGATTGCAGATTGTATCACCTTCTTTCTCAACAACCAGGGAAGGTCTTTGCACGATTTATATGCCGATACCTATGTCGTAGAAAAGATGGGGCGCTGAAAGGCTATAACTCAAGTTGTCAAAGGACTCATGTTTTGAGATAATTTCGCCAATCAATCTTAATATTGCTGGCAAATGGTGTAATAGAGGTTCTCCCAATTGCCATAACATAACTTTCTCATGTATAAAAAAATAATCAGCATTATTCTATTGACAGCAACTGTATTCCTCCATGGAGCGAAGGGTCAGCAAGCTCACACTTCGTTGCCGCAGTTGTTAATACGTCTGGACGATATCGGGATGAGCCATTCAGTAAATATGGCTGTTGAAAAACTCGCTAAAACAGGTATTCCATTTTCTGCATCCGTACAGTTTGCTTGTCCCTGGTATCAGGAAGCAGTGGCCATCCTTAAGAAATATCCCAATGTAAGTATCGGAGTTCATCTTACGCTGACATCCGAATGGCGCGGATATCGTTGGGGTCCAATAACTGGCAGGACAGCCGTACCGAGTCTGGTTGATTCCATTGGCTACTTTTATCAGTCAACAACAGCATTTGAAAACAGCGGATATAAAATAGACGAAGTAGAAAAAGAACTTTCTGCACAGATCGAGCGCGCGCTGGCATCCGGCTTAAACATCAGTTATATAGATCCTCATATGGGAGTTGCACTATCAACCCCTGAACTGCGCGCATTGACGGAGAAACTTGCGCACAAATACAAGCTTGGCATTTCTCCCCTCAGCAATGTCTCTTATTTTGGAGAAACTTATATGGAAATGTGGGGTGAACCGGTGAAAACAAAAAAGTCTGCTTTTCTCCATTATGTAACTCACCTGGATCCAAAGAAACCCAACCTCGTTGTCATCCACACAGCAACACCAGGTCCGGAAATGGATGCCTTATACGATATGAACGCCAGCGAGATGAATTCACCGGAAGGCAAACCGCTTTCCAGCTTGCACCGCCAAACAGAACTGAATATGCTGCTTTCTCCCGAATTTATGGATCTGATTGGAAAGAAGTTTACACTGATCAATTATAAAGAACTGCTTGCCACAAAAGATATTAGTATTCTGATGCCCGTGAAAGTGGAGATGAATCAGTAACAGATCGTCTGGCTTTAAATAGATGCATGAAGACCTATCCGCTTTTTGTTCGACCTGTCGTGCCTACCGTGAAAACCCACCGCCAAAAATACTATTCCATATGAAGAAGATATCATGGATGACACTGGCTTATCTATTGTTTTTGTCCTGCAAGTCTAAACCCGTCAATCTTTCGGATCAGTTAAAAACCAACCTCATCACCCGTTTAGAGAAAATTGATTCTACCGTCCTGCTCGATTCATTTAGAATTCTCAGGATTGATACAATCGATAAGAGACTGGAACGCGTTATTGATGATTCCATTTATATGAGGGAATTTGCCCGGGTGCAAGGTCAATACATCAACGCCCTGGCAAAAGGTGTAAGGCCGGACAGCATCGAATATTATAAGGGAGAAGCCGACTATATGGTGACGCAAATGGATTCCCTGAAAAGAGAAATATCGCAAGCTGATACCACGAAGAAATTGGGACTGGCGATAGTTTGTAAAACTCAAGTGAGCAGACATGGCGGAGGGCAGGAACTGATACTCTATTACTTCTTAGATTTTAGTGGAAAAATCTGGGATTCAGAGTTGGTAGACTCTTCCATCGCTACAGCTTCCCGGAGGCTTGACTAGGACTTCAAATATCACCGAGGGGTATCCAAATCGATAAAGGGAAGGGCCAATTTTAAGTGATGGGAAATGTACATATTCAATTGACCCCTTAAAAAAGAAAAAATGATAAAGATCGTGTTTTTAAGAAGGTCCAAAACGCTGACTCAGATTTTAGTAATTTGTATCATGGCCTTGTTTTCATTCGGTAGCGCGCAGGGACAACAAAAAGACCTGGTTGTCCGGATAGCAAAACTTACCATTGATTCAGCTCAGTTAAATGCCTATCAGGCAGCACTAAAGGAACATGCCGAAACAGCTGTCCGTGTGGAGCCTGGAGTATTAAACCTCTATGCCGTATATGAAAAAGACCATCCCACCCGTGTAATGGTTTTTGAGATATACGCCAATCAGGAGGCTTACCTAGCGCACTTACAAAGTCCTCATTTTCTAAAATACAAGAGCGAGACTAAGGACATGGTCCAATCGCTCGAACTCATTGAGACGGTACCCATAGCCCTGGAGACAAAATATAAAAAATCGAATTAGTCAAATCAGAATGAATTTCTTAATGGACTTAGAAATACCCCGATTAAGCTGAAAAAGAAGAAATGAAAAAATTGACAATATTTTTAATTGTTGCCGGTGTTTTGCTCATTATAACTGGTCTGCTTTGGATTGCCTTTTGTTATTCGATAAGTGATCCTGAAATAGAAGGTGAATCGGCAAGAACTCCGTTGAGTTCATATTTGTTGTCACTTGTTCCAATAACATTGGGTGTTTTATTCCTTATTATTTCTAATAAAGTCGAGAAGAAAATTTCAGAGTGACACACTATATTAAAATATTCCCTATTAAGCCCAAAAAGGAAATAATTGGATAAGAATATACTCTTCGGAATCCTGTGTTTTATAATGTCTATTGTAATCTTTGCAAACCAACTTATCTGGAAAAATAATGAGGTTATTAAGGGCATCAAAAACAGTTACCTCAAATGGTTTTGGGGAATTGCCTTTGCAATCGGTGGCTTATTTATATTAATTAAGAGACCATACTAGGTGATTCTCTCTATTGGATCGTATTGGATTATAGGTTTACCTTTTGTACCCTAAATTTTAAACCTATGCCATATTTTATTACAAGGGTGGAATTACACGCAGCCCAGAAAGATGATTATGAAAAACTTCATGCCGAAATGGCGAAAGAGAAGTTCTCAAGGACTATTACGGCAAGCGGGGGAACTATCTATGACCTACCTACTGCATCTTATTGTAAAATTGGGGAATTCACGACAACTCAAGTGTTAGATAGCGCTAAAAAGGCAGCCACTTTAGTAGGTAAGAGCTACGAAGTTTTAGTAACTCAAGCAGCAGTTATTGGTAGTACGAATGCAATTACGTGGTATAACCTGCGTGAACATAAGTAGCTAACAATGGTCATAGCCGTAGTCTATTGACCAATCCTTTCTATCGCAGTAGCAAAGCTCTCTTATAAAGAGGCGATAGTACAACTTTTTGAAAAATCTAATCATTTGTATCTACAATCAGGGATCCCAAGAACGGGAACGCTACCATTCTCCTTGTCCCTTATTGGTAGTTGATGCCTAGGGCCAATACTAACAGTCATTAGTTTTTTAAGCTAAATTTGGGGACTTAGTCTTGTTTATGCTTCATCCCAATCAGCGACTTCGGATCGTAACGGCGACCTCTCTATTCGAC
>Ga0206938_1035_pt1 | contig 39239 bp, 31 predicted proteins | sample Alteio_BWOrgHeat_12_FD_152918 | JGI IMG/M metagenome (GOLD analysis project Ga0206938, IMG submission 152918) | Enriched cells from forest soil in Barre Woods Harvard Forest LTER site, Petersham, Massachusetts, United States -... | ecosystem: Environmental > Terrestrial > Soil > Temperate forest >... | reverse complement strand
AAATCGAAAAAGATTAGATAAAAAGTGCAGATCTTATAGCCAAACATATTATTCGGTTTTTTACCGAACTTTCGCAGATAATCACAAATTAAAAGCCGAAATATCTAAATTGAATCAAAACATTATGACTTTCCAGAGTAACGATTTTTAGACTCCCGTAGTCACAATACTAAATGAAAAAACTATGTTCAAAAATTACTTAAAAGTTGCACTTCGCAATTTATGGAAGAACAAAGCTTTTTCCGCGATCAATATTGCCGGACTCTCGGTCGGACTCGCTGTTTGTCTTTTGATCATACTTTATGTAAAAGATGAATTGAGTTATGATAAATACAACGTGCAATCGGAAAACATTTATCGTATAGACGCCGATATCTCATTTAATGGAACACAATTTATTTCAGCTGCTAGCCCAGCACCGGTGGCGCCCACTCTGATGAAAGATTATCCCCAGGTTGTTCAGTTCGTCCGCCTAAGGAACTTCGGTGATATATTAGTCAAAAAAGACAATCAGAACATTCAAAATCACAATGCAGTTTTTGCTGATTCCACTTTCTTCCAAGTATTTTCAATTCCCATGATTGCCGGCAACCGGTTGACCGCTTTGAACGAACCCAATTCAATTGTAATTGACGAAACGACGGCCAAAAAGTATTTTAACACTACGGAAGTTTTAGGCAAAACATTATATGTTGACAATTCTATAAACTGCAAAATAACCGGCGTTATTAAGGACATTCCGCGACAGTCCAATTTTCATTTTAGTTTTATAAGGCCAATGCATGATACCTACCATGATGATCAGGATGATTGGCTAAGCAACAACTATGCATCATTTGTTTTAGTAAGACCAGGGGTGACAAAAGCATCTCTGCAGAATGCAGTGAACGGAATTATCAACAAATATCTTGTAAAGCAACTCGATCAGTTCTTACACATGAACGCAAAGGACCTAAAAAACAGCAACAATCATTTCATATATCCGGTAATGCCACTAACAGATATTCATCTTTATTCGAACAAGTCTTACGAGTTCGAACCCAATGGGAATATTTCTTATGTATATATATTTTCCATCATTGCCATTTTCATTTTATTAATCGCCTGCGTTAATTTTATGAATCTGTCAACCGCCCGATCTTCCAACCGTGCTAAGGAAGTGGGTATAAGAAAAGTAGCTGGATCTTTAAGGTCTGATCTTATCACTCAATTTTTAACAGAATCCGTTTTAACGAGTTTTTTTTCATTGGTACTGGCCATTGGAATTGCGGCGTTGTTATTACCGTTATTTAACCAGCTCGCCGGAAAGCAGATGAGTGTTTTGACGCTGTTTTCAACATGGCTGCTACCCGTACTTATCGCATTGATAATAGTCGTGGGTTGCATTGCAGGAAGTTATCCCGCCTTCTATCTTTCATCTTTTCAACCGGCGCAGGTCCTGAAAGGCAATATTGCAAAGGGTTTTAAAAGCAGTTGGTTGAGAAGCGGACTGGTCGTTTTCCAGTTTTTTATCTCCATTTCCTTGATCATCGGCACCATAGTTATTTATAACCAGCTTTCCTACATTCAGAGTAGGGAAATTGGCTATAGCCGGGATCAGGTACTGATCATTAACAACACCTATGCCCTCGATAAAAAAATCAAATCCTTCAGACAAGATATGTTGAAAATATCCGGCGTACAAGGCGCCACCATTGCAGGATCACTTCCTACTGAGACCGGTTATAGTCAAAACGGTTGGTTCAAAGATCCGACGCTGGATGCCAAACAAGTGAATATTATGACAGATTTCAACGCCGATCAGAACTATATCCCAACATTGAAAATGCAGATAACCGCAGGCAGAAATTTTTCAAAAGATTTTCCTACCGATTCATCTGCAGTAATCGTAAACGAGACGGCGGCAAAGTTGCTCGGATTCAAAAATCCATTAAATGAGACATTATACCGTCCCTCAGGCTATGCAAGCAATGGAGGCTTCTCATCGAAGCCATTTCATATAATCGGTGTGGTGAAAGATTTCAATTTCAACTCGATGCACGACAAGGTGGGTCCGTTGATTATTGAATTAAGCGAAAATTACGGAAGGATCGCCATGCGCATCAATACCAAGAATATTCCTGCATTGATCAGCGAAGTGGAGAACAAATGGAACAGTATGGGTCCGGGCCAGCCATTCAGCTATTCATTTCTAGATGCCGATTTTAATAAAATTTACGACGCGGAACAGCGAACAGGTAAATTATTTATCACATTTGCAATCTTTGCCATTTTTATCGCCTGCCTCGGTTTATTTGGACTGGTTACCTATGCAGCCGAACAACGCATTAAGGAAATCGGCGTAAGAAAAGTTCTTGGAGCCAGCGTCGGGGAACTTGTGGCCATGATCTCAAAAGATTTTATAAAACTGGTGCTGATCGCATCTTTGATTGCATTTCCCATTGCTTGGTGGATGATGAACAAGTGGTTGCAAAGTTTTGCTTACCGGATTAATATTAGTTGGATTGTATTTGCGGTCTCCGGATTGTTAACCATTGCAATCGCGCTGATTACAGTGAGTTTCCAGGCCATTAAAGCAGCCATAGCAAACCCGGTCAAGAGTTTGAGAACGGAATAGCAGGTAGAGGGGGAGTTCTCAATCAACAAGATCAAAATAAAATAAAAGGATTTACTATTGAAAGTTCGAAATTCTCAAAAGACAAGAGATATATCAGCGCTGCCAATGATTCTTTCAATCATTTCTAGATTGAAAAGACAATTAATTATTGTATTTTCTCTTTCGATAATCGCCTTCTCATTTTGCAAGCCAGAGAAGCAGGACAAATTTGTATTTGAAAAAATTATTTTCCATTCAAGTCGATGTTTTGGCACCTGTCCTCGGATCGACCTTGAAATCGACAGTAACCAGAACGTTTATGTCAGTAGAGAATTTTTCAAAACCAAGGGCGAAACTGAGATTGAATACAGCGGTCAATTTCGTGGATCACTGGAACACAATGACTATAAAAAATTAATCACTTTATTGGGAGCTGCAAATCTACACAATCTGAATTTCCCAAATGTGACTTGTTGTGACGCACCGATTATTACTATTATTGTTTACTTCAATGGTCAACGTAAATATTTCAAGTCAATGACGCCACCCAATGACGCACAAGAATTAGTTACGTTCTTGAAAACAATTGGGACTGACAAATCTTATAATATAACTTGCATTCTAAAGTCCCTGGAGGAATAAAAATTGTCGAAATTTGGGTATTGAGACTTAAAACTGAATCTTTTTCATGGCGAATTTCATTCGGATTAATTTCGAATCCAAAATATATTAGAATTTATTTGCCAACTGTCAAAAATTACCAAAAAAATGAACTATTCTCATGGTATGAACCGTCTCGATGACGATTTCAATAAAGAAAGCTCCAAAACAGATTCGGCTGGAAGAAATTCAGGGGAAAATACTGTGAACCATTATCAACTCACCTTTAATAATTATTTATGAAATCGGCAGCAATGAGAGTGGCTATCTTTTCCCTATTTCTTTTCACTTCCTGTATTAGTAATAAAAAATTCGAACAAGCACAAAATGCAGCCCGCTTGGTACGCGATTCACTCATGAGCGTGAATTCAACTTTGCAGTCATCATTAAATACCTGTAAAGATTCAACGACGGCAAAAGATAAGATGATATCCAACTTGCAAACACAAAATGCGCTGCTTAAAGAAAATAATACCCAGGCCCTAACACAACTTCAGAATCTTTCTGTTATCACCAGCACACAGGCAGAAAGCATAAAAAAATCGATGGAAAACATTGGTGTAAAGGATATGTATATTATGGATTTGCAGCGGGAAATGGCCAAAAAAGATTCGCTAAATATGGCTCTCGTGATGAATTTAAAAGGCGCTATTGGAAATATGGCAGATGAAGATATCAATATAAAAGTGGACAAAGGAGTTGTATTCATTGATATATCTGATAAACTTCTATTTAAGAGCGGTAGTTACGATATCACGCAGCGGGCCAAAGAGGTACTAGGAAAAGTGGCCACGGTATTAAAAAATCAGCCTGATCTGGAATTCATGGTCGAAGGGCATACAGACAGCATCCCCTATAAAAGACCTCCTCTTCTTGACAATTGGGACCTTAGCGTAAAACGGGCAACCGCTGTGGTGCGGGTTCTCCAAAATGAATACGGATTATCGCCCTATCATATAACTGCAGCCGGACGCAGCGAATATCAACCTGTCGCAACAAATGCTACTGCGGAAGGTCGCGCGCTAAACCGGCGTACGCGTATCGTCATTTTACCTCAACTTGATCAGTTTTTTAAGTTGCTTGAAACAAAATAAAAAACTATAAATAGGTGAGTGCTAAATGATCGTTGTATCCGAGGCGATAAAACTTGTAATTTAATTTCAGATACTAGTTACGGTCAAAGTTTTAGATACCAGGTGTCTATTGAACTAATATTTTCCTGATTTGGTCGGTTCCATTGTCCACAACATATAGCGCACCAGTAGCATCGATCGCTATACCCAACGGATATGCCAAACTCGCAAACGCCCCCACTCCATCAGTTGAAACCTGGTTACCGCTACCAGCAAGTGTAGAAACTGTTCCATCGGAAGATATCATTCGAATTGTTCCGTTTCCTTGGTCGGTCACATAAAAATTACCCTGATGATCTGAAACAATACAAATTGGTTGATTGAATCTGGCTGAATCTACCGGACCGTCCTTTGTACCAGGTATCCCACTCCCTGCAAAAGTGGTCACAACCCCAGTTTGCGTCACTTTTCGGATCTTGCTGGCTCCTGTCTCAACTACATAAATATTTCCTGTAGCATCAACTCCAATTCCGCATGGGCCATTAAAACTGGCCGCCGTTCCTGTTCCATCTATAGATGCTGCAACGCCACTACCGGCCAGCGTGGTTACATGTCCATCAGAAGTAATTTTTCTCACTGTATTGTTCGCACCGTCAATCACGAAAATATTATCATTCTGATCAATGGTAATCCCTAACGGAGAATGGAACCTGGCATTTGTACCGAAGCCATCTGCAGTACCTGTAGCTCCGTATGTATCACCAGCAAATGTGCTAACAAACCCACTGGCTGAAATTTCTCTGATATTGTTAAAACCGAAATCAGTAACAAAAATATTTCCATGACTATCCATCGCAATACCAAATGGGGATCCGAAAGTAGCAGTATCCAATGAACCGTTCTTGTTTCCAAAACTGGATGTGCCGGTGAATGTTGTAACGATTCCGGTTGACGACACCTTTCTAATTCTACTATTAAACGCATCCGCCACAAAGTAGTTTCCCAAGCCGTCCCCCACAATTCCCCAGGCCCCATGGAATTTGGCCGCACTTCCAGTCCCATCACTAAAACCAGGGATTGAGCCTGCGAGCGTTGAAACCGTCAAGGACCTAATTTGCAGGTTATTGGCAGAAGTCGCAGATTGGCCGTTTACGACAACCGTAATTCCGCCTGAAGTAGCCCCTATTGGAACCGTCACGACCAATGCGGTATCGGATGCAGAAACCAGCACTCCACCTGCTGTTCCGTTGAATGATACTTTTATCTTACTCATGTCCGTACCAAAACCTTTCCCGGTAACAATCACTGGATAACCGATTCCAACCAGTGAAGGTAAAAATCCAGATACCGAAGGGCTAGTCAATGTAATTGTATTATGAGCTACACCGGTTTGGCCGTTGACGGTAACTGAAATGCTTCCTCCGCTTATCCCAGACGGGATAACCACAGTCAATGAAGTTGTAGTAGCCGCAATAACTTCTGCCTGCACGCCACCAATTTCAACTAAATCATTAGCTGGATTGCTACTAAAATTGCTGCCAGTTATTACTATGGTCTGTCCGACACCACTAGTCGCAGGCGAAAACCCTGATATGGTTGGAGCAAGAGTAGTAGAAGAAGGAGTATCATTTTTTTTACATCCCGGAACCGCAAAAAGAAAAAGAAGAAAGCAGATTACTAGTGAAATTTTTTGAAAGCGATTGACATTAATAAATTTTACAGCAGTTTTCATTTTGGTTTTTAAATGAATTGAAATGATGAATTCAAACAAATATAATAGAATTCACCCTGCTTGCTAAATTGCTTTCAACATTAATTAAATTTAATCCTTCGTGTAAGTGTTTCCTTTAGATTTCAGAATATTTAAGAAGAATAATAAATACTACTCTGTTATTCCCTAATTTTAAAAAGGGAGACGAAAAATATTCTATTATACAACTCTCTAAAAATTAGACGATATAAATCAATATGCGGCCTATATAGACCTAATTCGAAGTTTTCAATACAATACCAGCTCAAATTGGATTCAACATTAAGAACAAAGATCGTTTACGAAGTATCAGATTCTTATGAATCAACCAAGTCGAAAATCAGCCGACTCTTACTGGAACATCGTTCAGGTAAGATGCAAGAGGATGGTACGTTTTCTTATCAAGCCAATTTTCTTCTGAGCCCTTCTCTTTTTAACCATAGCAATGCACGGATTGTTTATGGCAAAGGACAGCTTATAGTAGATGGTGAAAATACGTTGATTCACTTCACGATTACTCCAAATCTTGTGTTTGTTTTCTTCGCCCTATTGATATTCCCAATTCTAAGCCTACTCGCCATTTTTGATAATAAGTATTTAATGCCGAGAGGGAAAGACGACGTATGGACTATTATTAAAGAATTTCTATTTATTGAAGGCGTTTTACTTGCCATGATCCTTGCTAGTACTTTTTTATTAAAATTTAACTTTGAACGGAGATTTGATTTAACATTAAGACGGAGTTGAGTGAAATTGCATTCATAGGAACCGATGATACTTTGGCTATTATAGAGTATTAGAATCGTTCAAATTTCAGATCGGTTATTATAAAATTTCTGCAACACCGGCCCCAGTATTTCAGGAGGCACATCGTGAATCTTTCCATCCAATGAGATTTGTGTTCCATTGGGCAATAGTTCTGCGACGGCATGTGCAGCGTTTCTCAACATTGCTGGGCTTTTCGTGCTGGCGATTACAAGTGTTGGCATAGTTAAGGAACTTACCTGTTGCTTTGGAATATTGAAATCTCCACAAATGTACGCATCATAAGGAAGAGAATTCGCGTTTGCCTTCATTTTTGGCCAGTTGGGTGTCAGACGCAGAATCCAGGTTATGATAGCCGGCAACCCCATCACTTTTCTCAAATAAAAATTAACAGCATCGCCGCGTCTTTTTTCAGCGATCATGGTTTTCAACATGGACTCCGCATTTGCTGGCCTCCGCCCCTCACGATCACCAACAAATGGAGGTTCAAATAATGCAAGTTTTGAAATTTTCAACCCCGAAGCAGCTGCGTGGATAGCCAGTATAGCGCCGGATGAAATCGAAAATAAATGTGCGGATCCACCAGCGACATCTATAAGCGCTTCAATATCCTCTATTTCCCTCTGCACATCGTAAGGTTTAGTGTCTCCGCTCTCGCCGCGGGCCCGCCTGTCGTAGGTAATAACTGTAAAATATTTTTCCAATACAGGTGCCAATTTTGGCATAGGTCCGAAATTGCTGGAACAAAAAGCACCATCGACTAGGATGACGCTCGGACCTGTACCCGTTTTTTTAAAAGCTATAGCCGTTCCATCTTTAGAAAGTGTTTTATTCATGTCCATTTTTCCGCTAGGTTTTTTATACCCTCCATCAACATAGGTAAATATTTCTCCTGATTCGAGTGCTCGAACTCAAGAGGAATATTGTTCTTCGGTAAGTAAGTTCACAGACCCTATCCTTTTTCTGCTGGATGCTGTACCTAATGACTGAATAATTTTCCGGAATATCATCGTAACCTTCCTGGCTGCTCCAGTAACTGAATGTCAAAACCTTCGCCTGTTGGTTGTCGATGATCCTTCCCTTATCAACAAAACGGATACCAGTCGAATTCCTTGAAAAAGTTATGGGACTTCCCGGTTTCCAATCTGTATCCACCTCAGACCCAAACATGTAAAGACGTATTTTTTGGGGGTTTGTCAAAATGTCCCAGATCGCATCAGCCGAGGCATGAATGAGGATAGATTTTTCACAATATAAATTCTTTGTCAACATAATAATGCAAAGATATTTTGTCAAAAGTTGTCTATGGGGTGCTGAAAATGACCTTTTTTAGGTGGTAATTGCGACAAGCTGATTTGCTATTTTTGTGAAATGAAACACATATCCATCTTGGTTCTGGACAATATAACGCTGACGAGTCTGGACAGTACGCGGCAACTTTTCCTTAAAGTGAATGATTTCCTGATAAATAAAGGAGAAAAACCTGTTTTTAAGATCGAACTAGTTGGACGAACAAAGGAAACCTGGATTCATGACGGTTTGTATCTGATCCGTGCAGACAGACTCCTGTCAGAGGTAGTAGAGACAGACCTGATCATCATTCCTCAATTATGCGGAAGTTTTCCTAGACTGGTAAAACAAAACGCCGGCTTTTTATCCTGGATCACTGAAAAATATAATAACGGAGCAGAGGTAGCAAGTCTCTGCGCGGGTGTTTTCCTGTTGGCATCAACAGGGCTCTTAAAAGGAAGGTCCTGCGTGGTTCACTGGGCCAGTGTGCATGAATTCAGAAAAATGTTTCCGGATGTCCAGGTGGAAGAAAGTCATATCATTACAGATGATCGTGGACTATATACTTGTGGAGGAAATTATTCTTACCTGAATCTAATATTGTATTTGATTGAAAAATTCGCGGGCCGCGAAATGTGCGTATTCGTGTCCAAAATGTTTGAAATTGATATAGAAAGAAAGACCCAGGCGCCCTTTATGATATTTTCCGGGCAAAAAGATCATGCCGACAAGATGGTAAGACAGGCACAGGAATTTATAGAGAAAAATTACCAAAATAAAATAACGATTGAAAGCCTTGCTTCTTCGCTACTGGTTGGAAGAAGAAACCTAGAGCGCAGATTCAGGAAAGTTACATCAAACACCATCTTCGAATACATTCAACGCGTAAAAGTTGAGGCTGTTAAAAAAGGCCTTGAAACGACCCGAAAAAGTATTGTTGAACTAATGATGGATGTCGACTACCTGGACATTAAATCATTTCGGGATATCTTTAAAAAAATCACGGGCCTGTCACCGGCCGAATACAAAAAGAGATACGGAATGGAATCTTCCACCCTGATTTTGTCCCAATGATCATTTAGACAATTTACCAGTTTGAAATCAAAATAATCTATTCCATAGGATCAAACAAAAAGCTGGCTCGAGACGAAATCAGTACATACTACTCTTTTATTACTTACTAACCTGATCTTTTTGGTAGAAAAGTTTAGCCGCGTTTCTATCTTTCTTTTTAGCAGTTCCGGCAATAACAAAAGAGATTCCACAATAGGCGAGCGCCAAAAATGCGCTGGTAATTTCATCTCCCAAATCAGCAAATGAAGAAAGTATTACTCTGGGGATATGCAGGATGGCAAACCAAATAAATATTATCGAACCCAAAAGTGCTGCAATTAATCCGGTTTTGATATTCAAAATAATTGCAATGCCTGAACCAAATAGTCCTACCCCGGCAATATAAGTCCAAAATAAATGGCCAGGAACCCAAGTCGGGACCATGGTTGATATTTCTTTAGCAAATTGAAAATGAAGAATACCGAAACTGATGATTGGTATGGAAAACAGAATAATTCCGAAGGGCTTTAGCTTTTCCCAAAACCTTTTATCGGCGTTTTCATTATTTTCTGAAAAGCTGGCGGCAATAACAAATACACCACCGGCTAACGCCAATTCCTTTTCTGCATTCTCCCATTCCCCCAATTGTAAATAATTTAGGTTAACCATAAATTCATATGGTATGTAGAAGAAACAAAATATCAGCAGTAGCATGACCCCGAAGAGAAAAGAAACGAGCCAGGTTTTTATTTTAAAAACGATACGTGAACCAATTAAAATAAGCATGACTCCGGAGATATAGTGGAGCAGCGAAGAACCTGGAATCAGAAATCCTTGGGGAGGCAACAACATATAAGGATAGTTATTGAAAAAAATTGTAGAAATCCCGATCCCAGCTATAGCTAAACCATAAAAAATGCGGCCTATATCGGAAAGATTCCCCATTATAAGTATATGGTTTTAAAATCTATTCGGGAAAAATAAAATTATAGAGAAAATTCAGAAATTAGACAGTCTACCAAATTGCAGTTCCGGCAGGATTACTCAAAATAGAACTGATCGCCGGATCTATTTTACTTCAAGTTTGAGTGGAACTGGTGTCAAGCAGTCTGTGTTTTTCGCTGCAGTGCACCCTAATATCGCTTGTATTATTTTTGATTTGTCAACCAAAGATTCCCAATTTCTTATAACCCTTTTACGATCTCCAGCGACTTTTCAACATGGTCAGTAGGTGAAATATGGTCGGTTGCCGATGAAAAGACTGCTACAATTTTACCTTCCTTATCAATTACAAAAGTGGTTCGCGGAATGAAGCCGTGTGTGAGGTCCTGGCCGCTGAGGTCTTTAATTCCGGTCTTTGGAGGCGACATTGTCAGGCCATATTTTGCTGCAATTTCGCCTCCGGGGTCTGAAGCGACGGGAAATTTACCTGCACAGTATTGCGAATCGGAAGAAAAAGCATTCAGCCGCTGAATATCATCCGCAGATACACCAATAATGGTTGCTCCCGCTGCTGTAAATTTATCCTTGAGTTCAGCAAAAGCATGTGCCTCCGCATCACAGCCGCCGGTATAGGCAGAAGGATAGAAATAGACTACAACGGGTCCTTTGGCAAGCGCTTTTTTTAATGAAAAATCAAATTCACTACCGGCCAGGCTGGCTTTAGTGGTAAATAAAGGTGCTGCCTCTCCTTTTGTCAACATCGTCAATTGAGCAAAACCAGACCGGGCTATCAGGAGTGAAAAGCTGAAAATTAAAAAAGATAAGCAAAAGTATTTCTTATACATGGCGGAGTATTTTGAATTATTATTGAATGACATTTGTCATCAAATCTACAATTGTACTTAGAGAATCCATTCCTAAGTAATCAAAACTTAACTGTATTCAAGAAATGGAAGTTGCCTAATTTCTATTTTGATGACTGCATTATGAATTTGGCTAACGCCGCGGAAGATGTAGACCTGCTTAGCCGAAGTTCGAACCTTTTTTGCGCCGACTTTTTTAAGTTTTTCACGCATTAATAAGGTAATCAGCAAATTAAAGAAATTCTTTTCCCTGAAAACTGGGAACTTCAACATCCCATAATTTTGAAATGTAATTACAAAGTAATAACTTTGGTTTATGAAAACCTTCTTAATTCAGATAGGTAATTCAAAAGGAATAAGGATCCCGAAGTCCTTAATTGAACAATATCAACTAACTGGAGAAATAAAGTTAATTCCTTCTAATGATGGATTACTCATTTCCTCTGCCTCGAAACCCCGAAAGGGATGGGAAGAATTGTTCAAAAATTCTGTTTCAGATCAAAAGGATCTAGATGATTTTACCTTGCGAGCCATTTCTAACAAATTTGATAATGAAGAATGGTCATGGTAATTCGCCGTTTTGAAGTCTGGTTAATCAATATTGATCCTACGATCGGAAAAGAAATAAAAAAAACCAGACCTTGTTTGGTCATATCTCCAGACGAGGCAAACAAATTTTTAGATACAATCATTGGTGCACCGATGACGACAATTATTCGCAACTATCCTACTCGCGTAAATTGTGTATTTCAAAAAAAAAGCGGCCAAGTAGCAATTGATCAAATTAGATCCCTTGATAAAATCCGTATGGTGAAGAAATTAGGTACTCTTGATGAACAAGTTTGTAAAGTAGTTTGTGAAACGCTATTAGAATATTTCTCTTTTGAATAATGTGAGTCGATTACAGGTTCTTACACCTGGATTGGGGTTTAACTGTTGCAGAAAATGCAACAGTTCAAAATGAGGGTAGTAGGAAAATAAAACTGGTAGGAGTAGTCCCGGCAGGACTACTCCTAGAGTTCTGAAAACCCTTTATTATCAATGCTTTGAGAGAATGCTTTTTTGGTCGCTCCCTTTTTGCTCACCAATTTGACTAGAAAAGAACTGGAAGTCAAAGATAGTAATGTTAGACAAAATAGAAACAGAAATCATCCATGCTCCCATTTGAGACTCGGAACTGAAGGTTTCGAGTTGAATGAATCTATAGAAATCCCTAAAGAGTTAAAGCGAGGGATGTTGTTGTTGAACAATAAATAAATTGGTCCCCTTCTACATTGCTTTTGCCCTGTAGGGTAAAGAAGATTAATCAGTAGTTAATCAAATAGACGATTTTCCCAGACAATTTTTGTATTTGAAGTCACCCTACCGCTATTTCTGATAACTTCGAATCAAATATTCCAATAAAATTATAAGTCTTTGTTGGTGTTTTTCTTAAATTTTCGATTCTATTTATCATTGTTTAAATGATTCAATCTCCGCTTCATATATTCCTAATAAATCATTATTTACACTTAAAAATAATTTTACTATTTTCCATTTCTTCGAATTGGATCAAAATTATTTTTTTATTATAAATTCTGACAAACATTTCGATTCTTGATGTCATGTATTTCCGGGGATATGTATTCTTTTTATGGAAAGGCTTCCATTGTGTCTTTTGTAGAAAACTCAAGAATAAGACTCGGACAAACGAATCCAGAGGGGTATAAAATTTCCTATGATTTATATTTATTATTTTGCCATTCGTGTCAATTTCAAACCATATTGACGCATCATGATTGGCATTTCCATTTAGTAAATCATATTTTACAATAATTTCTTGATGCGTGTATAAGTAATTATTGAAAATTAAATGTAAGCTATCGCAAATAGCTAGTGGGTAAATTAATTTTGGAAAAAGTAAATCAGATTCGATTTTAACTATTTTTCTATTTAGAAATGTGTCCGGCTCGGAAACGGGAATTTGCTTTTGGGCAAAAATACTTCCATATGCACACAAACTAAAAACTAGAAATGCAGCGATAGATCTCATCTTTCAAAGTTAGTATAGTTATCGAAATTCCACCGGACTTCCGGATAAATTAATAATAACATCGCGCATTAACGTGCTCCCCTGGCTATTATACCGTAACCATCCAGCTGGTAGATTTTGTTTGCTTAGCCCCGTTTGAGAACCCCCAATGCGCATTCCCCCCGCATTAAAATAGTCAGCCTGATCATAATGAGTGTTCGAATACCCTGTAGACAAATAAAATGTCAATCGTTCGCCAGATAATCTGTTCAAGGCTAAACCAAATTGACTGCCAACAGTGCTATTGTTAAATGAATAGCCTGCTTGGCAAGCTGCAATGATAGCATTGCCACCTGATTTTACTTTAAGCAAAATATTTTGCAGAGATACAATGTTTGCCCGAAGAACTTTTTCCTGCGGTGCGCCACTGAGATAGTTGTTAATTTCTTTAGTTGTTATGAAATCTCCATTTTCATAGTTAATATCATGGTATCCAATTCCAACACCATTGTATGGTGCCAATCTCGAAGTGTGGGTAAGTTGTCCTTCTGTAGAAATTTCCAAGTTAGATATATTGATGAAACTGGCTATCGCTAATTCCGCTTTTATGAAATCCGTTACTGCAAAAACTGACCATTCACCGTAAACGCCACTGGAATTAGACTTGGCAGTTTGGGCTCGCACTGCAGAACCGTATGGTGTCCCTGCTTTTTCATTCTTTGCAGTTCTCCAATCTCCTAAAATCTGAATAAAAACATTTTTGGTCTTTCCCGTGAGTATCCCATAAACTGCCAAAACATCATTACCGGTAAAAAGAGTTCCCTCACTAGTTTCTTCAACATTAGTGCCATTAGGATCTATAAAACGCACTGGATTGTCAACGCTATAGCAATAGGTGCTGTGCCTCCTAAATTTGTCAGATAATGGATCTTGTTGATTCCATCTTCCAAGTTGGGGATCAAATGTTCTAGCTCCATAATCATAATCTTCTAAACCACTTCCATCACTAAATTCCTTATTCTGTAATTCTTTGCCACCGAATTTATATTTATTTTCAGCATAATTATATTTGATGGCTTTGTCGGATATTCCGGCCATTGTAAGTCCAAAAGGATAATATGCATTATCTTCTAAAATCGGGCCATGCGCATAGGATACTTTCAAATTATCAAAATAGACATTATAGTTACTTTCATTACTTACAAAAACATATACATACCCATTTTTGGGTGCAGCTATTGAGCTAAGGTTGTGAGCAAGTATGGTCTGTGCGGCTGTAGCACACGCACTTGTAATAGGAGTAGCATATCCACCAGCATACTGGAATTGATCATCCAAAAAAACATAGTTTAAATAGGCTTTTGGAACACTGGGATTAGGTGCGGTCCTTGCATTTAAATAGTTTTGCGTAGAGGTATTAAGTACACTCGTATTACCCTGTAAATCGGCTAATGTGGCATGATTACCACCGGCACCTGGAATCCCCGTAGTACTAATCAAGTTGGTCAACAAATCGGTTGCAACCAAAGCGGCCACATTGTAATTATTTCCAGACGTAGTCAAATAATACGCATCAACCTGCATTGAAAGTTGATCTCCAGCCATAACTTTTAATATTAAAGAAGGTCCAATTTTTTGACTGGGATAGTTTGTTACTGCGACAAATTGGTTACCACTATTTGTATCAAATCCAGAGGGTTTTGGTGTCTGTATGTCATTGCCAAATATTTTTTGTTCGGCCACCAAAGCTGCAGTTTCCATAGTAGCGTCATACAATGGATCAGAGTATTGTTCGTCTGTAAGAACCATTCTAATATTTCCGAGGTGGTCCTTAATGATGTAGTCTACAGCGTATCCAGTTATAGCATTGGAATTTGTCGTATTATAATACAATCCCCTAATGCGACCTTCTTCCTGACCAATAAACTGAAGAATATCACCATGTTGTAAAATTGAAGAGTTTAAAGTGGCATTGTTGGGATACGAAATACTCTGGAAAACAAGTCCATTTATATAAGTGGTAGTAGTGGTAATTGCAACATTGGTATAAGAGGTTCCATTTAATACAACGGATCCGTTATTTTCTGTAACAATTTTTTGAAGCTTTTCCCCTGAAGCGTCGTAAGTATACTGGATAGTTCCCTTATTATTCGCCAGCGTTATTAATTGCGGAAGATTGAGATAGTTGTATAATATACCCTTCGAAGAGGATGTGCCTATGTCTTTATTTAAATCTGTGGCCAAATTTCCGTTATCGTCATATACATAGTCAACTGCGGTCGTCGGCTTCGTACCTCCAAAGGTGGCTGAATAAGTAGAAGAATATCTAAAATCACCAAGGATAGTTTGTGAATTATTGGCGCCGTCACTCACATTCTGAAGTTGGTTACTTGTTGGTAGATAACTGTAAATTAATTGATCGATGGGAGCGGTTGGCGCCCCAAGTCGATAACCGTTTTGGTTCATCTGTGTGATATTGCCATTTGCATCATAACCGAGACCTCCTACACTAAAATCGACCACTTGCGCATTGGATGGGGTAATCTGTGAAAAATTGGCTGCTGATAAACGATTTGCCGGATCATAAACAAAATCGTATTTTCTATTAACAGCATCTCCCGTACTTTTCCAAACCGTACCAGCTATATTACCGTTCAATTGAGCTGCTGTATATGTCATGCCGGACATTGAACTTAGTTTATCGTAAGCTAATTCTTCTCCAAAATAATTACCAGGGGCGGGTGGTGCGTTGGTGATCGCTATTGTTGTCCCGCTATTAATATAATTACGATTAGTCCCTAAGAGCCAGCCGCGAATATTATAGTCAAAAGTCAATACATCCACGGGTCCACTATTCAGGCCACTTGATGGGCCCAGTGTTTTTGTGAGAAGTTTACCCAATTCATTATAGGCATAATTGACCATGGTCTTAGTAAAATTACCAGCAACCCCAGTAAAGATCTTCGCGATTGAGGTTATCCGATCATTAGCGTCATATGACATTTGGGATTGAACGATATTGGTCTGAGCGTTCGTGCCACTTTTTACGCTCTTGAGCTGGCTTATCAATATTTTGCCATCAAATGAATATTGATTAGTAGTTTCATCAGTTCCGCCAGTAATATTTGTAGTTTGGACTTGAATTATTCGGTCTCTGTCGTCATAATAAGAAGTAGTATATAAGTAATTTGATGTTCCCAAAATCTCCTTTTTTGACCCAGTTACTAGGCCCAATGTCGTATAGGTTGACTTTGAAACAGCCCTAGGATATGGATAGCTGGCATCCGAAGACGGTAGAAATCCAGTAGAAGAGGATTGACTTGCATCAAATCCAGCACTTAGTGGCGTTCCTGTTTGCCATGTATAGGTATCAAACCATGTTTGGGTAAGAAGTTCAAAATTACTTACAGTGCTGGGATATGTTATACTATTGTAAGCATTTGATAATTCGGCACTAAAAGATGTAGCATCAGTAAGCAATCCTGTTTGAACCGCCCTGTTAAGGTTATTTTCATAAACGGTAACAAGCCATTTTCCTGCTGCTCGTAAATTCCCGTCTTGCGTCATAACGAGCCTATCTCGAGCATCATATACCATATATACCGGTTTAGCTCCGGGTTCTTGCTTGATTATCATTCTATTACGCTGATCGTATTCATAATAAAAACATAGACCCGTCATTAAATTTGAAATTGCACTCAAATTCCAGGTGGAATTGTTCAACAACAACTGCACCGCCTGGGGTTGCAATACATAGCGCAGATTGTTCAGATTATCGTAGATATAATAGGTGTTCAACCAGCCCGAATGATTAGTACCTGGTGTTGGTATGAATTGTACTTGTTTCAAAATCGTCTTATTTTCTCTGTCCTTGAATTCTACGACCTGATTTCCTGATTCGTCAACCACAATATTTTTGAACAGTGTCCCTGCTGGATAAGCTCCATTATTAATTGGTACCGGCGCTGGGCTATTAGGAATATTTGTATAAGAAGCATTAACTGTCCATTCTTGTACGTTGTCAGATACGGTATTGGTAAAATATTCCTGTAAACTCCCCTTGCTCGCGCCACACCAACTTGTTCCCGCTGGAAATGCACTAACTATTCTATTTAACGGGGAAGCCTCGTAGATACTTTGGCCATAAAAAAAAGTTTCGCCTTGATTTGTTAAAATACCGGTTGTTGAATAAAATTTCGCTTGCTGTTGAAAAGGGTCAATTTTAAAGTTTCCATCATTTACAATATCGCCTGTTTGAGCAACTGTCGATGGACTCGGTAAGTAACTAAATTGTTCTCTTCCCATATTGTCGTAAATAATAGGCGCTACCATATCATTGCCAGCTGGAGTTATTCCCTTTATAACTGTCTCTGTAGGTCTTCCAATCCCATCAAAATAATCTGTATTTTGGTGAACATCCCTAACGGCTCTCGTAATCAGATCGTTAGGATCTTGATCAGGAGCGAGTGCCTGCCAGGAACGAACATAATTTACAGAATATGTTGACCCGTATGCAGTGGGTACTGTTCTTGGAGTCTGAGATTTTACAACTGTGTTGCACACTAATAAGAAGATTGAAAACGCAATACTCTTTTGCATGTTTAGTTATTGCTTTACTAGTTTACTGTCATGTTAAATCCACTGCTAACAACTACATTATTGAAGGTCACAGTAATACCACTTTGACCACCTGATATCGAAAGGTATATAGACCGGGAAATGTTATTTATTTGTGACACGACTACTTTGTATGTTCCTGGTGGCACGGGCATACTGCCATTAGATGTAAAAGTTTGTGTTGCGACAACGGTTGCACCTTGATAGAAAGTAACAGAGAATATTCTAGTTGGATTAGCGCCACCAGTTGCTACACTCACTGACATAGAAGGCCAGGGAGTACAAGTACCTGCTTTATTAACAGTAGTTTGACCATTTGCGGCCTGGTCAGCAGCGGCCATATTATTTGCCAACTGTAACGAATAATTGTAGTAAGTATTAGCTGCTACTGTATAAGTTCCCGTCGATGCTGTATTATACGGTGGACATGTCTTCGTATATGTTTGTATATTTATTGCATTACCAACGATAGTACAAGATTCAGGCATGCCAGCATAATTGTAACAATATTTCTTAATAACATTATTATCCTGGTCACGGACATTAAAAAGCCTTCCAAAATAATCATACTCATAAGTCATTATTCTATTATTCGGATCTGTTTCGGTAGCTAACCCAATACCACATTTGTAAGAATAAGTAGTAACAAGAGCTCCAGAGAGACTCGTTCTGAGCGGATTTAACAACGTATTAAGTTGACTCGATGTTAAGAAAACCGCCTGATCTAACTGAGACTGCGTTATGCTATTTGCATTCATCGCAGCTTGAACAGCCGAATAAGTACTATTGATGATTTTCGCTACAATATATTGCGAATTGTAACCCCATAAGTAAACTTCCTTGATATTGTTAATTTTCTGTACCTCCTGAATATGGCCGTGAGCGTCATATTGATTTACTTGATCTCTTGTCTCTAGCGCATTATTTGATATTTGAATTTGATTGGTTTGCGGTAAATAAATTCCGGCATAAGGAGAATAGTAATTCGTCTTAAACATCTTGACCTGCGTTCCATTATTTAAAATAGTATGTTGTAAAAGAGGAGTAAATATATGCGCGTTAGCCATCGCAACACTTGTACCATCACTAAAATCAGTCGGATACGAAAATGAGTTTACAATTGATTCGCCTTTACTCCCTTGATCAGTAGTGCTCTGAATTAAATTGTTCGCATTATAAGTAAAAGATGTGGTTTGGGTTAGTGGATTATTTCCCTGCTGGTCCCATGTAGTAATAGTTTTAATCATAGGATAATAGCAATAGGTATAAACTGGTCTTGCTGATGCCAAATTGAAATTAACGGTGCAAGCAACACATCCATACATACCGCCGTCATCAATCAAATTTATATAACTATTCAACCGTGCGGCGTCACTCCTGTAAGTAATAATTTCCTTTTGCAAAGGAATATTTGTTGCGGAATATCTAAAAGTACCAATAGCTTTACCCCTTTCAAGCTCGAAAGATGTAAATGGAAAATAATAGTCACCACTTACCCATCCAAGATAACCTGGAGGTTGTTGATCAAAATGAGTAACTCCATTTATATCTGCATCAAAATTGGTAAAATTGTTTTTTGTGAAAGACCCATCTAATGCAACTTCATCGACTTCTGAATAACCGATTGGCGATCCCTGTCCCGTATAACCATAATTTCCAACCCCGTTGAATGCATATAAAGTAAAGCTTACTGTCGTGCTTGGACCTTGAAATGCCTGTCTATTACTAACCGTAAATTGATATTGCGGATTGCCATTTAACTCGCCGCTTGAGGGTAGAGAACCCAAATTAGCACCTGCTGTATAGCCAGTTTTATAATAATAACTTTTGTCAGTCGCAACAGTCCCATCGGCCAGAATATTTTGTATCCTGGCAATTCTACTTCCACCCGCATATCCTGTCTGGGGGTTTAATTTCTGGCGCAATGGATCTACTACTTGCGAATAGTCATTTGCTTCCCAGGTAAAAGTGGTATGGCCACCTGTCGGATAAGTTATTTGATTTAACAACTCTTTGGTTACAACGCTAGAATTGGGCTGTCTATGATTTAATAGGTCAACTGGAGCGACCGTAACATCAGTAGCATTATAAAACCCCCAATGATCGCTAAAATTTCCAGTCGCATATATATTTGCTCCAGTTAAACCGATATTGGCTGAGCTCAAATCACCATTGTAGCCGAAAGTATATTGACCTACGACATTATTTTCAATGTCCAATTCTTTAAACGCGCCTAGCATCAATCTCTGATTTGGGCTGGAAGAACTATTTAAGTAAGTAAATTGATATTGCTTCAGTAAATTTGGATAAGGGAAAGTGGAATTAATTCTATTATCGTAAATATCTACGCTATCCAACTGCATCCATTGGAGGCTGTCCAAACATCCTGGGGTCGCGCCAAAAAGTGAAAAATCAAAAAGAACTGAAGAGTTCGTTTGGTCGACATAACTCATCTGAGGAACAGTATATTTATTCCATATTTGTTTTGAACAAATAAATTTTGCCGTTTCATTTGGACTAGAAATTGTCGTTAGATACATCGGCCATTGTAATACACCTATATATTTGTTTTTAACATTATAATCCAAACTAAAACTTTGATCACTTGAACATGTGGCAGAGCAAACCATTAAAGGCGGCGTGGAGACTGTTGAAAGGCTGTTGTAATAAGCACCTATGCTCATGTTGATTGTTGGGTATTTTCTGGAATATGTAAACGAAACCGTATTCCCATAAACATCGGTAATTGACTTTAGCAACCATGTATTGGCAACAAATGTCTGGTCTTGTGAATTAGATCCAATCGGAATCAGAGGCGATGTAAATTCAACCGCATCCGGAACACCGGAAGTCCGTCCGCCAAAAACAAATACGGTACCGTCTGGCATTGTAAGTCTAAAACTTCCGAATGACCGTGATTGATCCGGCCATTGTTGCAACGATCCTGAACTACCTTTATAATATTGTTTAATTGCGTTAACTATATCGGCTGCAGTAAAAAAATCTATCATCTCTACTTTTATGTTTTCATCGGAAACCACCTTCCATAGTTGGGTAGTGCCTTCATAATAAAACTTTCCGGAATGTCCCATTACATTAAAGGTAAATTCATCTGCATGCACATCTAAAACTCGACTTAAAGGTGGGATGCTAGTATTGTAATAATCAGAATTCAATTGTGTTGAAGAACTCCAATTGGATAAATTCGCATAATTTGCACCGGGAGTAGCGGTTTGTGCCCCGGGAGATAAAGGATAATAATAAGTGGCAGTTGGTGGTGTCTGGCCTGCTGGATTTACAGTTCCATCTATATATTCCTCATCAAGAGTTCCATGAATTTGTCGAGTGATTGAGCCTATACTCTCCAGATCCCATCCGCTTCCTACCCACCCAGGCTGTTGTCCCGGCTTTACTGAAGATGGGTGATAACGTAGGGCAATTGGGATTTCAATTTTCCCGTAAGATAATGTATGTATAGGAACGGAAATATCTGGGGTACCGGTAAATAAGCTAACAGGCACGTCGCCAAAGGTTCCAAGACTTGCAACATTTGGACTTACAATTTTTGGTGGGTAAACATATTGAGATTTTGTACTGACTATTTGCAGACAAAGTATTACGAAAATAATGCTGCTTTTAAATTTAAAATTAATAGGCATCGTAAATAAATCAAATAATTAAATAATGCTAAATATATAGCTATGATTAAAAGTTATATTCCACCCTAAATAGAATAGGTTGTGTTCTAGGAATCTGTTGATAACTTAAAAAATTCCACAGCAATTCTATTTTGGTCTTTTTAAAATACTGGGAGTTCATTGAAACAACTTTACTTAAACCTATTAAACCACTTTTCTGCCAAATGTTGGCATAATGATTTTGTGAAATGGAATAGTCGATTTTTTGATAATTATACTCAAATCCCCCTGTGGCATATATACTCCCTTTTATTTTGTAGTCGAAAAATGACCTTATGCCCGCGCCTTGGCTACTTATCTTTATATGGTTGATATTTGTACCCCATCCCACATTGTAACTGCCCCCAACTCCAATCGTACTTTTATTATTTAATTTATAGCCTACAGAAAGCCCAAAATCAGTCATTGTCGGGAAAAAATGACTGCTTTGCGTATTTTGAACATTTATTCCAAATTCAAGCCTTTTGAACAAAGATTTTGATTTCTGATCGTTCGGTTGAAATCCTTTAGGTAAATCCGCATTCTCACTACTACCACCCAAAGAAGAAATTTTATCTTTTAAATTTTGAAGTTGCCCTTGAGCAGAAGCAAGACTCTGTGTAAGAGCAGAAGCCGCATTCGATCCTCCACCTGAAATCTGAGTCTGCAACATTTGCTTAATCATGTCTCTGGATTGCATGCCAGGGATCGAGTTGTTTAAATCGTAGTCGCCAGGCATATTAAAAATACCAGAGAGAAAAGAATTCTTCTGCATAAAAGAATTAAAAGCTGGAATCCTATTTAACATCTTTAATGCTGCTGACGTCATTTTGTCCGGATCATTAAAAATTTCCTTGTATTCATTTAACTGTTGTGTGTAGTAATACAACTGCCGATTATATTGATCATAAATTTTCGACACTTCTGTCGGCAGTTGAGTGTGCGCCAAAATATATTGCTTGATCTGTTCTTTTCTGGCCTCAACAAACTGCTTTGCAACCTCTGCATCTTGCATTTTTGATTGGAGAGTTTGAATATTACCTAAGGATGCCTGAAGGTTGGAGGAGTTCAACTTAGAAGTGGTAGACAAAATCGAAGGATTTCCATTCAAGAATTTCAGAATCCCCTGCAAAGAATCCGCATACGGCAAATATTCTGAATTCGACGGCTTGATCAGCTTTGCAGTGTCAGCTTTGATCTTGTGTATTAATGAAAAGTACTGCTGTTCAGGATTGCTGAAAAATAAATATTTCGCACTATTTGAATCATTTTTATAAAGTTGCGTTTTTAAAGCTGCTTCTTGCTTCGCAAATTTCTGAAGATAAGTTTCAGATTCATTTTCTATATCTAGATCTAGTTTAGCGGACTTTGAATCAATTTTGCTACATAAGCGATCCGAAATTTTTGAGGAGGATTTAAGAAGAGAATCAGACTGTCCTAACAAATAATTTACTGAACACATCAATCCACCGAATAGGAAAATAATAATCTTCATGCAGCAAGTTTTAAGTGAACCGATGTTTAAATGTGAGAAAGTTTTTTATATAAGCAAGTTTTATTCAATAAATATTTTTAAAAATGAGGTTTTATAAGTGTTTATACTTAGCAATAACTTCAAAAAATCAGGCACCAATGAAATAAAATGATTACAACTACATATAAACACTTAGTTGTACCATGATTTAAACAAGTTTAATATTTCTCCTTGGCACTGATGAGAACTAACTGCCAAATTTAATGCGACGGTAAATGGTGATATGACTCCAGTTGGCTCATTTTAATGAAGGGTGAAAGCTTCGCTTTACAACTTAATTTGAATACTTTTATATGATTGCTGCTTTTATAACTTTCGCAAATGAGTCGAAGACCGTCCTGCTGGTTTTGTAAAATCGGTTCCCTTATATTTTTATTTCTATATTCCTTTCCGGTACTTTCTCAATCCCGAAAGCCCTATGATTTGGGCTATAAAAACAAAATCCTAAATGCAAGGACAATCATACAATCCCTAAGCTTTCAGGATAGTTCAGAATGGGAAAAGACTAGTCAGTCTGGTCTGTTTCGCCATAAAACTCAAGAAAAAATACTTAGGTCAAATCCCGATGAACTTCTAAGTCGTAAGACCTCCTCCATAATAAATAAACCTCGATCGAGTATTACTAGTGCAATTACACTAAATCTAACAACAAGTGGGGCTAGCTGTGGATATGGAAACGGAAATATGATTGTAACGGCATCAGGAGGAACACCGCCGTATAAATATAGCTATATCTATAATGGAACTTATTCATATACCCAAAATACTGGTAATTTTCAACAATTAGAAGGAGGCAGTTACAATTTGACTGTGGAAGATGCCAATGGTGAAATTTCAACTTCAAATGTTATCATACAAAATACCTACCCAGCACCTAATGTCAGTGTTTTATCCAGCACACCGCCTACTTCCTGTACCAGTTTCGATGGCAGTATGACTCTTGTCGCTTCTTCTGGTACACCACCTTATGAATATTCCATAAATGGTGTCGATTATCAAACGAGCCCAACTTTTTCAAATCTTTCCCAAGGCCTCTATTCCATGTTCGTCCGGGACGCGAATGGCTGTATATTCGGTTTCCTTTCCATAAATCTTTTGATTGTAAACAATGGCAACTGTTATAACAGAATGTCGCTCTCAAGTTTTTCAAATTACAGTTGTAACAACAATGGAAGCATTGATTTGGGTACCCCGTTTGGGGGAATCCCTCCATATCAGTATTCTCTAGACGGAATCAACTTTCAAACTTCCAATCATTTTGACAATTTAGGTGGTGGGTTTCACTCCATTTATTATAAAGATGGCAGTGGACTAACAAATATCTACACCATTTATATGATAGCGGCTTGCATTTTAGATATACCTATTATTGTTGTGGATGCCACATGCGGTAAAACAGATGGATCTTTAACTGCCAGTGTTGTAAACGGTACGCCACCTTACACCTATTCCATCGATGGTGTCAATTTTCAATCTAGCAATACATTTAATGGATTGTCGGCGGGTAATTATACTCTTACAGTAAAAGATTTGAACGGAAATGAAGCATCCAACTATGCCACCTTGTTCGACAAATGCCCGACGCTATCATTATCCGAAACTGATGAAAGTTGTTCAAAGAATGATGGATCGATTACAGCGACCGGAAGTAGTGGAACTGGTCCTTATCAATTTTCCCTGGACGGCATCAACTATCAAACTGGAAACTTATTTAATTCTCTTGTAGCTGCAATCTATACTGTAACCATTAAAGACTTTAATGGTTACACCAGCTCAGCTTCAATAACCGTAAAAAATAGTTGCATTATTCCAGCCTGCCCATTCAATGCCACCATTTTCACACACGGGGGATATTGCATCGGGGATACGATTTTTTTGTCTGCGCCTAAGGACTTATCCGTTTTGCAGTGGTATAATGACAATTCACTTGTCAAGACTGCTACGTCATCATCCTCCAGTATCGGTTTTACTGTAGCAGGTGGAAATGGAATGGGTCTTTCTTCAAACCAACTTAACGGTCCCTTCGGAATATTTATAGATGCCATGGGTTCAATTTATGTTGCTGACAGGTTGAACAATCGTATCCAGAAATTTGCTCCGGGTTCAACAAGTTTGACAAGTGGAACTACAGTTGCTGGTGGAAATGGTCAGGGTTCAAATGCCAATCAGCTGGACAATCCCATAGGAGTATTCTTGGATACCCAAGGAAACCTATTCGTGTCAGACAACAACAATCAGAGAGTTCAGAAATTCCCCCCAGGGTCTACCAGTGCTACCAACGGAATTACAGTTGCTGGTGGTAATGGGACAGGGACGGCTGGTAACCAATTTGCTTACCCATGGGGAATATTTGTCGATTTATCTGGAAACTTATTCGTTGTTGATCAACAAAATAACCGAGTTCAAGAATTTCCTTCTGGTTCAACAAGTGCCACAAATGGTGTTACAGTTGCAGGTGGCCTGAACTGGGGAAACGGTGCAAATCAGCTGGCCAATCCCATTGGAATTTTTGTTGACGGAAATAACAATATGTTTATATCCGACAACGGCAACAGTCGCATCCAGGAGTGGCCTGTTGGTGCGCCCAACGGTAAGACCATCGCAGGTGGGAATGGTTCTGGCTCCGCGCTCAATCAATTTTCAGCTCCTAATGCTATTTTCGTTGATGGTAGCGGTAATGTTTTCGTATCGGACGAAAGCAACAATCGAGTCTTGAAGTTTCCCCCAGGATCTACTTCGACTACAAATGGTTTAATTGTGGCTGGTGGTAATGGTTTGGGGTCGGCGCCTAATCAACTGTCGGCAGCCGCAGGTGTCTATCTAGACGTTGCGGGTAATATTTTTGTATCCGACTACTCTAACAATCGAATACAAGAATGGGGTCAACAGTCCATTTCCGATACCATCATTGTTCCACTGACCCCCGGAGTTTATACAGCAAATGTAATCAATGAATCAAATTGTTTGGTTTCAACTAATATATTAACCATCAATCCAACGGTCACCACTTCCATAAATATTCTCTCATTCCCTCAAGTAATTTGTGCAGATAGTTTAGCAAACTTTACTGCTAATTTTTCCAATGGAGGTCAAAGTCCAAGGTTTCAATGGCAGGTAAACGGTCTCGATGTGGGAACCAACCAGGCGACTTATTCTAACAACAACTTAATTACAGGCGACCGGATTGCCTGCATTCTCTATAGTGACGCGGTTTGTCCAAATAAAGTAGCTGATACATCGAACGATTTAATTATTTCTATCCATCCCATAGTCTATCCCAGCATATCGATTTACGCATCTGACACTAACATATGTCTCGGAAGCCCAGTCAACTTCGACGCCATAGCTCTAAATAGCGAGATTAATCCTAGTTTTCAATGGGCAATAAATGGAATTTTTAAGGGAACCAATAGTGCGTCTTTTTCAACCTCGAGTCTTCAAAAAGGTGATTCCATAAACTGTTTTCTTTTCCCAGATCCAACTACCGTTTGTCTCAGTTCCACAAAGATAAAATCAAATACTATTGCCATTCAAATCAAAGACATCTTGTCTCCTACGATAAATATAACTGCGTCAGCCAATCAAATTTGCTCGGGAGATTCTCTTTTATTTACAGCAACCATTCAAAATGCCGGAGAGGAACTTTCTTACAAATGGAAATGGAACGATCAAGATGTGGGGACTAACCAGGATATTTTTACCAAAACTAATTTGCAAAACGGAGACCGGGTATACTGTTTGTTACAAACGGATAATCAGGATTGCTCGGTCTCAGGCTCATACAAGTCAAATACCGACACAATACTAGTAAAACCTGGAATCGTTATTCTAAATATGACTCAGGATACTTCTATCTTGAAATACGGAACAGTGCCTCTAGAAGTATCTTTAACCGGCTCCCTAAAGTCCTTCCAATGGAATCCTGAAGATAAATTAGCAAATCCTTTGACCTTAATACCTGTAACTGTCCCTTTGAGTGAAACAACTTCATTCACTTTCACGGCGACTGCCACAGATGGATGTCAAGTAAATCAAACGGTTATGATTAAAGTCTTGAGGAAATTTAAGATGCCTAATGCCTTCACTCCTAATGGTGATGGCAAAAATGATTTATTCCGAATTCCCGTCGATGTTTATCTAAATCTTCGAGAATTTACTATTTTCAATCGGTGGGGGAATAAAGTATTCACAACAAAAAATAAAGAGCAAGGATGGGATGGAAATTTTAATGGCCTTCCTTGCGAAACAGGTACCTATGTCTATATGATTTTAGGTTCAGACGAAAATGGCGATATCAACGCCGATGGCACTTTCATTTTATTTCGATAAATATTGCATGTGCACACTCAAAGGCAGCATCCTGTCTCAATTTTGAACATGATCTCAATCTCTACCTTTCTTAACTTTATTCTCAAGGAATAATAAAAAAAATAATGATGAAGAAAGAAATGTGTAGACGAATAAAGGATTTGGCCCTCTTCGACCTTCCTGTAAATGGAGAAAAAATTGAAAATTTATTTATAGAGACCCACTCCCACTTTCAAAAATTGTCACCAAATTGGACATTATCTGCGACAAGATATAAAATGATATATATATTCTGGTTTAAGGAGGTCTTTAGCCACTTTATTCTCCTTTTGTTTTTGGCAGTTTTATATTCGATAACACTCGGTTTATGTAGCCAAATTTTCCTACAGTCCCTTTTATTAGGTTCCTTTTGCAGTTTTTTTATATTGGCAGTTTGGATTTATTGGCCGGCTTATTTCTCCGAATTCCTTCCCAAACTTGACTCCATTATTGATGAAAAAGAACAAATTAGACTTGCTGAACTTGAACGTTGTAAGTGTAGAAGGACCCAATATTCTTGCCCTTCATTGGTTATAATTTACTTTGTTTATTGTAAAATTTCGGAAATCCCACTTCTCCCCGCCAATGAGACTTCGGCCGAACTATTAAATAAATTGTACGGAGTTGATAAGGATAAGCTCAAACAAAATTTGGTAAGGCTTTGCCAGCTTCATAAACTTTCTCCTAAAGAAATGGCGGAAATGAGCAAGGGGATTGCAAATGCCCGGGATTTTTTTGCGAGCCTTGGCTATTGGGAAGCTGCCAAAATCCTGGATAAACTTGAATTAAAAATGGTTAGTGCTTGACTGGCATTGATTCCAATAAGGTTTTGATCTTTTAAGTATACTTAGCTTTTATTCATTTGTTTTTGGACTTAAGTTGAATGTCCAAAATCAAAAAAAATGAAAGAGTCAGTGAAGAATGCCAATTCCATTCAAGCGACGACACCTATGCTTTTTCCATACGAACCGGAAAAGTTCTGGCAATCAATCCGGAATGTTATCAGGGAAGAAATTATTAACGTTGAAACACTAAAGCCAACTATACTCCCGAACGAGACACCCGGCATGACCTACAAACCACTTTACAAGATCGCCGAAGTGTGCACCATATTCCATGTGACCAAGCCGACTATTTATGACTGGGTTAAACATGGAAAGCTAAAGCCTTTTAAAATTCGGTCTCGAGTCTATTTTCTTTGGCAGGATATTGAGCAACTAATCAGGCCTAAGGTAAATGAGTAAGTATTTCTCCAACACAATCAAATCATCTTATTGGCCAGAATCTCTGGGAATGTGCCCTGAAGCACTTGCCAATTGGCTTGATTGAATAATTTGGGGCGATTCAATTACAAAAATAATTATTATAACCCGTTTATTAGTCTATAAAAATAAAAAAATGGCAGAATTCAAAAGAAGAAAACTGGTACTTAGTTCCGGTAAGCAGGTTAAATTATTTGGAAATAGTATGGCTATTAGCCCCAACCTTGAAATCGGCGAGGGTTATACCCCGAATATCTTTTCAAGTATTGAAGCCGAAGAGTCCGAGAAACCCACTCCCACTGTGTCGAATCCCCAAAAATTGACTTTGGAAGATCTCCAGGAATTGGCGGATTATAATATCCGGTTATGGATGGGATTAAAAGAGAATATCCGAAAATACGGAGTAAATAATTCTAAAATTTTCAATGGAGATAATTGTTGATTTTTGGTCTTTTCCTTCCAAAGCAAAGTGTCAGCCTTTTTCTAGATAGGGAAGGCCCTTGAATATTGAATGAGTTTCGTACGGACATGGATTGGCTCTATTAAGGAGTGGTTAAACTCGAAGACAGTTTTATAGGATAAGCGGAATAAGAGGAATATGTCGAAAATCTTAGATGTGAAATTTGGCAAAACGTAAGGCGAGCGGTGTTTTCGCTGCGCGAAAACTCTCTCCGCACCTCCCGGCGCGCGCTCGCCTTTTGCTCCCGTTGGTCGCCAAAAGGTCTGGAAAGAAGGAAAAAAGTGGAATGATGGATTTCGTGAAAGTGAATAGTAAGAAAGGGGGAAGGCCTAAAAAGGCGGTTGTAAGGGAAAGAACAACTGGTATTCGGCTCTCTAAGACCGAGCATTTTATTGTTCAGGAGAAAGCCAGAAAGGCGGGTTTGAGGCTGACTACGTATATACGGCAAACTGCCGTGGAAGGCCGGGTACAAACCCGTTTGACGACGGAAGAACAGGGATTCGTCCGGCAACTGATCGGTTTTTCTAACAATATAAACCAGATCGCCAGGGCCTGCCACCAGGAAGGGGTATTGAAGGGACTCCGATATTTTGAAGAGATAGGTGCCAAAATCGATCAGATTTTAAGAAGACTAAAAGTCTAAACCGGCAGCAGTGATCAGCAAGATTTGTACAGGACACAGTTTTTATGGATCGATCCGGTACGTCTGCCAGGAAAAAAAGAAGGCAGAAATTCTGGGTTTTGAAGGCGTAAGAGGTTATAACCAAAAGCTGATGGTCCAAGATTTTGAGAGACAGCATGGCTTAAGGCCAGAGAAAAAACAGGCCTGCTTTCACGGGATTTTGAGTTTCTATCCGGGCGAAAGACCTTCCGATGGCAAGATTTTGGAGATTGCCCGGAAATATCTGGCAGGTTTAAATATCCGAAACACCCAATATGTGTTTGTTAAACATACTGACAAAGCCCACCTACATCTCCACCTGATTGCAAATATGGTGGATAATACAGGGAGGACCATTTCAGATCGGTGGATCGCACTCAGGGGTAAAAAACAGGCTCAAAAGCTGACACTTGAATACAAACTAACTCAAAGTTTGTCCAAACATCTTTCCCGAACCGAGTATCAAAACCTTAGGGAACCGGAGAAATATCAGTATAAAATCTATGCCGCGGTGAAGCACCATTTGAGGGATAGTCGTTCCATGGATCAGCTTCAGGAACGACTCCAGCCGTTGGGTATTGAAATACAGTACAAGTATAAAGGCCATACTGAGGAAAAGCAAGGGATAAGTTTTCGGCTGGGAGAATACTGCTTTAAGGGAAGTAAAATCGATCGGCAGTTCTCCTTTGCCAATCTACAAAAGACATTTTCCATGACGGAGAAACAAGTTTTGGCCAGGAAATTAGACATCAAAACAACCAAATATGTTCCGGGATCAGGACCAGTATTCTATAGTGAATCCCAAAGGTTTGGAAAAGAAGTGAGCTATCAAATGCATAAAATACTTGATATTCTTTTAAGGCAGGAAGAAGATTATGAACAGATGTCCTATGAATTGTCGCAAGAGGCAAAAAGAAGACGCCGACGACATTTGAATGAGTGAGACTACTAGCTGATTTTAAAAATGAAAATTATTAATTGCATGAAATATGGATCAGATTTTACTCGAAACGGTTATTGACAAGTTGAATACTACCGCAGCCAGATTGGATAACCAGGAAGAAGAGCTTTTAGAAGTGTCAAAAAAGGTTCACACCTTAAACGATCAGACAAATTCCAATAATGCATTGGGCGAGCTGGTAAAACAGCTGCAGAATAGTATGATTTCCGTCCGGTGGCCTGTACGGGAAATGGAGAAAATATCTGAAAGACTGGCTCAAAATAATGAGCTTTTATCCAGTCCCAGGACGACTAAAAAGGTAGTCTATCATACTGTTGGTAGGTTAATTTGGATTCTTATAGGGCTTTTTATAGGTGCAATTCTTTTAACCATCGGATGGATGAACACCTCAAGGGAGATGGAGAAATATCGGATGAATGACCTTTTGTGGAGGTATATCAAAATTAATAATCAGGGCCAAAACCTGGATTACCTACAAGATGTCGAAAGAATTTACATCTCGGATCCTGGAAAAATGGAGTCAGCAGTTGAAAAGGAAGAGTTACACCTGAAGCAGCTGGACGAACTTGCTAAAAGAGCGCTTGAGATTGATCCGGCCTACTCTATTCAAAAAATAACTTCAACCGTACCTATGCCTATAAGCAAAAAGAAAAATTCGAATTCCAAATGATAGTTGCTTATAATAAATAATTATATTTCGAAATTCCCGCAAAAAATCGTTTAATAATAAAAATCTCGAACAAATTCCTCTTAGCAATTGCAGATGAATGCACTGAATTGTCGTAAAGTTCACGATTTTCTCATGGGTTTCGGATGCACTTTCCACTACCATGATTATAGGTAATTGTGCCGATTTCTACTTTTTTAATAGTGTCTATTTCGGAAATTAAACCCATGGTTCTAATCAAAACAAACAACCTTATTGAGGCGTTGGGAAATTTATCTGAAAGTCTTGATGCGGCAGCAATTGATGTTCGTCCTATAGTTATGACATCATCAATTAATGTGATATTTGACGATGGAACGAAATTGTCAACTTGCATACTATTGTATTGCTCTTCTATTGAAGGTCTTTCATCTCCCTTGTAAAAAAGCGATGACTTCCTAATTGCATAACTTCTCTTTAAACATGTTGAAACATTTCCAAGGTTAAATGATGCTAACATCTTTGCAATTTCGTAAGCAGGCCATAGGTCTGATTCCCTGGTAGGAGAACTTCTTGGCATAGGAATGAGAGTAACCTCTTTGTTTAGAAACTCTTTTAAAAATTCGCTGTGCTCGGAAATTATTTCTTTGAACCTCGGGGCGTGCTCGTTTATTCTACCCCCCTTTATTGCGTCGGTTACTTTTTTTGATCTTTTTGAAATGTCGGAAGATCCTCTTGGTGAGTACTGAAGTAAATTAGCAAAATTGAGTAAGTCAAGCATACTCTAATCTTGCTGTTATATTAGGAATAAATTCTAAAAATGAAGGCAGTAATTCACATGTTAACTCCTGCGCTCCGTACTTTACCATTTCTTTTGGCCAACTGAGATCCTTATTTTCAAGGACACTTTTCATGATGAAAATAAATCTTCCTAATCTCAAAGCTTCCCAGCCCTGATGCCTGGTTCCGCTTGCCTCAGAAGCTTCAACGATAATTGTAGCATCGCTCAATAAGGCCATTGTCCTGTTCCTCATAGGGAAATTTTCTTTCTTTGTTGGATATCCTTTGCCAAATTGAGAAATAGCGAGATGATCTTTTTTTATTATGTCCAGAAGGTTCCGGTTTTTTGCCGGATAAGCTACATCAAGTGGGGTGCCCAATACTGCGATAGTTTTGCCCCCATTCTTGATAGCGGTTTCATGTGCAACAGTATCAATGCCCTCCGCCAACCCACTCAGTACAATTGCGCCATGTTTTACTAAAGTTTTAGCCAAACACTTAGCGTCTTCAATTCCTTGTTGGGTCGGCTTTCTTGAACCTACTATTGACACCTTTAACCCTGAATAGATCAATGACGCGTCTCCCTCAACAAACAAATTAGGTGGGGCGTATTTTTTTTCAAAATCCGTAAAAGTTTCAAATAGTTTTTTGTAAGCAAAATTGTTCATACTGAATGGCTTTCGGTGTAAAAATACTAAATTTTTTAGTAAAACTATACTAAATCATTTACCGTCAAACTATTATTCAAAAAAAAGGCTGATTTTACACATTTGTGCATAAAGAATAGCTGTAGGGTCAATAAAATAATATCTTTTTCTCCTAATTTTGATATTACTGGAGTGTCCTACTTCAAACAAACTATATACATACTTATGCAGGGCGAGGTGTACTGACCTATGACCCCTGCAAGGCGGGAAAACCGAAGTTATTTTAATTCTCCCCCGTTTTTACACAGAATTTTCCACATTTGTGAATTTCCATGTGGCATAGTGTCTTAATCTAGCTTCTAATTTCGTTTTTATAGGAATTTATCATATCTACAAGGTTTAGATCTGAATACAAGACATGGGCTCTTCCCGACTGTTATAATAGCTGATAATTTTTGCCTTATTCAATAGCTATTTCATTTTTGCAACAACATATAATCATATGTAAATTAACGACTTATATCGATAATGGTGCTCAAAATACCTGAATTACCGTATCTCCATCACCATAATGACCCACATTGCTTCTATCAGTCGTTCGAGATGCTCACAATCCATGTAAAGCTTACTTCTATCGGAAATGGTAGAACAGAAACTTTCATCACGAATACTGGCTTGTAATAGTTCATGTAGCTTGCCTTTCCAATGCGAAATCGGCTGATGATCGAAAAAAGCCCGTATGGCCATCCGCGGCTTGACCCACTCCACTGGCCTCAACTTATAGGGAAACTGGTCCCAGTCTTTTACCTTCTTGTATAGAACTTTAGCTTTATTGAGAACTTTGCCATCCAGTTTTGTGTTCTGCACCTCCTTTCCATTTTCTACTTCTTGGTTTAAAGTAAATGCAGCATCAATTAATTTATCGATCCTTTCATATGCAAAAACCAACTGTGAAGGGTAATGCTTTTTTACGATCAAATCGTCAGGGAAGGCGGCCTCAAATAATCTGTTCAAGTCGTCCCTGCCATCCTGGACCTCGCCATCCAGAAAAAACTGGTTTATAATTGTATAAGGATCATCTGAATAATTCTCTACCTCATTTTCCCTACAACTTTCACTATTCTCGTCCTCAGATTTAGGATTTAAAATATCCGTGTTTGGCCGCAGGTGGTTTGGTTTGACTACGCGCACCTCAACAAGGTGAGAAGCTTCGACTAATTTTTGCAATTGCTTATGGATTTCCAGATAATCGTAATCTATACCGGTCTCATTACCGAAAGCCTCAAGTGCGAAGGAAATGACTTCTTTAAATTCTTTAAGCCATGTTTGTATGTCCTTATACTCGAAAAATCGTTCATAAGCCTTATAAGGATTTAAGAATTCGTCCTTAGTTAAATATCTCGGAAAAAATTCCCAGGCAGCACTCTTCCTATGCCATCCAAAATAGGAACTTGGATCCACACCATTATCAAATGCCGAACCAGCTACTATAGCTTTCTTTTTTCTCTTGATCCTGTCTTTTCCCTTTTTCACAAATAAATAGGCCGCGCAGATTAGTTCAAGCATGCGATCTTGAAAAAACAGCAAGCTTCCAGGCGCGGCCTTTTTCCAGAAGTCTTCGCTATATGCAGCTTTTAACATAGATGAAATATATTTTCGGTAGTGTTCAAGCGATGCCGCGGAGAAGAACTCTCCTATAGTTTTATATGGATCATTTGTTTTTTCCTCAATACCAAATAAAGAATCTGCAAGTAGATTCTTATTAATTTTTTTTATCATAGATAGAGATTATAATGTTAAACAATGTAATTATTACCTTCTCTAATTGCCTCAATCTTTTCAAAGAAGATTGTGCGTGTCATTTCAAGTAATGTTGTCGTGCGCTCGACAAGCATTTGAAGAACTTCTTTACCAATCTGGAAGTTATTTTTATAACGGCCGTAGATGTAGGCTTTGTGCAGGGTTTGATATAGTTGTATTTCCGCGTCCGTGTTCCTTGGAAACACGGTATAAAAGTCTCGAGATAACCGCCGGGCATACAGAAATAGCTTGTTGAGATTATGAGTTTGGAGCCTGTAGCCAATTAAAGGGGTGAGAAAGGCATTTAGAGCCTGTTCGACTGTTTGATGGAGCATGAAGGCAGCTAATTGGTTATCCCCCGTTATTCGGTAACTAAGGGCGCCAGATAAAAAACTTTTAGCTCTTGAATATTGACAGTTAAATTCCTTCTCCAATTCTTCAACTCCCAGGGCAGGTACATTAGCAATTGTATTTGACAAAGGGTTGTCAATTCCATTGAAGACAAGATTTTCTGCTTTGCACAAAGCTGAAAAGAAAATATTACCCTGTATTAAAAGTTGCTTTATAACGTCCGTTTTATGAACAGAGGCAGTCACCATAGCTAAATCATGACATCGATTAGCAATCAAACTTTCAAATTCGTGCATCGGCTTTTTGCAAGTTGAATTTATCAGTACCAATAAGTCGTATTCTGGCCCTAATGATTGAGGAAATGCGGAGTACGTACCGAGAAGAAAGATCATTTCTGCATGCATTGATTCACATATTGAGTATATAATTGGATCGATGGGTTCAAAAGCTCTGAAAGTGCCAAAAATGAAATCCAGTCTGGTTTCCTGGTTATTCGTCATATTTTTCATACGACCTATTTTAATTTGTGATGGAATGTGTATCCAGGAAAAGGATAACCCATAGAGAGAATAAAAAAGACGTGGGTTAGTCCTTATAGATTCTGAAGGATTGCGACACCCTTGATCTCAAATAAGAACGCCCACGCCGTAACGTGAGCGATTTACCTTATTTTCTCGAAATCAAATGAAAAGTCGCAATTTTCAGAATCTGAGAATAAAGCAAACACGCTTATTAATATTATGTGCTTGCGAAATTATATTAAATTTTAGCTATCGTCAATCAATTGAAGCATATTAAGGTGCTTGAACTTAAATATACACATTAGTGATTAATTCACCAATTATAGTCATATTTAATCCATTATTGGCGATATGAGTAATACCTAATAAATTGTCTATCAATCATTAGGGACCGAATGTCAAAAAAGGAAAAAATAAATTTGAACAGGTTAAGAATTGTTCTTGCAGAGCGTAATAAAACTAATAGATGGTTGGCCGATGCACTGGACGTGACAGAAGGAACAGTTTCAAAGTGGGTAACAAATACACATCAGCCGCCTTTGGAAAGACTTTACCAGATCTCACTGATATTTAAAATTGATATTCATGAGCTAATTGAATCAACTTTAAATAAAAAATAAGAGATTACATTAATAATTTACCGGTGCATTTATATTTTTCGATTGCAAATCTTTTAATATTTTTAAATTGATCGAGTCTTTGTACAAGATTTGTATTCATTCCTGTTAATTAAATAATCGCGGTTATTGGGCGACTTGACAAAAATTAATTCTTGAAAAATGTACGTTAGTAAGGTAAAAATCAAAAACTTCAAATGTTTTAAAGAATCTCTTTTCTTATGCTTAAACAACGATTAAATATACTTGTTGGAAACAAAGAATCTGAGAAGTCCACCATGCTATAAGTAATTCACTTAACCCTTTTTGGCTTATCTAATGGGGTATTTCCAAAATGAATTATACTAATACTTTTTCAATAACAAAGCTGTAGTTGAATATAAAACAAGTCTGAATACTGAGCATCCAATGAATGTACCCGAAATATTGCTTGAAGTGTTAATTGCCGGAGACGGCTTACCATTTCTCGAAGGTGATGGAAATAGGGAAAAGAAAAAAGAATGTGGTATTGTATCAAGAATTGAGCTTGACAAAAATACAAAAGCTAGTATAATGAGTATATTAAGGGGCGAGCCATAAAAAGTTAGATGGTTTTATGATTCTTCCATTTGACGATCAAAGGATTGTCGAATTAGCTCCATCGCATAATCTAAATTTTTGATTTCATAAACGCCAAACTCAACATTGCCATTACCCCACCGTCCCAGATCAGTAATATCTTTACAAAGATTTTTAGGATCAATAATGTCTTTGAAATCCATATTTAGTGACAAGCGAAGCCTGGCTTTTTGCGGTACGATATCGACAAAATTAGTAACTGACTTATAAGCAATGTATAGTTTTTTAAACTCTTCTTTAACCGACGAATCAATATTGAGAATTCGTTTGCGAAGTGCTTCGAAAGTCGATAATAGGTCGCCTCGAAGATGTTCAAAATTATCAATGCTGTATTTATTGAATTCTTGCTCATCCTGACTCTGATACTTAATTAGAACGTTACGCTCCAATGCCGGTGCATGCCAAACAAGTAAGGCTTTTTCTGCTAACATTTGGGCACGCTCTTTTATCTGATCTTCGCTCCATAAGTCAACTTGTCTCAAATAATCATTTAATCTGATAGGGCTATGATCAAAACCGCCTTCCGCTGTTTTCTTGAATGCAAAAGGGCGATCACTTAATTCCGAATTATAACCTGTAAGAGTAATATTACCTATGGTGTGTAAATACCTCTCTTGAACTTCTTTCCAGTTTTCTCCTAACATGGTTTGCCATGAGGAAGATAAATTTTGATTTTGAGGCATCACATGTTCGATAGTATACTCATCAATTGCGACCGGCTCTTTACGCCTAAAGTTTTCTAACTTGTCAAGCATATAATTACGGGTTCGGAAATTGTAGACGTCTTTAATGACAAATGCAGTCAAAAATTCATGGTCGGATGGAAACCGTTTATAGCTCTCTAATGATTGATATGCTGCTTTCACGCTCTCTAAATAGTTATCAACTACTACGTTTCGATATAAAGTTAAAAAAGTTTTATTAAGACTATTTGTAGGCACTCCACATATAGCACGTCGAAAAACGTAATTTTCTGTAAGTTGCAGAATTTCCCCGAAATCCTCAATAGAAAGTCGTTTATTTGAATAATCATTAAATACTGCCAGAAGAAATGGATAACTAACTGCCACTTGAAGCTTTGACAAATTTTTAAATAGCACTTTCAGTTTCGGCCCTTTAACTGTATGAAGAACCATGTCAACATAGTAGCAAGAAAAATTATAAATATCTTTAACTAGCTCATGAATGTTTTGGGGTGCCTTTCCACTTTGAACATAATTCTTGAAGAAATCATAAACCTGATCAATATTTGGAATTATTCCAGTTTTTACGGATAAATAGTCCCGCATAAATTTATCAAATATTGAAGAATACTCATTTCCGTAGCTTGATTCCATCGGATGCCAGAAACATTCATATAATTCTGTTTGGATCGTTACGTCCTGACCCATTAGAATGAAGTTTCTAATTAGATCTGCTTGGGATAATCTAAGGCCTGTAGAGTTTAGACTTTCAAAAATTAATTGCGGATTATCTTTATCTCGTTCTAGAGCAACGTCTACGACAAATAGCCGCTGAATACCGGAATAAATAAATGCTACATTTTCAACGTTAATTTGTTCTTTGAAAAATGCATAATTTTCTACTACTCGGAGTGACGCATCTTTTGGCAGTGGATTACCTTTTATCAGCGCTTTAATAGTTTCTTTATCTCGGCGGGTAAGCAATAACTTAAAATGTAGACCTCCGTCTTCATCAGCATTTAGCAAATAATAATTTTGAAGTTTTGTTGGAGTTGTATCAATCGAAATTCCTTTTTCTTTAATGAAGTGTGCTAGGGCTGCGACTAATAAACTTACTGTAGTTAGTCGTTGTTGCCCATCGATCAGCAGTAATTTAGGAATGCCGGTGGTATTTTGAATGTTCTCTTGGAAGTAGACAATTGAACCTACAAAATGTCCTGGAGCATTAAGTTCACGGCTCGCTCTAATAATATCCTGTAATAATTTTGTGCATTGTGTTAGATACCAATTATAAGTTCGCTGATAGATAGGAACCACAAATTGTTTCGGGCCACTAATTAGTGAAAGTAGATTTGCTTCAGTTGCTTTCATTTTTTTTTGTTGATAATTGCGCTAACAAAATTCCAGACTTACTTTGTAGTTTTAGCATCTGCAAGTCTAGTTCCGCACAGCTTTTTCACGGACGTAAACAAATCTCAACTGCTTCGGTAACATTTTTAACGTGAGTTGGAAATGGTTTACCGTTTTTTAGGTTCCAAATCGTAAATCCCTCAGGCTCAAGTTTTTGAATTTTGTCATCCCATTTCCCTTTTGTAACAAGCTTTATTATTATATCAGGGCCTTTTCCTATTTTGGAAATATGAAATAGCTTTCTTCCTGCATCTTCAACTATTAAGTGATCGCCTTTCGTGTCGATAACAATTATGGCCTTATTAACCCAGACTACAAAATCGGGATTGAAATTTTTGCTTCCTCCTTTTGATAGAAGTGGAATTTCAAAAAGTCCACGTGTAGAATTCCTAAACCAAACCTTGTTAGATTTATCCAAGGCAATTGCGAATTCTTTTTCCAAAGAATTTAAGTCACTATAGCCTTCATGTAATGCATTGGAAAACTTTACTGTTTCATTTGGGTCAACAACGATAGCTGGTACATTTAGTGGATTTGCAAAATTCTGAATTACGGAAGAATTTTCAATATAAGAAGTAACTACCTTGTTTGCAGATTCTTGAATATATTCCGCAGCAGGGCTATTATATTCAATCAAAGCATCG
>Ga0206938_1034_pt1 | contig 39364 bp, 42 predicted proteins | sample Alteio_BWOrgHeat_12_FD_152918 | JGI IMG/M metagenome (GOLD analysis project Ga0206938, IMG submission 152918) | Enriched cells from forest soil in Barre Woods Harvard Forest LTER site, Petersham, Massachusetts, United States -... | ecosystem: Environmental > Terrestrial > Soil > Temperate forest >... | reverse complement strand
GCTTTGAAGGGTATAAATTTCGGGGACCTGGTTGGTATTCAGGGCAAAAGCGTCCACCTCACCGGCTTTGATGGCTTCAATCAGTTGTTCAGATTCAGCCAACCGGCTTTCCAGATGCTCGATTTTCAATAAAAGATCCTCCCTGGATTCGGGCTGCATGACTAATTATTTAAATAGAATTCCCAACCCCTTGATGACTTTTTCGCTGTCGGCAAATGTTCCGACCAGGGTCTTTTTAGGCAAAGGAAATCGTTTAACCAAGGACGGACTGAAAACGATTTGTTGTTCAGCAGCCAGTTCCGGATGTTTATAGAGATCGATAATTTCAAGTTCAAAAGAATTTTCCAGCTGATCGGCACATATCCGGTTTATATTTTCAATCGCCTCCATGGATTTGGGAGACATGCCCGAGACGTAGAGCACCAAAACCAGTTTGTCTTCGGTTGTTGCCAAGAGGCGCTTTTTTTTGTTCATTATTCCACGTTTTTTATACCAACCGGCCGAATATTTAGGCCGACCAGTACTTTTTCTTCATTGGACAAATCCCCAATAATTTTTCGCAGCGGCTCCGGGAACTTTCGCACCAGTGTCGGTATGGCAAATATTTGATCCCCTTCCGCCAACTGGGGATTTTTTAAAAGATCAACAATCTCGATGGTATATTTTCCAGCGAGGTGTTCCTTGCAGTACTTAGTGATGTTTTTTAAAGCGAGTACGGATTTTGGTGTCTGACCTGCTATATAAAGCCGAAGCTCCCAGATTTCATTGTCCATATGTCTTTTGCGATTATTTAGCGCTGCTGTTATTTTTCAGTTTAATGCCTTTGTCACCGATTACAAATTCGTTGATCTCATTGGAATGTCCCATCCCGCGGGATTTAACGATGGACAGGGTCCTTGACCGAATACCCGCGTCGGAATGGTTGGTCAACCGGATCCAGGTATCCGCCAAGGAGGACACCGCATCCACCGTAAAGTCAAAATAATCGGCTGACTGTGGGTGGGTAAGTGCCGTGAAAAAGGCATTGATCTGATTGACTTTTAACAGATCCATCAACCGCACCAGCATCGCCCTGACTTCGCTGTTGTTTCCCACCGTTACCAGACTACTGATGGGATCGATTATGACGGTTTTCGGTTTATGCTCTGATATGAGTTTATGTATTACCAGCAAATGCATCTCCAGACCGCTGAGAGAGGGCCTGGAAGAATGGATATTCAATAGTCCCGATTTGATAAAGGGTTTCAGTTTTAATCCAACGGATTGCATGTTGCGTATCAGTTGGTCAGGCGACTCTTCAAAAGAAAAAAACAGTACGGGTTCCTTGCGCTCGCAGCTGCTCAGCGCAAAATACGTGGCCAGCATGGTTTTCGACGTACCGGCTGACCCGGTGACCAGGGTGCTGTTTCCCCGGAAAAAACCGTTTCCTTTAAACAATTTATCCAATCCGGCGTGCCCGTAAGAAAGTATTTCTGACGACGTCGAGTGGTTCAGTTTCAAAGAGGTAATCGGTAGTACGGAAATTCCCGATTCGTCTATCAGGAATGGATATTCATTCGTTCCGTGCATGGATCCCCGATATTTAACAATGCGGAGCCTCCGGGTCGCAATTTGATCGATCACCCGGAAATCAAGCAAAATAACACAGTCGGAAACATATTCTTCTAGGCCTTGCCGGGTTAATGTGCTTTCTCCCCGTTCCCCGGTAATGATGGCCGTAACCCCTTTGTCTTTAAGCCATTGGAAAAGCCGCTTCAATTCAGACCTGAGCAGGGTAGTGTTCTCCATACCGCCAAACAAGGATTCGATGGTATCCAGTACAACCCGCTTGGCACCAATTTGATCGATGGCATAGTTCAACCGGATAAAGAGGCCTTCCAAATCGTATTCACCGGTTTCCTGAATCTCTGTTTTTTCTATATGAATGTGGTCTATCCGCAGCTTTTTTTCGCCTATCATCTTTTCCAGATCGAATCCGAGGGACTGGACATTGGCGGCGAGATCCTTTACGGTTTCTTCGAAAGAAACAAATACACCCGGTTCATGGTATTCGGTAATGCCTTTCACCAAAAACTGGATACCCATGAGTGTTTTACCACAACCGGCGCTTCCGCAAATGAGCGTCGGACGTCCCTTGGGCAGACCGCCTCCGGTGATTTCATCCAATCCTTCGATGCCAGATGGTGTTTTTGGGAAAATTTCCTTTAAGGACAATTTCATGGTCATCTACGATTTTCTTTTTTAATAAGGTATCAAATATATAGTAGGCTGACGAGCATATTCCAAAGTGCTTGAATTAATTGTCAGCGCCAATGGCTTGCCTGTGTAATTAATTCCACAGTCCCGGGTCGCAATTTTGCAATCCAGGGAATACACCATTCACCACTTATATGGAAAAGACCCAGGTCGCCTTCGAGTTTTTAAAAAAGGAATATGCCGCCGATATTGAATACTTCGAACCTCCCGGTGTCATGCCCTATTTTAAAGCCGTTATTTCAGATGACCCGCTGATATCCCAATTCGGTAAGATCCATAATTTTAAAGAAGAGATGCGCAATGGATGGATCGTACTGAAACCAGCCATCGATCCGCAAGGCAAATACCATGCATATTTTTGGACCTGTTTGATGGCTTCCATTTACATCTTGCTGCTGGATAAGGAGGTTAACTTTTCTACCATGCGTTGACTGCATGGGTTCATTTCAGGACTTTCGGGAAAAACAAGGACCCCGTCCGTATGGTTTTATCCCGCAGACAGAAAGAAAACGACCGCAGGATCCAGCATCTTAAGACAAGTCAAAACCAAAACCCTGCTCCCTGGTTATTTTTTCATTCGGTTGGAAGCCGATTTTTTTGCTGCTTTTTTTGCCTTCCGCGCAAATTTTGAAAGGGGTTTTTTAGGAGAAGGCTTTTTCGCGTTCTTTTTCACAGTCGGTTTTTTCGCCGTTTTTTTGGTAGCCGGCCCTTTCTTTTTTGCTGCACTCTTTTTTTTAATGGCTTTTTTTACGACTTTAATTTCTTTGGCAACGGTTTCGGCGACCGCATCCTTGGCGTCAACCAAATGAGAACCGATACTGTGAAGGATTTCACCAGCCTTATGCATAAAACTGCTTTCTTCTGAAGCTGCTGGTTGGGGTTTGGGTGATTTTTTTTCCATATTTAAACGGTTGATTGATTACTAAATAATGGCTAACCAAGGTGAACCAACTCATTTCGGAGATTTGACCTGCTCTTATCGGCCTTCTCAAATCCCTACAAGGTATCCCATCCATGAAATGTCGATAAAGGGACCTGCTGTATAGGTTTTTCTAGAGTTTACAATATCGTGCCATGGCCCTTGAACAGGAGAATCGTGGAAATCCGCGAGCAGCTTTCCGAGTCCTGTGGCCTAATTAAATGCCAACCCCAAAGGGCGTAACTACCGCGGCATTGGCACAAGTCTTGAAATCCAAATTTGAGTGAAAACCAATTTTATGCAAGAAGAGACTAAAATTCACCGCCGGCAAGTGATAGGAGGATTGGGCGCTACATTGGCTGCCGCGGCTGTTTCCCCTGCGTTTGCTTCGCCAAAGAAAGTGGAAGTGACCCATCATTCCGAAGGACTGGTAGATCCCACGACAAAATATCCCCAACCGCCTTTTCCCAGTCAATCCCAGCCCTGGCCTGGCTTGGTAAGTAAAATGCAGCCGAGACCTGATCACGGCGAAACCAGTTATAGGGGTTCTGGCCGGCTTGCAGGTAGAAAGGCCTTGATTACCGGAGGTGATTCGGGCATGGGTCGGGCAGCAGCGATTGCTTATGCCAGAGAGGGAGCAGACATAGTCATCAATTATTTCCCGAGCGAAGAACCCGATGCCCAAGACGTAATCGCCTTGATCATTGCCGAAGGCAGAAAAGGTATTGGAATACCGGGTGACATTCGGGAAGAGGCCTTTTGTCAAAAACTCGTGGAACAATCTGTACAAGCACTGGGTGGTTTGGATATCATCGTCAACAATGCGGGGCGACAACAGACCCATGCATCCATACTGGATATCTCAACCGAACAGTTCGACTGGACCATGAAGACAAATATTTACGCACCTTTTTGGATCATCAAAGCGGCGCTCCCACATCTTCAACCGGGATCAGCTATCATTGGTACCACATCGGAACAAGCTTATGATCCTTCCGCAGATCTATACGACTATGCGCAGACCAAAGCCGCGACCACGAACTACATCAAATCACTGGCAAAACAATTAGGCCCCAAAGGAATACGGGTGAACGGAGTGGCGCCGGGTCCGATCTGGACAGCGCTTCAAGTGAGTGGCGGAGCAACGCAGGAAAAGCTGGTTAAATTTGGCGGGGACACGCCGATGGGAAGACCTGGTCAACCGGCCGAGCTGGCCTCTATTTATGTGCAACTCGCCGACAACAGCGGAAGTTATGCCACAGGGCAGGTATATGGATCGTCCGGTGGAAAAGGTCAGCCATAACAAAACCAAGTGATCGGATATTAGGAAACCTAAAAAACTTGCGACTCCACTGAGTCAGAGAATTTAATCAGTTATAAAATCCCGGGTCGGGTGGGCTTGAACTGGGCTTAATGCTGCTTTATATAAAAGTAACCGAGCGATAAAATCTAGCTGTTTCAGAAATTCGTAGATGACATATGATGGATAAGGGATCTTGGACAGTCCTGAGCCTGAAAGTTATTTTGGCTGCGGGCACCGTGATAATTGGTTTGTTGGCTATCCTCAATAAGATACCGGAATGGTTGATTATCTTTCCGGCGGCTCCTTATGTGTTTTTTGCAGTTAAACGGATGGTAAACAGAAATTAGGTTGATCTACTTATTTACCTCCGGCACAAGCGTGTCGCCCGGCCTCGCGGGTGCTAACCATAAAGCTGAAAGACACAAGCAAAGGTTGGCAACCTGGGAAAGAATGAATGCTTTAAAGGAAGGCGACCACCCGGGAAAATAAAATTTTATCATTCATTGTCCGTCAAAATGGATTCCCGGTTCATACTGGTGGTTGAAGCAGGTGCGTTGTCTAAGACCGTCTTTCCTTGTGATTCCGCATGGTTTATTTGATCCTGGACCTCTTCTGTCCAATCCTTTACCGCTTCTTTTAATTTTTGTCTGGTTTCAGACCCTTTCCGCGGTGCAATCAGTATTCCAATCGCCACACCTGTCAACAGAAGATAGAATGCTTTTTTCATAACCTATTTTCTGTTATCAAAGCAAAATTTAGACCGGCTCCCCTGGTCCGTGATTTGAAGCAACTTGAATATCCCCTACCTTAAATTGATAATATGAGAAAATCAGTGTTGGTCATCGAAGATGAACCCGATCTGTGTGAATTTATTGCGATCGGACTCAGCAAAGAGGGTTTTATCGTGGATTGCGCTTATAGTTTGGCCGAGGCAGCCGAAAAATTAGGTCGCCATCCCGATGTCGTACTGCTGGATAACCATCTTCCCGATGGAACAGGCTTAGAGTACATTCAGATGCACCCGGTCGATTTTATGAAAAGTATCGTGGTGATGATCTCGGCAGATAACAGCCAAGACCTGCAAAAGGGAGCCTCCTTTGAAGGGATAGAAGCTTTTCTGCCCAAACCCTTTTCAATGTTCAGAATGAAAGAAACGATTTATGCGAACATCAGAAAAAATGAAAACTAATTAATCATTCCCTCCATGTCCTTGGATACTTTTCCTTTTTCATATAGTAATGAGCAACATGAAGCCAAAGCTGAAAGCCTCCCCAGTTCGAATGGATATAGAAAATATCGGCTCGATTTCCCCAATATACAAAGCATTGTAGAAGGAAGTGTGTATGTAAGTGAAACGCCGGAAGGAGAATGGAAAATTGAAAAAATTATGAGTGCCGATCCGGTCCATGAAGAATTTCTGCATGATATTGCCCAGGGATTCGTCGAATTCATCGACAATCAGAAGAGTCAATAGTTGACCGGTTTATGTAGGGAATTAAATTCGTGCGGACATTTATAAAAATTCATGTTAATCAAGTGTGAATCGGGCAGGTGGGATAGGAGAATAAGGAAAAAGAAAGGTTAGTTTTAAGAATCCATGGCATCCATTAAGGTTCCTCCTTTTTTATCCCTCGGCATTGCAGGAATTGTCCTTTCCATCTTATTTAGTGTTGAAGTTTCTGCCCAAAACAATTATGAAATCCAGGTCTATGCCTCTCAGACCCAAGCCATTCATTCCACCATGTTTGAGTTACACAGCAACTATACTTTCGATGGAACTACTCAAGTCATCGATGGTGTTATCCCAGATAACCATTCGTTGCATGAAACCCTGGAAATTACTACGGGCATTACACCCGTATTTGAAATCGGAGCTTATCTTTTTACAAATTACACACCCGGCTATGGTTATCAGATTGTAGGAACCCATATAAGACCCCGGGCAATGGCCCCTGCAGATTGGGGAATACCTTTTGGATTAAGTCTCTCCCTGGAATTCGGATATCAGAAACCTGCCTACGCCAATGAGACTTGGAGCTTGGAAATAAGACCGATTCTGGATAAACAATGGGATAAATTATATGTCTCCCTCAATCCTACTTTTGGTATTTCATTAAAAAGCCAGTACAATACTTCCGTTCCTACCTTTGAACCGAATGTGAAAATATCCTATGCCCTATGGAAAAATGCGGCATTGGGCATAGAGTACTATGGCGATATGGGACCGGTCAATCAGTTTGATCAGGGGAGCCAGCAAAATCACGCAATATTCATCGCCTATGATCTGTTGAACAATTCAAAATGGGAACTAAATATAGGTGCGGGATTCGGGCTTACTCCGGCAACCGATCCTTTTGTATTTAAAGTAATAATAGGTAGAAAAGTCAGATGGAAATAAGGGGAATTATGGTTGATAGCCAATTTCTTTTCTTGCTGAAGCCGTCCACTCTTTAATCATGTGCATCTGTTCGCTGTCCAGGATGGCATATCTATGAATAAATGTATAGGTGGATAACGGCATTTCTTTATTGTCCACTGTTTCTGCAATATCCTTCATGCGGTGATCGAGTTTCTTTTTGCTGAAACTGGATAAATCAGAAAAATTAATTGCCCGTTTACCGTCATCGATGTGGTTTTTCAGCCAGAGGCCTACCGGATTAAAATTCACATACCACGGATATACGGTATGATTTGAATGACAGTCATAACAAGAAGTCTTCAATATCTTCATGACCGAATCGGGTACCCGAACATAATGGGTAATATCGGTTGAAGCTTCAGCCAAACCGTTGTTGCGGGCCGGACGAATGAATTGCATGCCCACTAAAACAACGAGTAATACAATCAATATCTTTCGGATCATTTATTTCAAGTTAAAGTCTCTTTTGGATTAAAAAATCATCCATTTATTAGAACGATTGGTGATGCTTTGGCTGGACACACTAAGGCAGGACGGGGGATGATCTTATCTAAAAGTAAGATTTAAAGAAATAATATTTGCGTTCAGATCCGTGGTTTGCATATAATGGCTATACCTCAATTCGAGCACTTTCAATCCGCTCATTAAAATTCCCTTAGGGGGTGCCAATCTCAAACCCGCTCCGAGTAAAGTACTGGTAAAGGAAGCCAGCGCATAATTGCTGGTAAAATACTGCTCTTGCTCCGTGTGTTGCTGATAAGGAGCGAAATACCTCGCGGCCGATTGGATATAGAGTCTATAAAAGGGGGATATAGAGGTAAAAGGGGTAATCTTAACCGGGACTTCCAGGTTGAAAGTATTGGAAACCAGTCCCCAGCTGTCTGCGTAAAAGCGGTAATAGGACCGAAGGATGATATTGTCCCCTAAAAAATAATTGAGTCTGAATCCGATGGGCAATTTAAGCCTTTGGGATGGAAGGCTTTCAATCGTATCTTTTCCGGTGTTATAAAATACACGGTGAAAGGGCAGACCGAGATAGCCGGTTTGATATACGGCATCGAGTTCAACACTTCCCTGCATCCGCTGGTTGATGATCTGTGTAAAGGACAGGGAAGCGGTCAGCGTAGTTCTTGGGCTGGTGGGGGTTTGCTGCTTATGGCTCTTGGTATTACCCACCAGTTGACCATTGGTATATATAAAGGCTTGTGTCTGGCCGCTGGCGGAGGTTTTGTACACGATGCTGTCTGAGCTTTGTGTGTTTTTCACCGAATCGACGGGATAAAATTCGGCTGGATAGATCATATTGATCTTATCAAAAAATCCAACCATTTTCAAACTGAATTCGCCGTTTGACTTATTTTTTTTGGATACGGAAGCATTTAACCCAAAGGAATGATAATAATCGTGCTCCGCAGAATAATATGCACCCAACGCGAAGGAGGTTCCTTTTTGTTCGTTTTCTCTGGTCCAGGTCAGCGTTGGATAAATTCTTGTACCGTTGTTCTTTGAGGTGCCATTAGAATCTACATAGGCTTGAGATGCGGCCGTATGGTAGTCTATACCCAGACCGATGGCCAGTGTATTTTTGCGTTTATTTTTGTCCCATCCAATCAGGGTCACATCCAGACCGGTCGCAAAATCAGTTACATCGGCAATTCCCCTGGGCCCAGGCTCACCACCCATGACGGCCGATTTGTCGGCGGTTTGGTCATAGTAGCTGGTTACAAAATTGATCTCATCCAGTTTCAATTTTTTTGGTTTATAGCCAGAACTGTCGGCGGCATTGGTTTGCGAAAAAGCCTGTACCATAGCCAGGTACATGCCGATTACTGAAAGGGATAATTTTTTCATTCGAATTTTCTGGATGCCATATTTTAATTACAACCACAACCACCGCCTGTTTTCCCGCTGTTTGCACCGGACGAACCTTCCCGGTATGATTCAGCATTCAACTCGTTTTTTTCAACATGTCGGTTTGAAAGCGTCATTTCCGAATCATTGATCCGGTTTTTTTGGTATGCTTTTACCGTTGTACAGGATAGAAAACCAGTCATTACAATAAATCCAAGGAAGTACTTTTTCATATCGTGAGTTTATCTTCTAACTAAAATGAATGTTTTTTGACGCAAAAATTTTGTCTTCATCATCCACTACAATGGCTTCCAGATCATGAATCTGATTGATCATGTCAAGCCCTGCGTGGATTCCCATGATCATGACTGGTGTGGCCATGGCATCCGCTACTTCTGCATTGGTGCTCAGGATGGTTACACTTTTGATGCCCCTGATGGGCAGGCCGGTCCTTGGGTTGATGGTATGCGAATATTTTTTTCCATTCACCAGGATGAACTTTTCATAGTTACCTGAAGTGGCAACCGCCATATCGGTAATGTTCAAATAGGAGAATATTTTTTCTTTGGCATTCGGATTGGCTATCCCGATCGTCCATGGTTTTCCGTTGGGCTGAAGTCCCCATGTCGTCATGTCTCCTGATGCATTCACAATTCCACTTTCTACTCCTTTGTTTTTCATAATCTGTTTTGCTTTCTCGGCAGCATATCCCTTTCCAATTCCGCCAAATCCGATTCGCATGCCTTTTTCTTTTAGCATCACCGAGTTTTGGGTAGGATCCAACAGTACATTTTTATAATTGATCAATCTGGACATCTTCTTGGCGGTGGCTGCGTCAGGCAGCTGATTCATATTGGCATCAAAATTCCAAAGCGTTTTATCGACCGAACCGTACGTGATATCAAAAGCACCTTGAGTAATTTCGGAAATCCTGATCGACCGCTGAATGAGATCAAACGTTTCCCGACTTACGACTACCGGTTTTATCCCGGCATGGCGGTTAATGAAGGCCGTTTCACTGTCTTCGCTGAAGGTCGTCAGCAGTTTCTCTATTCTTTGAATCTCTTCAATACCTGCCGCGATCGCTTCCTGAGCCCATGCTTCAGATTCGCTTACGGCACTTAGTTGAAAACGGTTGCCCATCAATTTCAGGCTCTTATGATAAACATGGGTGGCCATTTATTTATTGGACGTATATATTTCGTTGTGGATATCCTGAATAAAACTTTCCGGTGTTTCATTGGGCAGACCTTCCCATCTGCCCAAAACCTTTCCTTCGCTATTCAGTAATAAAGTATAAGGAAATATTCCTTTTTCATTGTACTTGTCTGCCATCCCATCATTTATTTTTTGCTGATCGGCGGAGGGCTGATTTTTTTTATTTCGTGGGAAATCTGCATTCACCAGCACCAGTTCAGAATCCGCCATGGTTCTAAAGATGTCCGTATCGAAAAACTCCTTTTTAAGTCGGATGCAGGGACCACACCAGTCTGATCCGGAAAAATTGAGTAAAATATATTTGTGTTCGGTTTTTGCAAGCTGCATGGCTTCATCGAGGTTATGGTACCACCCCGAAGCCAATAAAAAACCTGGCAGTAAGACCAAAAGCTTGTATTTAGCCATCCGTTGAAAAGCCATAAAAAAAAGGAAACCGATTGTTGATGTAGATGAAACGCCAAAAATACCAAACTAGTTGCCTAGTCTGCTTGGAAATCACCTTATTCAACCCTCATTTTTTCATAAACCCTCGGGTATAAATGGTTGGGTCTGACATTGTTAAAGTGAGGCCAAATCTAAAAAACAGCTGAATGCGCTGCCCTCACATCTTGAAGCAAAGGACAACGGCAGACCAAAATATTTCAGGGGACGAACTTCCATGGGTAAGTTGTTATCTACTACATCTCCAAGGCAACATATAAATCGAAGGAAAGGAAAAAATTCGCTGGGATAATTTCTGGGTAACCTTCGACCGGATACGTGGAATTATTTCACCTCATTGTCGGGGCCAATACCCATGAGGGTATTATAAAAACCGATTTTATTTCAATGGACATGGAATTAACAGTTCGGTAAAGTCACCATATAATTTTTATTACCCATCCTGTGGGTCATTTATTTGACGGATTGGTTCATAGAACGTACAAAGGACGATCGATCGGCTGAGTTGAAACAGAATATCTTTATATTGAAAAAACAATAATGTGTATAACTCAGTTTTTTAATGGGAGAGCGGATCTTTGAGAAGAGCAGGGCACGTTTGTTTCAATATAGAATGCAAATACAATCATATGCCACAAAAAAGTCACGAACAGGCCGCTTCTCACCACGAAGAAGCCGCAAAACATCACAGAACAGCAGCAAAACATGCTTCTGAAGGAAATCACGAAAAAGCAGCCCACCACGCACAAGCTGCACACGGACATAGCCAAAAAGCAAAGGAACATGCCAACAAAGCTTCAGAAAAATATGCCGAAAGAGCAGGTTCTATGAAGAATGAAGGCAACCAGAAGGAAATGCAGGGAGCTGGCAACAATCGTAACTAATAAAATTTTTTATTAGTAGCGAAGGGGAAGAAATAAGAATTTCTTCCCCTTTTTTTGGCCGTTTTGAACACCGGTATTTCGGTCCGCCTTATCCATATTGAGTTGGCGACGCTGTACCGCCCAGGTTCGCCCGGATAATCAAGACCTTCTGCTGGCAAGAAATGGGTTTTTCACCCATGACACGTCTCCCGGTGCCAGGTCTTGAACAGGTTAATATTTAGTCGGTGAAACCGGAGGTCCTCAACCGAGAAGTTTTAAGGTTCTCTTGTCTTTTTCGCCCTTAAAAAATTTATCCAATACCTGCTGAAATACCGGGTCGGCGTCTTTCACCAGAGAAAACAAGGTCATCGAAGACTTTAGTTTCATATCATCCGGACTACCCAGGACAGTAAAGGCGTCATTTTCCTGTAATTCCAGCAGCGCCGTGGAAATCTCGATCAAACGGGAGCCAAGTATCGGATGGGACAGAAATTCGGTGGCCTCTTTCATGTCCTTGATGGCATAATACTGTGAGGGAATGCTCGTACCAAGGCCCAGGATTTGAGGGAATATATACCAGATCCAATGGCTTTCCTTTTTCCCCTTCTTGATTTCAGAAAGGGCTTTGGCATAATTTTTCTCCTGTGCTTCTAGAAATCGCTTCATCTTTAAAATTAAGGTCTTAGCCCATGACGGCAAGGCTAACCAAACGCAACCACCATGAAAAAGCATTTTTTTTACCTAGCGGTGACATTGTCCGTGATTTCAGTCGGATGCAACTACAAACCGACCGGCCCATCGGCGGCGGTGCAAAGGAATTTGGATACCGACAAAGGAATCCGGGACGCCATCGCCAGTAAGGATCTGGGAAAACTGGATTCATATATTGCTCCTGATTGCATTGATCATGCCGGGGAGCACGGCGACATCAAAGGGCTGGATAGTATAAAAGCGCAAATCCAAGCCTGGAGGGCCATGGCTGATGAAAAAACCGAAGTGATCCGGGAACTGGCAGACGAGGAATACACCATGGCTTGGCAACGTGATAGGGGTAAATACACGACAACGGGTTATGGCCACAAAGCAGGGGACACCTTCGACCTGCAAGCAATTGAAATGGTTCGATATCAAGATGGAAAAGCTGTAGAGCACTGGACCCTGATGGCCCCTGCTGATGTGATGAAGATGATGGCGACAACGGCTGCCCCGGCTACCATGGACAACGCAGTTATTGAAGAGGATTCAATCAGACTGAAAAACAAGAAAACGAAATAAATAGCAACCCTTGTTTGTTATTTGTCGGCATTGTAACGGCCGATAGCCATTAATTTTTCTGGCCATTAAATAACTCTCCCCATAAAAGGATCGCTGTACCCAGAACTACCGGTCTCTACCCGTCCGGCAAATCTTTTTTCAAATAAGGAATCTCCTTCCATTTTAACGGTGAAATCATACCAGCGGTGTTGTCTGGAAAGATCAAGAATGATCAATATATCTTCGGTCTGACTGGTTAAAGCTGGCAATACTTTAATAAGGGCCGGGTTCTTATACGCATTGTCGGTAATGAGTAGTTTTACGGGAGACGATGAAAGATTTCTGGCAACTAGTTCAATTTTTCCCGTGAGGGCCTGACTGGTTGATGACTGCCTTTGATATTTGCAAAGAATTGAAACCATCGGATCCTTTTCAGATCCTTTGAATTCGCGGTAAAACCCATTGGGTCCATAGACTCGGAGATGATAAATACCGTTTTCAAAATTTTCCAGTGGCCAGGAATCCTGCACTTCCGTGCCGGATTTTACAGCATAGGCCCAGGTGCGGAGGGTATTAAATTCTTTGGATCCGCCACCCACATGCAAATATTTCCCCGGGACGTATACATTGAAGGGGGAGCCCAGAGACGATTTTCCGAACGCATGGCTGGCTGCCTCAAAGCGAATGTCAAACTGTTTTTTATCCGGACTCAGCGTGCCATCCACGTAAAGCTCATAAGATAGTCCGCAGGAAGGTTTGATGCCCTTTTCCTGGACTGGCATATAAGGGGAATGCAGTGGATTTTTGATAACTTCTTCCACCTGCTCAGGAGAGAGGGCTTTGTAGCCGTTGGGTAAATTTTTGAATTTCGCGTTGTATACGGATTCCAAAAAGACATCTTTCTTTAGAAATTCGAGCTCTTCTGATGGATCCATCGGGGAGGGCCTGAAGATGGAAGTGAGATCGCCGGTCACGATTCGCCGCCAGTCGCTGATGTTTGCAATGGTCACAGGCTTGTTCGTTTTCTGACTTAGAAATGCTTCCAGAAACTGCAGTGTGGAAGTCAAATCAAAGATCTCTGAATTCACGTATCCGCCGCGGCTCCAGGGGGAAGCCACAATCAAAGGGACGCGGAATCCCAGTCCGATGGGACTTTCCCGTTGAAAGAATCCAGTATGTCCCTTCCTTTCCATCGCCTGATCCAGTGTTACCCATTCGACCCGGGTGTCGAGTCCTTCAGACGCCTTACCGGTTTCCGGTCTGCCAGAATGCGGGGCTGTAAACGGGGGTACGTGATCAAAATACCCGTCATTCTCATCATAGGTCAAAATAAAAATGGTTTTTTTCCAAACTTCCGGGTTTTTAGTCAGGATCTCCATGACTTCCGATACGTACCAGGCACCATACCAAGCAGCGGCCGGATGATCCGATAAATTTTCCGGGGCGGCTATCCAGGAAATGGCGGGAAGATTACCTGCCTCCACGTCCGTGCGGAACTGGTGCAATAAATCGCCTTTGGGCACTTTGAAACGGCGGGGGACTTTATTTTCTTCGTAAGATATTTCTTCCAGTGAATGGTAGTCAGGATCGTTTTCGTTGGTGACAAAAGCTTTTTGATGGAGCAGTTTCTTTGCTGGGGGAAGGGTATCTAAATTTGCTGCGTTAAAATTCTCCACATCCTTATTGGCCTGATCCAACTGCGAATTCTTTTCCTTTAATTTTTTTTCCGTTGCTACCCGAACAGGATCACCCGGCGGAAGATTTTCCAGTTGCTTTTGAAGGACTGCGATTTCCTTGGGTAGGGAATCGATGAGCCGTCTTACTTGGACCATGTGCTTACCATGAAGCCTGATATTATACTGGGAAAAGAACTCCAGCGGATTATCCTGGAAATTGGACAACCAGGGATCTTCTTCATCTTTAAATCCAACATCAATACTGACTTCATTTTGATAAAATTTCCAGGAAATCCCGTGGTCTTCCAGCACTTCAGGAAATGTTTTCCAGTGTAGGGTTTCATAGTCCACGTCTTCATTCCATACGTTGGCCTTAGAATTTTCGTTTTGATGTTCCCGTATGGTCCCGGTCCAAAAAAATAACCGGTTTGGATCGGTACCTGTAAGGGCTGAACAAAAATGCTGATCACAGACCGTGAATCCATCGGCTAGTTGATAATAAAAGGGGATATCCTCCCGGTTATAGTAACCCATTGTCAACGGCATATCCGCATACTCCTTAATGCTGTTTCTTTTTACGTTGAGCCACTCATTGTATTTGCCATCGTTGCGTGCGTTTACCTGGTTTTCCCAGGAGTGTGGCAAGGAACTCATCCATGTAGCTTTGGTATCTTTTATATCCAGCCGAAAAGGCGCATAAGTTTCACCGGCATGATTGGATTGCAACCAGACCGGATTGCCATTGGGCAGCTGTATTGCACGGGGGTCGTTGAAACCACGCACACCTTTGAGAGTTCCAAATGTATGATCGAAGGAACGGTTTTCTTGCATAAGGATCACGATGTGTTCCGCATCTTTCCAAGTAGAACCCGCTATGGGTTCTATGGCGAGCGCTTTTTGAATGGCTGCGGGTAGAAGACCATTCATACCAACCATTCCCGAGAGGAGGCCTGCTTTCTTTATAAATTCTCTTCTGGTATCCATGTCAAAGTAAAATTATACTTAAAAAGCTTATTCGTTTAAAACCTGTTATACATTAACTCTAACCCAGTATTTAACATTACTGCATGGTATTTTTAATACTAAATGAGATAAGCTCATTTAACAATGTTCGCAAAATATCGATTTCAGTGAGGTCCGATTGAGCAGTAATATTACTGAATGGATTCAATCCGGATCGGGTTTCTTGTCGTTCTCCTTTACAAACGCTGCTCTTCGTGGAGGAGGTGGATTGGAATTTTCTCCTTTCACTGCTTTCCAGATGACTTCCGTGAATTCATGATCCGGGACCAGGTCTTCTTTGCTCAGGTCAAAACTTTCACTCTTTTTCTGCCAGGCATTTTCAACCGTATTGATGGCGCGGATATCGGTTTGAGGAGGCTTGGCCATAAAGGGAGTCATATCCGCTTCAGTGGAAAAACAACGCCACATGGGTTCTGCTGCCGCATCATACTGACTCATCGGTGGCAATCCCAACAGGAGTTCTATGGTATGCAGCATGGACGTAGTGGAATACATCGTATGATCTACAAAATGTCTTTTTACAAACCCTCCGGCAATATAAGCCGGGCTTCGGTGTGCATCGACATGATCGGGCCCGTCTTGAGCATCGTCTTCCAGGACAAGGACCAGGGATTCCTTCCATACCGGGCTTTTACTTAAATAATCGACAAACATTCCTACCGCCAGATCGTTGTCGGCACAGTGGGCAAAAGGAGTGGGTCGGCCCTTTTTTAGTCCTTCAGTGTGATCGTTGATGATGCGCAAGGTATTGAGATGCGGCAGAGCGTGATGAGCAACCAGTGAATCAAAATCCCGCTTCCATTGTCCGACCCGGGTAGTATCCCGAACGCGCTGGTCCCAGCTGGTATAATAAGGACAGTAATGATTTTTTAAAACAGGAATATTGGGCTTATAGTCATCAGCGAATTCGCCATAGGTCCGGTAACTGACGCCGGCCCGGGAACAATAGTCCCAGATAAATCCGTTTTTATTGTTGGCGATGGCCCGCGTGCCTTCCCCATCGTAAGTACCACCCCGTCCGCCATAACCGGTCGGCCAGGTTTTTTCAAGATAGTCTGTCGCATAAGCCCCCATACTCCAGTTGTGCCCGTCGGCACTCACTTCCGCATCTACATAAAAATTATCCAGCAAGACAAACTCCCTGGCCAAGGCATGCAGGTTGGGCGTAATTTTTTCTCCAAACAAACACAAACTGGTATCGCCATTCCCTTCTTTGATATCCCCCAATACCTGATCATAGGTCCGGTTTTCTTTGATGATATAAAAGATGTATTTGATGGGTGATGGATCTCCTACGCGCATGGGTACCGGATTGCCTTTCTCGCCATGGGATGTCAGTTCCTTGTCTTTGTGATAAGGCGTATTTTCATAGACCAATTTAGAGTAGTGGGCAAGTTGTGCGGGTGTCGGGGTTTTAAATATGCTGAGCGTTCCAGTAAAAAGTCCAGCAATGTATTCTGACTTACGGGCCGACTGATGATAGGAGGGATTGGCCCGGCTGGTATCGAAGGGACGGTACCCCGGATTGGCCATGGAGCGGAATCCCTTTCCGTTGGAAACAAAAACCTTGTTTCTGATCACTTTTACAGCGGTGGGATACCAGCCCACCGGAATAAAGCCAATCGATTTGGATTGACCCGGTTTACTGACATCAAAAACGGCCAGACAATTGTTGTCGGCATTGGCGATATAAAGTGTCCTGTCATCCTCACTGAGGGCAACGCCATTGGTCGTCGATCCGACGGAGGATCCTGGATAAAGTGCCGCATCCAGGGTTTCCAACACCCTTTTGTTTTTCAGATCAAGGACGGAAACAGAATTATCGTTTGCGTTGGCCACAAACAGGATCCGGCCGTTGCGGGACATACAAAGGTCGTTCGGATGGTCCCCAACGGTGATGCTGTCGGTGATCCTGCCTTTAAGCATATCGAATACCAGGATTCGGCCCCCTCCCCATAGGGAAATATAGAGTGCTGATTTGTCTTTTGAGAGCAGACAGGTGTACGCTTCAGCACCCAGGGGAATGGATTTGGTTTTTTTTGTTTTCAGGTCTACGACATATAGACTGTTGTTTTCCTTGGTCACAACAAATAAACGTCCAGAGCGATCATCGATCTGAAGGCCGGCGGGAGAAATTTTAACCGGCCACTGTTCTCCGAGTTTGATTTGGTCGGACTGCACCAACCGGTTACCGGTGATACGATATTGCACGATCAGGTTGTCATTGCCTCCGGAAGCATAGAGGTATTTTTCGTCCCCGCTAAACGCCAGACCCAGCCAACTTTTTGGGATCGCAACGTCAGAAAGAACCCGGTAGGTTTGGGCATCGATTAACTGAATGGATTGAACACTCTGACCGTTGTTGGTCACGGCTAAATATTTTTTGCTAGGGGAAACGACCAGGTTCAGGGGCAGATCCCCCAGCGTGATCGATGTCCCCACGGGCGTCAAACTCCATCCGTTGGGGAGCAGCAGGCGAGAAGCAATGGTATCCTGCTGGGAAAAACTGGTATGGCAGGCCAGGAGAAAAATCAGAAGGCCCGATAGAAATTTCACAAAGTGATTTTCAATGAAATTACGGCAATAGGATGTTTTTTTTCAATAGGCCGAATACATTCAAGATAAGATAACTCAGTTTGACTCATCTAACCATCCTCCCCTGAAACCAGCCCTTCGAAGGCCGTGGGTAATATACCCGCTCTTCTTAAAAAGATTCCAAATTAATTGGGTAAGGAAATTTTCAATCATGATAACCATGGGGCCCTCATTCAATCCGAATTTCCATGGAGAGACCCAGCCATTTTTCTTGCTTTCAGCCATTACGAACAGCGGATTAAAGCTCGCATCAAAACCTTCTTTGGAAACATTGTTTTGCTTTAATTTTTGTATGGCGTGACGGATGGTACCCATGACGATATCGGGGGCAAATGGCAGGGAGGCTACCACTGCCCAGGGGGAAATCGTACCATCATCGGGACCAAAGGGCACGCCCCGGGCAATATAATCATAGAAGATTTTTTCTTCTCCGTCAATCATTACGATGGCAGGCCCTGGTCCATCGCTTGCTGTAAAGCCCCAATTATTTTTGCTATAGTGTTTAAAGTTCCTGGGGTTTCTAATGGCATATTGCTGTTGAATATGGGTCGCGCGCCGGCTGTTTTCAAAGTAATCGATCTTGTATTTCCGGTTGAGGTCATCTTGAATACCCCGAAAATCCAACCACAGGTGTGACATCTGATGAATAAAAAGCGGACCGGCATGTATGTATTCGATACCATCTATCTTATCCCATGCAAAAGTGGATGTCCATTGTAAATATCCGTCGGGCTCGATGGGAAAAGTGGGCGAGCCCAGGGCCAGGATATATAAAATGATGGCTTCGCTATAACCCTGATCCCAATAATTGGCAAGGAAACCCGATTCAGGTTTCCAACCGTGACAAATCGTGGCATTGTTGTTCAGAGCCCATTGCCAATCTACCCGCCGATAAAGACCATCTGCGAGTTCACGAATTTTCTGCTCCTCCTTATTTTTTCCTTGGAAGTAACTGGCGGCCGTCAGAACCCCAGCTATAAAAATGGCCGTGTCAATGGTAGATAGTTCGCTTTCCCAGGCCCGTTTGCCCGTATCCATATGAAGGAAGTGATAGTAAAATCCTTTATAGCCCATGGCATCTGGCTCGGTACCCTGATGACCGGAATAAAAAAAGTCTAAGACAGTCAGGATTTTATGGGTGGCCTCATTCCTTGATAATAAATTTCTTTCAATAGCCGCCACATAACTACTGATGCCTAAACCTACAACCGCTATGCTGGAATGAGAATCGGGGTCAGATTTATCTGCGATTAAGCCATTTGCAGGATTTACATATGTAAGAAAATAATTAAAAGTTTGTGATTGCAGCGTTTCTAGCATTTCCATATCATTATCCATCCTGAAATTTATGAAATTTAAATGGCCGCCCCTCTATAAACCATACATTCAATAAACGGTAGAATCAAAACTTTTTGGGTGGAATCAAGATTATTCAGGATTCAAATATATCCTGCGCAATCGATCACATATAACTCCTTTGACGATATCCCTACAGGCTTACTGCGATTAGTATGCCATGGTTCGGGCGGATCGGGTAGGGATGAAGGAATTCGGCAGTTACATCCTTAAATATATGGTCACAGGCTCAATCCATGCAGGAACATTTACTTGGATAAAATCTATATTAAATCCACTGGACGTTAGGCATTTCATGATTTATAAAACAGCAGACAGAGAGCTCAGCCTATTTTTCTATAGGCTGTTTTCAGGTTCCCTGAAATAGATCCGGGTCAAAGAGTTTTATGTTCTTGATTACGCAACTTCACTGTTTTGGGGAGACTAGCTTGTGACAGGAACCACGAGAACAATGGTGATTACGTCACCTACCGAGCCCCCGGGTTTTCCGATCTGGTAGTCTTCCCGCTTAATTGTGAATTGCCCGTTAAAAGTACCACTGCCCTCCTTACCGGTAAATGTGAAAGGAATTTCCACAGGTTTGGTAACGCTTTTTATGGTCAGTTCGCCGATCGCTTTATAACCTTTATCCGTTTTTTCTATTTTTTTTGATTTGAAAGTGATACGGGGATATTTGTCTGTATTTAGCCATTCTTCTTTGTTGCGCAGATCATTGTTTCGCAGGCTTACGCCGGAGCTCACGGTTTTGGCATCAATGCTTGCGGTGATGGATCCGGAAGCGTAGCTTTTTTCATTGAAATTGATGGTGGCTTCCAGGCCGGTGAAACTACCGTGTACGGTTCCAAAAGGACCATGCAGGCTAAAGTTGACTTTCGCTTTCGCCGAATCCACTTTCCAATTGCCTGGATTGGGCAATACCAGCAAGACAGCTGATATGGCCATGATTTGTTTAAATGTCATTTTGATGGGTTTTATTTATTTTGTAATGCTGTTTCGTTGGGTTTTGTTTTTTCTGGTATAAAAAAATGAATGCCTGCATAAAAATCTACCCCCTGAAGACTATTTAGGCTGAGCAGGCTGCCGGGAGCATCCCCGCCTATAAAAAAATAATATATTCTCATGGCCAGGCCAATCCTGGGTACCCATTGATTATAATACAACATGGAAAAAGGAATGCTTACCTCTCCCCATAAGGTTTCATAACGCGGCGTCAGGGAATAGACATCAGGCCTTACCACACCGGGATTGTTGCCGTGTCCAAAACCCTTTATGATGGTGAGGTTGGCAAAAAAATTATTATAGACATTCCAGTCCGCCTGTATGCTCAGGGCAGCCGGCAAGGCCATATTAAAATGATTGCTGGTTAAGGATTTTGTGGAATCTCCGCGATAAAATACAGCACTCAGGGACTGATCGAACTGAATATTGCTTGCAAATTTAGAATGGTGCCAGTTTTCGAAATTGGCGCTGTCGGTCTGCAAGTGATAAGTTGCACTGCTCCGGTTAAAATCAATATATCCCAAATCGATTAGTGAAATTCCAATTCTATATACGTAATTGGTTTTGTAGGGCCCGATTTGCATCTTTTCATCAACTTCATCATTGTACTGGGCCGGATCCTTTAGCCGCATATAAGTAAACCCGATATCAGCCCCAAAACCATGACCATGATTGAGATCGCCATAGTTATTTATTTTTTTGTAAGTATCAATATCGGTGCGACCATAATTCAAAGAAGAGTTTGTAAAAATGATATTGGCCGTATCACTGATCTTGTACGTAATGTTGGTATGGTTGACATAAGCCGCTGCAATACCCTGTAAATAGTTCAAACTGATACCCCCCTTCAAGACATTTCTTCCTTTGCTGTATAGTTCCGTGGCATAGTGAAATCCGTAGGATAACCAGCTCATGGCGTTTACCCGGGTGGTGCTGTCATGGAAAGGGGTATTCCAAAGGTCGCGTTCCAAAAAATAGGCAAATGCATTTTGTGCCAAGCCGCCGGTGATATCCTTGATATTGGAGTAATTCCGCTCTGAGATCGTAAATCCGACCACATGTTTTTTTGCGATTTTCGCAAAAAAAGAGGGGCCGAGGACTTCAGCAGAGAAACTAAGATTATACAATTTGCCAGGATCCTGCGGATTAAAATGGGTCTGAAATAAATTCTCTTGAAAACTTCCCTTGATGATCCTGCCGACGCCAAAAAAAGGAAAGGAATTTTTTGGAGCGTATAAGAATGTATTGGCAAAGACCTCATCGACCGACCAGACATTCACGTCCCATTTTAGTTTGGAATCAGCGATAGAACTCGGATTGAGCAGGGCGCCCTGTATACCGGCATAGTTGCTATTCCGGATTCCGAGGAGTTGCTGAGCGGATAAACCCAAGCACATATTCATGCAAAATAAAAGGACCAAGACTTGTTTCATAAAATACAGTTCATCCCTTTTGAAAAGTGACCAACTACCGGTTATTAATGGCTTGGGATTAAAAGACAAAAAAATTATCGCAACAAACAACCCGGATAGTGGATATGGGAAAGCAATAATTGAAAATCCAATATTGCCTTAATAGATGGAAGCGCCTGCTTGGTATGAGGTACGTAAAAAGGGAAATTAAAGTTGCGCAAGGAACTATTATCCACTGCCCAGGTTGGTTTTTTTATAAGAAGTACATAATTAAATGGTTAAGTTGTATAGTTCATACTTGCTTAAATCCAAAAAATACCCAGGCTTGACACCGCATTCCTTTGCTTCGTGAGATCACTTGTACGATGGTATTTGAAGCGATTGCCGATACTTGTAATTGGGGAATGTCATAAAGGCGATAAGCAGTAATAAATGGCGAGCTTTTTCCCCATTTTTTATAACAGTCATCCGTACCACCGTATCACTTACATGTCGTTGGAAGGAATGCCAACCCATCAATCTGGACTAGGGTAAGCATCAGATGATAAAAAGATCATGTGTGTTTTATAACATGATGTCTACGGTATCCGTCAATTTTTTATAACGGATGGACTCGAACACGTATAAAGCGCCCATTACCAGGCAATAAAACCCGAGAAACAAGGTAATGCCAGTACCCCGCTCCAGGGGATTAAGGATAATGACCAATCCAAAAAGGATGGATAGAATCCCCCCTGATAGAATAAAAATCCATCCTTTGATATTTTTGTGTTTCAATGAAGCCAAAATCTTTATTACGCCTTTTCCGATCATCCAGGGCCCAATCAGAAATGGAAAGGTGATGAAGGTTATAAAGGGGTTGATCAAGAGACAAATGGCAAAGAAAAAATCCAAGACACTTTCCGCTGTCAGCCATTCTTTTTCTTTATAGGTTTTGGCGCTTGTATAAGACAGGGTAATGAGCAGCAACCCGTTTAAAGCCAGCGTAATCCCTGAGAAGTGTACAAAGAAAATGTAAGCGTTCAGTGGACTGGCTAAGCAAAAAATCCCCAACAGGATTAATAGCCCCCCCGCGAAGGTGAGTATCCACCAATAGTTATTATTTTTCATGTCTTCCGTATTATTAAGCAGTTGTTTTTCATCTTTGGCATATTCCTTTTTCGGTTATTCGCGATTGAGCTAGTAAGATAAAGGGACGTTTTTTTGTTCCGATGTTTTCCAACTCACCAAAAACGACCAGTATGAGCAGTTCGGTCATCTGCAGCAATAAAGTTCCGATATTTCCATTTTAAGGTTTCTGCGACTTTCAATATGTGTGAATTATACAATTTAATTGCTTTTTCATATAAGATAATTGAGTTAGAGAATCGGACCTTTGAAATAAAATATGCTGCGCAATGTATATAGTATTTTGGGATTCAGCCTGCATGCTTCGGACGGGGAAATAGGAAAAGTTAAGGAATTTTATTTCGACGATCAAAGTTGGATGATCAGGTATCTTATAGTTGAAACGGGGAATTGGCTTTCCTATCAGAAAGTACTGATATCTCCGACGGCTATCGTGAAAATTCCGCGAGAAGATGGTTCTTTTCCTGTCAACTTATCAAAAGATCAAATTCGAAACAGCCCGGATATCGATACCGACAAACCTGTGTCGCGTCAACAGGAAATAGAGTTGTTTGGATATTATCCGTGGCAACCCTATTGGGACAATGGGTTTTATACATGTGGCCCAATGGAAACATCGGGGTCAGGTCCGGTCTCAGACCGGACAATCTCCTTGGAAATCAACAAAGATGATAGGCGCGCGGATGATGATCTGCATTTAAGAAGTACCCGCAAGGTTACCGGATATCGTATCCATGCCGAAGATGGTGAGATCGGCCACGTGGTAGATTTTATATTCGATGATCAGTCTTGGAAACTGACATATATCGTGGTAATCACGAAAAATTGGGTCGGCAACCATCGAGTCATTATTCCGGTTGAGGACGTTAAATCAATTTCTTGGCCTGATTCAGAAATACGTTTGAATATTTCGATGGAAAAAGTGAAACACAGCAGGATACTCAATCCTTCAGAATTTACCCACCCAGAACCTAAATTTGAAAACGAACTTCTGGGCTGATATGGAATTAATGGTTGGTTCAGGCCTTTATTGGAACCCAAAACAATCTCAGTTCAGGTATTCGAAGGCCTGTCGTGACTTCATCGGCCTCGGATAATGTTAATAAAAGATAAAAAAGGCAACCGTGGTCGGGTTGTTGCAGTAACCAGGGTATGGATAATGTACATCAGCTAGAATTAATAGATAAGATTCGGCGCGAACTGAAAGATTTGGAACAAAGTCAGACGGCGGTCCTGAAAAAACTTTCCCAGGTTGTCGCACACAACCTCACTTTGAATCTGGAACTTTTAAACCAAAAATTACCAGACTTAGAGGACAAAATGGATGGAAATCTATCAGCATGCAAGGAGCTCTCCGAAGCATTTGATGCCTATAGGGAGAAGTTTTTTACCGACAACAAAATGGGCCAACAGTTAGATCCGACAGCCTGACGACATTCATCTGATATGAGGATTCCAAATTTTTAAAAACAAATATGCATAGGTATAACTTAACTACTGAAGGCGACAGGCTTGATCAAAGCCAGCAGGAAGATAACGTACAGCCAACAAATTCAACAACCGCAAAACCAATTAAAAGAAGAAGGGAAAGGCGTTATATGCCTCTTTCGATAAGCGGTAAAACCGTAAATGAGTCGATTCATATTACCATGAATACTGGAAGGTATAGTGGTTTGCTTTCGGTTGAATCCGGCAATTCTTAATAGAAGGGAGAAGACCTACCATGACAAATATTCATTACCCTAATAGATTATATTGAAAAAGATCCATTTTAAAGTAATTCCAGGTTAAACCGGGATAGTTCAATAAAATCGTTTAGTTATATTCTTTGCCCCGAATTTATTTTATGTCGTTTCTTTTAGCGGGATTTAAAATGCCTCGCATAGATCGATTATGTAGGATCCAAGGGGTAAGTCTTTTTATTTTTACCGGTTGCCCTTCGCCCACGCTTTCATAGAAGGAGTTTTACTTTAAGTCACTGTCCCTAGTTGAAGTTCAATTAACATCGCGCGTTCACTTATTATTCTTTTTGAACCCAGGTTATGTCATGTGCGAATTGTCAATCGTCATGGGTAATACTTGGTTAGAACACAATGAGTGTCCAATTCAGCAAAGCGCTGCCATTTTTCTTCACTATGTGATAATTATACAACTTATATCCATGAACGTGTAACAGTTGGTAAGGGGATAAAGTTGAGCTTTGCATAGTAGAAATTTGAGTACACTTGGAAGGAAAATAATGGGACAGTACAAGTCCGAAAGTTCTGCTCAAGCCATGGGCATTCACTCGCATGACATCCTATTGATCTGGCACAGCTCAAATAAGGCACTTTTTACTGGAGCCTGATATCCCCATTGATCGGAGATATTGGATTCTTAACAACCATTTAAATAAAAAATAATGAAAAATAACAGGAGTAAATTAATGATGATTGCGGTTTTCTTGTCGGGATTTGCGCAAATCTTGCAGGCGCAATCCACCTATACCATCGAGCAAACCAAAGATATTGATATGAGGTTATCGGGAACTTCCACCCTGCACAACTGGACCATGAATGCCCAAAATACTACGGGAGAGGCAAATTTCGGATTCAAGGGATCTGGTGATCAACAGCTCAGCTCGCTCAAATCATTAACCTTTAGCTTAATTGTGCAAGATCTGAAGAGTGGCGAGAAGGGTCTAGACAAAAATGCTTACAAAGCACTTAAAACGGATCAGTATAAAGACATTGATTACAAATTAACGTCTGCCACCATCATGCCTGAAAAAGAGGGCAAATACCTGATTAAAACTCAAGGTAAACTCACTATTGCTGGGGTGACAAAAGACATAGATATGGATGTCTACGCAGTCGTCAACAAGGATGGATCTATTACCTGCACTGGATCGGACAAACTAAAAATGACCGATTATCAGGTAAAACCGCCAAAGTTCATGCTCGGAGCCATGAAAACCGGAGACGACATCACTTTAAATTATACGCTGATATATAAAAAGTCAAAATCTTGAAAAAACCTATGAAACTAATTTTAATGCTATGTGCATGTTTGGCTACGGGGAGCTTAGAGGCACAAAATTCGATGCAATTTTTCAGGCCCTATGATGAAACGGGATTGCACATATTTGAAACAACCAAGGTCGATACCATTCCTTTTAAAAAATTACATGTTCAGATAGGTGGAAGTTTTGAACAGACTTTTCAGACCCTGCGGGATGTAAATACAGCGCAAACCTTATTACTGCCCGCGTACAAAGGAAACGTCAACAGTCTCATACCCCTGACCAACGGGTTTAACCTGGCTATGGCCAATTTAAATATCGATGCACAACTTTCCGATGGTATCCGGGTAAATCTTACGGTCTACCTTTCCTCCAGACATCATGAAGACACCTGGGTTAAGGGGGGCTATATTCAGTTCGATAAGCTATTGTTCCTGCACAGTTCCGTCGTGGACAATATCATGAAAAGCGTCACAATTAAAATTGGACAATTTGATATCGACTATGGCGACCAACATTTTCGGCGCACGGATGGGGGAAGCACACTGTACAATCCCTTTGTTGAGAACTATATAATGGATGAATTCGCTACCGAAATCGGTGCCGAATTCTATTATCACACTAAATCCGGTCTATTTGGCATGGTCGGCATTTCAAATGGTGAGCTGGATCCGACGGTAGTTGCACCTGTTAAAACAGATTCCACTACCGGTCAGGTGAACCACTATGATCCGGCTTATCACTTTAAACTGGGTTATGATAAACAGCTCACCCCTGACTTTCGGTTCCGGTTTACAGGCTCTTATTACACCGATCAGAGTGCAAATAACAATACCCTATTCGGAGGTGACCGAACAGGGTCCCATTATTTCTACGTAATGGAAAACCAGAATGTAGCCAATGGCACAACGATTTCCAATGAAAACGATTACAGCCCATTTTCCGGCAGATTTAATCCGGGATTTACCGAACAGGTCAATACGGTCATGATCAACACTTTCTTAAAATGCAAAGGCATTGAGTTTTTTGGGACTTATGAAAATGCGCAAGGAAGGGCAATCACTGAAACGAATATGCGTAAAGCCGTCCAGTATGCTGCGGATCTTATCTACCGTTTCCCCGCAAACAAGGAAAACTTCTGGATCGGTGCAAGGTATAACACGGTGACTTCGGCAGTGGCTGGTTTTGCCCAAGACATCACGATAAACAGGGAAGTCGCTTCTGTAGGTTGGTTTTTAACCAAGAATATCATGCTGAAAGTGGAATATGTTCACCAGGAATACAAAGACTACCCAGGGGACAATATTTTGAATGGAGGAAAATTTTACGGAACGCTCTTCGAAGCAGCTATTGGATTTTGAGTGTCATATTAGTTCGGGGTTCTATGCGTGAATGATGTACCTTTTAAGCTGCTCGGTCTTTCATGAGTTTTAAACTTTACACATGGCGACAAAAAGTAAGGCCTCAAAGGAAAATATTGGTAGGCGAATTGTAAAACCGGATATGCTTAAAATGCAACCAGATGAGTTGACCAAAGCCAAATCTCATATTGTAGTTGAAATCATAGAATACCTGACCAACTCAGTGGTTTCAAAAACAATCATTAAGAAGTCGACAGGTAACATCAGCATCATGTCATTTGATACGGGGGAGGGACTGACGGAAAAAATTTCACCATTTGATTCCTTTGCACAAATCGTTGATGGCAAAGCCACGATCGTCATTGACAAAATACCTCATCAGCTGGAGAACGGGATGGGGATCATCATACCCGCCCATGCTTCCAATTACATTAAGCCCAATGGCCGGTTTAAGATGATTTTGACGCTGATTAAAAGTGGCTATGAATAAGGCTTTGGCATCTCTTTGCTCGTCAGAGTTTGTCAAGCATCGAACGTCTTTTTTCCTTTAGCTTTTTAAAATGAGAAGGTGTCAGACCAGTAATTTTTTTGAATTGAAAAGAAATGTGAGAGACACTGCTGTAATGCATCTTATAGGCAATTTCAGTAAGAGTCAATTCATTATATACCAGCAACTCCTTTACACGTTCAATCTTGTGAATAATAAAAAACTTTTCAATCGTAAGGCCTGCGACTTCCGAAAATAAGTTTGCCAGATAAGTATAGTCGTGGTTTAATTTCTTGCTCAGGTATTCTGATAGATTTACGGAAAGGGGTTCTTCGGAATAATGAACCAGGTCAATAATTACATTTTTTATTTTTTGGATCAGTACGCTTTTTTTATCATCCAATAATTCCAGACCGGAGCGGAAGATTGCTTCCTTAAAAGCATCATGCTGGGCTTCAGACATCTCTTCAAAAAGGTCGACTTCCCCTAATTCCACCACTGAATATTTTAGACCAAGCTTTTCTAATTCATTTTTGACGACCATTTTGCAACGGATGCACACCATATTTTTTATGAATATCTTCAAATTTTCGAATTAATATTTGGGGGGGAACCTGCAATATACCCATAAAAACCGGCTCGATTGCGGTTTGCTATTATAAACAGTTTAATAAGGGATATAGAAAGGCAGAAATGTGTGAATTATGCAACAATTTTCAAGAAGCGTATAACAGGGATCTATACACTCTCGACTACCTTCATGATCTCCAATTTCTATTAATTTCTGAGTAGACCAGCCCCTGTTTTTTGCAAGTTTACATATGGAAAAAGCTTTCCGATACGTATTTAATGACAACCTGCATAGTGGTTACTGTCAACGCATGCCCCTTGAAAATGGCAAGAAAGTTTTCAGGATATCTTATCCTGACCACGCTGATCAGTTTGGAGATTATTTAGAAGTCATTGAAACAGGTAATCGTCTTTCGCCTTATAAGCCGAAGTCGACCAAGGAGTTTGATCAGTTCTATAATATTATCATTAAATGGTTTACGGATTACGAATTATTGTCCGGTTAACGATTTTTAGGTGGTGTTTATATGATTCTGATTTTGTAGTGCACTGCCCAGCTACTCTTAGCCGGGCTTTCATTTTTAATTAATTAGGTTAAAATTATCGCTCATGCCACATGCTATACTATTGGAAGAATGGACTTCCTATGACAATCGCAAAATAAAGGATGAAAGAGATGCTTCCAAATTCTCCTGCCAGGAACGGTGGGAGGTAGATTACCTGGCTGACAAACTAAAAAAACACTATCCTTTAAAATCTCCGCAGGTCATTATGCGTGCCATTCAGCATTGCTGTTCGCTGGTCAAAGCGCCACACCCAAGAGAAAAGTTCGTTGAATGCGTAGTAGGGAACTTTGTGAGCGAGTGAGAATCCCTGACTAAAAGTTGGTTGGATTCGGCTGATATTCCGGTTGTAACTGCTATTCACAGACTTGAAGGGAACTTCGATAATTTATCTTTCGTGTGAAAAACAAAATATTCATTGTTGTTTTGATCGTCATGATTGTTCTGGCACATTTGTACAGACACGGGTAGAATAATTTACAATAGGCTTTTTTGTGGTAAAGGAATTAATTTTATGAGGCAAATCCATAAAAATATGCTGCAGCAAATTATACCCATGCTTTCTTATGAAAACGGCGTCGCCGCCCTGGACTGGCTCTGTGAAGCGTTTGGCTTTGCTGAAAAAACAAAGTGGCTGGATGATACGGGTCGATTAACACATGGTGAAATAGCCCTGGGAGAAAGTATTATTATGTTGGCATCACCCACGCCGGATTATATCAGCCCGGCAAGACTAAGAAAGGAATGTGCAATATCGGCTAAAATGTACACCATTCCCTATATCATCAATGGGGTTTTGGTTTATGTGAAGGATATTGAGAGTCATTTTAACCGGGCAAAAGCCAAGGGAGCGACGATTCTTTCAGCCATTGAAACCGGCGGACCGGGTACGCGATACCGGGCGGAAGATTTAGAAGGACAGCGATGGATGTTCATGGAGCAAGAATAGGTAAACTGTCTCCGGGGATTGATCAGTGAGCATCATTCCATACTATCTCATCTTTGAATTCAATTTCATTCATTCAAGCCAGGAAACTTTTTGCTCCCCAACATGGGGTTGCCCGATGATCTCTCGGTATAATTCCGGGCGCCGTGCATTTAAATACCGAAAACCGCCGGCCAGTCCGAGTTTTTCGGGGGTGCAGGTGGCCATCACAAATTCATCAGAGAAAGAGCGGCATTCAGCCAGGATATCACCGTAGGGATCCAGGATCATGGAGCAACCATTTTTCAACTGGTCATCATCCATCCCGATCGGGTTAGAGAAAATAGCATAAACGGCATTGTCGTAGGCACGTGCCGGGAGCCATTTCATCAGCCAGGACCTTCCTTTGAGTCCGTCAAACTCCATTCTCAGGGAAGTGGGATCCGTTTCCCGGTTCACCCATTTGGACGGATCTACGAATCCCGCCCCCGGGCGGGTAGAAGGCGTACACATGGTGACATGGGGCATAAAAATAATATCGGCACCCAGCAGTTTGGTGGCCCGAACGTTTTCAGCGATGTTATTGTCATAACAGATGAGGATACCACATTTCCATCCTCCGAGTTCAAATATGGTATAGGAATTCCCGGGCAGGATATGTTTGTTGACAAAGGGATGCAATTTGCGATGTTTTGCCAGGAGCCCGGTTTTATCCACACATACATAGGCTTTGTAAATATCATCCTCGGCGTCTTTTTCAAAGAGACCGGCCAGAATGGCGATATTGTTTTTTTGGGCGATGGATTGCAGGCGTCGGATGCTTTCTCCCTCAGGAATGGTTTCCGAGAGGGCCAGCATTTGATCCTGGTTTAGTTTTCTGGCAAAACTATATCCCGTCACAGAACACTCATGAAAGGCAATAGCATCCGCACCCGCCCTAGCCGCTTCCCCAGATATCCGTTCGATGACCGATAGATTATAGTCCTTGTCGCCGGACCGGTTTTCAAACTGAGCACTCGCAATTTTTATATTCTTCATTTTTTAAAATGGTTTCAATATTTATTCGACTGACCGCAGGAAGATGAGGGGACATATCAAGGATAGCTGGACAATAAATCTATGATTCTGATTGCTACATCCAAAGGTGGAATTTTTATCCGACCGATGCAAAGAAACTGGTATGCGGGTTAATCGTTGCGGAGATTCCAACTGAGCCTATAATGTTGTTGTGAAGGTTCAAAATCGTGATGTGCCAATTAAATGAACCAATGATATGCTAATCAGTGTCTTACAGAGCTTTTGACAATTTCAAAAAAAATGCCCGTAAACATTGAATTTTACGAGCATTTGATTTACTCTGATTTGCTTATAAGTCGGGGCGGCAAGATTCGAACTTGCGACCTCCTGGTCCCAAACCAGGCGCGATAACCGGGCTACGCTACGCCCCGATCTTTATCGGTCATCGGGCAGCAAAAGTAAGGGTTCAGCACCAATAAAAGAAGCGGCGTGGATATTTCACCCTAAACAGGAAAAGGAAGTCAAATCCATCCATTTTTACAATAAAACTGGAAGAAGATTGAAATGATTTTTCGAATTGATGAAAATTGCTCTTCTAATGAGGAGAGGCAAACAACGTTTCTACGGCATTGGCCAGATAGACCAAGGGCGCATTCCAATTGATGGCGATTTCATTGGAAGCATAGGCATTGGCGTTGTCCACATAAGCCGTTTCCGGCTCATGAAAATCATAATGACTGTGGTCCTGCTCTCCTGGATTGGGACCACCGACCAGCAGTCCGGGTATGGGCTCGGTAATGCCATCGGCTATCGAGGGCCTATGATGGGGATGAAGGGGTGAATAGGAACCAAATCCGGTTACAAAACAATATCCGGTCGCATTTCTTCCGCAGAGGTAATCCAGGTTCCCCAGTGCGGCGTCCAGATATTTCGGGTTCTGGGTCAGCCGATATACTTCAATCAGCAATACACCCTGATTGGCTGCATTGGCGTTGCTGCCCCAAACGAAATCTGATTTGCGTCCACCCATCACCGTTAAAAAAGCGTTGCGCTCGGAAAGCCGGATATAGTCATCGGCCATTCTGATCAGCCGGCGGCGGATGGAATCCTCCTGCAGGGTAGACAAATGATTTCCTTTGCCGCGGAGCAGGCTGTAGTAGCCGAGTAGTCCGGTCTGAGACCAGGAAGGAAGTCCAAAGGTTTGATTCAGTCCCCTCAAAACGGAATCCTTATAATTTTTCCCACCGGTCAGAATATAAAGTTCGCTGGCAGCCCAGAACCATTCATCAGAAAACTGTTTGTCCCCGTAACCCCCAGTACTGATCTTGGGTTCATACAAAAGATTCATGGCCTGCTGATCGTAAGCCATATCCGGATGGGCAAGACACCATTGCCATGCTTTTTCTGCTGCCATCCGGCAGCTGTCACTCAATCCCGGCAATTCCTTTTTATAAAAAGAGAAAATCCGCGCCGCCTGCGCTGCAACGGCTGCCAGATCCAAGGTGGCCGCCGTACCTTTTTGAACGACATAACGCGGCTCCTGGGCCAGCGCCGGCATTTCCATCCCGTCAAAAGAGGCGTTCGTACATTTATTGTATGCGCCTCCGTCTCCTGGATCCTGCATGGAGAGCATCCATCTGAGGTTGTATAAAACTTCGGTCAAAATATCGGGTATGGGTTTATCCCCCGGTGGAATATGGGTTTGAAGGGTATCAAAATAGCCCTTGAAATCTTCATAGGAAGAAAGCAGTGTGGCGGTTGAGATCCCCGAATTCACCATATACTTATTGTAATCGCCCGCGTCATACCAGCCACCCGGCGTAGAGATCGTGGTGCCAGCCTTTCGCCAGGCCGTAGCAGCCGAAGGATGAATGATCACGGCAGTATCCGGGTGGCCCCCAACCCGGCTCCACCGACCAGCATAGACCGAATCGAGTGCGATCGATGCCCGCTGAAAATAAAATGCTTTCAGTGAAGCAGTGGCCAAGGACCCGTGAACCTTTTGCTGTATCCGGAAGGGATAGGATGATAGTTTGCCGATAACGACCTGAAAAGTTCCAGTCGTCTTCAGTGAACTAAAATCGGCAACCCGGGTCTGCAGGGATGAATTGGTTGAATTCCGTTCGTAAGATAAATCCCCGATAAATACCGTGTCTTTGCCCTGATGGCTGGTGACATAAAAAGTAGTAGCGCGACCGACGGATGCAGGGTCTTGATGGGGTGAAAGTACCAGCACTGCAATCTTTGGTGCCTGGGGATAATATCCTTCTTGGTCGATCCGGATGGGGTTCGGTTGTGCCTGGATTTGCTGAAAATAAAATAGAAAAAACAGGAGAGAAATCCATTTCATATGTCAAAGTTCTGGGGGATACACAAATATAGTTTTTAAAATTATGGGTCTGGCTTCCGTAAATTTGGGTACCCGGCCTAACCGGAAAAATCGCTTATGACGAGCAGCATCCTCAAAATTCATCCGGCCGATTCCGTCTTGGTTGCCCTGAAGAACCTGCCGGCGGGAGAAAACCTGACTCATAACGGAGATGCGTATACGCTCAAGGAGGGGATCCCCGCCAAACATAAGTTTTATTTGACTGACATGGCTGCTGGAACCGATGTAATCATGTACGGCGTGCTGGTGGGTAAAACCCAGGTAGATGTCAAAGCAGGCAGCCGGGTTTCGACCGAGAACCTGAAACATGCTTCGGGATCTTATGATTTCCGGGGTAACCAGGTTGACTGGAGACCACCGGATGTTTCCCATTTCCGCAATGCTCATTTCTACGGCTATCACCGCCACGATGGCCGCGTAGGAACGGCCAACTACTGGCTTTTTATTCCCACCGTTTTTTGTGAAAACAGAAACCTCGATGTGATCCGGGAAGTGCTGCAGGATGAACTCGGATATTCGGTCACCGAAAAATATAAATCTTTTACCAGAGAACTGATCATGGCCCAGCAATCCGGAAAAAAACTTAGCGATCCGGATATCCCTTCTTTCGGAGCCACCCATATTCGTTCCCGCGTATTTAAAAACGTAGATGGCATTCGATTTCTCAACCACGACGGAGGTTGCGGGGGCATCCGGCAGGATTCAGCAGTACTGGGAAAACTATTGACTGCTTATGCCAATCACCCCAATGTGGGAGGCATCACGATCCTGAGTCTGGGTTGTCAGCATCTTCAATCCGGTGACTTGGTTGAAGACATCCGAAAAGCAGATCCTTCCTTTGACAAACCCCTGTATGTTTTTGAACAACAGCAATCGCAAAGTGAGGAGCATTTAATTCAGGAAGCCATCCGCAAAACTTTCGAGGGCCTGGTCCAGATCAACCGACTGGAAAGAAAACCTGCTTCCTTGGATCAACTCACGGTTGGAGTGAAATGCGGTGGCAGCGACGGTTTCAGTGGGATTACCGCCAATCCCGCGGTCGGCTATTGCGCAGATCTGCTCGTCGCCCTTGGGGCCAAAGTGCTGCTCGCCGAATTTCCCGAACTCTGCGGGGTAGAGCAGGAACTGATCGACCGCTGCGTGGATGAAACCACCGCCAGGAAATTCATCCGCTTGATGCGGGAATACGAAGCAGCGGCCGCCCGCTCAGGATCCGGATTTGACATGAATCCATCTCCTGGAAATATCCGGGATGGGCTCATTACCGACGCCATGAAGTCAGCGGGCGCGGCAAAAAAAGGCGGCACTTCTCTGGTGCAGGATGTACTCGATTATACGGAACCCGCCACCAAAGCGGGACTCAGTCTGGTTTGTACACCAGGCAACGATGTGGAAGCGACGACAGGACAAGCGGCTTCCGGAGCTACCCTGATTTTATTTACGACGGGCCTGGGGACACCGACCGGAAATCCGGTCTGTCCGACGATCAAGATTTCAACCAATACCGTCCTGGCCCGGCGTATGCCCGATATCATCGACATCGATACGGGTGCCATCATCGAAGGATCAAAAACCCTCGAACAAATGGGACAGGAGATCTTGTCTTATTGCATCCAGGCAGCCAGTGGCGAAATCGTACCCAAGGCGGTGTTGCTGAATCAGGATGATTTTATTCCTTGGAAAAGAGGCGTTTCCTTATAGTTCACCCCCATTCATATGAAGAAATTTCTTTCTGCTGATTTTTTATTGGAAACAGAATCGTCGCGTCGCCTGTATCACGATTATGCGGCAGCCCTTCCGATCGTGGACTATCATTGTCACCTGCCGCCCCAACAAATCGCGGATAATCACCGTTTTGAAAACCTGACCAAAATCTGGCTCGATGGAGACCACTATAAATGGCGGGCCATGCGTTTCAACGGCGTGGATGAATCCTATATCACCGGCAACAAAACGGACTGGGAAAAATTTAAGGAATGGGCCCGTACCGTGCCTTATACCATGCGAAATCCACTTTATCACTGGACCCACCTGGAACTCCAGCGATACTTTGACATCGATACCCCGCTCAACGATTTTAGCGCACGACAGATCTACGAGGCTTGTCAAGAAAAATTGCAACAACCAGAATTTCGGGTCGAAGGACTGCTCAATAAAATGAAAGTGGAAATTCTTTGTACCACCGATGACCCGGCAGACGACCTGGCATTTCACCAGGCGCTGGCGAGAAAATCTTTTCCGGTACGGGTGTTTCCAACTTTTCGTCCCGACCGGGCCATCCAAGTCGCGGATCCATCCTTATTTATTTCTTATCTCGAAAAACTGGGCCAGGCTTCCCATATTTCGATTTCGCGCTTTGATGATTTCCTGGATGCTTTGAAAAGCCGTCATGATTTCTTTCACGTGGCCGGATGTCGCCTTTCAGATCATGGACTGGAGCAATTCTTTGCGGAACCTTGGAGGGAATCGGATCTGAAAAATATTTTTGACAAAGTTCTTTCCCGAGGACCAGTCAATCCGCAGGAAGTCCGGAAATTCCAATCCGGCATGCTCCATTTGATGGCCGAATGGGATCACGATAAAAACTGGGTGCAACAATTTCATCTGGGCGCCTTGCGCAACAACAACAGCCGCATGCTTTCCCGGTTGGGTCCGGATACAGGCTGGGATTCCATGGGTGACTTCCCGCAGGCCCAGGGATTGAGTTTTTTCCTCGATGGCCTCGACAAAAAAGACAAGCTGGCAAAAACGATCCTCTACAATAACAATCCGGCTGACAACGAGATGATGGCTACCATGATTGGCAATTTTAACGATGGATCCGTTCCCGGCAAAGTACAATGGGGACCCGCCTGGTGGTTTCTGGATCAAAAGGAAGGCATTGCAAAACAATTGAATGCGTTGTCCAACATGGGACTGATCAGTCGTTTTGTCGGTATGGTGACCGACTCCCGCAGTTTTCTGTCCTATCCCCGCCATGAATATTTCCGGCGCATACTTTGCAGTTTACTGGGTGAGGAAATTGAAAAAGGAGAACTGCCCAACGATATCTCTTGGACCGGTAAACTCGTTCAGGATATATGTTATCATAATGCGCGGAATTTTTTTGATTGGAATGAAAAGTAATTTCTAAGATCATGGCAAGGATTCTGTGTTTTGGTGAATTGCTCCTTCGTTTTTCACCCACACCGGGTGGGCAATGGCTCAAAGAGCAACAGCTTCCTGTTTACCTGGGCGGGGCTGAACTCAATGTAGCCACCGCGCTGGCTAACTGGGATCTTCCGGTTTCTTATTGCACGGCACTCCCGGATAATTTTTTATCGGTCGACGTCCTTAAAGCAATCGAAGAAAGAAAAATAAAAACCGACGCCATTTTAATTTCCGGTGACCGGATCGGAAACTACTATCTCACGCAGGGAACCGATCTGAAAAACAGTTCAGTCGTTTATGACCGCGAACATTCTGCTTTTGCGCATTTGAAAAAAGGAGCCATCAACTGGGACCGGATTCTGCAGGATATTTCCTGGTTTCATTTCAGTGCCATCTCTCCGGCCTTGAATGAATCTGTAGCGGAAGTGTGTCTGGAAGCCTTGCAAGCAGCCTCCAAAAGAAATATTACGATATCGGTTGATTTGAACCACCGTGCGAAATTGTGGAAGGATCGAAATCCGCACGACGTGATGTCCAAGCTCCTGCCTTATTGCGATGTGGTGATGGGTAATCTTTGGTCTGCTCACGATTTGCTGGGCATTCCCCTGGATGCCCCTTTGATTGCAGGCAAGGATAAAACATCTTATCTTCAACATGCGCACCTGACTTCTGCCAGGATTCTGAAAAGATTTGCCCGGGTAAAAACCGTGGCTTGTACTTTTCGGTTTGAGGCGGGAGAACGGGGGATTGTTTATTATGGTTCCCTCTATACGGAGAATCACTGGTCTGATTCATCTCAATACCAGAGTGAAAACATCCTGGATAAAGTGGGGTCTGGAGATTGTTTTATGGCAGGGTTGATCTATGGCTTGTATAACCATTTGCCGGAAGAAAAGGTTATTCAGTTTGCATCTGCGGCGGGGTTTGGGAAATTTTTTGAAAAGGGAGATGCAACCACGCAGGATCTAGCCGCCATTTGGGAAAGAACTAAGCAGTATGAATAAAGAAAAAATCACCAAGGCCATTATCCAACAGGGTGTGATTCCCTTGTTCTATCATCCGGACGAAACAACCACGATGGATATTCTGCAGGCGCTCTATGACGCTGGTATCCGCGTGGTGGAATATACCAACCGGGGCAAACAAGCCCTCAGGAATTTCCGCAGTATAAAAAAAGAAACTTACAAAAGATTTCCCGACCTGGTCCTGGGGATGGGTACCCTGCTGGAACCGAAAACGGCAGAGAAAGCCATTCAGAACGGTGCGGATTTTCTGGTGAGCCCGGGTTATACCCGGGAGCTGTCCCGGTTTTCGAACAATGAAAACATGCTGTGGATACCAGGCTGCATAACCCCCACAGAATTTATTCTGGCCCTGGACGATGGAATTTCACTGGTCAAATTATTTCCGGCCAGTTCCGTGGGTCCCGGATTCATACAATCCAACAAAGAAGTGTTTCCCGATCTTCAGTTTATGCCCACCGGAGGGGTCAGTCCGGAAAATATGGAATCCTGGTTTAGGGCCGGCGCTTCGGTTGTAGGTATGGGAGGGAGTTTGATCAGTCCGTCGATCGTCGAAGGGAAAGACTGGTCTACTTTGAAATCCAACACATCCGCTCTATTGAGCCGGGTCTCATCGATCAGGGCCTCCATCGCTTAAAAATTTCCCCATGCGTCAGCCAGCGGGCAAATACCGGTGGGTTGTAGTCACCCTGCTTTTTTTTGCAACGACCATCAACTACTTGGATCGACAAGTAATCGGATTGCTCAAAGACAACTTGACGGCTGACTTCCACTGGACTGAAAAGGACTATAGCCGGATCGTGATGGCTTTTTCGGGAGCCTATGCCATTGCCTTGTTGTTGTTTGGCCGGCTGATCGATAAAATCGGAACCCGGCTCGGATACGCCATTTCGGTCATAATCTGGAGTGCTGCGGCCATGTGTCATGCGCTGGCCACCGGTACGCTGGGATTTGCGGTGGCGCGCACGGCCCTTGGATTTGGAGAAGGAGGAAATTTTCCTGCTGCCATCAAAGCCGTGGCCGAATGGTTCCCTAAAAAAGATCGGGCTTTTGCCACCGGTATTTTCAACAGTGGAACCAATATTGCGGCCATTGCCGGGCCGCCTGCCATCGCCTGGATTTTTTCAACCTATGGATGGAAGCAGGCTTTTCTGTGGACCGGCGCACTGGGTTTTATCTGGCTGGTGGCCTGGTGGTGGCTTTATGAGGTTCCTTCCAAGCAAAGAAGGATTAGCGCCGAAGAATTGGAATATATCCACAGTGACCAAACTCCGAAATCCGCCTCTCCGGTCTCTCCCTCGTTGCAGGGAGCAGACGCTGTTTCAATCGCCCCAGTCCCCCCAGCACCTGCGGTTTCTTGGCGCAGACTATTTCACCATCGACAGACCTGGGCCATCGTACTCGGAAAATTTCTGACCGATCCCATCTGGTGGTTTTACCTTTTTTGGATCCCTTCTTATTTCAATACCACCTACCACCTGGATATCACCCATTCAGCCATTCACGTATCCACCGTTTACATCATCGCCAGTTTTGGCAGCATCCTCGGAGGATATTTATCCGGTTGGCTGATCAAAAGGGGCTTGCCGGTTTACAAGGCCAGAAAATTTTCCATGCTGGGGTTCGCGATTTGTGTGGTGCCGATTTTTTTTGTGCGCTATACCACCGGTATCTGGTCTGCCGTATGGCTGATCAGCCTGGCGGCATCCGCACACCAAGCCTGGAGCGCCAATATATTTACCCTGGCTTCCGATATGTTTCCTAAGTATACCCTTAGTTCCGTTGTCGGAGTTGCCGGTATGGCCGGATCAACCGGAGGCATTCTTTTTCCATTCCTGATTGGCATCATCCTGGATCATTTTAAACTGCTCGGATTGTTGAGCACGGGTTACAACATCATTTTTGGAATTTGTGCGGGCGCCTACCTGCTGGCCTGGACGGTCATGCAAATACTATCCCCGAAAATGATTCCCTTGACAAAGGTGTAAGGGCCAATCCGTTTTTTTCCATCCATGGCAGTCTGGATGAACAGGAAAAAGGTGGTATTATTCCGATCTCAAACTTTCCACCGGATTGGCCATGGCGGCCCGGGTAGCCTGGAGACTTACCGAAAGCAATGCCACGCAAACAGCCGCCAGACCCGCCAGAACAAATACCCATCCATTG